>Ga0075163_10009516_pt1 | contig 12758 bp, 8 predicted proteins | sample JI1023141ADNA_FD_71478 | JGI IMG/M metagenome (GOLD analysis project Ga0075163, IMG submission 71478) | Wastewater effluent complex algal communities from Wisconsin, to seasonally profile nutrient transformation and Carbon sequestration -... | ecosystem: Engineered > WWTP > Effluent > Algae...
CCGCCGAAGGGCTTCGCGAACGCGATCGAGTCGATGATCCTCTACATCCGCAACGAGGTCATCCTCCCGAACGTCGGGCACCATGGCGAGGGCTTCGTGCCCTACCTGCTCACGGCGTTCTTCTTCATCCTCACGCTCAACCTGCTGGGCCTGGTGCCCTACGGCGCCACCGCGACGGGCAACATCTCGGTGACGGCGATGCTGGCGATCATGACGTTCGTGACGGTGGAGATCGCCGGCATGCGCGCCAACGGCCTCGGCTACCTGAACACGATCTTCTACTGGAACAACGACCTGCCGATGGTCATGCGGCCGATGATGTTCCTCATCATGACGCCGGTCGAGATCATCGGGAAGCTCACGAAGCCGTTCGCGCTCGCGATCCGTCTCTTCGCGAACATGACCGCGGGGCACATCGTCGTGCTCGCGCTCATGGGGCTCATCTTCACGTTCGGGAACATCATCTCGGGCGCGCCGCTGCTGATGGCGGTGATGATCATGGTGCTCGAGCTGTTCGTCGCCTTCCTCCAGGCGTTCATCTTCACGCTGCTCAGCTCGGTGTTCATCGGGCAGATCCGGGAAGCGCATCATTGAGATGAAGGCTGAAGGTTGAAGGATGAAGGTGCTGGGCCGGAGCGAGAGGTCGGGAGCGGTGAACTTTCATCCTTCCACCTTCAACCTCCATCCGTAGTCCGGCGAGTGCCGGACGAATCCCGCTGGGCGAAAGCCCGTTGGCGGGGAGTGACCACCCGGTCGCGCAGGTCAATCGCAGGACACACTCTCAAGGGTTCCTCCAATGGCGTTCTTCCCGTTCTTCCAGGCCGCGGCTGAGACCGTTGCCAACAACAACCAGGGTCTGTCGCTCATCGGTGCCGGTCTCGGCGCCGGCCTCGCCGTGATCGGCGCGGGCATGGGCATCGGTCGCATCGGCGGCCAGGCGGTCGAGGGCATGGCGCGTCAGCCCGAGGCGGCCGGCAAGATCCAGACGGCGGCGCTGATCCTTGCGGCGCTCATCGAAGGTGCGGCGCTGTTCGGCGTCGTGGTGGCGTTCCAGATCCAGGGCAAGTTCAACTAAGTGCTTGGCGTGACCGCGGCGGCTTCGCCGCCGCGGTCGCGCCTGCGCGATGAAGGCTGAAGGTCGAAGGATGAATGCGGGGTGGCCGCACAGCGCCTCGCTCACGACTCAATACCTCCTCTACACATGCGCTCTTCGCTGCTTGTTCTTGCCCTGCTCTCGCTGACCGCTGCTCCGGCCTTCGCGGCCGAGGCGGGCGCGAAGCCCGGGCTGCTCGATCCGCACCTCGGCCTGATGACGTGGACGATCATCGTCTTCGTCCTCCTCCTGGGCGGTCTCTGGAAGTTCGCGTGGGGCCCGATCCTCGAGGCCGTGAACGGTCGCGAGCAGGCGCTCCGTGACGCGATGGCCGCCGCCGAGCGCGATCGCGCCGAGGCCGCCAAGCTCGTCGCCGAGCAGAAGGCGGCGATCGAGGCCGCGCGCACCGAGGCGCAGCGCTACATCGCCGAAGGGCGTGCCACCGCTGAGGCGATGCGCGGCGAGATGCTGGAGGCCACGCGCACCCAGCAGGCCGAGCTCCTCGAGCGGGCCCGCAAGGAGATCGAGAGCGAGAAGTCGAAGGCGATCGACGAGCTCCGCAAGGAAGCCGTGGACCTCGCCCTCGCCGGCGCCGGCAAGCTCATCGGGCAGAAGCTCGATGGCGCGTCGGACCGCGCGCTCGTGGAGCAGTACCTCGGCTCGCTCGGAGCCAAGTGATGCGCGACACCTCGATCGCCCGCAACTACGCCGAGGCCCTGCTCGCCCTCGCCCGCAAGGCGAACGACACGGCCGGCTGGGGCGCGACGGTGAGCGCCCTCGGCGACGCGGTCGAGCGTGACGCCACGCTGCGGCACTTCCTCGAGGCGCCGCAGGTGAGCGCCACGCAGAAGACCGCCGTGCTCGGCAAGGCGCTCGCCGGTGCCGCGCCGCACTTCGTGCGGTTCGTGCAGAAGCTCGTGACCAATCGCCGGCAGATGCTCCTCCCCGAGATCGCGGTGGAGTACCACAACCTGCTGGACGAGGCCGAGGGGCGGGTGCATGCGCGCGTCACTGTGGCGCGCGAGTTCGACGCGGCCACGCGCGAGGCGATGACCGCCGCGCTCGGCAAGGCGCTCAAGAAGACGGTGGTGCCGCACGTGACGGTCGATCCGCGGATCCTCGGCGGGGTGGTGGTGCGCGTGGGGGACACCGTGATGGACGGCTCGGTGAAGCGTCGGCTGGGGCGGTTGCGGGATCGGTTGATCGCCGCGCGGTAACGGTCGCGGGATGTGGAGCGGGGCGCCCGACCGAGGGGGTCGGGCGCCCCTTCGCGTTCGAGGAGCTGTCGCGGTCGAGACCTGCTTCCGGCGCGTGGAGGCGTATCGGATCGGGAGGGCGAAACCCTCCGAGCAGAGAAGTCGCCCTTGCGGAGGTCGTGTACCGGACCAGAGACTTGAATGTCCCCACCCGGCGCCACCGGCTGTTGGGGGGTGTGAGCCCCGGGCATTTCGAGGCTGCGCATCAGTCACGACGGCGCATCATCGACCAGACGAAGGGAAGTCGACCTTTTCGTCCTCGCGCGCTTCGGAGGTCCTACAGTGACCGCACTCGCTCGCAAGCTCCCCACGCTCGTCGCGCTCCTGGGCGTCTGCCTCTTCGCCGCGTTCTCCGCCGCGGTGGTCTTCGCGGTCGTGCCGGAGGCGGCCCTCGTTCCGACCGTGGGGACGACGCTGAGCGTTCCGCCGCCCGCGGCGAACGAGTCCGACGCTCCGACCGTGTGGTTCGACTACACGAGTCCCACGACCGCGTCCACGGCGAACGTCACCATCCATTGGTGCGACGACGTCTCGTTGGTCTCGAACACCCGCTACTTCACGGTGAACGGCGGCGTGGTGTCCGTCGGGTACAACACCGGCAGCTACAGCGGGTGTGCCGCGTACGCGTCGGCGACGGTGAACGTGAGCCTGGCCCTCGGGTCGAACACCCTCTATTCGAAGATCCGCGGCGACAACTTCGAGTGGGGCGAGGCGTCCGGTGAGATCGTGCGCGAGGCTCCGCCACCGCCGACGTTCGGTGTGTCCGTCACTCCGGACGGATCGGTGGTCACGAAGAGTGCGACGACGGCCGCGACGCAGGTGTTCACCATCTCGAACACGGGGAACACGACGACGACGTTCCAGTTGACGGCCGCGTGCGCCGGCCCAGGAACGACCGCGGGGGCCTGCTCGATCAGTCCGACCTCGATCTCCGTGGCGGGAGGCTCCTCGAGCAGTGCGACGGTGTCCTTCACCTCGGGCGCGGCGGGCACGACGGGGCGAATCGACGTGACGGCGGACAGCGGGGGCGTGCTGGACGAGGGCTATGTGACCGTGAACGTCACCCCGACCGCACCGGCGGTGAACTACCCGGTCGTCGACGTGAGCAACACGCACCCCGGCACGACGGTCGAGCGCGGTGCCTGCCTCAGCATCAGTCTGGGCGCGAACGCCGCCGCCGAGTGCGGTGACCTCCGCATCGTGCATGCGCTGCCGACGATCACCACGCTCAACAAGGCGCGTACGCCGACCCTCCTCTACAACAGCTATCACAATCGCCCGTACGCGGTGATCGCGGCAGACGTCGCCGTCCCGGCCGGCAGCTCCGCGGTGCCGGACTCGGTCAAGGTGCGCCTCAAGATCGATGGGAGCAGTACCGTGATCGACAGCGGCGCCTGGAGCGGCGCGGCGTGGAGCGTCGGCGGCCCGTCGCGCCGAGTGGGCGTCGGGTACAATGCGGCGGGGACTGGCACTACACGACACAAGTACCGGCTCGAGGTCACGTTCAAGTACGGTGGGAACAGCAACATGACGCCGGTCGAAGGTCAGTACGTCGTGGTCGACCGGCGGAACAGCGCCTTTGGTGCCGGCTGGTGGCTCGCGGGGCTGGAGCAGCTCGTCATCGCGACGGATACGATCCTGTGGGTGGGCGGGGACGGCAGCTCGCGCGTGTACACGCGGCCGAATGCGGGCAGCCAACCGAACAGCTGGGTCGCCCCCGCCTTCACGCGGCCGGACTCGATGTTCCGTGACGCCGGCAATGGGGAGTACACGCGCAAGCTCCCGAACGGCGTCAAGGTCGTGTTCAACGCGACGGGACAGCATACTCGCACGGTCAACCGGCTCGGGCACACGACGACTTTCGGCTACACCAGTGGCCGGCTGACGACGATCACCGTCCCACCGTCGTCGGCGAACGCGGTCTACGACTTCGGATACAGCATCGTTTCCGACGGCACGCAGAGGCTGACGAGTGTCTCCGTCCGTGGACCGACCGGCGGGAGCACACGGACGACGACGGTCGATGACTCGGCTGGCGTGATCAGGTCGATCCTCGATCCGGGGGACAGCGTCGCGGTCCGCTTCTTCTACGTGAGCGCGTCGAATACGCACATCCGCGCTCGGCGCGACCGGATGCACCACACGACGATCTTCGCCTACGACGCATGGAACCGCGTCGCGCACGTGACGGATTCGGTCGGCAGCGTGTTGCTGCGCGACTCACTCACGATCGCGGAGACGCGCGGCCAACCGACGGGCGGCGCGACGATCCGGAGTGACAGCGTCGTCACGCTGCACAACGGGCCGCGGCCGGCGGCCGACGCGGTGGACATCACGCGCTTCGCGGTCAATCGGTTCGGCGCACCCGTGCGGATCACCAACGCGCTCGGCTACGTGACCAAGGTGGACTTCGGCGACTCGCGCTTTCCCGGACTCGCCACGCGCGTCGTCGCGCCGAATGGCCGCGCCATCGTCGCGCTGCATGACAGACGCGGCAACCTGATCTCGAGCACGGATTCAGCGACGCTCGCCGGCGGCAAGTACTCCATCACCCGATACCAGTGGGATGCGACGTGGGACGCCGTCGCCAAAGTGACGAGCCCAATGGGCGTGATCACGGAGATGGCGTATGTCGCTGCGAACGGGAACCGCGCCTGGCAGCAGGACGGCCGAGGGTCGACGAGTCGCGTGAGCTTCCGGTACGATACGAGCGGCGTTTCGGCGGGCCTGCTGCGGGCAACGGCGATTCCCGGTCCGTACAGCGACAGCGTCGCCTACGACCAGAGGCTCGGCAATGTGTCGCTGCTCGTCACCGCGAAGGGCTATCGCTCCCTCGTCGCGCGCGACTCGATCGGCCGCGTCACGATGACGCGGCGGCAGATCGACACCGCCACCGCCGTCACGACGCTTGCGCAGAACGACAGTTCCCTCTACGACCTGCGCGATCTGGTCCAGCGGACGATCTCGACGGGGCCTGCGATGTCGGGCATCGATTCCCAGAAGGTCATCGTCGAGTACGCCTATGATGGCGAGCGTCGGCCGACGCTGGTGCGACGTCAGGCATCGCCCGACCCGCTGTCGATCGGCTGGGTGAGCACGACCTTGGCGTACGACGTCGCGGGGAGAAGGGTGCGCGAGACCGATGGCGCCGGGAACTTCGACTCGACTTCATATGACGCCGCGGGCCAGGTGATCGGGGCACGCGACCGGCGGGGCACCTGGACGCGGATGAAGTACGACGCCGTCGGGAACCTGATCCAACGGATCGCGGACGCCGTGACCTATGACTCGGCGAAGGTCGGGGTGGCGACGTTGCCGTGTCCGCCAACGTCCCAGCCGTGCGCCAATCTCCTCAACTTCCGCCACGGCAGTCCCTATCCGATGTTCCTGAAGAACGCCTCGGGCGGCCTGACCATTCCTGCGGACACGGCGACCTTCACCTACGACTCGCTCGGGCTGCGGCTCGCCGTCGGCCGCGATGCGAAGGTGAAGCGGTCCTACGACGCGACCGGGGCGCTCGAGACCGATTCGCTCTTCATCGCGTTCTACGCTCGGAACGACTGGCATGCCTATGGCCTGAGGCACACGTACGATCGCGACGGCCGGCGCACCATGCTCAGGCATCCGAACCAGCTCGCGCCGACGATCGGTGGCGTGACCGCTGACAGCGCGCTCTTCGCCTACGACGCCGCGACGGGATACCTCGCGAAGGTGATCGATCCGCTCGGGTCGGTGTTCGAGTTCACGTTCGATGCGCGGTCACAGGTGACGCTTGCCACGTCGCCTGGAGGCATCTCGCAGTCCTACGAGTACGACACCGACGGACAGCTCTGGAAGAACCGCGTGCACAACAGCAGCACGGCGACGAACAGCCATCCGGATACGCTCCTCCGGAGCGTGACGATGGCCTACGATGCGCGTGGCAAGCTGCTCCGCAGCAAGAACACCCTGGGCATCCGGGATTCCATGGAGTTCAGCTACAGCGGGATCGGCCATCTGCGCACCAGCGCCTTCCGCGACAGTGCCAGCGCCTACATGTCCGGGCGCGTCGCGGTGTCGGCGCAGTCCCAGGAGTCCTTCGTCAACGACGCGCTCGGGAACCTCGTGAGCTCGACACTGCAGTACGCCGGGCTCGACGGCGTCGGCGTGCCGCCGACGGCGAACATCCAATCCTATGCGTACTTCGGTGATGGCACCGGGCGCCTGCGGCAGCGTGTCGATTCGAGCCGGCTCTATGACTCGCTCACCTACGACGCGGCCGGGAACCAGCGCTTCGAGTCGTGGTTCGCGCAGGGCAGCCGTGGCGCGGACGACCGCATGTCCTACTACGACGGGCTCGGTCGGCTCTACGCAGTCGATCGGCGGCAATCCGGCTTCTACGCGTCATCGCCGCTCACCGTTCCGCAGATGATGACGTTCGAGGAGTATCGGTATGATCCGTTGGGACGGCGCGTGCTCGTCCGGTCACGCCGCTGGTGCAACGACGACGCGAAGACCACGTACCTCGTCGACTGCTTCGTGAACGTCATGCGCCGGACGGTCTGGGACGGTGCGCAAGAGCTGTGGGAGATCCAGGTGCCCGGTGACGAGTCGGCCTCGGCGTCGGTGCTGGACAACGACATCGACACGGTAGCGGCGCAGCCGAGCCCCGGGAACGGATCCGGCTGGGACCAGAACCCGATGTGGGGCCGCGTAGGTTACACCTTCGGACTCGCGCTCGACCAGCCCCTCAGTCTGGTGCGCGTGGGGTACCGCATGCGCGAGCTCTCCAGCGTCTCCTTGAAGACCTGGGCACCCTTCGTGGTCGTCCCGCAGTGGAACGCCCGCGGGATGGCGGAGAACGGTAGCTTCGCGGACGGCGCGTACAAGAAGTGCGAGGTCGATGCCGGGGTGACGCGGTGCGTCGAGGTGCCCTGGCCCCACGGGTGGTTCAGCATGGGGCGTCGGAGCTATGTTCCTAAGGCGTGGCACGGCACGTTGATCGAAGGAAAGCGTGACCAATCAAGCTTGCTGTATCGGCGGAACCGGATGGTCGATCCGAATACGGGGCGGTTCACGCAGCAGGACCCGATCGGGATCGCGGGTGGACTCAATCTGTACGGGTATGCGGGTGGGGATCCGATCAACTTCGGCGATCCGTTCGGACTTTCGGCTGACACGCTCAGGTACGACGGAAACGCACTCACTCTGATTGGTGATGATGGGACCGTGCTCTGGCGCGGGCGGGCCTACTCAGGACGCCCAGGAACAGCGGCCTCGCAGCAGAACGAGGCCTGGAACGGGCCGATCCCCGAGGGCGAGTACACGTTGAATCCCGAGGAGATCTCGCACGTGACGGGGGTCAAGGCGTGGGTCCGAAACAAGCTCGGCGATTGGGGCAACTTCCGCGTCCCGCTACACGCTAGCGATGGTACGAACACGCACGGCCGAGACGGCATCATGCTGCACGGAGGGCGGAAGCCCGGTTCAGCCGGGTGTATCGATGTCTGCTTCCGTGAGGAAATGCTGTTTCCCTACCTGCAACAGCATCAGGGGCCGATCACAGTAGTGGTCAGGTATCCGTCTCCGACAACAGTTCCGACGCCGAAGCCGTGATGACACACTACTCTCAGCTTGGAGATGCCGTGGGCGCAGTTCAGCGACCGTTGGTCGTAGTGGGCGCGCTCTTGTATCTGCTGCTCGATCTCGGGTGGCTGGCCGCAGCGAATGATGCGTCGCTCAGCTCAGGTCTGCGACAGACAGCAAAGCTGCTTTGTCTCGGCGCTGCGACTGTCGTCTATATCAGTATTGCCGCAAGGGCGGCGACCCGGGCGCGCGTCCGCTGGGCGCTGTCGTCGGCCCTCACGTCAGGCCTCGCGGTGCTGGTGGCTGCACTTCTCGTGTTCGGGTCAAGCATCCTCATGCGCCGAGGGCAGTTCTTTCACGACGGAGCGTCACCTGACAGGATTGGAGGCTTACTGTTGATTGCGCTAGGCGCGAGCGCCGTATGTGCGCTCCTGGCTCCGGCCGTAGGCGCCGCGTCTCGACGGTACTCACAGAAGTAGATACACGAGTACTCGGCCACGCGGCGCGCGGCATGGGTGCAGGCATAGCTGTGGTGCCTAACGACGCGTTAGACCGCGGTCGCCCCAACGTGGAGGCCGTCGGCTTCAACCGCGGCTAGAATCCAGCGCGGGTCAATCCACGCAGATGGACCCGATTGGCTTGGCGGGCGGACTGAATCTGTACGGGTACGGGAGTGGCGATCCGATCAACAACTCGGATCCGTTCGGGCTCTGTCCCCCGAAGGACTCCGAGCCATGCAACAAGAGGACAGGTGACAAGCACCTCGACGACGACTACATGCGACAGCAACTGGAAGACGCCTACAAGGAGGCACCGAACAGCGCCGAGTACCCAGGCTACCAGAATGAAGTAGCGGGCTGGTGCATAGTCGACGCGTGCTCGCTGTCGGCAGGCAATCTCGTCAGTAGCTCGGCTGGTGCGCGCCCCGCCGGCGCGCTCCTTCAGTATCACACCCACAACAGTGCAGGTCGCGACGACCCGCGCCCCGGGCGCCGCGACTTCTACTTCTTGGACGCTCCAAGCGGAGCCGATCGCAGAAATGCTTCTAGTCCACAACGACGGGGAGTCAGTTCTTACATCATTAGCGGTCAAAGCATTTATCGTCTGCGCATCGACAAGTCTGGTGCACTCCAGACGACTTGCTATCAGCGGTGGTCGAACTCAACATCAGGGTGTTCACCGTGAAGCGACATTCGTGCATCGAACTGGTCGCCATCTGGATCGCTGCATCGACTGCCGTCACGTCGGCGGTGAGTTGCCAGAGGTACGGGCTCTCGTCGGCGCTCGATCCCCCAGGCTTTCTCGTGCTGGCCGAGACGGGGGCACGGGAGTTCGGAGTGTCCGATTCGGATACGCTCGTGGAGCGGGCCGTGCGTGACGTTCCGGGCTTGGTGCGCGCCAGCGCAGACAGCGTCAGCGCGCGACTGGGCTACGGAGCGGCTTGCACTCGATTCTTTGAACGCGAAGGCCTATACGTCGCACTGCTGATCACGACTTGCGATTCCGGACAGTTAGTCGAAGACGGCGAGGGCTTGGCCGCATTCCGGTATGACGGTGTGGGGGTCGGGCGAGTGTTCGGGTTTCCCACGGCCGACCACTACCACATCATCTTCCCTCCCTCGCGCGCTCGTCGAAGCGCCAGAGACCCTTAGCTCACGCCCTCCACGACGAGCGATCCGCGAGAGGCGTATCGGCAGACTCGCCACTGCGAGCCGACGAGAGGCAGTCCACGCAGGAGGACCCGATCGGCTTGGCTGGCGGGCTCAATCTCTATGGCTACGCGGGCGGGGATCCCGTCAACTGGAGCGATCCCTTCGGGCTTTCCCCCGACACGCTCACCACGTACGAGCGAGAGCATCTGGGCGACTTCTGTAACCAGATTGATTGCTCTAAGGTGCAAGTGCATCGAGGGAACGACGACAAGGCCATGAATCAGCTACGGAGGGATATCCTCGGAATCAGCAGCGGGAGGTCCTTCACGTTTGGCCACCACATCTTCTTGGGCGATGGCAATGTCGGCGACTTCGCGGTGCTCGCTCACGAGGTGCAACACATAGTTCAGTACGACAAGTGGGGAGCCGCTGAGTACCTCAGGCGAGGGGCGCAAGAACGGATTGCCGAGATGCGAGGTCAGAATCCGTACTCGTACTCATTCAACGGCCGTAGGCTTGAACAGTATGGGATGGAGCAACAGGGCCAGATTGTCGAAGACTGCTTGAGAGGCAATACCGCCGCGTGTTGGGTTGCCCGGATACCATAAGTTCACGCAGTCACGAGGAGCTGACTATGACGAGACATCTGCGCACGATTCTACTGCCTGTGTTGGCGCTGCTTCTTGCGGCCTGCCCGCAGAAGACCTCCGTGTGGGTGCGGAGCGGATCAACCGCAGGGGAGCTAGTATTCGATTTCGGCGCGGCGAAGGGTGAGAAGGAGCTCGTAGATGTTGGAGTCGTGCGAGTGGAGCGATGCGCGTCATCGAGCCCGGCATCCGCCGCGCACTGGGTCGTGTGGCCGACGTCCGGAACTGTGCCGATGAGTGAGATCCGCTACGGCGTGGTGCCGCAGGGTTTTGCCACGAAGGGACCCGCTCAATCCTTGACCACGGGTTGCTACTCTGTCGTCATTTCCGGGACGGGAAGGACCACATTCACGGTCGATTCACTCGGGATCATCCAAGAACCTGGGGTGTCACCGTAGTATCTAGCTGGCATTGTGTGGCGCGTGGCATCGTTTGATGGATGCTGAATCGCCCCGGGATCGTCGGAGGCTCCATACTCTGTGCGGTTGGAGCCACGTCCCGATCCCGCGTCGTGCCAACCGGACCGTGAGCGCACGATTGATCCTGGCGGTCGCGTCACTCGGCTTGCGAGCCCCAAGGCTCACCTCCTTCGCGCAACCCTGACCCGATCGCGCATGTCCACTGGGCATGGACGCCGCGGCCGAGTCGGGACCCGTCATCCGCCTGCTCGCGCACTATCATTCGCGCCTGCTGGCCAACCCAACGCTGTGCGCGCAGCTGGAGCGTCTCGGGCTCGCGACGCGAGCGACGATCGCCGAGCACCGGCTCGGGTTCGTCGACCGCACCGCCCAGCTGGCGCTGCTGCCTCGGTTGCCACGCGATGCGGCGGTCATGCGCACGGCGTGGATCGCGGAGGGCTTCCTGTTGCCCAATGGGCGCGAACGCCTCCGTGGTTGCCTCGTGGTGCCGTTGCCTGGCACGTCAACCGCGATCGGTGCCCGCTCGGGATCCCGCACCGGGCACCCGATCTGGGAACTCGTCGCGCCCTCGGGCGCCCCGGATGCTCTGCTCTTCACCCCGCCGGCGGTGGCTCACGCCCGTGAGCTGGTCTGCACGCTCGATCCGATCGATGCGTTGATGCTGTGCCGCCATGGAGCCGGTTGGGTGGCGTCGTGCGCGAGGGTGCCGGACGCGCACGGGCGCGCGCGTCTCATCGAACATCTCCTCACCGTGTCATCCGGCCCCCTCCGAGTCATCGCGGCCGGAACGCGGGACGGCCGTGCGTTGGTCGGCGAACTGCTGGCGGCGGCGTCGCGGGACCGGTCGATCCGGATCATCCACCTCCCGGCGGGCTGCTCCGTTCGGGACCTGCGGCGGCTCCACGGCGAACCGGCGATCGAGGCGCTGCTCAGCGATCGACGCCCGCCGACGCCGGCAGCAGCGGTCCGGTCGCCCTCGGGGCGCACGCGTGTCGTTCGACCCGTCGCACCGTGGGCCGGCCGCGCGGGCAGTCTGGTCAGCGCGCTCGACGCCCATCTGGCGCACCTCGAGGCTGCGGGCCGCCCGTCCGACGCGATCCGTCAGCACATGCGAGCGCTCGACCTCCTCCGAACGGCGTGCCTCGCGCAGGAGGTCGACTCCATGGGTGCGCTGACCGTGGAGACGCTCGAAGCCTTCCAGCGCTCCCTGCTGTCCCGCGAGACGAGCACGCCGGTTTCGAGGATCCTCGGTGCTCCTGGGCCTCCCCGATCCCGCAACGCGATCATCCGCGTGCTTTCGGCGGCACGCCAGTTCCTCGCCTGGGCGCTCCGGGCGGGACTCGTCGCGCGCGACCTGCGCGAAGGACTCCTCCCGCTCCGCCGCACGGCCGTCACTCCACCGCAGGTCCTCTCGGCCGACGAGGTCGAGGCGATCCTCGACGCGACGCGCGTGCGGACCACCGCCGGCCTGCGCGATCGCGCGATGCTCGAGGTCCTGTACTCCACCGGCATCCGCCGTGTCGAGCTCGTCGGGCTCGACGTGCACGACCTCGACGAGTCGCGCGGCGTGCTCCGCGTGCGCCGCGGCAAGGGTGGGACCACACGGCTCGTCCCGCTGGGTCGCCGCGCACAGTACTGGGTGGCCCGCTACGTGGAGACGGTGCGCATCCGCCACGCGGAGTCGGCACACGAGCCCGCGCTCTTTCTCACGGGACGCGGGCGGCGGATCACCCCGAAGATGGTGACGGGCCGGATGCGCCAGTGTCTTCGCACAGCGGGCATCGGCAAGGCGGGGAGCTGTCACATCTTCCGGCACTCGATGGCGACACTCATGCACGACGCCGGCGCGGACATCCGGGACCTGCAGGCGCTGCTCGGCCACGCGCTCCTCACGAGCACGCAGCTCTACACGCGCGTCTCGATGCAGCGGCTGATGGAGGTGCATGCCCGCACGCATCCTGCCGAGTGCGGCGCCGCGTCGATCGAACCCGAGTGATCGGCAGGGAGTGGCGCGGACGACCTGACCACGGTCCGGTGCGCCGGCTCACGGTTCGTCTTCGGTGACCCGGGTCGTCGCGGCAAGCACGGTGGGGAAATCCCGTACGGTAGAGCCGGACGGCATGGGC
>Ga0075163_10009517_pt1 | contig 12757 bp, 18 predicted proteins | sample JI1023141ADNA_FD_71478 | JGI IMG/M metagenome (GOLD analysis project Ga0075163, IMG submission 71478) | Wastewater effluent complex algal communities from Wisconsin, to seasonally profile nutrient transformation and Carbon sequestration -... | ecosystem: Engineered > WWTP > Effluent > Algae...
CTCCAGACCCCGCGCTTCTCGCCCACGTCTCCCCGCTCGGCTGGGAGCGCATCCTCCTCACCGGCGAGTACCGCTGGTCCGCTTAAGGTATGATCCCGCCCCCTCCCGCAAAGCGCCCCTTCATCGCCGTCGATGTGCCGCCAGCCCGCGCCATAATGCTTGCGCAGCAGGGGCGCGAAACGAACCGTGGTTAAAGCGACAAAGGGAAAGCGGTCCCGCGCTTCGTGCAGCGGTGACAAGATGCCTGTAGGCTCTGGCGGTCGCGTCCACGGCAGCGCCCGCACCTGACGATCAAGAAACGGAACAAGCGCCGCCGGATCGGTCATGGTTCACCCTCGAACATGCGGCGACCCGCCCGCCTAATCGAGCAAGTCCGGTTCGTCCTTGAAAATGTAGCGGTAATGATGCGCGGCGAAGTCGAGCGCGACCTGTTCCTCGCCCTCGTGTTCAGGCGTGATGCCGTAGTCTATGGCGGCGATGCGCTCTAGCGGCATCCGCACGACAAGGCGCAGGAATCGAACCTGCGCCCGCCATGCGTCCCAATCGCCATTGGTGAACAGGCCGGGACGCGGCTGCGGCTCGGGATCGTTCACGGATCATCCGGCGCGATAAGGGGAAAGACCGGGCGGGGCTCGTTCATAGCCCGGAAGGCCTGTTCCCACTGCCACGGAATCCACCCGGAAGCGTCAACCGGCCGCGTCGGTCCTTTCTGCTTGGCCATGGTTTCATCCTCTAGGCGCGCGGCTAGCGCTCAATATCCTTATCTTTTGAGGGGGGCCTGGCCCTCTTGGCTTCCAGCATAGCCTGAGCCGCATCTTTGCGGCGGGTCGCTTCGTCCCGTTCCACAAGATTCACGCGCTCCTGGCTTCGGTCGAACACCTGCTGCCGTACCTGCTCTGCGAGCTTATGTGGCAGCTTTCCATAGGCAAACCGGCTCGAGGCCGCCGCGCGAATGTCTGGCCCCGGCCATGTGAAGGTGTTCAGCTCGGAGGTGACGATCCACGACCGCGCCCAGTCAAGGCCGAGCGCTTGCCCGATCTTCGGTGGAATCTCGATGGCATCGCGGGGGTTTTCGGGCTCTCTGTGTGTGATAGGCACCACGGCAACACGCTGCTGTCCGCCATTGTCGCGCGTGATCGCCGCGACAATGGCGCAGGGCCTATCCTTCACCCCTTCTTCACGGCCCTCACGCGCCTCCCGATGCCACAGGTAGCTATAGCGAATGACCAGCCCCTGCTCAGGCTTCGGAAGCGTCACGGCTTAGTCCATCAGGCAATCGAGATCGGTTTTATAGGCGGGGATGGGCGCGCGCAGGGCTTCCGTCCATTCACCAGGCAGCTCATGCGCAGCGTAGGCCTTCCGGTCATCAAGCGACTTGAGGCGCTTATATTCGTCCGCTGAAAGCACCACGAGGTCTTCGCGCCCATGATGAGTAACCGAGACCGGCTCGCGCCGCGCCATATCTCGGAACTTGCCGAACTGCTTTTGCAGCTCGGCGGCTGTGACCGTAACCATAGTGACCTCCTTCCGCATTTTACCGATTATACGGATTTTCTCCGATAAAAGCAAATTTTGTGGACACCCAAGTCAGCGCTCATGCCCGAAATCAGACTCTCGCGCTCGCTGCACGCGTTCCATGCGGCTCTTCTCGAACAGTCGCTGCGCCCTATCCTTGGCAGTGTCCGGCAAGGCTGACACGAACGCCCTTTTCAGCTCCGACTGGCTCTCGCCCGGTCGCACGGCCAGATTCCGGGCGGCAACATGCGACCAAGCCGTCCGAAGCCTTGCACGATCTGCCGCCTGGGATTTCTGCTGGAGGGCGCGCTCCGCGACAAACGCGGCATGTTGCCGATCCAACGCCTGTTTGCGCGCCACCCTGAGTTGCGCGATCGCGCTGTCCCGACGCGCCTTTAGATACTTGGCAAGGACCATCTGATCGCGTTGCTGAGCGGCCTCCAGGCTTGCGCGGCGGAGCGATCTCGAAAAGAGGTGCGCCAGGGTCAGCGAAAGCAACCCACGGCCGCCGCCCTCGCTTTCGCCGGCTCGCTCCCGGGCCGTGCTGATGGAAAGCGCAAGCAACCCGAGCGGCGTCTTTTCGAGCCGGTCGAACTCCCGCCAGGCAGCCCGTCTTTCCCGAAAGTGATGCGCCCAGATAAGCTTGGCCTCCGCCTTCTGCTGGTCAACGACATCGCAAATCCGCCGGGCGGTTTCAGCGTAAATGGCTTCGCGGGCAGCGCGATTCCGCTGAATCAGATCGGACCAGGCCGCTTTATGATGGACGCGCTGCGCTTTTCCCAAAATCCGCAGGTCCGAAGGATTGGCGAGCTGATCGCCGGCTTGGTCTCTCGCGATCACATCCTCCCGCTGCGCGCGCCGCGCTTCCGCTGCCTCCCGCGCCCGCTTTCGGACATAGGCGCGCCGATGATCCAGATCGGGATATTCCCGGCGGCGGCGCGCGGCTTCCTCCGCTCGCGCGGCACGCGCGGGGGTCCGGATGCTTCCCCGGGATTTCTCGTATTCATGCGCCCATGCCGACAGCTTCCGGAAATCGTTGCTCGTTGGCAGCAGCTTGCCTGTGCGCGGATCGACCCGGTTGACGATGACATGCACATGCGGATGTGCACGATCGGTGTGACAGACAATCAAGGCCTGGTGTTCTTCGGCACCCAGAATTTTCAAGGTCGCGTCGGCCGCGCGAACCATTTCGGCGCGGCCCAGAGTCGCAGCCTCTTCGGGATGCCACGACAAGGCGTAGGCATAAACATGCGCGGTGGATTTTCGGCCGGTCGGCTTGATGCCGGCGGCCGCCTTCAACTCATCAGCGCGCCGCGCCGTTGTGGTCATCGTCCGGCGCGCTTTGTCCGGGTCCGCCGTTCCGAGGTGCCGTGTCTCGATCCAAGCGACACGCTCAGCCGTGTTGCGCCGGCTCTCTCCCTCTTGGCGTTTATCATGAAGATAATAGGCGAAAGCGCCCCGGAAGCTGTGCCCGGTTTTGGCAACGTCAGGAACCATGCGCCGCTCCATTCTGCCGCTTGATCGACGTCCTAACAGGGCCAGCCGAGCGAGCGCGGTATGTGTCTATGCGCATCATGCGGGATATTTTCCGGGAGGGGTTTCAGGGGAGGGAACCGCCCCTGACAAGCGTTTTTGGGAACCAAAAACATAGCTTGTTACTCCCAAAACTCTCAGTAGGGTACCAACGATCCGGAGCAGGGCAAAGAACCGTGACGGGGTCATCCCCACACTTTTCCGAGCCACACTCCAACCCCAGATAACCTTTCCCGGTGCGTCCTCCGCACGCGCGCCTAGAGGCCATGCAGCATTAGCGATGCACGGGGGCAACCATCGCAGGAGACAGCGCATTGGACGGTGATGTCGTCGTCGGGATTTACCTGGAACGGAACGGCGGAGCGCTAATGCAGGCCGATGCATCCGACGAGAACGGTCAGAAGCGGATCACACCAACCAGTTTCCAGGAATTCTCCTGGGACCCCCTGCAGGCACCGGAAGCGGCAAGTGGCATCGAGCAGATGGCGGAGGTAGCCGCGCGCATCGGTCCTCGGCTAAAAAGCGTAGCCATCGCGAGTTATGGTCCCTTCACTTCCCACGACCGCGACAGAGAACCCGCCCCGTTCACAATTCTCAGCCCGGCGGCTCATATGCCATTGAGAGCCGTCCGATCCCACGAGCTATTCAGCAAAACCCTGCTTAAATTAAATAAGAATATAAAAACTCCCATAAAAATGCATAGCGATGCAGAGGCATGCGCCATTGGAGAATCCATAATAAGATCAGTCGATACAAATTTTATACTTGCATATCTATTGGTTACAGAAGGAATTGGCTTAGGAATTGTTCAGGGAAGACGACCATTAAGTTACGCCTCCCGATCAGAAATCGGAATGCTTCATGTAAGATACCAGAGGAGTGACCCTCTTCGACCACCAAAGGAGTACAGCAAGTATGCTAAAAGCTTATCTAATCTATCAGACAATAATTCCGTGCGTACACGCTATGCAATGTGTAACAATCTTGGGCACGTAGAAGACATCGATATTATGAACTCATCAGATGAACTATGGGATATGCGAGCATACTATCTTGCTCAAGCATGCTTCTCTTGTGCAGTAATGCTATCACCACATAAGATAGTCATAGGATGCGATCTTGATGTAAGAAATAGAAATAATTCTGATAATGTTGCGTCAATGACGACAAATCACTTCCAAAACCTCATGAATTCCAGGTATATAGACGGATACCCAGCATTTTATATATCTGAATTTAGCAATTCAGACTACATTGACACCCCGAGATCATTCAGCAACGAGCTGAACGCCACGTTCCGAACTACCGGGAGCCTGGGGATGTGCTATGCTGCCGCAGTGCAGATTATCGAATCCGTAGAGGGATAGGACCATTGAAACTTACGAATCTGGTCAAAAGCACCCTTACAAACCCTGATAGTATCGTTGATGAAATCAACGTCTCTAGCATTCTTACAGATACAAAATTAATGGTTCGGGTCGATAACAATATCGAGAACATTACTGTTACAAATGAATCAAATAGTATAAAGAAAATAGAATCTTTTCGTGTAAGGCAAGAAGCTATTGGAAAATCATTATCAGGTACCGATAATAATAAAGAAGTTGAAAACATTGTTGTTTTATCGTACACTATTAAAAATAAACATCCATTATTTGATATTCCATATAGGCCCTTGAAGAGAGATTTCTATATTATATCCATTCCAGATGACATGGCCCCCAAGAAGAAAGAGGCTCTCTTTCAGCAGGGCCGTGCGCTCGGGATCACCTTTGAGCCGGTAGCATCGCCTACCCCGCAAGGGAAACCCGACGCTCGCCGTTCGGAGCCGAACCCGCCACCAGAAGCTTTCTTTCAACAGGGCCGTGCGCTCGGGATCACCTTTGAGCCAGCAGCGTCGCCTGCCCCGCAGGAGGAGCCTGTTGCTGGTGGTCCGCCGCTTGATGAAAGCGGCCAGCCTCTACTGTGGGCAAATCGCAAGACAGACTGGAACACCACCGATCAAAAGAGCTCGCCTGCGCTCTGGATCAGGATGCACTATGGCAACAGGGACGTGGAAAGCTGGAACCCGATGGGCCTGACTCGCAGGGACCTTTGGGCTGGGGACCGTCCTCTCTACCAAGCTCTCGGGGCTTGGCTTTCCCGTCTGAAACAGAAACCAGGGTTCTCCTATCCTAAAGGAATGGAAGGTTTTCTCATTTCCCCAACGGAGAGTCTTGAGGCAGAGCTTGCGGACATAAAGTTAGCTAGCCCTCAGGAGGCCTATAAACTCTTTCCTGACGACCCGAAGCGAGCTGAACGCATCCGAAGCGCCTTAAGACGAAGGCGGTAATGGTCGGCCTTTACAAACACCGCTGATTCGTGGTCTCTTTCAGATGGGCAACAGCCAATCGCGGCTGCCCCATCAACGCGAGAGTCACCTCCATGACGAACCAGACCAATGGCCCGTCTTCCTGGCAGGAGGCGGTGAACATGGCTAAGGCCGGCCAGGTTCACAACACGAGCACTTGGAACTCTGCTGCCCGCGACACCTTCCGCGCGAACGGCGGCAAGGGCTGACAGCTCTACCGAGCGCCTAGTGCGCTCGGTCTCCCCTCTCCCTCCTCCCGGAGAAAACCGATGCAGCGCTACGACCCGCCTATTATGCCGGGTGCTGAGTTCTTGCGCCCGCCTTACTGCCATCGCTGCGAGCGCGGCGATTATTACGTGAATCTCTTTCCCCGCCCCTATTGCCCGCGCTGCCGGCGCGGGGATCGTCACTTCGGCTTCTAATTCGGCTTCTAATCAGGATATCTCGGATGACCGACATGCAGAATGTCCCCCTGCGGGGACAAACGGGAACGCCTGCCCGAGATGCCGGGTCGGTTGTTCCCTTCGAGCCGAGCATGCTGCCGACCCGCGATCCGGGCGTGATCCTAACGCCCCTCCCGCGGGAGGACCGGCGCACGAAAAAGACCCGCCTGATCCTGTGGATCGGCGGAGGCTTGCTAGCCGCACAGCTCTTCGCACCGCCCGCTTTCAAGCCGATGGTCCTGGCAGGCCAGGCCTCCGCAGACTTCTATGCGCAGATCATGGCTGCGAGTGCCTCGAACCAGGAAGTAATCGCGCGAAACAGTTTTCTCGCCCAGAAGCTTGCCGACCTCGAAGCGCGATGGTCCGAGGCCCGCGCCAAGTGCTTCTGGGGCGGGTTCTTCGGCCCGGAAGCCGCTCAGCTCTGCCAGGGTCTCGTCGATCAGAATTTTGTGCCGGCCATCCGGCAGGTTAAGGCCCAGCTGGGTCAGTAGGCGATGGCGCACGAGGACGAGAAGGCAGGCCGGTCGTGGAGCGCGGCCGGCCCGCACAGCGAAGCCTGGCGGGCCCTCGGGACGGCGGCGCGGCAGGAATTCAACGAGGCTGCCCGTGGCGCAGAGACGCCTGCGGAGAAGACGCGGCAAGGCGATAAGGCGACACATACGCACGACCTGGAGCCCAGCCTCCAGGACAAGAAGGAGGGCGCTGCGCTCGATAAGGCGGCGGCGCAGGCGCAGTTCGAGCGCTACAAGGCAAGCAGAGCCCCGGAGAAAACGCGGGGCTTCGACCTGGACCGGTGAGGGCAGTATGCATGAATCCCCGCTCCCGCCCCGCGGCGTTTCCGCCCGCAATGTCGGCGCCCCTCTGGCCACGGCGCGATGGGGATCGCCCGCGGAAGCCGCCGAACACGCCTATCGTCCCGGCGATATTTTCCTGGGAACGATCCCGGCAGCCGCCCCCTGCGCGAAGGCGGCCCTGGGCGATCTCGACGCGTTCCGCGCCTTGCTGGAGAAGGACACCGTCATCGACGAAGGCTGGAAGGCCGGCCAGCTCGACCTGATCGGCCACTACGCCGATCGCCTGAGCAGCACGTCCAGCCTGGCGATCGGCGTCGGCGACGATCGGCACATGGTCACGGTGTCCGGGTCGCGCTCGGGAAAAGGCACGTCCTGCATAACACCGACCCTGGCATCCTTTCCAGGCTCAGTCCTAACGGTAGACCCGAAGGGAGAGAACGCGCGCCTGACGGCAACTCGCCGGGGTGCCGGATCGGCGCATTGCGAGGGCATGGGCCAGGAAGTCGTCGTCCTCGATCCCTACAACACGTCGCGCCGTCCGGCCGCCGAGCGGGCGCGTTGGAACCCGCTCGATCAGATCGACCTTTCCGACCCCGAGGCCGTGGACAAGGCCGCCTCTATCGCTGAGGCCCTTTTTATCCGGACAGAGAGCCGGGACGCGCATTTCGACGACACAGCGCAGCTCTTCGTCAAGGCGCTGATCCTCTTTGTCGCGCTCACCGGCGGCAGCGACCTGCCCCGCAACCTTCTGTCGGTATACGATCTGCTGATGCGGGGCGCGCACGCGGACCTCGATCCGGATCGCGAAAATCCGGCGCCGTCCGACGCGATGACGCTGCTCCTCTTCCAGATGATGCAGGTCTCCGCGCTCGACGGGATCGTCGCCGGCGCGGCCGCCATGCTGACCGACATCGGAGACAGGGAGCTCGGCTCCATCCTTTCGACGGCCCGCCGCAACCTGGCCTTCCTCGAACGGCCCGCGATGCGGGAGGTTCTGAAGGAGTCCAGCTTCGATCTCGATCACCTCAAGACGTCGCCGAGGGGCATGACGATCTATCTGTGCCTGCCGCAGCAAAGGATCGCCGACACCGGTCGATGGCTGCGGCTGATGATCGCCTCGGCTCTGGAGCGCATTTACACGATCGAAGACGATCCGGCAACCGGCCATCCTATTCTCTTCCTTCTCGAAGAATTCGCCTCTCTCGGTCATATGCCCATGATCGAAACCGCCGCCGGATACGCGGCGGGCTTCGGCGTGAAACTATGGATCATCATCCAAGACCTTAGCCAGCTCAAGCGGCATTACCGCGAGGGATGGGAGACCTTCCTCGGAAATGCCGGCGTGGTGCAGGCTTTCGGCAATTCCGATCCTGCAACGCTCGAATATATCAGCAAGAGGCTCGGCGAGGTGGAGATTGCGCAAGCCGTCCGCAGCGTCACGACGAGCGTGACCGCATCATCGAACGATCCCGGCGATGCGCAGCGGCTCCAAGTGCTGCTTCAAAACCGGGGAGCGATGAGCATCATGAATCCGCTGCCCCTCCTCTTCGACGACGGCGGCACCGGTCAGAGCACGACCAGCACGACGGCGACAAACGAGCAGGTGCAGCGCGCGCCGCTGATGCTGCCTGACGAGATCGAGCGCTTCTTCCGGCGTGAGGGAATGCGCCAGATCGTCCTGGTCAAGGGATTGCGCCCGCTCATCCTCGACCGGGTCAACTATTACGCTTCCATGATCTTTGCCGGGCTTTACGAGCCGGACGGCCGCAACGGACCGAAGGCGACCCTCGCCGAAATCCGGGGAGAGCGCGAGGCGACGGCGGCGCGGCAAGACAGAGAAGCCCGCACCCTCGCCGACGAGGCGTCGAGCTTCGTTCACGCCACCCGCAAGGCGATCGACAAGGCAAAGAGCAGCGCACGCCGTTAAGGTCGCACCCTTGGTGGTCATTCGAAATGCTGCTGCAAGATCAACCGCGAGCATGTGGCTTGGCAACACTGGAACAAAAACCCGCCCCGCCTTTAGAGGGGGCCTGAACTGTGGAAAGGACGCCCCCGGCCCTTCGCGGGCAGGGAAACCCATGCTAAGCTGCCTCCAAATTGGAGCCTTCATTGTAGGCTCCATTATAACCTACAAGGCAGGCAGACATGGCAGAGCAAAGAATGTCCTTGGAGGACGCAGGGCGGGTGCTTGGCGGGCTCCATCCGAACACGATACGATCACGGGCGCGGAACGGTAAGTATCGGTATGAAACAGATAATTCCGGCAAATGGTGGGTGTTTATCGACCCCGACAAGGCCGCGAACGATCCGGCCCGTAAACCTCCAAAGCCGCCTACAATGGAAGCTCCATTGGAGCCTATAATTTTAAGCGGCTTCAAGACTTTGGAGGTTACAATTCAAGCTCTAAATCAGGAATTGGAAGCCACACGCGAGGAGCGCGACGGGCTGCGGGTTCGCGCGGCGGTCGCGGATCGGCTGGAAGCGGAAACGGCGGGACTGCGGGCGCAGCTTGATTATACGCGGGAAACCGTGGCCGATCTCCGCGCCCGGCTCGATCTGGAAGCCGGGGAGCGCAGGGCAGTGCAGGAACGACTAGAGGCAATCCGGGAAATGCCTGCTGCGCCCGCTCCGGCGGCCCGTGGGCGGGGTTGGTGGTCAAAGCTGTGGGGGAGAGCCGCAAACGACTAAGGCCGCTGTACGGGCTTCCTAGAGGCGCTGCGTGGTATTTACGGAATATCAGCCGGGAAAATGGGCACGGTTGGCGAGTTCAAGTATAATCACCTGAACTTAATAATCAATATTGAGGCATCAGAAATAAATATGCTAATTATCCTCTTGTATTTCAGGAATTCTTGGGAACACTCCACAATTGAAGTTAAAATTTCTTTCTAAATTAATTCGATCAACTTACAGACGTTATTTCTGTTCTGTCGAATTCGACTGCGGGGAGGCTGAAATGACGGAGCGTGATGGCCGCATGGTTGCGGATGGATTTACGGTCGAGGATGCGGAGATGCTGGCCGAGGCGGTCCGTGGTCTGCGTATGGCCGGGGTTGGACACGGCGACAAGATCGCGGTCACGGTCGAGCTGGGCGAGCTGGAAGCCCTTGCCCTGCGGTTTCGGGGGCGGCGCGAGTTGCAACGGGAAAACCGGGCGCGGGCGGTGCTTGGCTTTGAGCCGGAGCCGGTGTCCGAACCCGAGGCCTTGCAACGGCAGGTGCAACTGATGGTGGGCGAGCTGGCCGGGCGCGAGCTGGATTCCCTGCTGGCCCGGCTGCTCGAGGCGGCGAGGCATGAGGCATGACAAAATCCGACCAGGAGGACGCCGGTATGTGGCTTTGGCCGCGCGATCCCGATTTTCTCCGCGAGGTGGCGGCGATCCTGCGCACCGATCCGAACGGGCCGAAGGTCCGCGTCACGGTCGAGCTGTCGGCCCGCGAGGCGGCAATCCTGACACTGACGGGCAAGGGGTGGATGAAGCGGCTGCGGCGGATCGAGGCGGCGGCATGGGGTCGTCCGGTCGAGCCTTGGACAGATGCGGACGTGCTGCCTTTCGAGGTCGCCCGCGTGGCCGATGCGGCGGCGAAGGAAACCGCCCGGCGGTGGGAAGATGATCCGTGGCTTGCCCTTATGCTGGCGGCTGATGAAGGGACAGGCGGACAGGGCGAATGACCGGGACTATGCCCGGATTCCACTTCTTAAAATTCCTTCCTTTCTTTTCATTGTTCCTTGTTCGGTTCCCGCCGAAGGCGAGAAGCGAACGGCGCGGAACGCGCCCCCCTGTTCCTCGTCCCGATACCATCAGCGCACCGGCACGCGCAGCGGAAGGCAAAGGCGGCGAAGCCGGGACCGGACCCACGCGCAGCAAGCTTTGCTTGCGAGCATGGGGAGGACCCACCCTTTGCCTGTAGTGAGCATGTCGGTAAGCTTGCGGGTGTCGGATTGAGGAAAAAAACGAAAGCGGGAACGGCTTGCACCGCCCCCGCCCATTTTCGTCGGCGGTCATCGGCTTCCCAGCCTGTACCGCGCCGCCGATGATACCGGATTCAGGTCATTATTTCCAGAACATAGCGCGGGCTGCACCGTTGCTAGGGGGCTCATTGCCGCCCCCTCTGGCCGCAAGCGGCCATTCACCCGGGCTAGGATATTTCCGCTCGGAAAATGGCAAGCCAAGAAAGGCGAGGCGAGGTCGCCCGCCTCGGGCGGTCGCCTCGATCCTCTGCACTGTAGATCGCCCCCCCTTGTGCCCTCGCCGATTCGCGTCGGCCCGGCGAGGTCTGGTTATCCACAGCACCGCCCGGCCAGCTATAGGCAAGAATCTATAGGAAAGAGTCTATAGGTTTATGGGGGGTCCGATTTACACCGCTGCGGCCCGCAAAGGGGGGTCCGATTTACACCGCGAGGGGGGTCCGATTTACAGTGGATAACCCGGCTTTCCCCCCGGATGTTGTGGACAAGTTACGTCTCATACGCGACACTTTGCGGCATGACCGACGACGCCCCGCCAGCCCTGCCGAAGATCACCCGCCTAGAGCGAAAGCTGTTGGAGACGAACCTAGAGATTTCGGAGATGGGCAACACGGATCGCCCGGAGTATCTCCACGCGCTGCTGTGCCAGCTTGGCCTTCCCCGGTCGCGGACAGAGGAACGAACCTTTCAGCGGTCTGCGGGCAACGCCTCAATGATGATTTCGGCCGGGGGCCTCTACAACGGCCGCGACTTCAACCTTCTGCCGCTACCCTATGGCGCAATGCCTCGCCTGACGCTCATCCACCTGTGTTCGGAAGCGATCCGCCAGCAAAGCCCGGTGATCGACGTGGGCGACGGCATAAAGCCGTTCATGCGGGCGCTCGGGCTGGAAATCGGCGGTGCGCAATGGGATGCCTTTAAGCGGCAAATGACCTATCTGGCGGCGGCAGAAATGACGTTCGGCTGGCTGGCCGATGGCCGGATCAGGCAGAAGAAATTCGCACCGGTCGATGAGTTCGCCGCGTGGGAAGACCCGACGACGCATCAGCGCTCGCTCTGGCCGGATGAAATCATCATGTCCACGGCGTTCTTCGAGACGCTGCGGGAACATGCCGTGCCGCTCGATCCCCGCGCCGTTCATGCGCTGAAAGGTTCGGCGCTCGCGCTCGATGTTTATGCGTGGCTGGCGGGGCGGCTGTGCCGCGTGCGGACAAGCGCCGGGGTCAAGCTGTCATGGGCGAATCTGAAAGACCAGTTCGGCCACGAATATGCGACCGCGAAGGATTTCAAAAAGAAATTCGCGCCCGCGCTGAAAAAGGCGCTGATGGTCTACCCTACTGCGCGGGTGAGCGAAGAAATGGGCGGGATCAGGCTTTACCCATCCGAGCCTCCGATCAAGAAAACAACGGTGGTCATGCTGCCAAAGCGCGACGACGATGGTAAAGCGGGCTCTTAGCTTCAAGCGCGGTGAACACGGTCATTTCGCAACGCTGCGCGGGGAGCCGCGCGTCGGGTGTGCGATCACAGGAAAGCCCGGCCGGTGGTATTGGTCGCTCGGCGATGAAGAGCGCGGCGGGCTGTTCGTGGATGGCTGGGCGGAAACGTTGGCTGCTGCCAAGGATGAAGCCGAGGCGGCGGGCCGCTCCCTTCTGGCGGGGATTCATCCGCGCTATGGAACGCCTTGGAGCTATGACGGCCATCCGGCCCGCTTCGATTGGAGCCGCGACACGCTGACGCCGGAACAGGATGCGGCGCTTGAATCTCTGGCGAAAATGCCGATGACGCCGGAAAAAGTGCGCATCCTGCTGGCGATCACCTGCGGGCAATGGCCCCCGGCCGCCTAGTCGATCAGCGCCGCGATTTGACGGCGATACCGCCGCCGGAATGCCTCAAGGTCGGTCGCCAGTTCGATCAGGTCACGCCGGACGAGGCAAAGCGTCGGGTCTATGTCGGCGCGGATCGCGCGGACCTCGGCCAGAAACCCGCCGTAGCTTCGAAGCTTGAGGCGAAGGCATATCTGGCGGCGTCCTTCATGGGGTCCTTTGCGGGAGGGGGCGAGATCATGCCCTAAGCGGTGAGGACGCGTTTTCCGTTCTCGCGTAGCTCTCCGGTCGGTCCGACGTAGCGGTAGAGTGTGACGGGCTTGACGCCGA
>Ga0075163_10009518_pt1 | contig 12756 bp, 5 predicted proteins | sample JI1023141ADNA_FD_71478 | JGI IMG/M metagenome (GOLD analysis project Ga0075163, IMG submission 71478) | Wastewater effluent complex algal communities from Wisconsin, to seasonally profile nutrient transformation and Carbon sequestration -... | ecosystem: Engineered > WWTP > Effluent > Algae...
GGCGCTCGACGTGCTCGACGTCGTGGGGCGGTCGTGGATGGCGGAGGAGAGGTTCGACTTGATCGAGGACGACGGCGGCGAGGGCGGTGTGTTCGTCATCCGCGGCGGCGGGTGGTGAGCACTCACCGGCGACTCCCGGGTCAGGTCGTCTCAGTCAGCTCGGTCAGGAGCAGGGGTGGCAGCGCGATCCCCTGCTCACGTCCCCAGCGATCCGGCATCAGCTCGTCGAGTCGACTGTTCGGCCATCCGGCGCCGAGCTTGGCCAGGACGTCGCGGAGATAGGCGTAGGGCTCGAGGCCGTGCAGCTTCGCGGAGGTGATGACCGTGTAGAGGATCGCGGCCCGCTGCGCGCCGGCGTCGGAGCCGGCGAAGAGCCAGTTGTGACGGCCGACGGCGATGCCCCGGAGAGCGCGCTCGACGGCGCCGGTGTCGAGCTCTAGCTGCCCGTCGAGGAGGAAGGCGCCGAGCGCTCCGCGTTGGCCCTTGAGGTAGGTGATCGCCTTGCCCAGCGGGCTCTTCGGCTCGTGGCGGCCATCGTGCTTGGCGAGCCAGGCGTCGAGCTCGTCCAGCAGCGGCGCCGAGAATTCGCCTCGCCTGGCCAGCCTTGCGTCGGCGTTCTCGCCGGTGTTCTTCGAGTCGCGCTCGATGCGGTAGAGGCGCTGGATGATGTCGATCGGGATCGCGGCGTCGATCGCCTTGGCCTTGAAGGCTTTGAGGAAGTAGCGGCGCACGTGCATGAAGCAGCCGACACGGATCGCCAGCGGGGGACCGCCGGTGAGCGCGTCGTAGCCCTTGTAGCCGTCGGTCTGGAGATAGCCTGCACAGCCCTTGAGGAAGGTCTCCGGGTGCTCGTGCTTCCAATCCGGCGAGTATTGATAGGAGACGAATCGACTGTCGCCGACATTGGCCCAGAGATGGCCCTTGCGCGCGCCCTGCGGCTTGTCGGCATCGAGGACCAGAAGGCCGGTGTCGTCGCTCTGGATGATCCACGAGCGCAGGACCCGTTTGTGGATCCGCTTTGCGAGCGGCTCCAGCGTCTCGGCCGCGGCCTTTATCCACTCCATCAAGGTGTTCGGCGACAGCGTCACGCCCTCGCGGGCGAAGATCTTCGACTGACGATTGATGGGCTGGTGATCCTCGTACTTCAGGATCACCACATGCGCGAGGAGACCCGGCTCGGGCAGGCCACCGTCGATCACCCGCGGCGGCATCTCGGCGGCCGCCGGCTTCGAGAAGCCGCAGCTGCAGCCATAGACCTCGGTCACGTCGCGGATGACGAGGAAGCGCGAGGGCACGTAGTCGAGGCGCTCCGCGACTTCTTCGCGGATGCGCTGCTTCGGCTGCTGGCAGCACTCGCACAGGCGTTCGCCCTCGGCGAGCGCGTGCCGCCTCTCCTCGCGGGGCAGATGCGGCGGCAAGGGAGTTCGTCCGGGATGGGGCTTCGGGGGCGCCTTCGGAGGCGCCGGCCGCGGCGCTGCAGGAGCGTCGGCGGCCGCGTCGGGTGCGTCCTTGTCCTGCTGCGCAAACTCCTGCTCGCGGAGCTCCTCGAGCGCCTTGCGCAGCGCGTTCGGGTCGATCTTCTCCGAGCTGCGGCCGTGGACCCGCCGCGTCAGCTCGAGGATCCGCAGTCGCAGCTGGTCGTTCTCGCGGCTCAGCTTGCTGTAGAGGTCGACGAGCGTCTCGACCGTACGCTCGTGGTCTCCGGCCTGCAGGAGGCCCTCCAGCAGTGCACGCAGCTCGCCCTCGGCGAGTTCGGGATCTCGGCGGGTGGTCGGCAAGACCATGATTGTGATCATGCGCGATCTCGGCGCAAGTCAGGTGCGCATTGTTTGATCCAGCCGAGCTCGCGGGACCCACCGCGCCCGGCGGGTGGCGCCGACGAGGTCGATGCCCTCGAGCACGAGCATCAGCTCGGACGCCTCCATCTCCACCGCGGCGGCCCCGTCCTCGGCAGCCTTGGGCGGGTGGAAGCAGCCCTTCTCCAGGCGCTTGGCCCACAGGCAGTAGCCGCTCCGATCCCAGTAGAGGGCCTTCACGATCGTCCGCCGCCGATTGAAGAACAGGAAGATGTGGCCCGACAGCGGGTTGCCGCCGAGGTACTGGCGGACAGCGCCTGCAAGTCCGTCGAACTGGGCGCGCATGTCGATTGGCCGCAGTGCCACATGGATCCGTACACTCGGCGGCAACGTCAGCATCGCACCCCCGTGAGCGCCTCGGCCAGGCGCACGAGCTCTGCCGCGTCGAACCCGACGGCAACTCGGATCTTGATCCCGGAGGTGAGCTCGACCTCGAAGGGCGAGCCCGCCGTCACACCCGCCGGAGCCGACGATGGCCGAATTACTACCGGCACGAGGCCGAGACCCGCGGCGGCCGGCACATCGAACTCGAACGACGAGGCCGGCGCCGTGCTCATCGGAGCCGCCCCCGACCGGTCCTCCACCGCCGCGAAGTCAGGCTCCGCGTCGACCGCGTCTACCTTCGCCCGCCTGCGGTAGAACGTCCCCACACTGATCCCCTCGCGCTTCGCGAACTGGACCACCCCAAGGCCGCTCGCTCGCCACCTGTCGATCGTTCGCCTCGCCTGTTTCTCGTCAATGTATCGGGCCATGGCCCGAAGTCAGCCGCTCAGGGTCCGTGTCTTCAAGATGGGTGGGCTCGGGGGCTTACAGCGGGACTTGCTTTGCGGGCTCATCGAAGTCGGTCCACAGGCGGCCGGCTACAGCAGCGGCGTGTGGACTGGTCCGATGATCGCGGACCTCATCGAGCAGCGCTTCGGCGTTCGGTACCACAACCATCCCGCGCTTGCTGGGCCAGCTCGGGTTCTCGGTCCAAAGGCCGCGAAAGCGGCTCGCCCGTGCCGATGCCGAGGTCCAGGCCATCTGGCTCCGCAACAAGTTCCCGGCGACAAAAAGCTTGTACTCGGATGTCCCCGAGAATCAGCCCCACATCGGGATCATCGGCTCACCGGGTCTCTTGGCGTAACTCTCCGTGATTTTCTCGCTGTATTCGTACTCTTTGTGATTGTAGACTTTCTCGCCGATGGCGCCGGCGAAGTGGAACACGGTGCCGAAGGCCGCGAGCGAGAGCGTATGCCCGATCTCGTGACGGCGTAGCCTTTCGTCGTTCCCGTGTTGACGGTGGATGTAGACGAAGTTCCCCATGTTGAAACCCCCATCCTTGTTATGGATGCGCCCGCCGACCATGACAATGCTTCCAGTCCGGCTGTCGATGGAGATACTGTCGATCTTGGCCCTGTCGCTACCGCTCACCCAACCGTCGACGCGGTTCTCCAGGAAGAAGATCAGGCCGATCCCCGTCGCGCCCCACGACATCGGCATCAGCCAGCTCGACCAGCCGAGAATGCCGTGGTACACCGGGTCCTCCGCGATACCGTGGAATACGGCGAGGAAATTGATCACGCCGACGGCCACACCGATCACCGGCCCGAAACAGGCGCTGGCCAAGATGGTGTTCATGCCGGCGTTCATCCCGATCATGAAGCCACGCAGGAATTTCTCGGTGTCCGAACCGGGATCGGCGTCGTTCGCCAGGACATATGCGACGCCCGTCACAGCGATGCACCCGAGCAACCCACCGACGATACCAAAGAAGGCGCTCGCCGCGAAGGCCACGGCGACGCCGACCACCGCTCCGAGGACCTTCAAGAACGACATCCCGGTCGGGTCGGTTTTGTTCATCGGGTCGTTGGCCACGTAGGCGTAGAGATGCAGCCCCTGGGGCGCGTGCAGGAACTTCTCGGGTCGATAGATCGCCATCAGGTCGGGTGTCAGGAACCGCCCGAGCTCCGGCGCGTAGTATCGTCGACGCATGTAGACGAGGCCGGACTCGTCGTCGACCGGGTGCTGTGAGAAGGTCCGGTGTTCGACCTGTCCGCTGCTCGCGGCCGGGTTTCCGAACGGATGCGACTCGACGGAGCCGACCACCTGACCCGCCATATCGGTGACGACCCGCGTGGTACCGACACCGTCGTCGTGGAGGAAGCGCGTCACGCCGCCGCTCCGCACCGCGACGCGGAGCGACCCGAGCGCGACGAAATAGGTCGCGACTCCGTCCCTGACCTCCGCCTGGTCTCCGAGGTACAGCGTCCGCTTGACCACGCCGGCCTGCTCGACCGCCTTGCTGACCCGCAGGCCGTTGTGATCGTGGTGGTACGTGGCCGTCCGTCCGTCCGTCCGCTGCACCCGCACCAGCTCGTTCTTGGCGTTGTATTCGAATGCGCGGCCCGGCAGGGCCAGCAGATTGCCGTTTCCGTCGTAGCTTGCGCTGAAGTCCGGGGCACCGTCGACGCTCATCCCGCTGAGCCGGTCGGGATGGACCGCGTCATCGTAATGCAGGGTCGCCCGCGCCTCGTCGAATCTGCGCAGGTTGTAGTCGGGCGCGTAGTCGTAGCGTCGCACCACGGGTGGACCGCCTTTGGTCTCGGACACCGCGGTGAGTTGATAGAGCGGGTCGTACGTTAAGGTCTGCGTCCCGAACCCGCCGGGCGCGGCGTCCTCGCGGGACAGCGCGACCCCCATCGCATCGAAGGTGTACGTGATGTCCTGGTAGACGACGTCCTGGGGTGACGTGGTGGTCTGCCTGCGCACCCGGCCCGGCCCGGGCGTGTACTCGAGTCGGGTGCGGACCCCGTTGCGGTAATCGATCTCGGCGGGCAGGCCGCGCGGGTCGTGGTCGATGCGATCGACGAAGCCGGTGACGGCGCGCAGCCAGCCGTTGTGGGTGAGCCGGCGTTCGATGCGGGTGCCGTCGTCGTGGGCGACCACGGTCTCCCGGCCGAGCGTGTCGTACTCGTAGCGGAGGCTGTGCACCGCCTCCACGCCGTCGCGGACGTGGACGTGATCGTGGCGAAGCAGCCGGCCCGCGGCGTCGTAGCTGAACGCCTGGCGCCCGCCGGTGTAGCGCACCTCCGCGAGGCGCCCGAGGGCGTGGTTCGCGGGCACGTCGTAGCGGTACTCCTCGAGCACCTCGGCCCCGCTCTTCAGAAGGATCTGCCTGCCGACCTCGTCCCACTGGGCCGTGAGGTCGTGCCCCGCGGGATCCAGCGTCCGCACGGTCTGTCGCCGTGCGTCGTACCAGACCTTGCGCTCCCCGGACTCCCGCAGGGTGATGGCGGTGCGGTCGCCGCGTCGGTCGTGGCGGTAGCGGAACTTCACCCCGCGTCCGTCATGGACCGCCGCGAGCTCGCCCATCGGTCCGATCTCGTAGCTCGTGACGATCGTGCCCGCGGGTCCGAGGTGCTCCGTCACACGCACCAGGTTGCGGAACACATCGAACTCCTCCTCCCGCGGCGTGTCGTACTGACCGCGCGCCAGGTTGGCCGCGGACTTGTCGTTGTCGTTGGCGTCGCGTAAGAGCACGCCGAACGGGCAATACTCCGCCGAGGACTCGCCTTTATCGAAGTTCGTGGTGCGAATGATGCGCCCCAGCGCGTCATACTCGACGCGTCGCGCCGCTCGGTCAGCAGTGGCCGGGTGCGCAAACTCGGCAATGGCCGCGAACGTCGGCTCGTACTCCTCGCGCAGGTCGCCCCACGGATTCGCGAGCTTCAGCCCCGAGACGACGAACTTGCCGGGCTCGACCTCGACGCGTTGCTGGAACTCCTTGCCCGAGCCGTCGAAGTAGGTCACTCCGATCGAGGTGACGCCGCCCCCCTGACGGAACCGGGCGATCCTCCGGGTCGGCACCTCGCTCTCGTCGTAGGTGTAGACGGTGGTCGCGTCGTCGAGGGTCTCGCCCGGGAGCGCGCTGCGGAGGACCCGCCCCTGTGCGTCGTGGGCGAAGCGGATCTCCGCGCCGTCGGCGTAGGTGATCCTCCGGACCTGACCGATCGCGCGCTCGTATTCGAAGCTGGTCTCATGGCCCAGCGGGTCGGACAGACCGATACGCAGCAGCCCCGCGGCGTCGTGAGTGTACCGCGACTCCTTGCCGAGCGCGTCCCGCGACCCGCAGAGCAACCCGCGCTCGTCGTATCGAAGGCTCCGAGGTGCCGCGAACACCGCCTCGGCGCCATCGGCGTCGGTGTCCGCGATGAACCCGAGCCCGGTCATCGACATCCCGGCGTAATGGGCGTCGAACTCGCCGCGCGGCGAGACCCACTCCGTCTCACGCACCACGAGCCCGCGGTCGCACTGGCCCAGCGGCAGGCCCACGAAGTCCGGACCATCGTAGTGGAAGCGCTTCTCGGCCAGCAGGAGCTCGTTTTGATCGCGTGTGACGATGCGGGCCTGCCTGTCGAGCAGGTGACGCTCCGAGCGCGCGTAGGTGATCTCGCGGATCCGCCAGCGTTCGGGTTGGGGGACGCCGGTCTTCGTCCCGCTGCCGCGGTGTTCCTCGCGGCGCACCCGTCCGTACTCGTCGTATTTGTATTGCCTCTCCTCCACGCGAACGTCGGCCCCCCGCTCGCTCCACTCCTCACGGTGAACGGTGACGAATACGGAGACCCGCTTGCGTCCGTCTGCGGTCGTGCCGAGCACACCAAGACCGTGCTTGCACGTCTCGACCCGAAGCGGGCGCTCCTCCAGGGGCGTACCGTCGAGCTGGTAGGTCTCGACGCGAATCAGCAGACCGTCGAGCGCTGCGTGCTCGGGGCCCTGCCCTGGCATTCGCGCCTGGTCCATCAGAAATTCCTGGACGATCCGTGTGTGGCTCCGGCTGGCGTCGCCCCGTTCGATCCGCTCCGCCCGGCGAAACCCGTTGAACTGCCGCAGGTGTCGATCGAAATGGGCCTCGTGATAGCGGAATTCGACGATCGTCTCGCGCTGCGAGACCCGATCGAGCTCCCGGGTCTGGCCGACGACCACGTACGGGAACGGGAAATTCGTGGTCCAGCTGCCGCCCTCCCGGCGGTCGCGCAGGTAGTCCACGATCGCCGCACGGTATGTGAACCCGGACACGAGGCCCGCGCCGTTGTCGACCTCCGCGAGCAGGTGCGGCGGCTCATCCCCGGCGATCGTGAATTGCACGTATTCGGGCTGCCCGCGGGCGGGGCTGTTCCACACCAGCCCGGCCGTGCGACCGTCGAGGCGGGCCGCGATCACCGTCCCCGGCAGCGGCGGCGGGATGCCCTCGATCTCGACCGCGTCCGCGAACCCCGCCCCGTTCTGGTTGTAGTAGATGCGAAGCCCGCGGGACGAGACATGGACGAGGTCGGCGCAGCCGTCGCCGTCGAGATCCACGAATACGAGGGCATCGCGCGCGATGTCACGCCAGAGTCGGGGGCTGTTGCGCATCACGACCCGATCGCCATAGCGCCCGCGGCCGAGGCTGGGCCAGTACTCGATGGCGCCGGAGCGTACGCGGACGAGGTCGGGCGTGCCGTCCCCGGTCATGTCGGCCATGTGGACGTCGGGGTCCGCGAGGTCGACCCCGGCCAGCTGGGGCCCGTCCCCGGCGAGCAGCGACGGCTGCGACCAACCCTGACGGCCCTGGTTGCGCCACAGCACGAACCCTCGGCCGTGCTTGACGAGCGCGTCGACGAGGCCGTCGCCATCGACGTCGACGAGGCGCAGGCCGGGATCCGCGAGCGGCGGCGCGGCCCCGCTACCCCGCGGGAACGGGACGAACGAGCCGAACCCGTCGGCGCCGGCGTTCTCGTAATACCCTTGCAAGCCGCGAGGGCCGGTGACCATCAGGTCGGCGGTGCCCGACCCGTCCATGTCGACGAAGGCCAGGCCGTCGCGCCGGAACGAGGACGCGAGGGGTGCCTGGCGAAGGGGGCGTGGCGGCGCCCAGCCTCCGTCGCCACGGTTCGCCCAGTAGTACGGACGACCGCCGCGGTGGGCCAGGATCCCCGGCAACGGCGCGTCGTCGAGGGTGACGAGCGCGACGTCCTCCTCGGTGAGCCCCGGTGGTGGACCGGCCTCGGCCTTCCACCACACCGTCCGGCCCTTGCGAGGGTCGATCTCGGTGTAGCGAAACCGGACGGTGGGGCGCCGGACGTCGGTCGTGCCGGCCGCCGGATCGCCGCGGGCGATCAGGCGGATCCCCGCGAGCAACGACATGCCGCCGCCGTGCGCGAGGGTATAGTCGAACGCGTAGCTGCGAATGACCCGCTCGTTCGGCCCGGGCTCGAAGACCAGCACGATCTCCGCGCACCGGAGCCCACGATGGCGGGAGAAGCCGGCCCGTCCGTCGTGACGGACATCCGGCCTGGCCTCGTACAGGAAGCGCACCTCGTAGATCGCATAGCGTATGGTCGCAGGGTAGGCAAAGCCCCGGTCGAACCGATAGGTGTACTCGATCACGTTCCCGGACACGTCGAGGGTCCGCTCGACCAGCCATTCGACGGGCCGCCCGGGCTGCTCCGGCGGGGCGACCCGGCCGGCCGCGCTCTGGCCGAGTTCGTGGACCACCCCGCTGCGCTCCTCGACGCGCCAGCCGCTCCCGATCCGCGTGTATCGGGTGTACAGCGCCTCGCGCACCGCCGCGAACGTCCCGTCGGCGATCTCGACGATCTCGGTGCTGCCGTCGAGGAATCGCTCCACGATCCCCTCGGCGGGCGTACCGAAGTCGAGTCGGCGGTGAATGCTGCGCTGGGCCAGCCCGAACCCGCAGCCGAACGGGCCCTGTCCGGAGCCGTGACTGTACTCGAGCACGAGCTGCGGCGTATGGCCGGCGACGCCCTCGGGCAGCGGGATCCGGTACGAATACGTGCCCTGGCCCGTGCTCAGGTTGATGTTGAACGCCTCGCCGAGACCGGGCGTGTTCCCGGTCCCCGCGGGCAGGGAGGAATGTTCTGTGTGCGCCATGGTCCCTCAGCGATAATCGAACCCGTACTCGAAGGTGACCACCAGATCCGTGAGCCCGGCGAGGTCGAGCACACCGCCCGGCGCGATGTCCGGGTTGTCCTCCGCGCGGATCGTCAGCGACCACCGGTCGTCGTCCGCCGGCTGGCCCTTGAGGCTCGACAGCGGCGAGCCAGCCTCGTCCGTCACCCAGCCTTCGGCATCGGTGATCAGTTCGATCACCGGATGCCTCTTGGTCGAGAGCTTCAACTTGACCCGCCCGATCGTCTCCGCACGACCGCAGAGCTTCAGCTTGAGGTTCTTGAACACCCGGCTCTTTTGGTTGTGCGGGAACAACGAGGCGTCGAACACCAGCTCCGCCTTGTGCTGATTCTTCAGGTAGAACAGCTCGTCGGGCGCGGAGAGCCGCATGGAGACGGTCCTCGTGGCCTCGCCCTTGTTCGGCAGCGTTCCCCGCACATGTTGCTCGAGCTCGCGAGAGAAGAACCCGTCGTAATAGAACACGACGTGAACGTCGAGGATGCTGGCGTGATCGAAGTCGTTGGCGTCGAGCGGCAGATCGAGCTGCCACATCGTCTCGATCCCGCTGTTCTCGAACAATCGGAGCGCGTCCGGATCGAAGCGAAACACCAGCGCGTCCTGGCGGATGTCGAACTGCGACAGGACCAGGACATCGGCCGGGTAGACGCGTTCGACCACGACGTACTTCCCCTCGGCGTCCTTCTCCTCCGTACGAAAGCGCGACGCCCCGATGTTCCGCAGCGTCCCGGCGACCGAGCGGGCGCCGAACAGGCCGATGAACACGACCTCGACGTTGCGGATCTTGGCGAGGTAGAGCCCGGGGTGGTAGCGGTCGAAGTCCTCGAGCCTGGTCTCGAAGGTGCACGACCCGCGCGTCTGGAGCAGCTGGAATTGGGTCGGGTAAGCGTCTGCGAGGCTGACGCTGCGCTTGACGGTGTTCTTCCGGGCCCGGGTGGCCGTGATGTGATGCAGCGTGAATGCGTCGATGTCGGCGAGCAACGTGTCCGCGCCCATCAGGCCGCCCGACCCCGCGCTCTGGTAGTCCTGGCGAATCGTGCGCAGGTCACGCTCGGTCTCCGCGTTGTACGCCGATTCCATGAGCAGCGCGACCGCTGTGGCCATGTCGAGGTAACGGTGGTTCAACCGCCGCGCCGTACGGGCCAGCTCGAACCACAGCTTGGAGCCGAACTCCCGCATGTCGAGGAAGTCGCGGTTCTCCTCGGCCTGGCGTTGCTGCAATTCCGCGATCTTGACCCGCTGCTTGGCCACCTCGCGACGGACATTCGCCTGTTTCAGCTGCTCCTCGGCGAGCTTCCCGTACTCCTCCGCCGACTCGAGCGCGCGTTGCAGCCGCGCGGCCTCGAGGTCGTGCGTGAGCTTCGTACGCTGGCGTACGACCTGGTTCAGGATGTCTCGCTTGTGGGCATTGAAGTTGCGGTAGTAGGGGGGACTGTCAACCGAAAAGGTGAACTGGCCGTCGGGATCCTCGGTCGTTGCGTTCGCCCAGACCTCGATTCCGGTGAGCTCGAGCAGCTCCCCCCGCGCTCTCCGGAATTCTTCCAGCGCTTCCCGGCCGTTCGTGGACTGGACGGCCGCGTACTCCACACTGGCCTCGGCGACCGCGACGCCGCTGTCCATCTCCCTGAGGTTGCTGTATTCGAGGTTGACGGTCTGGCGGGCCACCTCGGCCTGTTGGCTCAGCTGCTGACGCCGGAATTCTTCATTCTCCGCCTGGCTCTTGTATTGAATGTAGCGCTGCTCGACCTGGGACGCGTGCTGGGCGAAGTACCGCGCGCTGGTCTGCAGATACGCGAATCCGAAAGGCGGTACATAGCCCGGGGCGAACCCGAAGAAGTTGAGCCCTGTTGCGAGCTGCTCGAGCTTGCACAGGGCCTCGAGGACGATGCTGAGCAGCTCCGGGTTGTCCGCCTCCTCCGCCGGATTCTCGGCGCGCAGGGCCGTCTTCACCCGTACCTCGATGCCGGCGAACAGCGGCCTCGCGTACAGCGGCGAGTCCTGCGCGAGCGACTTGTCGCCGCGTACGATCGACTCGTAGAAGCTCACGGCTGCCGCGAGGTCGTCGCTCGCAGCCCGGCGATAGGCCCGATCTCCGCGCTCGAGGCGCACTTGGGCCAGCCGCGTCCAGACCTTCACGACTTCGAACTTTCTATTGATGTATTTGTACGTACTGGCCTTGGTGTACCAGTCCTCCGCCTTTTCGAGGTTCCCCAGCCCTGCATGGCAGTCGCCGATCGACATCGGCAGCACGAAGCCGTAGAGATACGGAAAATAAAGAATGAAGTCGACCGGCTTCAGCCACCCGCTCAGCAGCTCGAGGTCCTCGGTCGCCGCGAGGTCACGGAGGAACTTGGTCGCGGGGTCCTCATCGGGGGCGAGCGGGTTGAGGCCGAACGTGATGGGACCGGTGAGACCCTTCACCTTCAGCGTCTTCTGTTGGGTCCCTCCAGAGGTGTGCTGGAGGCCCATCAGCTGGGGGGCGTCCACCTTGAGCTTGAAGGACTGCTTGTCTGTCGGAACCGCGGCGGCTTTTTGGGCGTGCCCCGAGAACGGACTCACCTTCGCATGCCCGAACATGCTCCCATCGCCGATGAGCTTGTTGAGATTCTTGGTGGCCACCAGACTCTCGAACTGCTGCAAAAAATCCTCGGCTGCGGGAGCCTTGGCACGGGTGAAAATCCCGACTGCGGTCGCCATCGCTTGCGCATGGGCCTGGACAAGGGATCCGCCCGCGAACGATTCGACCGCCTGCCGGGCGTAGTCCTGCGCGCGTTCGTGCTGCCCGGCCTTCTCGCTCAGCAAGGCGAGGTCATGCACGATCCCGCCGCGGATCGCCGCTTCGCTCTCCGGCGTTGCCGCCAGCGCCTTTTGATACGACGCGATCGCAGCCTGCCAATTCTCATCGCCCGCGGCGTCGAGTCCGGCGAGGATGTCGTCGCCGACCGTGGCGTGGAACGACGTGACATTGAGCCCCGCGTCGAGGAACGGCTGCAGCGCGTTCATCACCCCGTCCGACAGCGCCGGATCACCCCCGTGCTTCGGCTCCCAGGGCTTCGCCGGGATCGCGGCCAGGCGCTTCCTGGCCATCTCGGCCAGCGGATCGACCACGAGTGCGCTCTCGGGCAGCGTCATGGAACCGGTCAGATCCGGATTGGTCGGCATCTTCGGCTCGATGGTGCTCAGGATCTTCGCCATCGCCTCCCGGAACGCCGCGAGCGCCCGCAGGTACTCCTCGTGATACAGGCGCGTCTGACCGTCCACGATCAGCGCCCGCAGCAAGCGCTCGAAGTCCCCCTCGGGCTCGGCCCCGACGTCCCCCTCTCGCGACCGGAAGGACTTGGGAAGGTGCGCGTACCGCACCTCGTTCATGTAACTGGGTGGCATCGAGACCTCTTGGTGGCTGCCCACGCGTGCAGCGGGGCGGTGGCGGCAAACTGGGGGAGTCACCCGGAGCCTAAAAGCTCCGGATCTCTCGAGGCAAGATCAGAGACCGGATCCTATACGAACCATGCGGCGGACGCAGGCCGACGGGTCTCACCGCCAACACTCCGAGTGTAGCTGCCGCCGCGCAGCGCCGCCGACGGTGCTCGTTCTCCGCGCTGTTCCGCGCCGCGCCAACTCTCACAGGATGACGCGGTGACGAGATGCTGTTCAACTTGGACGGGCGGCGCGAGCCAGAGACCAAACCCCGCCACGGACAAGGCCGACCCGACCGGAACCGAGAGCCGCGCGGCTCAGCGCGTTGCCACCCGGTTGCCAAAACTTGCGGCACGACGCGGCACGACGCGACACAAGGTCCTCCCGAAACGCTCCTATTGCTGAGAATTCGGCCGGATGGCGGAAGCGGGGCGGTTCAAGAGGAGGACCTTGTTTCTAAACCGGACAACGTGCTGCTGCGCCGCGAGCCTGGCGGGGTGCTCGTCGCCAAGGTGGCCGACTTCGGGCTCGCGCG
>Ga0075163_10009519_pt1 | contig 12755 bp, 9 predicted proteins | sample JI1023141ADNA_FD_71478 | JGI IMG/M metagenome (GOLD analysis project Ga0075163, IMG submission 71478) | Wastewater effluent complex algal communities from Wisconsin, to seasonally profile nutrient transformation and Carbon sequestration -... | ecosystem: Engineered > WWTP > Effluent > Algae...
CGTTCTTCAGCAACACGTCGACATCGGCGTCACCCAGAATGCCCTTCGAGAAGTCGAGCACCTTCAACTTCGGCAACACCTTCGACTGCAGCGTCGCGACGAGCAGCTCGCTCGAGAACTCGCAGTTCACGAACCCCAGATGCGTCACACCCTCGATACCGCGACCGTCGAGGAGCGGCTGCACCAATTCGACACTTCCCTCCGCGCCATGATTGTCACTGCCAAACCACACATCGAGCCGCTCGAGCTTCGGCCACTTCGCCCGAAGGATTTCCTCGATCTCCGACTCCGACAGGCCACCCGACTCACGAATGAACGTCTTCAGGTTCGGCAAATGAAGGACGTCGCCTTTCCGCCTGGGACCGAGCCTGCCGCCTGCTCCAGAGCGAATGTGCAACCATTCGAGCGACGGCAGCTTCGACCAGTACGGCGAAAGGTCGCCGAATGGAGTCCACGAAATTTCACAATCCTCCGATGTATAATCGTCGAAACACAACCGTGTGATGCTCGGTCCGCGAGGCGAACTCACGACGGCAGCGAGCGTTTGGCTCCAATCATTATCACTGTGGAAGCTCGCCAGACCGAAGCGCAACTCGGTGACAAAACGCGCGACCGGCAGTTCGAGGAATTGAGTCGTGAAGTTCGCGAGGTCGGTGCTCGAATCGGGGTGCGTTCGCTTCAGCGTCGCCCCGACGAGAAAGCCGTGCGACCACTTCAGGTCTCGCAGCTCGGCGCCGAGCGTGTAGTCGACCTCAACCAGCAACGCGCTGGCGTGGGTCTCGAGAAGCGCAGGCCCCTGCGCTGCCAGTTCTCCACGCAGGTCGCCCTGGCCCAGCAGCCAATCGGCATAGACCTGCGCCGCCGCTCCACGCGCCGAAGCACTCGCCTGCTCGAACGCGGCCTCGAGCTCAGGGTTGCTGACATGCTTCGCCTGCCCCTCGAGCTGAGGCAGGAACGTCGCCGTCGTCTTGTGCGACTTGAAGTTCTGCTGGTCCTCCGAGACATGCCGCTCGAACGCTGCACGCGCCTCCTCGGCCGTCGCGTACTTCTCACCCTGCTTCTGGAACGTGCGCTCGACGAGGTGTGGCGTCTTCTCAGCCGAGTTGCCCGCGACGACTTTCACCACGCGCCCGTCCCACGTGACCTCGCGAAAGAAGATGACCCCATCGCGCGTGTTCTCGAACCGCGTCGTCACCACCTTGCGTTGACCAGGCGGAACGGGCGCGGCGAGTTCGGCCAGTTTCAGCGGCGCGGGTGGAAGCGACGGCGGTCTCGTCATGGCCGGCGCAACCGGGCTCGTCGCGGGCCGTTGTCGTTCGAACTGGGCGTTGGTCTCGGCGAAACGAGCGGCATAGGTCGCCTCGTCCGACACCAGGCGAATGTTGAGCGCGCGCAGGCCACCGAGCGGATGCGGATCGAGACCGTTCACCTCGACCTCGACACCAATCGCCGGCTGCCACCCCCGACAGGCCGTCGCACCAAACCGATACGTGGCGCCGTCCGCGTGCGTGAGCGTGCCGACTCCATCGGGCGTCAGCGTCGTCACCATCGCGCGAAACGGAAGCGAGCGCGGAGCCTCGGGCGGCTTCACCTTCTTCTTCAGGAAATCGAAGAACCCCATGACGTGCGTCTCCTATTGGGCGCCGAACCGGTCGAACACGACATCGCAGAACCGAAGAAACGCCGTCTCGTGCAAACCAGCCAGGTGCTGCGCGCCATCGAGGACGCTCGCACGATGCGCCGCGCTCCATCGCGTCGACGCCCCGCCGCGCCGATGAATCTCGCCAACCAGAAACCCGAGGTACCGTGCGTACGACAGCAGCGCCTCAGCCGGCAGTTCGTCGACGCCAAGCTTGTCCTCCTTCGCGCCGAGCTTCGTGATGACGACCGGCAGCCGTCCCAGCCGTGACGCGCCGAAGCACGCGGGCGGCTTCGGCAACACGCGCTGCATCACCGACACGAGCTGATCAGCTGACGCCACCTTCGACGAGAACGCCGAGCCTCGAACCTCTTTCACCTCGAGCAACCACGGCGCTTCGTCGCCCTTCACCAGCACCAACAGCCGCTCCACGCCGAGCGAGCCCGTGCCCGCGATGCGCCGCGTGACGTCGAGCACCTCGAGCGCGCCTTCGGGAATCGGCATCGACGGCTTCCACGCCGCCAGCGCCGCGCCCACCTGCCTGCGCACCGACACGGGAGCCTCGGGCGTCTTCTCCCGACTCCGCACGAGCCGCCCCGCCTCGTCGACCTTCTTCCGCAGCACGGCCGCCGCAGGCAGCGCGTTCACCTCGGCCACCAAGTCCTTCACGAACGCGGGAGGGCGCACCACCCCGTTCCGCAACCCGACCTCGTGCCCATCGAGCATCGCCCAGCCCAGCTCGAGCACCTTCACGCCCGACACCTGCAGCTCCGCACGCGCCAGCAGCGTCGACGTCAACAGCCGCACCACGTCGAACGCGATGGGCCCGTCGAACGTCTCGTCGAAGTCGTTCACGTGAAACGTCACGCCGCGCGCCGTACGGAAGACGCCGACGTTCTCGAGATGCAGGTCCCCCACGAGCGACGCCACGCCGGGCAGGCCGCGCAGCAGCTTCGGCTCACGAGAGAGCGCCTTCGCCCACAACGCCGAGGCTCCCCGCAGGAACGCGAACGGAGACCTCGCCATGCGTTGCCACTTCCGCTCCAGCAGCTCCGGCCGCTTCCCCAGCCGCGCCTCGTCTGCCCCGAGCTGCACCGCCGCGAGCGTCGTCATGCCGTCGACATACCCCGGGGATTGCGCAACGGCGGGCTGGTCTGCACAGATGGCACGTCTCCTGTGTCTCCTCGCAGGAACATTCCCCACGGCCGGGATTTCCGTCATGAGGACCTGATGCGTTTCGACTCCCGCTCCTTCCGCGTTCACGCCATCGGCGTCGCGCTGCTCGTCGCCATCGTCGCAGGCGCCTGCACCTGCTCCCCGAAGAAGCCGGTCATGGAGACCCTCAAGAAAGAGGGCGAGGCCTGCATGGCCGACGACCGCTGCGAGACCGGCCTGTGTGACGGCACGCCGCCCGTCTGCGTGCGCAAGTGCTCCATCGGCTGCAAGACGGAAGAGGTCTGTACCCAGCTCACGCCGGGCCGCTTCTCGTGTCAGCCTGATCAACGCCGCCTCTGCCAGGCCTGTCAGCTCGACAGCGACTGCCCGTACCCGGCCGACAAGTGCATCGTGGTGAACAGCGAGAAGGTGTGCGGCCGCGACTGCGCCTTCGACCAGTCGTGTCCCACCGGCTACGTCTGCGTGAACGGCCGCGGCTCGGACGGCATGACGAAGGTGCAGCAGTGCTCTCCGATGGTGGCGAGCTGTGCGTGCCTCGCGCGTGGAGAGCTGCTGCAGGGCTGCTCCATCTCGAACGACGCCGGCACGTGCATGGGCCAGAAGACCTGCGACCTCGTGAACAACGGCATCACCTGCAACGCGAAGACGCCGAAGCTCGAGGCGTGCAACGGCCAGGACGACGACTGCGACGGGCGCATCGACGAAGACGGCATGATGGTCTCGTGCGGCGTCGGAGCCTGCATGCGCACCGTCAACGCCTGCGCCGACGGCGGCATCGCGCTCTGCACGCCGGGCATGCCCATCACCGAGCTCTGCAACAACGTCGACGACGACTGTGACGGCAACGTCGACAACGGCTTCCCCATCGACAACGACCGCGACAACTGCGGCGGCTGTGGCGTGCGCTGCATGCTCCCCCACGCGACGCCGACGTGCAGCTCACGCATGTGTCAGGTCTCGTCGTGCGACCCGGGCTGGGAGAACTGCGACACGCTCCACCCCAACGGCTGCGAAGTCGAGACGGCCACCAACGCGATGAACTGCGGGCGCTGCGGCAACTCGTGCATGCGGCCGAACTCCACCGCGACGTGCGTGGCCGGTATGTGCCAGTTCCAGTGCGCGGCCGGCTTCATCGACCTCAACATGGACCCGATGGATGGCTGTGAGTACGCGTGCACTGCGACGTCCTCCACTGACATCCCCGACCTCGCCTTCACCGACGCGAACTGCGACGGCATCGACGGAGAGCTGACCAACGGCGTCTTCGTCTCGCCCAATGGCCTCGACACCGCGGCGGGCACCAGGGCGGCGCCCAAGCGCACGCTGACGGCGGCTGTCACCGCGGCCACCACCACCGGCAAACGAGACATCTACATCGCGGCCGGCACGTACGCGGGCTCGCTCACCATCGCAGGCGCATCCGGCATCAACGTCGCCGGCGGCTATCACGCCACCACCTGGCAGCGCGCGACGACGAATCAGGTCATCGTGCAGGGTGGGCCGAAGGCGCTCGACCTCGACTTCGCGAACGACGTGCTCGTGCAGTCGATTCGCTTCGAAGGCGGCCTCGGTACGCCCAACGCCTACGGCGCCTTCATCAAGGACTCGATGAACGTGCAGCTGCAGGCGCTCGAGCTGCGCGCTGGCAACGGTGCTCCAGGCGCGAACGGCGCAATTCAGATGAGTGGCACGCCAGGCAGCCCGGGCGGCAACGGCGGCGTCGGCTGCGGAGACAACGGCGTGCCGGGCAACTCGCTCAGCTGCGCCATCTGGTCATGCTCGCTGCCGTCACCAGGCTCGGCAGGCGCCGCTGGCTGCGGAGGCACTTCCAACAACGGCGGTCAGGGTGGCTCGGCGACCTACGGCGCGACGAGCGGACCCGGCACCGGCGGGCAGGCAGCTCCAGGCGGAGCGGGCGCGGGCCAGGGTGTCGGAGGCCAGAGCGGCTCCATCACGCCTTCGGCGGTCGCGAACGGCCAGAACGGCAATGACGGCTCAGGCGGCGCCAACGGTGCTGGTGGCGCGATGGGCACGTTCTCGGCCGCGGGCTTCACACCGGCGAACGGCCAGGTGGGCGTGGCGGGGACGAACGGGCGCGGCGGCGGTGGAGGTGGTGGTGGTTGCGGCGGCATCGAATCGGTCTCGGGGTGCATCAGCTACGGCAGCGCGGGTGGCGGTGGCGGCGGCGGCGCTTGCGGTGGGCCAGCGGGACAGCCGGGCCTCGGCGGCGGAGCCTCCATCGGCGTCTTCTTGTCGAACTCGCAGGTCGCGGCGCGCAACGTCTCGGTGACGGCTGGCACGGGTGGCCGCGGAGGCTCAGGCAGCGCGGGTGGTGGCGGCGGCATGGGCGGCTCGGGCGGAACGTCTCCCTACGGCGGGAATGATCCGCTCGGCGACGGAACGGGACAGGGCACGGCGTGTCGAGGCGGCGCTGGCGGCAACGGCGGCAACGGCGGCCCTGGTGGACACGGTGGTGGTGGCTCCGGCGGCCCGTCGTACGGCCTCGTTCGCAACATGAACGGCTCGTCGTGGACCTCGACTGGCTCGTCGCTCATCACCGTCGGCACTGGTGGCATCGCTGGCACCTCGCCCGCCAACCCGGGGCAGGCCGGCCCGACGAGCACCCAGCTGCTGTACTGAGCTTCACAGCACCTGTTCAGCGCCGCTTCGGGCACGATGGCTCGATGCGTGGTCTTCGAGCGTCGTTCCTGCTGGTGCTGGTTGGTTGTGGCAGTGCCTCTTCTTCTGCTGATGGTGGGCCCGTCGTCAGCACTGGCGCCGGTCACTTCACCTACGGCTTCGAAGACAAGGTCTTCCGCATCGACGCGCGCGCGGGAGCGACGCCCGAGAACGTCAGCACCGCGCTCGCCCGCTTCGGCACCGGCACGCGTGACCGCTGGTTGATTCCGTCGCTCGACGGCGCGTGGCTGGTGCTCTCCACCGACCGGCTCTCGTGCTCGCTCGGTGAGTGTCTGGCCATCACGCCGAGAGACCTCTCGTCGCTCTCGCTCGTCTCGCCGGGCGGCATGGAGCAGTCCATCGAAGGCACGCCTGCGGTCGACACCACTGGCTCTCTCATCGTCTACCCGTCGCGTGAAGGCCCGCACGAGAACGACCTGTGGGTGACGCGCAAGACGGGCTCGACGTGGACTGCGCCGGTGTTGATTACCGGAAGCTCCACCGCGCAGTGGAACAACATGCCCGCGCTCTCGTTCGACCAGCAGCGCGTGCTCTTCGATTGCGGCGCCGACACGTACCCGGAGTCGGGCAACAACGACGCGTGTGAGGTGAAGCTCGACGGCTCGGGCTTTCGCGTGCTCGCGCGGCCTTCGACGTTGCCGAACACGCGAGAGAACTTCGTGCAGTTCCCCCACGACTCGCTCGACGGCGTGCTCCTGCAGGGCAGCTGGCCCATCATGGGCAGTTCTCCCGAGACCATCTGGCTGTTGCCCGCCACCGGAGCGCCCACGCCCATCGCGCGCACCTTCGAGAACGCGGTCTCTCCGTGCGGGTTGCGTGACGGCCGCTTCGGCCTGTTGTGGCTGGGCCGCATGGGCAACGCCGCGGGCAAACACGAGCTGACGCTCGCGGGCCGTGACGGAGCGTTGATCAGCGTGCTGACCCCGAACGTCGACGTCTCCGACATCGGCATCGGCTGCTCCGACTGAGCGGCCTTCAGGGAAGCGAGATGACGGGCCGCAGGGCGTGACTGCTCCAGGCCTTTGGCTTCGTGGGTTCGGGAACGATCGCGGCGGTGATGAAGCCCGCCCATTCTCCGCACGCCTGCCACGGGTAGCACTCGCCGGCGCCACCGTGCCAGGCAAGCCCACCGTCGAGGACCCAATGGCTCGTGACGAGGGCGTCGATGAGCCCAAACCCGTTGGCGGATGACCAGTCTGCGGCTCCGCTCTCGTAGCTCATGCGAAAGTGCTCCTCGAAAGACCCTTCGCCAGCTCCGTCGTCGTCCTCTTCGAAGTCCTCTTCATCGAACGCTCCGCCTTCGACGCCGCTCATCCAGCGGGGAATCTCGTCACCCCATGGAAAGAGGGAGCCTCCTGCGCCGCACATCCACTCTGATTCGCGCGCGCTGGGCAGGCGCCAACCGCGCGGCTCGAGAATCTGCGGCAGTTCATCATCGTGAACGCTGAACACACTCGCTTCCCCGTCGGTCAGGGGCAGCAGCCGCGAGCGCCCGGGGCCCAGGCCGGACAGCCTGACCGCGCTGGTGAGAGGCATGGCGGTGGTAAGGAATGGCGCGACCGGCGCAGCCGAGCGGAACATGCTGTCGAACTTGAAAGTGGGCGCGTCGTAGGGGCGAATCGAGCCCAGCTCGAGCACCTCGCCACGCTCCTCGCGGAACGACTCCATGGCCGCGAGCGCGGTGCGCAGCAACCTCCGCTCCCGGTCGCCCCACGCACGAACACGCCCGCCTGGCACCAGCACCCAGTCGAGCTGGTGCTGGGTATCGAAGAAGGTCGCAATCGTTCGCGCTTCGGGTTCGACGCCTGCGTCGTGCAGGAAGGGAGTCAGCGTTCGGAGCCCGCGGAACTCGAGGGGTCGGTCGGCCCCGAGCAACGCGTCACTCAGAACGCGCGCAGCAGCCTCCTGATCTCGAGCGCTCAGCGTGGACCAGGCCTCGAGGCTGAGACTGTGGGTCAGGTCGCTCACGACGCGCTTTTCAGTCCGGGAAGGCGTCGAGCACAAGTGCGCCTGGGACCGGGGCTTCCTTCGGGCGGGCCAACGGACCTACCGTTCGTCGGCCAAGGGAGCCACATGCTCGCACTCATTCTTCCGCTCGTGATCAGTCAGGCCCAGGTCGTGAACGGAGCACCCCTGAAGAACCCCGACGTCGGCCTGCACGTCGTCGAGCAGAAGCCGGTCAGCGACTCGGGCCGGCTCGAGTTCACGCTGTACCCCGCGGTGCCGCAGCTCAACGGGCTGTACACGCAGCACGTCGGCACCATGGGGCAGCTCACCTGGCACCTGCGCGAGCACTTCGGCCTCACGCTCTCGGGTGGCGGCAACTGGCACAACCAGGAGTCCCGGCTCAACGGCGAGCTGCTCAACAAGGCGAGAATCGAGGCGCAGTCGGCGGCGTCGCTCTTGTGGACGTGGACGGCCATGGCAGGCGTCGAGGTGGCTCCGTTCTACGGAAAGTTCGCGCTCTTCGATTCGGGGCTCGCGCAGTTCAGCGTCGTCATCAACGCGAGCGCGGGCGTGGGAGGCACGCGGCACCTGCTCAAGCCCGAGACGAGCACCGCGGCGACGTACGGCGACACCGGCGTTCGCTTCATGGGCGCGGTCGGAGCCGGCTTCCGCCTGACGCTCGGCCAGCACGTCGCGATTCGGCTCGAGGTTCGCGACGTCGTCTACACGGCGCGCGTCGATCAGGTGAACGGCTGCTCCGAGCGCGACTTTCCCCGCGACTTCACCTTCGGCAACCCCATTCAGCCGGTGACGTCGACGTGCAAAGAGACGGCGTTGAGCCCGTCCGACGCTGCGCTCGCGAGGGGGCTGATCAAAGAGCGCTCGTCGGAGGTGCTGAACTCCCTCGGAGCGTGGGCAGGTGTGTCGTTCCTGTACTGAAGCGGCTCACTCCTTCGGGAGGGCGCGCAGCACCGCTTTGCCGTCTTTGATGACGACCTTGAACTCGACGCTCTTCGCGTTGTGCTGCTTCATCAGCGTCGGCACCTGCGAACGCAGCGTCGTCGCCACCGAGTCGAGCGACAGCCTCGAGGTGTCTTCTCCGCAGCGCCGCTTCGCCATCACGTACGCGTCGTAGATGGCTTTGATCTTCTGTTCGTTGAGCCCACCGTCCGAGCCCACCGGCGCTGCTGGCCGTGCCGCTGGTGGCCTCAGTGCGGGGTTCGAGCCCGTCGCGCCAGGCGGCTTGAGGGCGGGGTTCGAGCCAGTGGCTCCAGCAGGCTTGAACGCGGGGGTCGAGCCGGTCGCGCCAGCCGGTTTGAAGGCCGGGTTGGAGCCCGTAGCGCCGGGGTGCACGGCGGTGATGGCCGGAATGCCAGACGAGGTGACGGGCCGGGCCGCGGGCGCCACGCCAGGCACCAGCGGGGCAATCGTCGGAACCGAAGGCGCGATGGGCGGCGCGACCGCTGGAGGCTTCGCCTTCGCCACCGCCTCGGCCGCAGCAGTCATCGCGCTGTCGAGATCATCGCCACCGCTGTCGAGATCAGACAGGTCGAGATCTTCGTCGATGTGCAGATCATCGAGCCCATCGGAGGCCGTGCCGTTCTTCTTCTTGCTGTGGCGCTGATCGATGTGGCGCTTGGCCTTGAAGAGGTCGCGGCGATAGGTGCCGTTCTCCATCTCGAGCAACGAGCGCTCCCAGAGCCGCTCGAAGGTCGACACGCGCTGCTGCAGGTTCTGAATTCGGAACTTCACCGGCGTGGAGTTCACGAAGGTGTTTCGCAGGGCCTGCACGCGCTTCTTCAAGTCGGAGTGCAGCTGCGCAGGTGGCCGCCGCTCCTGGCCGAGGAAGTACTGCTCATAGGCCGCCTTCAGCTCCATGAGGTCGGCTTCGACGAGCGTGCACTCCTTGTTCGCGCTCTCGGCGTCGCCGAGCTTCGTCCCAGAAGTGCGCCCTCCCGGGCCACCGTTGTTCAGCGAAGCCGGCACGTAACGAAGCCTAACCCAAGCCGACGCGCTTCACGCGAGATCAAGCAGCGTCGGTCACGGTATGTCGGTGCGGGTCGGCGCCTACCGCCCGACGGGGGAGGACTCATGGGCTGGAACGCGGGCGCCTTCGGTTCGATGCGGTTTCCCGATGAAGCCGCGCGCGACGGGTGGCTCGAGACGACCGTCTCGCACGCCGGGTGGGATGATTGGTTCAACGAGCTCGAGGGCGCCTGGGCGGCCGACCAGCTGGTCGCCGAACGCCTGGCCCGCATCGCCAAAGGCCACGACCCGGCCGGCTACTGCATTCAGGCGGTGACGGTCGACGGGCTCGAGGTCTCGCTGCGCTGGGACGATGGAGAAGATGGCTTTCGCGACAACGCGGGTGACTTCGCCGCCCTCTTCCGCTGCGCCGAGGCCGTCGGAGCAACCGGCCGCTTCTGGTTCCTCGGAACCGGGGGCGCCGAGGGTGCCTTCACCTACGAGCTCGCGCTCAACGGAGCGAAACCTTCGACCGTGAAGGAGCTCGACCGCAAGGCCAGGGCCGCCGTGTACGCAGGCGACGGATACCGGTCGTTCATGGAGCGCAACTTCGCCGAAATGGAGGACGGGAACCCGGCCCTCAAACAGCAGATGACCCGGGTCCGCGAGGGGGCTCCGACGGGCAAGGCCGGCGCGAGCGTGCACGACGAGGTGATGCTGCAGCTGAAGCGCTTCGACGATGCCCAGCTGCTGAAAGCCGCCCTCTCGTTTCCTTCGTACCTTCCGGACGGCAAAGGGCAGGTCCCCGCGTCAAAGCTGTTCACGAAGGCGAAGGTGCGGGCGCAGCTGCAGCAGGCGAGCAACGAGGAGCTGCGGGGCGTCGCGCTCTGGGTGCTCGGGAAACTCGACCTGACAGGCGCGCGGCCGTTCGTGAACCGCGTCATGAGCGACGAGAAGTCGGCTGATCAGCTGCGCGCCGGAGCGGTGCGTGTGCTCGGGCTGCTGAACGACGCCGACACCGTGTTGCGGGTCCTCGTCGAGTGGACGGCCGACGCCGAGCTGGCAGTGCTGTTCGCGGCCATCGACGCGCTCCGCAGCTTGAAGCTGCCGGGCCTCGAGCCGAAGGTGGAGCAGGCGCTCCAGGCGCTCAGCAAGAAGAAGCGCACGAACGTGGATCCCGCGGCCAGCGTGGTGACGTTCGCAGCCCAGAAGCACCTGGCCACGGGCGCGCTCGCCCGATTCGCCGTGTCGAAGGCCCACGCCCAGGCCCGCATCGCAGCGGCCGAAGCGGTCGTGGCCCGGGGAGACGAGGCGCAGCGCCGGTTGCTGCTGACGAAGCTGAAGGAGGAGTACGGCATCGGCGTTCAGGCCGCGAAGGCGTGGCTGCTGGTCGACCCCGAGGCGGCGCTGAAGTTCGTGAAGACGGTCGGCGCGCGCAAGAAGCGGAGCTCGGTCGATGACCGCATCGTCGGCGACGTGATGGAGGCGCTCGAACAGCAGCTGAAGGCGATGAACAAGAGGGCGTTGCTGCTCACCGACTCGCGCTGGGTCGACGCCTGCCTCGCCTTCATCGAGCTGAAGGACTTCTTCCTCGCCCACCGCGCGCTGGGACTGCTGGGGAAGACGAAGCGCTCGCCGGCGCTCCAGAAGCGGCTCGTCGCCCTGCTCGCGAGCGGCAAACAGTCACCGCTGCCCATCGTCGAGGCGCTGAAGGGCCAGGGCGTGAAGAACGTGAAGGCGCTGGTGAAGCAGCGGCACCAGGCGTCGAAGGACAAACGCGAGAAGGAGCTGCTCGCGCTCTTCCTCTAGATGCTCTCGACCGAGGCGCCAAAGTACCGGCGAATCTCATCGCCGAAGTACGTGATGGTCGCCACCGAGGCGATGAGGAAGAAGATGATGCCGAGGAAGACACGTTCGAAGGTCCGGCTCGGCTTTGGAACGAACTCGGCCGCTCTGGCCAACAACGGCCGTGGGCATTCCTTCACCTTCACGGTGCCGTCCTGGCGCTGCCACAGCCGTGCGGCCTGGGCGCTCTTGACGAGCGTCGTCGTCTCCTCCGCCGACAGCGCTTCAGCAGAATGAACGTCGTGGCAGCACCTCGTGCAGAACCTCGTCTTCTCGGTGCCCTTCATCTCGCTCCAGCGGGTCCCGCAACGCTGTGGCACGACGTGGGCAAACAGCTCGAGTTCGTCTCGGTTCATGAGGCGACGATTTCAGCGCTCGCTCGAGGTCACCATCCTCCGCCTGACCGTCGGGCGAATGACGGATGTGCGCAGTGCGCTGCGCGCCGCGGCGCCACGCTCCGACAACGCGTTCACGGGGACACGGTGACGACTCCGCGTCGACACGGCCGGTGAGGGTTGAGGGCCTCGGCTGATCAGCTCCATCAGAGGGAAGCGCTCGGTGGCACCGCAGCTGCACTCCCGCGCGACGCCGCCGCTCGCGGCACTTCTCGGGAGCCCACACTCATGACGCGCCTCGCCCTGCCCTTCCTCTTCCTCGCCTCCGTCGCCGTTGCTCAGACGTCTCCCCTCACCCGGTATCGCGCGGCGGCCGCATCACTCACCGACGCGAAGGCCGCGGTCGAGTCGGCCCAGACGGAGTTCGCCACGTGCAAGAACGGCAGGCTGCAGCTCGCCTTCGGCCCCGCGCTGCCCAGGCTCGAGAGCGCACGCCGCAATTTCGAGAAGAGCCGCAAGCAGGCCGAGCGCGCCCGGCAAGACCTCGAGGCCACGCGCCGTCGCATCGAAGCGGCCCGCAGCGCGAAGCACGGAAGCGTGGCCGAACGTGAAGCCGCCGAGGCCCGCTACTCGACGCGCCTGGTGGAGGAGTACGAGACGCCGATGGCCACGGTTGCCGCCGCCGTCGAGGACTACCGCAACGGCATGGTCGAGTACGCGGGCCTGATGAAGCGCTACGCCGCGTTCTGCTCGACCACTGGCATCACCGACGCCTCGGCCCGCACCTTCGTGAAAGAGCTCGACCCGCTCATCGATGGGCTGGCCTCGCATGCCGAGAAGAGCCGGGGTGAGGCGAAGGCTCCGGCGCGCGACGTGTCTGCGCGCGAGTGAGCGGCACGCACCTTCGTGAAGCGGTTCGCCGCTCGAGCCGAGCGTCCGCGCACGCTGAACCGGCGCGCGACGTGTCTGCGCGAGAGTGATGCCTCTCTCCCGCATCACCGCGACCTGTGCCTTCGTGGAGCCGCCACTCAGAGACGCGGACGTGGCTGCGCGAGAGTGATGCCTCTCTCCGCATCACCGCGACCTGTGCCTTCGTGGAGGCACCACACTCCGGGGCGCGCGACGTGGCTGCGCGAGTTGAGACACTC
>Ga0075163_10009520_pt1 | contig 12755 bp, 12 predicted proteins | sample JI1023141ADNA_FD_71478 | JGI IMG/M metagenome (GOLD analysis project Ga0075163, IMG submission 71478) | Wastewater effluent complex algal communities from Wisconsin, to seasonally profile nutrient transformation and Carbon sequestration -... | ecosystem: Engineered > WWTP > Effluent > Algae...
AGACGTCTACGACGCGTTGGTCAGCATATTTTCGCGAGATGAAAATGTATTGAGCGAATTCGTCTACAGTTGGGATCCGATCGTAGAATATAGAATAAAGGCGAAATTGGACGACTATCAGTTGAGTACTGCACTGTCTCGATTGTTGGATAAAAGAAATATTGGATCGAAGGATGGATTTGGCTCGGACCTGATAGAACCCGTTGTAAAAATACTATCGGATGCGATAAATCCAATTGAATTTAATAGAGATCAACTGAATTATAGAAACCCATTTATAAAATGCCTTGTGCGTAGAATTAAGCAGGCTGACTATGAATCGGAATATATAAAGGAATTTGTTAAATATTGTTCAACAAATGCATTGGCCGTTGGAAGTCTCAATTATGATCTTTTGATAGAAAAATCCTCAGAAAAGAATGGCGTATTGCTAGACAGAGGCCTAAGTTTTTGGAATTCTAAGAGAAGAATCCAGTTTGTTAGAGGTATGAAGTATCTGAAATTGCATGGATCCATAGACTGGAAAAATACCGGCGATTCAATTTCGATATTGAGCGAAAGAGAAGGGCATATCAGTCCTGCATTGATATTTGGTGGCCAGGGAGCCAAGCTTGTGCCCGACGGGCCATTCTTATCTATCAGAGGTAAATTTAGTGAACTTTTGCAAAGTACGAATGTTTTTGTAGTTATTGGCTATTCGTTTAACGACGCTCATTTAAATGCGATGATTAGATCATGGGTCGCGAGCAGGCAGAATGCAAAGCTCATAGTAGTTGATCCTGGGAAGTTGAATTTAGGAAGAAGGCAAATTGGGGATCCCTACGTGGCTGACAAAGAAGGGAAAATTACTCGGCGTCGCGTCGAGATTTGCCACATTCAGGAGTCGGCGCGCAATGGCCTTCACCGTATGTACGATGAGATCGAGAAGCCTCCCGAACCGTAACCACGTGGACAATAGCGCGCCGCCTTCTCTCCTATGTGGCAAATAGATCGCCCAAGACCTGCATCAATGATGACAGCGTCCGCGATTCAACTCTCCCCAGCCGCTTTAACAATCGCGCCTTGTCGAGCGTGCGCAGTTGATCGGGGAGGATCAAGCCATCCTTGCCCTTGAAGCGCAGCGCGACGCGGAACGGCGCGGGGCGACTGCCGCTGGTCATCGGGGCGACGATGACGGTGCGCAGGCCGGCGTTGAGCTCGTCGGGCGAGACGATGACGCAGGGGCGGGTTTTCTGGATTTCGCTGCCGACTGTGGGGTCGAGTGCAGCGAGCCAGATTTCGCCGCGCAGGACTTCGTGCCGCGCTGGACTTACCACGTCAGATCGGCGTCGCCGTCATTGCCGAAGTCCTGCCAAGCTTGCGCTTCGGCATCGGGTTCGGTGAGCGCGGCGGCGGCTTCGGCCCAGCCGGCGCGGACCGGCGTGGTGAGCGGGCGCACGATGAGTACGCCGTCCTTGACGCTGATGTCGAGTTGCGCGCCGCTCGCCAGCCCGGCTTCGCGCAGCACGGGCTGCGGGACGATCATGCCGGTCGAATTGCCCATCTTGCGCAAGGCGGTGTGCATGGCGGGTTCCAATGTTATTACAATGTTGGAACATAAAGCTGCGCCGGGTGTTGGTCAACCACCCAATAATCGGGTGCAGGCGTCACGCCTGCCCGCCGGAGGCTCTTTACTGTTCCGTCGCGCTTGATGCGGGCAAAGCCCGCATGGGGGGCGTTGCGGGCACGGGGGCGGTGCAAGGCAGGGTAGGCAGGAAGAGCGTGGCGGAGCCACGCCGTCGGCCGGGTTCGTCGGCTTTGCCGCCGCCCCGCCGGCCGGGCGGCGCGCGAGTCGGCGCGCAAGTCGAAATTCGCAAGGGCGAATCTTGCCATGCGCTTGGCCGCGCCGCGACGCTTGAGGAACAGGCCAAGGGGCCGTTCCCCAACGCTGTCGAAATGGGCAATTCGAGTCGCACCGAGGTCATCGACCGACTCAAGTCCGGCACCAATGCGGCGGCGGTCATGGCGGTCTATGGCACCAATGTGTTTGATGATGTCGATGTCGCCGACAGCGACCTTGCCGGTGCGATCGCCGCATATGAACGCTCTGCGGAACTGGCCGCGTTCAATGATCCGATGAAGGGCAATTGCGCTGCGTGCCACATCAGCGCGCCGGGCGATGATGGCTCGATGCCGCTGTTCACCGATTTCAGCTATGACAACATCGGGATTCCCAAATACTGGCACAGCGACTTTCTGAGCCTCGACGCGCAGTATAATCCCGACGGCGCGGCGTTCCTCGACTACGGGCTGGGCGGCATCGTCGGCGAATCTGATCTTTACGGGGCGTTCAAGGTGACGACGTTGCGCAACATCGCGCTGACCGCGCCCTACGGCCACAACGGCTATTTCAGCAGCCTCGCCGAAACGGTCGAGTTCTATGCGGCGCGCGACACCAAGCCGGTGTGTGTCGATCCGACTGTCACCGCGACACAGGCGGCTGAATTGGGGTGCTGGCCGGCGTCGGAGTTCGACGCAACCAAGCACGTCGACGAGCTGGGCAATCGACCGCTGACCAAACGTAAAAAGCCGATATCGTGGCGTTTCTGAACACGTTGACCGATGGTTATGCGCCGACTTCGAACATTCCCGAACCTTCGACCTGGGCGCTGATGGTTATCGGCTTCGGTATGGTCGGCGGAGTATTGTCGGCCCGCCATCGCCGCTATCGGAGTGCCTGAATAGCGCCGTCAATCACCTTGGCGGCTTGTCTGTCGCGCCCGTCTGACGCAAGGTGCGCGCCGGTCAGGACAGGGAGCGGACATGGCGAACGGCATCGGTGGTTCGACGGCGGCGGCGGAGCTGGCGGCAATCAAACCCTGGGACAAGCCCGCGCCGCGCATCACCCGCGACGAACGAGAGGCGCGCATCGATGCCGCCCGCGCGCTGATGCACAAGGCCGGCACACAGGCGCTGCTGATCGGCGCCGGCGCCAGCCTCGACTATTTCACCGGCATCCCCTGGGGGCCGAGCGAGCGGCTGGTGGCGATGCTGCTGCCGCCGCGCGGGCTGCCGGTCATCATCTGCCCGGAATTTGAACGCGGTTCGCTCGATGCAGTGCTCGATATCGCTGCCGAAGTTCGGACGTGGGAAGAACATGAAAGCCCCTACGTTCTGGTCGCGCACGCACTCGGCCAGACCGGCAGCAGCGTGGTGTCGATCGACCCGCAACTGCCGTTCGTGATGGTCGACCGCCTGCGTCACGCCGTGACCGGGCTGCGCGCGATCGATGCCAGCCCGATTGTCGATGGTTGCCGCCGCATCAAGTCGCCCGCCGAACTGGCGCTGATGCGTCAGGCCAAGCTGATGACGCTTGAAGTCCAGCGCCGTGCCGCGGCGATCCTGCGGCCGGGCATCACCGCGACCGAAGTCCGTAGTTTCATCAATGACGCGCACCGCGCCATCGGGGCGTCAGGCAGCAGCTTCACCATCGTCCAGTTCGGGCGCTCGACAGCGTTCCCGCACGGCTTGCCCGGTGAAAGCGTTCTGGCCGAAGGCGACATGGTGCTGATCGACACCGGTTGCCTTGTGGCCGGTTACAACAGCGACATCACCCGCAGCTATGTATTCGGCGAACCCAGTGCCGACCAGCGCCGGATCTGGGACATCGAACGCGCGGCGCAGCAGGCGGCGTTCGATGCGGTGCGCCCCGGCGTGGCGTGCGAGGCGATCGACTGGGCGGCGCGCCATGTCATCGAACGCGCCGGGCTCGGCCCCGACTACCGGCTGCCCGGCCTGCCGCACCGCACCGGCCACGGCATCGGCCTGAGCATCCACGAAGCGCCGTATCTGGTGCGCGGCGACATGACGTTGCTCGAACCCGGCATGTGCTTTTCGAACGAGCCGATGATCGTCATTCCCGACCGTTTCGGGGTGCGGCTCGAAGATCACTTCTTCGTCACCGCCAACGGTGCCGAATGGTTCACCAGCCGCTCGGTCGCTGTCGACAAGCCGTTTAGCTGACGCTGATCATTTGTTGGATTCAAAGGACACCCGCATGAACCATTCCGTCTGGCGCGCACCCGCGCTTGTTGCGCTGCTGCTGCTCGGCACCACTGCCATCGCCGCGCCGGCGCCCGCGCCGAGTGTGCGCATGGTCGGCACGACGAAGCTCGAGAATGTGCCGCCGATTCCAGCCGGCGTGTCGGCGGCGGTGCAGCGCTTCCAGAATTACCGCGCGGCGGCGTTGCAGGACTGGCTCGGCGACGGCTCGATGCTGATCACCACGCGCTTTGGCGCCACCAACCAGCTGCACCGCGTCACCGCACCCGGCGCGGCGCGCACGCAGCTGACGTTTTTCAACGAGCCGGTGGCGGGCGCCGAGACCATCCCCGGTACCACCGATTTCGTGCTCGGCCGCGACACCGGCGGCGATGAGTGGTTCCAGCTCTACCGCGCCGGGCTGGCCGGCGTGCCGGTGCAGCTGACCGAGCCGGGGACGCGCAACGGCGGGCCGGTCATCGCCAAGGACGGGTCGCTGATGGTCTGGGCCCGCGCCGTCAAGGGCTCGGGCGACTATGCGCTGTTCGCGGTCAATCCCGCCGACCCCGCAAGCCGCAAGCAGATCTATCAGGCGCAGGGCGCGGTCAGCGCCAGCGATCTTTCAGCCGACAAGATGCAGTTGCTGTTCCAGCGCGTGCTCTCGAACCGCGAATCGCAAATCTTCGTTCTCGACATTGCCAGTGGCAAGGTGCACCGAATCCGTGCCGACGGCAAGACGGCGCGCTTCGATAGCGCCAAGTTCAGCAAGGACGGCCGCAGCGTGCTGGCGATCAGCGACGAAAGCAGCGACCTGCGCCGGCTGGTCAGTATCGACATCGCCAGCGGTGCACTGACCGAAGTCGCCAGCGACCCGAAATGGGATGTCGAGGATTTTGCAGTCTCGGACGATGGCCGCATCCTCGCCACCGTCACCAATGTCGATGGCGCGTCGAAGCTCACGGTGCGTGACTTTGTGACGCGCCGCGCGCTGCCACAGCCCGACTTGCCACTGGGCGTCATCGGCAGTCTGCGGTTCGCCCCCGATAACCAGCGGCTGGGCTTTTCGATGCAGACGCCGACCTCGGCGGGCGATGCGTGGAGCTGGGATACGACCGCCGGCACGCTGACCCGCTGGACGACCTCCGAACTCGGCGGGCTCGACCCGGCGAAGCTAGTGACGCCCGAAGTCATCCGTTTCAAATCGTTCGACGGCGAGACGGTGTCGGCGCTGGTCTATCGCCCGAAGGTGGCACCCGGTACGCGCACGCCGGTGATCATCGACATCCACGGCGGCCCCGAAGCGCAAACGGTGACCGGCTGGAACCCCGGCGCGCAATATTTCGCGCAGGTGCTCGGCGCCACAGTCATCCTGCCCAACGTCCGCGGATCGGACGGCTACGGCAAGCGCTTCCTCAACCTCGACAATGCCGCCAAGCGCGAGGACAGCGTCAAGGATATCGGTGCGCTGCTCGACTGGGTCGGCAAACAACCCGACATGGATGCGGGCCGCGTCGCAGTCTATGGCCAGTCGTACGGTGGCTACATGTCGCTGGCGGTGATGACGCATTATTCGAACCGGCTGGTCGGCGGAGTCGAACGCTACGGCATCAGCAATTTCACGACGTTCCTGCAGAACACCGAGGCCTACCGCCGTGACAACCGCCGCGCCGAATATGGCGACGAACGCGACCCGGCGATGGCCAAGGCGTTCGTGACGATTTCGCCGATGAACAATCTGGCGAAGATCAGCAAGCCGATGCTGGTGATGCAGGGTGCCAACGACCCGCGCGTGCCGGCGAGCGAGTCCGAACAGGTGGTGGCGGGCCTGCGTGCCAACGGCGTCGACACCTGGTATGTGCTCTATGCCGACGAAGGCCATGGCTTCCAGAAAAAGCCCAACAATGACTTGCGCCGCGAAGTCGAAACGGTCTTCTTGGGCAAATTGTTCGGAGAGGAGTTGCGCTGATGGGCCACCCGGTCGAAGGCTGGTATGCCTATATGAAATCGCACGACCATGCCGCGCTCGATGCGATGCTGGCCGATGACGTGGTGTTCGAATCGCCCGTCGTCCACACGCCGCAACGCGGCAAGGCGATCACGCTGAAGTATCTCGGCGCCGCGGGCTCGGTGCTCGGCGGTTCGGGTTTCCGCTATGTCGGTGAATGGCGTGCCGACAATTCGGCGATCCTCGAATTCGAGAACGAGATCGACGGCATCAGGATCAACGGCATCGACATGATCTGGTGGAACGACGCCGGACAGATCAGCCGCTTCAAGGTGATGGTGCGGCCGTTGAAGGCGATCAATATGCTGCACACAATGATGGGGGCCCAGCTGGCGCGCGCGTAAGGCATAATTCGCTCTTCGCGAATTCTGCCTTACGCGCCGACTCAGCGCAGCGCCCGGCCGGCGGGGCGGGCGGAAATCCGCCCGAACCCGTCCCCCGGCCTTCGCCGGGGCAGGCTCGCGCGGGCTTTGCCCGCGCCGCTTCCTGCTCTGCCTTCTTCCCGACCCCGAGAAAAAAAGCGGAAGCCGGCCGTGGGTTAGGGGACCGGCCGGCTTCCAGTTGCTCAGGCGGGCCGCATTTGCATGCGGCGCGTCCGGATTCGTTGCGTGGCGCCGATGGCGCCGAAACCGAGGATCATCAGTGCCCAGCTTTCGGGTTCGGGAACGCCAGGCACGGCGTTGCCGACCTGCGTCAGCACAACATCATCGACCAGCACGTCCCAGGCGTTGCCAGCCCCGATGCCGTGCAGTTCGAAGATGTAGTTCCCCGGCGCCAGCGCGACCGACCAGGTCTTGGCGTCCCAGTTGCGGTTGCCGGCGGTGTTGTAGAAGGCGCCGCTCGACAGCAGGATAGCGCCCGACGCAGTGCGGATGTTGGCGGTCAGCGGCGACTGGCCGTAGCCGACTTCGGTGGCCATGTGCAGCGACAGGTCGATGCCGGTTGCGCCTGCGCCAAGCGTGAACGGCTGCGCGACCGTGTTGATCAGCAGATGCACGGCCGGCGACCAGTTGAGCGCCAGATACTGCATGCCTTCGAAGGCAGACGCCGGATACCCGCCATACGCCGAAGGTGCGCGGTGCAGGTCGGATTCGCCGGGGTTGCCGATGGTCCAGCCCGGCAGATACTGGCTGGTGATCAGCGCGCCGCTGCTGAAACTCTGGACGTGCCCGCCCGGCGCGGTGGCGTCATATTGATAGCCGGTGGTCGGCGTCGCCTCGAAGCCGCCGTTCGCCAACAGGTTGGCGGCCATGCCGGGGGTGGCAAGCAGCGCGGCGGCAAGCGCGGCGAAGCGGGCGTTAATGTGGGTCATGCTGGTGGTTCCCTGCTGGCGCGACTGGGTTCAGGCGAAGGCGCGGCGGCGGCGTGCGGCCATGCCGACCAGTGCGAAGCCGGCAATTGTCAGCGCCCAGCTTTCGGGCTCGGGAACGCCTGCGGTGGCGCCGGCGCGCAATTGATACAGGTTGAAATCATAGGCGCCGCCGTTGTCGGCATAGACGCCGTCGAGGACGCCAAACTGCAGCGGCTGCGCCGCCAGTGCGCCAAGGTCGATGACGAAGCGATAGGCATGGGGCGGCGTGGGGTTGTACGCCGGCAACGTCCCGAATGGCACCGCGCCGACCCCTTCGATGAAGCTGATCGAATTGGCGATGGCGCGCGTTGGCTGGCCTGGCAGCAGCGGTGCCGCGCTCCAGCCCAAACCGAGCGTGTAATAGCCGAAGCCGCCGGGATAGAACGCGTCATTGAAGGCGCTGCCGGCGCTGTAGCCCGACCCCGAGACATTGACTTCGACGAACCCCGAATAGGCGCGCAGCGTTTGCGTGCCGGGCACGGTGAACGGTGCCGTCAACTGCTCGACCGGCGAAATGCGCGTGAACGCGCCGGCGATGGTTGTCGCGGCGCTCGCGGCGGCACTCGTCGCCAATGCGCCAGCAAGCAATCCCGCGCGAACCACGACGTGCTTCGAAATCGCCATTCCCAACTCCTGTTCCGCACGCGTCTGGCAGTGCGGCCTTTGCTTGACCGCCAATCGGTCGTAGATCCAGTTAGTGGCTCGCCACGCGCGGCCACACCCCCATTTGGGGGGTGTTGGGCAAATCAATTGAAGGCGTTAAGTATCTTTAATGAGCCGGGCCGCAGCCTTCCTCGATCGCTTCCGCCGCGCCGCGCAGGATGATGCGCTGCTGGCGCTGTTCGCCGATGATCACGAGGGCTGGGGCGACGCAATGGCACAGGCGCCGGCTGCGCTGCTCGCGGCCGCGAGCGCTGCCGCCGACGCGCGCAGCACCCCCGCCGATCTTCATGCCGACAGCTTCGCCTCGGCCGCCTGTGACCGCGACGGCAACATCATCATCGCCGATCCGCGCTTTGCTGTCTGGCTCGACGGCGTCGATCCGCTTGCGGCGGTGGTGCGCCGGCTGACTCCCGAACGGCCGAGCGTTTCGGCGATCGCCGATGACCGCACCGGCCGGCCGGTGGCGCTTGCCGCAGCGGCGCCGGCGCTCGCCGCGCACTGGCCGATTGCGCCGGCTGTCCGCGCGGCGCTGGCGGCGGGCGCTGCGCGCTATGCGGTGATTGCGTTTCGCCCCGGCACGCTGGCGTGGGAGCGCGCTGCGCAAATCTATGCGCTGACGCCGTCGCAAACGCGGCTGGTGGCGGCGCTGGCGCGGCGCGGCAATCTGCGGGCGGCGGCGACCGACGCCGGCACCACCTATGAAACCGCGCGCAAGCAGATTGCGCTGGTGATGGACAAGGTCGGGGCGCAGCGCCAGACCGACCTGGTGCGCAAACTGCTCGCCGCTGCCGGTGGCGACTGGCGCCCGCCCGAAAATGCGGCGCGGCTGTTTTCCGACCTGTTTGCGCTCACCCCGGGGCAGGCGCAGTTGGCGCGCGAGATCGCCAGCGGTGCGACGCGCGACGCAGCCGCGGCGGCGCAGGGCAAATCGGGGCACAGCGGCAAGGCCGATCTCAAGCTGATTTTTGCCGCGTGCGGGGTCGCCAATGCCGTCGATCTGGCGCGCATCGTCGCCGAAGTCGATGCGCTCGCCGGGCTGGTGACGGCGTGCAGCGTTGAAGTCATGCACAACGGCGCGCAGGGTGAGCCGTTGCGCCTGCTTGCCCGCCGCGCCGGCAGCGGCCGCATCGCCGTCGCCGATTACGGCCCCGCTGCAGCGTCGCCGGTGATCGTCTTCCACAATTCGGTGGCCGGGCGCCATCAGCCGCAAGCGCTGATCATGGCGCTGCAGGCGCGCGGCTTCCGGCCGATCCTGTTCGAACGCGCCGGCTTCGGCCTCAGCGATGCCGTCGACGGCAATCCCTATGCCGCTGCTGTCAGCGATTTCGGCGATATTCTCGATGCGCTCGGGCTGGCGCGGGTGCGGCTGCTGGTGCGCGGCGGCAGCACCGCGGCGCTGCACTGCGCGGCGGCATATCCCGGGAATGTCAACGGCGGCGTGCTGCTCGGCCCCGATCCGCCTGCCGATCTTGACCGGCGCCACATCGGCATGATGGGGCGCGCCAAGGCACTGTTTTTCGGTACGCCGATGCTGGCGGGCGCGTTCGCGCGGCTGATGTCGCGGCGCACCAACTCGGCGATGATCGCGCGGCTATACCGCGAAAGCGTTGCCGGCAGCCCCGTCGACATGGCGGCGCTCGAAGACCCGCAAGTCATCGCCGACCTGGTGCGTGCCGGCCGCCAGTCGGCGCTCGGCATGCAAGGCTTTCTGGCGGAAATGCTCGCACATGGCGGCGGCGCGCGACCGCCAGCGCTGGCCGATGCGGCGGGCTGGGTGGTGCTGACCGGCGAGCAGGACCCGCTTTATGCCTTTGCCGACGCTGCTGCGTTCTGGCGCGAGACATTGCCCGGCGCACGCTTTGAAACGGTCGCCGATGGCGGCCGCTTCCTGCACATCACGCACACCGTCGCGGTGGCCGCGGCGCTGGGCAACCCTTGATCAGCCGCCCAGCCGCTCCATGCCGGCGCTCGCCAGCTTGCGCGCCGCCATTGCAACGCTCAGCGTCGTGAAGCCGTTGAACAGCACGCTGATGCCGACGAGCGTGCCGACCAGCCACGCAGCCGAAACCGGGAATCGGTTGAACACCATAACCGCCAGGACGACCGAAATGACGCCGCCGAACAGCATCCAGCCCCAGCCGCTGGCGGGCTTCATCTGGAACGCCATGATGGTGCGCATGACGCCGTCGATGGCAAGCGCCACCGCGACGAACAAGGTCAGCGATGCCAGCCCAAGCGCCGGGTGGGTGATGAAATAATAGCCCGCAACCGTGACAAGCAGCCCCCACAGGAATGCCAGCACACCGCTGCCGAACGACCCCGCCATGAACGCGCTGATGATGCGCGCGATGCCGACGATCAGCATGACCACGCCGACAATGATGACCACCGCGACACCCGCGACCAGCGGCGAGAAAATCGCCGCCAGACCGACCAGCACTTCGAGCACACCGAGCGCCATCAGCCAGCCGGCGTTTTTCTTGGCGCGATGCAACCAGGATTCGATGCGTGCCTCGACTTCACCGTTCATCGTCAGTCTCCCCAACTGTCAACGAATTTAGGCTAGACCTTGGCGCCAGTCGACGCAACAAGGCTGGTGTGCGCGGCAAAGCGGTGCGCACAAGTTCTTGCCCTTGTGCTGCCGGTATCGGGGGCTCTAACCAATACCGGCAGCGGGCCTACCGACCGCCTACTCCACGACCGGCAAGAAACTGCAGATCCTAGAAGCAGGATTGCCGCGGCTGGTCATATGCGCCTTCGACAGTGGTGCCGCGCCATGACACCGAAATGCACTGTTCGTTCGCGGCGTTCCAGAACGTTGCCAGCGTATTGTTGGGATTCTTCGCCGGTTCGAAACCGCGCCGGCCGAGTTCTGCGAAGGCTTCGCCGGTGCTGCGGCCGCGCATCGCTTCGAGTTCGCTGTTTGAAATGCGGCCATAGCTGCCACCGCTGTTGCCGCGGTTCGACGTGTTGCGGCTGTCGCGCTCGGTGACGCCCGAATTATAGCCGGCGACATATTCCTCGCCGTTATTCTGAATCCTCCGGCCGGCGAGCGCATCCTGATAGCCGCGGTCATAGAGTGCCGCAGCTTCCTGGTCCGAATGCTTGTTGGTGTTTGCCGCACGCTGGTCGCAATCGGCCGGTGTAGCGGTGGCGATTTGCTGGTAGCGGCCATCGGCAGTCAGCACGCGGATGCATAGGCCCATGCGCGGGTTCCACCAATAGGCATAATTGCCGCCGCTGCTCGCGGCGGATTTGATGAAGCTGTAGCCGCGGCTACCGAGTTCCTGTTCGCCGCCGGCGCCCTTGGCGCCGACGAGGTCAGCCACATCGGCGGGTGGTCGCGCCAGAACCGGTGCGCCTGCAAGCAGCACGGCTGCCATAAAGATCGGGGTTGGCTTGATCATTGTCCGGTGTACCTTGCTGCTGTTGCAGCGCAGGAATAGCGTTTCGACGCCCGAATGCCGAGTGCAGCGCCCGCCAGAAAATCGGGCATTTGGTGACAATCAGATGTTCGCGGCGTGGCGCTCGAAGGCACCGGGGTTGGTGCCGTACCAGCGCCGGAAGCAACGCCGGAAGCTTGAAGGGTCGGCAAAGCCCAACGCCTCGGCGGTGGCACCGACCGGACAGCCGCTTGCCAGCAATTCGCGGGCGCGGTCACGGCGCACCGCATCGACGAGCTGCTGATAGGTCAGCCCGGCGGCGCGCAACTGGCGCATGAGCGTGCGCGCCGAACATCCGGCGCGCGCCGCCGCCTCTGCCAGGCGTGGTACTGTGGCGGTTGCGCTGAGCTGGTGTTCGATATCGGCGCGCAGTAGCCGAATGCGCCCAGCCGTACGCGACTGCTCGGCCTCACTGGCGCAGCGCTGAACGCCGATTGTCCACAGCGCCGGGTCATGGTGATTGCTGCGGATCGATTCCCAGCGCGTCGGCAGGGTGATGCCGTCATGGCCGCGCGAGAACTCTACCGCACACGCCATGCGCGCCAGCATATCCGGGCTGTAGGCTGCAGCATCTCGGCGCAATGCCACGGTCAGGCCGGCACTGTCATCGCCGTGCAGCGACAGCACCGCGTGCACCAACGCCGTTAACACGATTTCGGCCAGCACCGGCTGCAGGTGCGCCAGTGCGACGCGGCTGCCCAACTCGACAAAGGTGCGGCCGCCGCTGCGGCGCACGACATAGCGGTGGATGCCGGCACGGTTGCCGCCGTACAGCGCCAGCATTGCCAGCGCGTCGCGCAATGTCGGCGCCGATCGCAGCGGCAGTGCCACCGCTGTCAGATGGATTTGTGTCGTCGCGGCGATGGCCGCAGCGACATAGGCGTCGCGATTCCCGGCACCGACGATATTACTGACGATGGTCAGGAAGTCGCGCAGCGCAATCAGTTCGGGCAGTGGTGCATCGCTGTCGGCAAAGGGTGTCGCATCGAACAGTCCGCGCGGCTGGCCAAGCTGGCGGCAAAAGGCGAAGGTGAAGGCGCTAGGCACAAGATGTGCAAGCCCGGCGTCTGTAGCTGGTACGGCAGCAGTTGGCATCATAATCCCGGTCCGGTGGCACCATGCGTCGTTGACGATGGATCAAGGCTGGGCGACAGTGCTGGGTATGGCAGCATTGTACGAATCGTCAATGTCATTGCGGCGTGCTGTGCGGCGGGTTCGCGGTGGCTAGGACATTGCTGTGGCTGGCGCGCGGCTATCTCGGGCTGGCAGTGGC
>Ga0075163_10009521_pt1 | contig 12755 bp, 9 predicted proteins | sample JI1023141ADNA_FD_71478 | JGI IMG/M metagenome (GOLD analysis project Ga0075163, IMG submission 71478) | Wastewater effluent complex algal communities from Wisconsin, to seasonally profile nutrient transformation and Carbon sequestration -... | ecosystem: Engineered > WWTP > Effluent > Algae...
CCTTACTAGCTTTAAAACAATGTAGTCCGGGAAACTATTTTCCGGATTCGCCGTTTAATCATATACGTTTAATAAGCTGAACCTTGCGCAACCTCTTAGCATTTTTATATAGACATCATTTTATTTTTGTGTTCTTGCTAGCGCAACTCATTTGCTTTTGGATGATGATACGCGGAAAAAATTATCAGGGATCACAATTAATAAATTCTTCGAACGCTGTTGCTGCAAATATTTATGCGGCCGAAGCAAACACCAAAGAATATTTTTCGCTCAAGCAAGAAAATTTACGATTGGCTATTGAGAACACCGAATTACGAAAACACATGAAGAGCAATTATTTTGCTTATCCTACCAGAGAATTTAGAATTAATGATACAGTTTACAAACTTCAATATGATTTTATTGATGCCAAAGTGGTGAATGCGTCGGTGAATAATCGCAACAACTACATTACCATCAATGCAGGATCGGCCCAAGGTGTTACACGAGAAATGGGCGTATACAATAGTTTGGGCATGATAGGATTTGTAAGAGATGTATCAGAGAATTTTGCTACCATCATAAGTGTTTTACATAAGGACTTTGCGGTGAATTGTAAATTAAAACGCGATGGAAGTTACGGGCCGCTCATTTGGGATGGAAAAGATTATCAGTATTGTTTGCTTACCGATATTCCAACCCACGCAAAAATAAAAAATGGCGATACTGTAGTTTCCAGTTCATTATCCAGTTATTTTCCCGAAGGCATTATGGTAGGAACGATCGATAGTTATGAGCGCCGTCAAAACGAACAATTCTACACCATCAAAGTAAAACTTAGCGCCGACCTTAAAAAATTGAATTACGTTTACGTGATCAAAAATAATTTCAAAAAAGAAAAGGACTCACTTGAAAAAGCAACGCAGCCGGTAAAATGAGCAACAGGATCATTATAAACTTAGTTCGCTTTATCATTTTGGTATTGTTGCAAGTGCTTATTGTGCGCAATATCAATTTAGGAACCTATTTTATTATGCTGCCCTATGTGCTTTTTATTTTATCACTTCCATTTGAAACACCACGTTTATTGATCCTCGCACTTTCATTCACTCTTGGTATTACCATCGATCTATTTTACAGCACGCCCGGTTTACATGCCTCCGCTTGCGTATCTATGGGTTTTGCACGTTATTACGTTTTAAAATTTGTTTCTCCGCGCGATGGATACGATGTGGTGGTACAGCCAACTATTGAAGACATGGGATTAGAATGGTATGTAAAATACGCGGGTGTATTGATCTTTGTTCATCATTTATTGTTCTTTTATTTTGAAGTGTTTCGTTTTGATGAATTTTTTAGAACTCTGTTTAGAGTTATACTCAGTAGCATAGGAACATTTTTATTGGTGTATTTGATCCAATTTTTATTTTATTCAAAACGTAAAAAATGAGTATCGCAAATTCGCAATTGGGCGACAGAAAATATTTCATTGGAGGTTTCTTCATTCTCATTGTGATCATTTACATTGTGCGTTTGTTTTACATTCAGCTCATAAACGATCAGTATAAAATTGGTGCAGATAATAATGCCCTTCGTAAAACTACAGAGTATGCGGTGCGCGGTTATATTTACGATCGCAAAGGAAAATTATTGGTTTATAACGAACCATCGTACGATTTAATGATCGTTCCGCGTGAAACAAAAGGTTGCGATACCATGGGTTTGTGCGAGATCTTAGAAATTACCAAAGAAGAATATTTAAAGCGAATTAAAAAAGCCTGCCAGCATCCTAATTCCCCGCGCAAGCAAAGTATCTTCGAAAAACAATTATCAAAAGAAACCTACGCTGTATTGCAAGAAAAATTATTTCGCTTTAAAGGATTCTTTTTTCAAAAACGTTCCATCAGAAAATATCCAAAACCAATAGCAGGACATTTAATGGGGTATGTGGGTGAGGTAAGCAAAGAGAAAGCAGAAAAAGATAGCTATTACAAAGAGGGCGATTACATTGGTAAATCGGGAATTGAAATGAGTTACGAAGTAGCCTTGCGTGGGCAAAAAGGTGTTCAGTACGAAATTACCGATGTGCATAACAAAACGGTTGGACGCTATATGCAAGGAAAATACGATACGCTTGCTATTTCCGGCAAACCTTTGTATTCTTCTATTGATGCCGAACTACAAGAGTACGGTGAAAAATTAATGCGCGGAAAAAAAGGAGCCATTGTGGCCATTGAACCAAGTACCGGCGAAATTTTATGCTTGATCTCGAGCCCATCGTATGATCCAAATAGTTTGGTGAGTGGAAAAGAACGGAACAAAAGTTTTGCACGAATGTATGCCGACACCATCAACGTTCCTTTATTCAATCGCGCTTTAACTGCCATGTATCCTCCCGGATCTATTTTTAAATTAATTGATGCACTCATTGCACAAAATGATGGCCTCATCAATCGCAGCACATCTTATCCTTGTCAAATGGGTTATCCTCCTATGGGCGGAAAACCAAAATGCCATGCGCATGGTGGAGGAAAAAGTTTAGTGGGCTCCATTGCGGTTTCGTGTAACTCGTATTACAGTTATGTGTTTAGAGATATTGTGGATCAACGCAAGTATCCAAATTTTATTGATGGCTATAACCATTGGCGCGATATGGTAAGAACATTTGGTCCTGGCACACGCTTAGGTACCGATCTACCTCACGATAAACCGGGAAATGTGCCAAGCGTTGAATATTATAATAAAGTATTTGGAAAAGGTGGATGGAGAAGTAATACCATTGTATCGTTAGGCATTGGTCAGGCCGAATTAACTTTAGTGCCTTTACAAATGGCAAACGTGGTGGCTATTATTGCCAACAAAGGTTTTTATTATACGCCGCATTGCATTAAAGGTGTTGGCAAGGAAAAATATTTGGATCCAAAATTCAAAGAGAAACATTTGGCCGGTGTGCAAAAGCAAGAGTATTATGATATTGTGATCGAAGGCATGGAAAACGCATTGCTACCCGGGGGTACCGCTTACGCATCGCGTTTAAAAGATATTGTTGTGTGTGGTAAAACAGGAACGGCACAAAATCCACATGGAAAAGATCACGCGGTATTTTTAGCGTTTGCCCCAAAGGAAAATCCAAAAATTGCCATTGCGTGTTTGGTAGAGAACGCGGGTTTTGGTGGTGTATGGAGCGCACCCATTGTTACCTTATTAATGGAAAAGTATTTAAAAGGAAAAACCGACAGACCCGAGTTAGAAAAACGTATCATGGAGGCAAACCTTATTGATGGAAGTATTAAAGTATTAGATAAACTTGATTAATGCTAAGTAGGAATCAACATAGTTTATTTTATGGCGTAGATAGGCTTACCATTTTGCTTTACGTGATCATGGTGCTATTTGGTTGGTTAAATATTTACGCGGCGGTTTTTAATGAAGCACACAGTAATATTTTTGATCTATCGCAAAAGTATGGAAAGCAATTGTTGTGGATCGGCGGTGCGGCTATTATTGCATTTTCAGTTCTCTTGATCGATGCCGATTTTTTTACGGCATTCTCTTACGTGTTTTATGGTGTTTTAATTGTTGCTAACATTGCTGTGCGATTTATTGGTCGCGAAGTAAAAGGATCACACTCGTGGTTTCGCTTTGGCGATTTTGGGATCCAACCCGCGGAGTTCATCAAATTTTCTATGGCGCTTGCGCTCGCCAAGTTTTTAAGTAATCAACAAATAGCGGTAAATACACAATTTAGGTTGAGGTGGCGCGATCTTGTGAAAAACTATAAGAACACGTTTATTGCTTTAGCTATTATTTTAATTCCCTTAGTGCTTGTAAAAAAATTGCAGGACGAAACCGGATTAGCTATTGTGTTTGTGGCGTTTTTTATTGTATTGTATCGTGAGGGATTATCGGTGGGTTTTTTAATGATAGGCATGTTAGTGGCTATTTTATTTGTGGTGGCATTGGTGGTTGCTAATACAACCTCGGTTTTAATTTCGTTAGGCGTTTTGGCAGCGCTTTCGTTTTTAATTATACCGCGCAACAAAAAAAATCTGTTGATGGTTGGTTTGGTTTACGTGTTTGCCGCCGGCGTGGTGCTCGGCTCTCATTTTATTTATAAAAAGTTAGAGCCGCATCAAAAAGATCGTATTGATGTTTTACTTGGAAAGAAAACCGACTTAAAAGGGGTAGGCTACAATGTTGACCAGTCGATGAAAGCAATTGGCTCGGGAGGATTCTTTGGAAAGGGCTATTTGCAAGGCACACAAACCAAATATGATTTTGTTCCTGAACAAGAAACCGATTTTATTTTTTGCACCGTAGGCGAGGAGTGGGGATTTTTTGGAAGTACCATGGTGGTTTTCTTACAACTCTTCTTGATCTTGCGAGTTATTTTTCTTTCGGAACGACAGCGCTCTTCGTTTAGCCGTATTTACGGTTATGGTGTAGCTAGTATTTTATTTTTTCATTTGGCGGTTAACATTGGCATGACCATTGGCCTTATGCCTGTAATTGGAATTCCATTACCGTTCTTTAGTTATGGTGGTTCTTCGCTTTGGAGTTTTACTATTCTGCTTTTTATTTTTATAAAGTTAGACGCGAATAGATTGTTGATCTTGCGTTAGGGATTGCAATGGAAATCTTGTGCTCGCCTCTTGTAAAGATTGTAACCCTTCTACATGCACAAGATAAACTGCTTGCCCGACTCGAACGAGAACGGCCTATTGATTTAAAAAATCATGAAGCCTGGAGATAGAATTTCCTAACGTCCCAACCGTTTGCTCTCTTCTTCATTACTTTTTATTTTCCTTTGCTGAACCTTTACTTTCCCAAAATTATAGCTTAAATTGATTTTAAAACGTCTCGTATCAAAAGATGTATATACATAGGAATCTATGTTTAAATATTTTGCTTTGTTTTGCATTGGCAGCGTGTAAAAAATATCATTCATGCCTATTGTTAGATCAAGTTTCTTATTGAACAACGATTTTTTCACCGCGATGTTTACCGACCATCTAGGAGAATTACTATAAACAACTACATTTCCATTCATTAAGTACTGGCCATGTACTTCGATCTTATAATTTTTAGGTAGAGAGATCTGATTAGTTAAGAACATGTAATACTGAATCCCATGGCCCGAATAGTCTCGACCGTCAATTTGACCTTTAAAATCAACATAACTGGCCCACATATTAAATGTCATCATCCATGACTTTACTATTTCTTTTTGAAAGAACATGGAATAGGTATAGATCATACAGTCCTTAAGATTAGCAGTTTTATTACTTGATTCTTTTGTGGAATCATTTTGAACGGGATAACCATAAAAAATATTTGCAACTTTTGAAACTTCAAGTGTATTATAAAACCGTTGCCGATAACCGTGCGTGAATGAATACGAATTAAAATATTGAGGTTGCATATATGGGTTACCCTCGAACGAAACAAATAGATTAACGAAATATTTGTATGGATTAAAGGTTGTATAATTCGGTCGATCGATCCTACGGTTATACGATAACTGAAAACTGTTTTTCTCAGAAGGATCGTAACTTGCGCTTATCATTGGAAATAAATTGAAATAGTCTCTATTGTACTTTACGCTGTTAGTTTCACTTACTGCCCGTATTTTTGTGTTCTCACCACGCACACCTATTTGTAAATTATATTTATTGATGTGAGTAGAGAAATTGCTATACCCTGCAGTTACTTGTTCTTTATAAGAAAATATATTGGTATAAACTGAATCTACTACATATTCACCGGTAAGATGATCTTTGTTTTGAAAGTTAAAATTGGTGAGCATATTTTGATCATTGCCTTTTACTCCGACTTCTATTTTTGAATTCTTGCCTATCTGTTTCTCAAAGTCTATTTTACCGGTATAAAGAGTAAACTTTAAGTTGTTATCGCTTCTAAATATCCTTGGTGTTAGTGCGCTTTGTGTGCCTTGATTTAAAAAGTAGTTTTCAAAGTCGCCTTTGTTGAGATCTAAATTCGGGCTGTAGTCAAAAGAAAAACGGACTGTTGTACCGAGAGTGTCAAATTTATGTTCTGCATTTAAATTACAATTCAAATAATTCCACTGGTTAGGTCGTACAGAATGAAATGAAAGTTGATCATAACCAATGGAACTATCGCTTAAATAATTATTGCCATTCCTGGTAGGCGTGGCTTTTCCTTGCGAACCATCGATCTTAATTCCAATTGTATTTCGCCTGTTAATAAACCAATCTATACCGAAACTATACGAAGCGAATTTGTTGACGCCTTTCTCAGTCGTTAATTGGTGAAAATTTGTGGTTAGTCCGTTATATGTAATATTTTTATCAAACACACTCTTATATTGCATTTCGTCGTTACCAATATTCACACTACTGAAAACGGCAAAGTCTCTGCCTTTGTAATTAAGACTTAAACCGCCATCTTTATTTGAATAGAAGCCTTGGTTGTAAGAAATATATGTGCTGCCACTAAAGCCCGTTACTTTTATCCGTTTAGTTTTTACACTTATGAAACCCGACCCTGAAGCATCGTATTTAACAGGAGGATTTTTTAGAATTTCTATTTTTTCGACAGAAGAAGCATTGATGCTTTTGAGTAGATTCATTAATTGCTGTCCAGATTGTTGTTGTAGGCGATCATCCAGTAAAACCCGGCCGCCTTGTTTACCATTAATGGAAATGTTATCATCAATAACTGTTACACCGGGAAGCATAAACAAAAGGTCGTACAAGGTATTCCCAATTGCAAGCGGGCTGTCTTGTACATTCACAGTAATGTTCCCGTTTTTGAACTCTACGGTTCTTTTCATTGTTGTTACGGAAACTTCTTTTAAACTGATTCCGTCCGAGCTAACTAATATTTCAGGAACATCAATAGCTTTTGCAGTGCTGTCTACTTTAATAATTTCGCCGAACTTAATTTTATAACCTGTTGCAACTACTTTAATTCTAAATGAACCTATTTTTACGTTTTCAAAAATATACTTACCTGCATCATCTGTAACGCCACCTTTAATTACAGTGCTGTCATTATTACGAATTAATGCAACAGGCGAATATGGTAGGGGTGTGTTTAAACTATCCAGTACTCTCCCTGAAATAACGGTTTGCGCTTGAACACAACAAGTTGTTATTAATAAACAAATGAAGCAGAATTGTTTTATCATAGTTTAATAAACTTAATTTTATTGATGTTCTTTAATAGCTAATTTGATCCGCTCTTTCAGATCTTTTTCAATAACACTTCTATCTTCCCCGTAACCAAAAAAACGAATTCGCTTTTGATCGAGACCAATGTTTATTAAATAAACCGAAACAGATAAAGATCGTTCATAATACAATTTCCATTCTTTGTAGTCATCACTTCCCTTCTTTTCATAGCCAATTATCTCTACGCTTTTAGTATTGGTTTTTAATGAATCGTATATATTCTTCAAGTCCAATTTCCCGGCGGGGGTTAACTCCGTCTTTCCCGGTTCAAAAAATAATTTGTAAGCTGCGAGGTCGAGGTTCACTCTTTTAAAAAGCAACGTATCTACCACTATTCTTACTTCTGTGAATGGATCTTTAGTTTTCGAATGAACGATCGGTTCTTTTATGGAGCCTGCAGGACAAAAATAAAACACAACAGAATACGTATGCGGATGTGTAATTCGATGAAGATCCAGAAAATGCACTATTGTTTCCCAACCATTAGAGACATTAGGAGCTTGAATAAGTTCTGCGTAATCGTTACTTTCCAAAACAAAAGGTTGAACAGTAAGCCCGGCTGTTTTAAACCCCAAAGGAAATGGTGTTTTCCAATTCGTCCATGGTTTTTCACTTACCTCCATTGGTACAGCACATTGCGTATGTGTTCCCGGCGGAACACCTTGAATGATTTCCCAAAACACCGTATTATCTTTTATATGTAAATTAACTTCATAACTAATACAAGCAGTTACTGTTACTGTTTTACACGCAGCAGGCATGTCTGTTGTTACTTCCTTTTTTGGTTTGTGTTTTATGAATAATTGTTCTGTTCCGCCTGTCCTTATGTATAAATGCGTTGCTTCCCAACCCATGCAACTTAAAAATTCTATGTGCGTTTTGGGTTTATCGGAAGGGGAATATTTTGCCGGTGAAATAAATTTCAATTCGGTGGATACGTTACTGCCTTTAAAAGAATAAAATAATTTGTCGTCTTTTTTGCTGATCTCCATCGGCGGCAGGCCCGATATATAAGGCGGCAAATAATTTCCTACATACCTATCCAAATTCTCTTTTGCGGGTATTAGAAATGGGTAGACCTGCGCATGAACCGCTGCACCGAAATAAAGAAATAGGAATGTTAGAAAATACCGCCCGGATCTCATAATGTAATTTTAATATTCTTGAAAAAAGTACAACAAATAATTGCCGCTCTAACGTGTTTAACGTTTTTTCACGTAACAGCATTAAACCGCAGCGCCGGGAGACGGGGGGCGAGGAAAAAACGAACAATTTATTTTAAACCACTAATGAATTTTAGTTTCAATTATTTCAGGAAGTGTTTTATTTCTGTCGTTCAAAAAAATATCAAAATGAAAATGATCTAATTTTTTGAGGATAGAAGTTAAACTGTTTTTTTCGAGTTCAGTTAAATTACCCGTCATAATGGTTGAAACATCTTCAAGTCGATGCAAGATCGAAAAGATAGCTGTTTTTCCTTCTTGTGTAATGGCAACACGCTGACTTCTTTTATCAACGGTATCATCGAACTGATAAATTAAATTTTGTTTGATCAAGCGTTTAATGATCTCCATGCCCGTTGTTTTTTCGTGCACGTTTTTTTGGATCAATTCTGTTTTCGATAAACTCTCGTGCGTTAATAATAAGATCACATACGAAAAATCATCAAGCGTTGAAATAGATGAATCTTGCAATACTTTTTTTGCGTAGAGTTTAGCGTAGCGGTAAATAAATGTAACCAGTATGGCTATGGTTGTTTCTTGCTTATTGCCTCTTTCTTGCACTTCTAATTCTAATGAACCCGAGAGCTTGCGCGTTTGTAAAAATGATGGATCGTTTGGGTGACTTATAAAATGAGAAAACCCTTCTAAACTCATGTCTTCAGAAGTTGATACAACCTTTTCGTATTCAGCCACCTTATCAATCAACTGCTTGATTAAAAGATATTTAGTTTCCATTGGGTTTAATTTGATACAAATTTAGTAATTTATTAGTACAAAAACATACTAAAATGTTGTTTTTTAATATTTATTTGTTCTATATTTGCCCATTATTAGAACAAAAACGTATTAATATGAGCAGAAAAGTTTATTTGATCTTGATCTTAGCCTCTATGGCAATAAGTGGGTTTTCGCAAATTAATGGTGTTATACGTGGTAATGTAAAAGATAAAAACACGCAAGAAACAATTATTGGCGCCATAATTTCGGTGGATGGAACTACTAACGGAACAACAACAGATATTGATGGAAATTTTAAAATTAATTTGCCAGTAGGTACTTACAATTTAAAAAGTTCATATTTAGGTTATACCACGTTGATCAAATTTAATATTTCGGTTACATCCGGAAATGCACAAACCGTGAATTTTGAAATGGAAACTGCTCCATCAGAACTTAGTGAAGTAACTGTAACATTTGATAAAGGAAAATCGGCCGTTGCAACCGACATGATCACACCTTTATCTGTACAACAATTAACCACCGAAGAAATTAAAAGTAATCCGGGTGGTAGTTTCGACGTTTCACGCGTGGTACAAACTTTGCCCGGAGTTGGCGGATCGGGTGGAGGCGCTGCACGAAATGATATTATTATACGCGGTGGTGCGCCAAACGAAAATGTATATTATGTAGATGGCATCGAAATTCCGGTATTGAATCATTTTCAAACACAAGGAAGTTCGGGTGGTGCGCAAGGAATTTTAAATGTATCGTTTATTGAAGATGTAAAATTAAGTTCATCGGCCTTTGATGCAAAATATGATAATGCTTTGGCTTCTACATTTATTATTAAACAACGTCAAGGAGATCCCGAAAAACTATCGGGTAATGTAAGGGTAAGTTTTACCGAAGCGGTGGCAACACTCGAAGGCCCTTTAGGAAAGAAAACAGATTTCTTGATCTCCGGAAGAAAATCATATTTGGATCTACTCTTTAAATTAATTGATCTTCCTATCCGACCAAATTTTTATGATTTTCAATATAAGGTAACACATAAGTTTAACGATAAAACAACACTCACGGCTATTGGGGTAGGAGCCATTGATAATTTTTCGTTTGGCACCACACGAAATACCACACCCGAAAATGAATATTTTAGAAGATCATTACCCATTATTACCCAATGGAATTATACCACGGGTTTTACGTTAAAGCGTTTGATCAAAAAAGGCTACATCAATTTTGCACTCAGCAGAAACATGTTCAATAATCAACTCGATCGGTTTGAAGATGCGCAATACAATGACGAATCGAAACGAAATTTTAAGTTGCGTTCGCAAGAGATCGAAAACAAATTTAGATTAGATGTAAATAAATACACTAACGGCTGGAAAATTTCTTACGGTGCTGTTGGGCAATATGTAAAATACAATACCAACTTGTTCAATAAAGTAGCAAGTGCTATTTATGATACTACCGGTAATATTATTTTTCCAGGGCTTGTAGTAAATTTTAAAAGCGATCTGGAATTTTTCAAATACGGTGCGTTTGCACAGGTTGCAAAAAATATTTTCAATGAAAAATTATTAGTGTCGCTCGGATTAAGAACAGATATGAATTCATTTTTGCAAGATGGGAACAATCCATTAAACACATTTTCTCCTCGCTTCTCGGTAGCATACCATGTAACAAAAAAGTTTGATATAACCGGATCAATTGGCACCTATTATAAAATGCCAACCTATACCAGTTTAGGATTTAAAGATGCCAATGGAGAATTTGTAAATAAAAGCATGAAATACATTAAGTCTGATCACTATGTATTAGGCACTCAATTTTTACCAAACGAAGCCTTGCGATTTACCTTAGAAGGGTTTTTCAAACAATACAGTAACTATCCAATATCTAAAGCAAACGGAACTTCATTGGCTAATCAAGGAACTGATTTTGGATCTATAGGAAGCGAAGCTATTCAAAGTACAGGAAAAGGCGAAACCTACGGACTTGAATTTTTTGTGCAACAAAAACTGCTTAAAAAAATATTTTATGTGTTTAGTTATACCTATGTGCGAAGTCGCTACTCGGGCATCGACAATAAACTAATTGCTTCCTCGTGGGATAATCAACATTTAATTTCTACAACCTTAGGCTATAAATTTGGTAAGAACTGGCAGTTAGGATTAAAATATAGATTTGCCGGCGGAACACCTTATACACCATTTGATCTAAACGCTTCGCAGCAAAATTTTGCTTTACTCGGAACCGGTGTACTTGATTATAATAATATCAATTCGCAACGTTTGGGGAATTTTAGTCAACTGGATCTTCGATTAGATAAAAAGATCAATTTCAAAAAAACCAGTCTTAATTTATTTCTTGATTTTCAAAATGTATTAATGACGTTACAATATGGCGCACCTTATTATACCTTTAAACGTAAAGCAGATAATTCAGGTTTTGAAACTACCGATGGTAAACCTTTACAAATTAATGGTGCCAATGGTATACCGGTTATTTTAAATAACGAAAGTAAAAACGTTACACCTTCTATAGGATTTACATTTGAGTTTTAATGTTTAGCCCCATCCCCCTCCTTTAGGAAGGGGTGGCATCCCGACCGTAGCGTCGGGAGACGGGGGAGGAAATCATCTTCCTATCTACTTCAATCGTTTCCGCATGGTGTTCCAATACGATTTGGTATAGTTCACATAAATTTCTTCTCCCGCTTTTATATCACGTGAGGCAACAATAAAGCATTTGTTGCCAAAAATAATATAGTCGCTATTGTTACGAATTTTTTTGAGGCGCGAAAAACCTTCGGCATCGTTGGCATATCGGGCTTTGTAGTGCGGCGTGTACATGGCGTCGATGCATAAGTTTTTTTTAAGATAAAATAAATAATGGTCTTGGTTTTTCTTTGCACGCTTACGATATTCCTTATAGCCTATGATCTCACCGCGATACTGTATGATCTTACTTTCTTTACGAATTGGTTTTGTGGTAAATAAACCTTTTCCGGCACCGGGTAGTTTTGATTTTTTAATTGTGAGAGCCATTTAGAGTAGTTGAACAAATGTATTTATAATTTTGAACATTGGTGAACCCGAATTTCAAGGCAATAAGCCCTTCGACTTCGCTCAGGATAAAAATTTTTGCGCAAAGTTTAGCCCCATCCTCCTCCTTCTCAAGAAGGAGATAGGATCCAACCGATCTGCTATATCGAAATGTAATTTTTTATGATGCGGCTTGAGGTTATCCTCCTCTTGGAGGAGGTGGATCGGCGGAGCCGAGACGGAGGAGGACAATCAAGGACACCTCAATTTTTTAGTACTTACTTTTCTTCCTTGATGAAGAAAAGGGATAAATGTGCTGTGCACATTTAGGCCAGCTAGTGCGGAGGAAGAAATCAAGGCCATGCATCCCGATAGCTATCGCGATCAAAAAAGATCTTGGAAGTTCCGTTTGATAATTGTGAGCTTAACTTTTCTTTTTTAGTAGTAAAGAAACAAAAAACAGGAAACTGAACGAAAGGAATATAATGTTCACTGTTCTTGCAAATGGCGGAACGCCTTCCGGCCAAATTTGTCCTAATAACACAATTGAGTTTAAAATAATAAGGGTT
>Ga0075163_10009522_pt1 | contig 12754 bp, 10 predicted proteins | sample JI1023141ADNA_FD_71478 | JGI IMG/M metagenome (GOLD analysis project Ga0075163, IMG submission 71478) | Wastewater effluent complex algal communities from Wisconsin, to seasonally profile nutrient transformation and Carbon sequestration -... | ecosystem: Engineered > WWTP > Effluent > Algae...
TCTGTCGTGGCACGGAAACGACAGTTGGCACCCCCCGCAACCGCAGTTGTCGTTGTCGTTGAGCGAGTACCCGCACCCAGCCGGTCAGCGCCCTCGCCGCTCGCCCGGCCCACGCAGCAACCGCTAGAAGCCGAGACGTGCTGCGACCTCGGCGGCCAGCGACTCGATGGGCACACGCACCTGCTCGGTGGTGTCGCGCTCGCGGATGGTGACGGCGCCATCGTCGAGCGAGTCGAAGTCGACCGTGACGCACAGCGGCGTACCGATCTCGTCCTGGCGGCGGTAGCGCTTGCCGATGGCCTGCGTCTCGTCGTAGTCGACCATGTAGCGATCGGCGAGCGTGCCGTAGATCTGGCGGGCCAGCGGCGTGAGCGTGTCCTTCTTGCTCAGCGGCAGCACCGCCACCTTGTACGGCGCGAGGCGTGGGTGCAGCCGCAGCACCGTGCGCGGCTCGTCGTTGACGATGTCTTCGTCGTACGCGGCCAGCAGGAACGCGGCCATCGCGCGGTTCACGCCGGCGGCAGGCTCGATGACGTACGGCACGTAGCGCTCGTTGTTGGCCTGGTCGAAGTAGTCGAGCTTCTGGCCGCTGTGCTCGGCGTGCTGCTTGAGGTCGTAGTCGGTGCGCTGGGCCACGCCTTCCAGCTCGCCCCAACCCCACGGGTACATGAACTCGATGTCGCTGGTGCCGCTGCTGTAGTGGCTCAGCTCGTCGGCGTCGTGAGGGCGCAGGACGAGCATCTCGGCAGGGATGCCGAGATCGATGTACCACTGCAGACGGGTATTGCACCAGTACTCGTACCACTGGGCGCTCTCGGCGGGCGGCACGAAGAACTCGAGCTCCATCTGCTCGAACTCGCGAGTACGGAAGATGAAGTTGCCCGGGGTGATCTCGTTGCGGAAGCTCTTGCCCACCTGGGCGATGCCGAACGGCGGCTTCTTGCGGCTGGTCTGCAACACGTTGACGAAGTTGACGAACATGCCCTGCGCGGTCTCGGGGCGCATGTACACCTCTGCACCGGAACCCTCGACCGGACCAGCGAAGGTCTTGAACATCAGGTTGAAGGCACGGGCTGCGGTGAACGAACCGGAGGCGCCGCAGTTGGGGCACACGTCGGGGTCGGTGAGGTGGTCTTCCCGGAACCGCTGCTTGCACTTCGTGCAGTCGACCAACGGGTCGCTGAAGTTGGCGAGATGGCCACTGGCTTCGAACACCTGCGGCGGCGCGAGAATCGCCGCGTCGATGAGCACGACATCGTCGCGCTGCTGCACCATCGTGCGAATCCAGGCCTCACGCACGTTGCGCAGCATCAGCGAGCCGAGCGGGCCGTAGTCGTAGCTGGAGCGAAAGCCGCCGTAGATCTCGGCCGACGGGTACACGAAGCCCCGCCGCTTGCAGAGATTGACGACCTGGTCGAGTTCGGTGGCAGCCATAGCGGTGCAAGGCTACGGGCACCCTCCGAGCAGCCGCGAAATCATTTCCGAAAAGTGGCAGGCTGCAGGGACTACGTGTTCCTCACCGAGGGCCACGTAGGCCCGAGAAGCTCGGAAGGAGCAGATCATGACCAGGAGTCCTCGCCGCGTTGCCGTCATCGGCCTCACTGTGGCGTTTGCCTCGCTCGCGGCATGCAGCAGCTCGAAGGTCGTCGGCGGTGGCGAGGCCGCCTCATCCACCGTCGCCGAGGCCACAGCGACTTCCGAGTCGAGCGTGCCCGGCACCGACGCCGCCACCACCACCGGGCCCACCACCACGGTGGCAGCGACCACCACCACCGCTGCGGCACCCGAGCCGCTGGTGCTGCGCGGCGATGGCATCGGCGAGTTCGCACTCGGCGCAGCCGCCGCAACCGTCGTCGATGGCCTCACCGAGCAGCTGGGGCCACCCGCCAGCGACGTCGGCGCCGACTACCCCGCCGCCGACGGGCTGGGCCAGTTCACCACCGCCGACGGCGAAACCGGCTTCGTCGCGCCATTGGGCCGCACGGTGTGCTGGTCGATGCAGTTCTGCGCCGAGTTCGGTGGCGCTGCCGCCGAATCGCTGTCGTTCACCGGCTGGACGTACCACGACGACTCGAGCACCGCGCTGCAATCCACCTCGGGGGTCACCATCGGCACACGCTGGAGCGATGCACCCGAGATCACTGCCGACGAAGGCGGCTGCTACTCCGTGGGCAGCGGCACCGTCGACGGCATTCGCCTCACCCTGGAATCAGAGGGTGAGCCGTTCGGCTCGTTCGACGACATGGGCAATTACGTCATCGGAGCGCCCGCCCCTGCCGACGTGACGGTGATCTGGATGGAGACGGGCGAGGTGCCGATCTTCCTGTTCGGCGACTGCTGACACACGTGCGCCACCGGCCGCCGCCCCGGCCTCAGTGAGTCTCGAACATCGCAACGGTGCGCAGCCGGCGCTCGATGTGGTGCTCGAGCGCCCGCGTGGCATGCGCGGCGACTTCATGAGTGGTGCGCGACGGTGGCATGGACAGCGCGTCGTTGAGCCGCCCGCCCAGGATCATCCGCATCACGGCAAGAGCCTCTTCGCCCAGCGGCGCGCCCGTGCGACAGGCGCGGCACAGCACGCCACCCTGGTTCATGTCGAACGCCACCAGTGGGCCCGCCTCGCCGCAGCGCACGCACTGGTCGAGCTCTGGCCGAACCCCCTCGGCCGCGAGCAGCTTCCAGAAGAACGCCGGAACCACCAGCGAGCCACCACGCTCGCCGATCGTGCGTAGGGCGCCCACCACCATGCGGTAGAGCTGCGGATTCGGTTCGCGGTCGAGCGACATCTGGTCGGCGGCCTCGAGCACCGCGATGCCGGAGGTGAGGTGGTCGAGGTCGACCACCATCGGCGCCAGCGACTCCACGGCCTCGGCCTGGCTGACGATGTCGAGCTCGCGGCCTTGGGCGAGCAACAGGCGGACGTGGCTCATCGGCTCCAGCCGAGCGCCGAAGCGCGACATCGTCTTGCGCACCCCCTTGGCCACTGCGCGCACCTTGCCGTGGTGCTCGGTGAGCAGCACCACGATGCGGTCGGCTTCACCCAACTTGTAGGTGCGCAACACGACCGCCGTGTCGCGATAGAGGTGGCTCGCCACTTCGCCGCCTAGTCGATGCCGCCGAAGCGGCGATGGCGGTGCGCGTAGGAGCCGATCGCTTCGTCGAGGTGACCGGGCCCGAAGTGCTGCCACGTGGTGTCGAGGAACACGAGCTCGCTGTACGCCAGTTCCCACACCAGCGACGGCGGCATCCGGTGCTTGGCGCCCACGACGACCACCAGGTCTGGGTCGGCCGCGGCCGGCGCGTTGAGTGCCGCACTGATCGTGGCTTCGGTGATCGGCGTGCCGCCGGCCTGGAGCCCAGCAATGGCTCGCGTGAGCCGAACGCGACCGTCGTCGTCGGGTTGCACGGTCGCCGCGCAGCTGCCGACCGTGACCTGCTGTTGCACCATGGTGCGAACCGGCTCGCCACCGGGGCCGAACGGCCGCACGGTGAGCCAGTTGGCGCCGGCGTGGTCGGCCACCTTGCACAGCTCGCTCAACCGATCGGCCCACTGATCGGCTGGAGTGAGCGCCCACTCGGCAGCCGTGCCACCGACCACGACGACGTGGCGAAGCGACACCCCTTCAGTGGTCGTAGCACTCATGCGACCATTGTCCCACGTGGCCGGCAGGTTTGTGGGCACGGTGTCGTCCGCCCGCCGACAGCCGGGTCGTGGCGCCGGGCGGCCACTAGGGTGCTGTGCCGTGAGCAGCCCCACCACCTCCGGCCCACGCCTGGTGCACGTGGCGTGCATCATGGACGGCAACGGCCGGTGGGCCAAGCGCAAGCACCTCCCGCGCACCGAGGGTCACACCGAGGGCGAAGAGAACCTGGCCCGCCTGGTTCGCATTGCGGTCACCCGCAACGTCGGCTGGCTCACCGTGTTCGGCTTCTCCACCGAGAACTGGGTGCGTCCCCGCACCGAGGTGCGCCACATCCTTGGCCTGCACAAGAAGCTCTTCGGGCGCGTCGCCGAGCTCAACGAGCTCAACGTTCGCATCCAGTGGATGGGGCGCCCGTTCGACAGCGCCGACGCCCGCACCCCGAAGTACGTGCAGCGCGCCATCCGCAAGGCCATCGCCGACACCGAGTCGAACACCGGCATGGTGCTCACGGTCGCCTTCGACTACGGCAGCCACGCCGAGATCGTTCACGCAGCACAGGCCGCAGCGGCAGAGGGCATGGTCGACCAAGCCGCCATCGGCCGCCACCTGTACCTGCCCGAACTTCCACCGGTCGATGTGATGGTGCGCACCTCGGGCGAGCTGCGCATCTCCAACTTCATGCTGTGGCAGAGCATGGGCGCCGAGGTCTACTTCACCGATCGCCCGTGGCCCGACTTCGACGGCCACGAGCTCGACGCCGCGCTCGCCCTCGTCCACTGAGCCATGCCCGAACTCGCGGCCGACGGCCCACTCTCCGCCGACGGCCCACTCTCCGCCGGCGACTTCTCGTCGTGGCTGGCAAAGGTGCTGGCGGCCATCCGTGGTGAAGGCGCCACCGACGTCGCATGTGGTTCGTGCGTCGCGTGCTGCTCGTCGGCGCAGTTCGTCCACATCGCGCCCGATGAGCACGACGTGCTGGCCCACGTTCCGGAGGCACTGCTCTTCCCGGCACCCGGCCTTCCCCGCGGCCACGTGCTGATGGGCTACGACGAGCACGGCCGGTGCCCGATGCTGCGCACCGACGGATGCAGCATCTACGAGCATCGGCCGCGCACATGCCGAACCTACGACTGCCGGGTGTTCCCCGCAGCCGGGGTGCTGCCCGACGAACCGGGAAAGGCACCGATCGCCACCCAGGCGGCACGGTGGGAGTTCACGTACGCATCGAGCAGCGACTCGGCCGAGCATGCCGCGGTACGAGCCGCAGCCGCATTCCTGCGCAGCCGACACGACGCACTCGGCACCGACCTGGCGCCGGCCACTACCACCCAACTGGCCGTGGCCGCGCTCGAGGTACACCGAATCTTCGTCCACCAGCACGAGCCTTCGGTGCACGACGTGCGAGTCGAGTTGTCGAGTCGCAGGAGCAACCGATGAGCGCCGATGTCACAGCCGCTCTCGCTGCAGTCACCGGCGCACTCCCCGCTGCCGAAGAGCGACCCGGCCAGCGGCAGATGGCGCAAGCGGTGGCCAGCTCGATCGACAGCGGCCGGCACCTCGTCGTGCAAGCGGGCACGGGCACGGGCAAGACGCTCGGCTACCTCGTACCAGCGATCGTGGCAGGCAAACGAGTGGTCGTCGCCACGGCAACGAAGGCGCTGCAGGACCAGTTGGCGGCGAAGGACCTGCCGTTCCTGGAAGCGCACCTGGGCATCCCGTTCGACTGGGCGGTGCTCAAGGGGCGCAGCAACTACGTGTGCATGCAGCGTGTGCGCGAGATCCAGGGGGCCGACAGCGGCCAGCTCGAGCTGGAGGAGTTCGCCGCAACGACCAAGGTGGAGATCAACCGGCTCGTCGCGTGGTCGGGCACCACCGATACCGGCGACCAGGCGGGGCTCGACTGGGCACCCAGCGATCGAGCATGGCAGGCGGTCAGCGTCGGCAGCGACGAGTGCCCCGGCGCCACCCGCTGCCCGATGGGATCGGTGTGCTTCGCCGAAGCCGCCCGCACTCGCGCCTCCGTCGCCGACGTGGTGGTGGTCAACATGCACCTCTACGGGCTGCACGTGGGCAGCGGCGGCATGTTGCTGCCCGAGCACGACGTGGTCGTGATGGACGAGGCCCACCAGCTGGAAGACATCATGAGCGACACGGTCGGCGTGCAGGTGGCCGGGGGCCGCTTCACCACGCTCACCGCCGCACTCAAGCGCATCATCGACGATCCACAGCTGGTCGGGGGCGTGGCCGAGGCCTCGCTGGTGGTACGCGACGCGCTGGTGCCGTTCCTCGGCCAACGCCTGCCGCGTCCGTTCCCTGCACCGGTGCAGGAGATGTTGGTCGACGTGCGCGGCCGCGTGCAGCGAGCACTCACCGCGTTGGGGGCCATCGACTCCGACGTCGAGGACGCCAAGGCCCGCAAGATGCGCGGCCAGCAACTGGCCACCCGCCTGCAGGACAGCATCGACCTCGCGCTCGACAACCGCGAGGGGTTCGTCGCGTTCGTCAGCGGCGGCCCCGACTACCCGCGCCTGGAGATCGCCCCGCTGGAGGTCGGTGGCGTGCTCAACAACGGCATCTGGTCGCAGCGCACCGCCATCCTCGCCAGCGCGACCATTCCCGCGTCGCTCGGTGCACGCGTCGGGCTGCCGCCGGGCGGGTTCGACGAGATCGACGTGGGCAGCCCCTTCGACTACGAGCACCACGCGATGCTCTACTGCGCGGTGCACATGCCCGACCCCCGTTCACCCGCATACGGGCCGGCGGTGCACCAGGAGCTGACCGCGCTCATCACGGCGGCAGGGGGCCGAACGCTCGCGCTGTTCACCAGTTGGAAGGCGATGGACGCCGCCGCCGAGGCCGTGCGGCTCACGGTCGACGTGCCCATCCTCACTCAACGCGACCTGCCGAAGACCGCGTTGGTGAAGGCGTTCAGCGACGACGAGCACGCGTGCTTGTTCGCAACCGCCGGCTTCTTCCAAGGCGTCGACATCCCTGGCCGCACGCTGAGCCTGGTGGTGATCGATCGCATCCCGTTCCCCCGCCCTGATGACCCATTGCTGTCGGCCCGCCGCGAGGTCCTGGGCGCAGCGGCCTTCAGTCAGATCGACCTGCCGCGCGCCTCGATGCTGCTGGCCCAGGCAACCGGCCGTCTCATCCGCACTGCCAACGATCGCGGTGTCGTGGCGGTGATGGACCCGCGACTCGGCAAGGCCAACTACCGGTGGGACATCGTGAAGGCACTGCCGCCGATGAAGCGCACCCGCCACCGCGCCGAGGCCGAGGCCTTCCTGCGCGAGATCACCGCCGGCTGAACCCGCTGCGGCGGATGTCGCGGCCGCTGCGGGATTGTTGTGGCCGCAACTGGGGTGCCCCAGAACGCTCCGTACGGTTCCGGGGAGCCCCAGTTGGCGCCACACGCAACGCCGAGGCGGAGGCGCGGGCCTGGCGTGGCTACAGTCGGCCGCGTGGGGGAACTGGTTCACTGCATCGTCGAGGGCGGGGTCGCCACCATCACGCTCGACTCACCCGGCAATCGCAACGCGCTGTCGCGCCAGCTCGTCACCGAGTTGAACGCTGCACTGGATCGGGCCGAGCAACCCGACGTGCGGGCGCTGGTGCTCACCCACACCGCGCCGGTGTTCTGCTCGGGTGCCGATCTGAAGGAGCGCGCGTCGGGCACGCACGCCGCGCAGGCTGCGGGCAACCCGATGGCCGACGCGATGGAACGACTGGGCTCGATGAACGCCGTCACCATCGCCGCTGTCGACGGCCCGGTGCGGGCCGGCGGTGTTGGCCTGATGGCGGCGTGCGATCTGATCGTGGTGCGCAGCACGGTCACGTTCGCCTTCACCGAGGTGCGCATCGGTGTGGCCCCGGCCATCATCAGCGTGCCCATCCTCGCTCGCTGCGGCTGGAGCAAGCTCGCCGCCCCGTTCCTCACCGGCGAGGCGTTCGACGCGCCGACCGCCAAGGACATGGGGCTCATCACCCACGTCACGGACGACGTGATGGCAACCGTCGCGACGCTGGTGCGCGGCATCCTCGCCGGGGCTCCCGAGGCTGTTGCGGCCAGCAAGCGCCTCCTGCGCAACCCGTCGAGCGACTATGCCGAGATGGCCATCCTCAGCGAGTCCCTCTTCCGCTCCCGGGAAGCGGCCGAGGGCATGCGCGCCTTCGCCGAGAAGCGAGCACCATCGTGGGCGGCCACAGCGCCAGGGGGTGTCTGACGTGCCCATCCTGCCGAACCGCGTCAATCCCGCTCACGAGGCCTACCAGGCCAACCGATCCGCGCTGGAGGCGCAGCTGGCCGCCCACGACGAGCAGCTGCGCCTGGTCAACCTCGGCGGTGGCGAGAAGTACATCGCCCGCCATCGTCAGCGCGGCAAGATGCTGGTGCGCGAGCGCGTCGAGGCGCTGCTCGATCCCGACTCGCCGTTCCTCGAGCTGTCGCCGCTGGCAGCGTGGGGCAGCCAGTTCCCGGTCGGCGCGGGCACCGTGGCCGGCATCGGTGTGGTCGAAGGTGTCGAGTGCATGATCACCGGCAGCGACCCCACCATGCGCGGAGGTGCCAGCAACCCCTACACGCTGAAGAAGAGCCTGCGCACCAACGAGATCATCAGCGAGAACCGTCTGCCCACCATCTCCCTCACCGAGTCGGGCGGCGCCGACCTCCCGACGCAGAGCGAGATCTTCATTCCCGGCGGCCGCGGCTTTCGCGACATCACGCAGGCCAGTGCCGCCGGCATCCCCCAGGTCTCCCTCGTGTTCGGCAACTCCACCGCCGGCGGGGCCTACGTGCCCGGCATGAGCGACTACGTCGTGATGATCAAGGAACGCTCGAAGGTGTTCCTCGGCGGCCCGCCGCTGGTGAAGATGGCAACGGGTGAGGACAGCGACGACGAGAGCCTCGGTGGCGCCGAGATGCACGCCCGCATCAGCGGCCTCGCCGACTACTTCGCGGTCGACGAGCTCGACGCAATCCGGTTGGGTCGCCAGATCATCAAGCGCATCAACCACCGCAAGCGCGGCCCAGGGCCCCGCGGCGCCGGTCGCGCTCCGAGGTACGACCCGGATCAGTTGCTGGGCATCCCCAGCGCCGACCCGAAGGTGCCGTTCGACCCGCGCGACGTCATCGCCCGGGTCGTCGACGACAGCGACTTCGACGAGTTCAAGCCGCTCTACGGCACATCGCTGGTCACCGGCTTCGCCGAACTGCACGGCTACCCGATCGGCATCCTGGCCAACCACCACGGCGTGCTGTTCAGCGAGGAGAGCGAGAAGGCGGCGCAGTTCATCCAGTTGGCCAACCAGGTCGACACACCGCTCGTGTTCCTGCAGAACACCACCGGCTACATGGTTGGCAAGGAGTTCGAGCAGCGCGGCATCATCAAGGACGGCGCGAAGATGATCAACGCCGTCAGCAACAGCAGCGTGCCGCACCTCACCATCAACATGGCCGCCTCCTACGGCGCCGGCAACTACGGCATGTGCGGGCGAGCGTTCGGCCCCCGCTTCCTGTTCGCGTGGCCCAACGCGAAGAGCGCGGTGATGGGCCCGGCGCAGTTGGCCGGAGTGATGAGCATCGTCAGTCGCCAATCGGCGGAGAGCATGGGCAAGCCGTTCGATGAGGAGGCCGATGCCGCCATGCGCGCGATGATCGAGGACCAGATCGAGCGCGAGTCGCTGGCGATGTTCATGAGCGGCAAGATCTACGACGACGGCATCATCGACCCGCGCGACACGCGCACCGTGCTCGGCCTGTGCCTCAGCATCATCGACAACCAGGCCATCCACGGCACCCGTGGCTACGGCGTGTTCCGGATGTGATGACGATGACCCAGCGAGCAATCCACACCGTCCTCGTCGCCAACCGCGGTGAGATCTCCCGACGCATCTTCCGTACGTGCCGCGAGCAGGCGATCGCAACGGTTGCGGTGTTCAGCGACGCCGACCAGCACGCCCCCTTCGTGCGCGAGGCCGGTGCTGCCGTGCGCTTGCCGGGCACATCGTCCGCCGACACCTATCTGCGCGGCGATCTCATCATCGCCGCGGCGCAACGCTTCGGCGCTGCTGTCCACCCGGGCTACGGGTTCCTGTCCGAGAACGCCGCATTCGCACAGCAGGTCATCGATGCCGGGCTCACCTGGATCGGCCCTCCCCCGGCGGCCATCGCCGCGATGGGTTCGAAGATCGAGGCGAAGCGACTGATGCGTTCGCACGGCGTGCCCGTGGCACCCGACAACACCGTCGAGTCGCTGGCGGAGATCGGGCTACCGGCGTTGGTGAAGGCCTCGGCAGGCGGCGGCGGCCGTGGCATGCGCGTCGTGCGCAGCGACGACGGCCTTGCCGATGCCATCGCCTCGGCTCAGCGCGAGGCGCTGGCCGCGTTCGGCGACGACACCGTGTTCGTCGAGCGCTACCTCGAGCGCGCTCGCCACGTCGAGATCCAAGTCTTGGCCGACACTCACGGCAACGTGATCGCGCTGCACGAACGCGACTGCACGCTGCAACGACGCCATCAGAAAGTGCTCGAGGAGGCCCCCTCCCCCGCCGTCGACGGCGATCTGCGCGTGCGCATGGAAGGTGCTGCCGTTGCCGCCGCGTGCGCGGTCGGCTACGTGGGCGCGGGCACCGTGGAGTTCCTGCTCGACGGCGACGGCAACTTCTGGTTCCTGGAGATGAACACTCGGCTGCAGGTCGAGCACCCGGTCACCGAAGCCGTGTGCGGGGTCGACCTGGTGGCACTGCAGCTGTCGATCGCCGAGGGTCACGCAATTCCCGCCGAGCTGCTGGTGGAGGTACCCCTGCGGGGTCATGCGATCGAGGTGCGGCTGTGTGCCGAGGACCCGTACTCCGGCTACCTGCCCAGCTCGGGTGTGTTCCACACGTTCCGGTTCCCCGACATACCGGGTGTGCGGGTCGACAGCGCGATCGAGAGCGGCAGCGAGGTACCGCCGTACTACGACAGCATGATCGCGAAGGTCATCGCCCATGGCGCCACCCGCGCCGAGGCCGTGCGCCGGTTGACTGCGGCGCTGCGCGGTGCCGAGCTCATCGGGCCGGTCACCAACCGCGACCTGCTGCTCGAACTGCTGTCGTGGGTAGCCGACTTCGATGCGCCGGGCGGCCCGGGCATCGACACCGGCCTCGTCGACCGCAGCGCCGAGGCCAACGGTGGCTCCCCGATCGGCGAGCCGCCGCCGCACCGCCCGATCGACGTCGCTGCCGCGGCGCTGGCCCTCGTGCAGCGCCGCTCGAACGGCAATCGCTTCCCGATCGGCTGGCGCAACAACCCGTCGCAGTCGCACGTGCAGGCCGTTGGCGAGCACACCGTGCGATACCGGTTCGACCGGGCCGACCGGTTGCAGGAGCTGTGGGTCGACGACCAGCCACTGGCGCTCGACGACGACACGCTGATCTCGCTCGAGCGCACTCCGGTCGTGTTGCACGACGACATCGCGTACGTGCGCGGCGGCGTCACACGATTCCAGATCCCTCCTCGCTTCACGTCACCCGACGAGGCCGGCAGGGAGGGCAGCACCGTCGCCCCGATGCCCGGCCGCGTGATCGCGCTGCTCGTCGCCGTCGGCGACACCGTGGTTGCCGGCCAACCGTTGCTGACGATGGAGGCGATGAAGATGGAGCATCAGATCGTGTCGCCTCACCCCGGCATCATCGGCGAGGTCTACATCCAGCCCGGCCAGCAGCTCGACAGCGGTCAGCCACTGCTCACGGTCGACCCCGCATGACCCCTCCCCCCACCGAGGCACTCCCCCAACTGCGTCGGGCGGTGCGCATCGCGAACTGCAGCGGGTTCTTCGGCGACCGGCTCAGCGCCGCCAAGGAGATGGTGGAGGGCGGAGAGATCGACGTGCTCACCGGCGACTGGCTGGCTGAGCTGACGATGCTGATCTTGCACAAGCAGCGCAGCCGCAATCCCGAGCTCGGCTACGCGGGCACCTTCCCCCGGCAGATGGAGCAGGTGCTCGCCACCTGCCTCGAGCGTGGCATCAAGGTGGTCACCAACGCCGGCGGCCTCAACCCGCAGGGCTGTGCCGACCAGGTGCGCCAGGTCGCGGCCCGGTTGGGGCTCGACGTGAAGGTCGCTCACGTGGAAGGCGACGATCTGATGCCTCGCATCGACGATCTCCGCCCACAGCTGGCGCATCTCGACACGGGCGAGCCGCTCACCGGTGTGCCGATCACCGCCAACGCCTACCTCGGCGGCTGGGGCGTCGCTGCCGCGTTGACGGCGGGGGCGGATGTGGTGGTGTGCGGGCGCATCACCGACGCTGCGCTCGTGGTGGGCCCGGCAGCGTGGTGGCACGGCTGGGCGACGGACGACTGGGATGCGCTCGCCGGCGCCGTCGTGGCGGGCCACGTGATCGAGTGCGGCACGCAGGCCACGGGTGGCAACTACTCGTGGTTCGAGGAGATCCCCGACCCGACGTTGCCGCTCGGCTTCCCGCTTGCCGAAGTCGCCGCCGATGGCTCGTCGATCATCACCAAGCACGCAGGCACCGGGGGTGTGGTCAACGTCGGCACGGTCACCGCTCAGCTGCTCTACGAGATTGCGTCGCCCGCGTACGCAAACCCCGACGTGGTGGCCCGGTTCGACACGATCCGGGTCGAACAGGCGGGCGACGATCGTGTGCGCATCAGCGGCACCGTCGGCGAGCCCGCGCCGCTCACCACCAAGGTGTGCATCAACCTCGACGGCGGCTACCGCAACCGAATGTCGTTCGTGCTCACCGGGCTGGATCAGCAGCGCAAGGCGCAATGGCTCACCGACGCGCTGTTTCGTCGTGTCGGTGGCAAGGACCGCTTCGACGAAGTCGACGTGCGGTTCGTGGAGGCACCCAGTGATGCTCCCACACAGGAGCAGGCATCGGGCCGGCTGCACGTCACCGTCAAGAGCCGCGATGAGCGGCTGGCCGGTAAGGCCTTCAGCGGCGCCGCCATCGAGCTGGCGCTGGCCAACTATCCCGGCTTCTTCGCCACCGGTGGCCCCAGCGAGGCACAGTCGTACGGCGTGTACTGGCCGGCGTTGGTGGCTGCAACCGACGTGCAGGAAGTGGTGGTGCTGCCCGACGGAACGCGCCAACCAGTCC
>Ga0075163_10009523_pt1 | contig 12753 bp, 10 predicted proteins | sample JI1023141ADNA_FD_71478 | JGI IMG/M metagenome (GOLD analysis project Ga0075163, IMG submission 71478) | Wastewater effluent complex algal communities from Wisconsin, to seasonally profile nutrient transformation and Carbon sequestration -... | ecosystem: Engineered > WWTP > Effluent > Algae...
GACATTGCTTCAATAAAAAAATACTGCAAGCAGGATGTAAAAATCACCAAAGAACTTTTTGAATACGCGCTCGAGAATAAAAAAGTCCTCTTTAAAGATGGTGCACGAAAACGTGAAATCCCTCTCGATACTTCACACTGGGTTCCTCACGACGAACTCGCCATGACGCACTCAATGCCGTTTTAACAAAGCAAAACCCGACCATGGTCGGGTTTTTGTTTGAAACTTCTTTTCTGGTCGGATCTTAGTACGTCTCTGGAGAAATCCGGAACGCGACTTCGCAGCAACTACGTATTGAATACCCAAACGAAGATAATAAAAGACGCCAAAATAATGCGATACCAGATGAATGGCCAGAGTGTGTGACGACGAACGAAGCCAATCATGAAATGAATCGCGAGGAGTCCTACCGTAAAGGCAGTGACCGCACCAAAGACGACCGGTGCCCATAAAACGGTCGTATCCGAAACGAGCAATTCGACCAATTTTTTAAGACCAGATCCGAGGATAATTGGTATCGAAAGAAGAAATGCAAATCGAGCAGAATTTTCTCGTGAAAGCCCAAGGAGCATTCCTCCTGCAAGCGTTGCTCCAGAGCGCGAGAAACCCGGTATCAGAGCAAGACACTGAAAGAGACCGATATGCCATCCCATCTTCGGAGTGAGTTCTTTGTCGTGATAGCAATTGCCATATCGATACTCAGCAAACATAAAAAAGATTGATCCGATGATGAGTACACCCGCAACGAGAAGCGGGCTTCGGAATGCACTTTCCATGAGATCCTCAAGAAGAAGCCCGAGAAATATCGCTGGTACAGTACCTATAGCGAGCGCCTTCACCATGGTGTACTCCCGCTCGTTTACAGAAAGTCGCCCAAGTTTTCGCATGACTGTCTGAAGCAGGATGCGTATCTCTTCAAAGAAATAGACGATTACTGCGAACACTGTAGCAAGCTGGAGCACCGCATCAAACGCGAGTGGATTCGCCTCACGAACACCGAGAAGCGAATGCATGAGAATAAGATGCCCCGATGAGGAAACCGGGAGGAATTCAGTAATACCCTGAATGAAGCCGAGTATAATCGCAGAAACAGAGTCCATAATTGTCAGATTGAGTATAGCATGGCGTAAAATCTGATTATGGTATACTTGCGGAATAATTTCTTAGTTCACAATATGCCAGATCAAAATCCAGTAGAAACACAGAGCGCGGCGGTTCCATCGGCTCCCCGCCAATCGTGGAAGCAAAATGCCGGTATCCCCGTTGCTATTGTTGTAGCAGCTGCACTCATCGCAGGCGCTATTTACCTCGATGGAGGTCGGGCACCGCAGGCTGCGGTCAATGTACAAGGTGGTATCGACAATGCACAAAACGCCCAGGTTACACCTGAGGTTGATGTTGCACCGGTTACCGAGAAAGACCATATTCGAGGAAATCCTAACGCGCCGATCATGATCGTCGAATACTCTGACTACGACTGTCCGTTCTGTAAGAATTTCCACGAAACGATGAATCGTATCATTGAGAAATACGGCGCTACTGGAAAAATTGCTTGGGTATACCGTCAGTTCCCACTCGAACAACTCCACCCAAACGCGCCCCGCATTTCTGAAGCTGCATACTGTGTTGCTGAACAAGGCGGGAGCGAGGCATTTTGGAAGTTTAGTGATCTCGTTTTCGGCAGTCGCGAAATCAACTCACCGACTGACATGAAAAAGCTTCCTGAGTACGCAGCACAGGCAGGTGTAGATCGTTCAAAGTTCGAACTATGTCTCAATAATGGCAAGTACACGGATGCAGTGAAGGCAGATGTCGAAGCAGCGCTCAAGACTGGTGCACGTGGTACCCCACACTCAATCGTTATGGTTGGTGGGCAGCAAGGTGCAATCAATGGTGCTCAGCCATACGAAACAGTAGAGCAAATTGTTGAGACACTCCTCAGTCAACTCGAAGGAGCTGAATAGTTACATTCTCAAATACGAGACTAGGTGACAGTAGTCACTCTGTTCTGGATCACACGGCGCGTCTAAAAACGCGCCGTGTGCTATTTCGAGTACGACACGAATGATTTCTTCTCTAAGCGCAGCAATCTCGGCATCAGTAATACGATATAGCTCTTCATGGATTTTCCCCTTCTCATCAGCTTCAACAAACGAAAGGAGCCCATCACGAGTGTGTAACCGTGTATCCTCTTGGAGCGAGAGTAGCAATGCGTAAAACGTGAGTTGGCGCTTGTAGTCTCCAGTTGAGTCTTTTGTTGTTCCTTCAATATACCCTCGGGTACGTGGTTTACCCGACTTGTAGTCCACCACACGAATGAGATTCCCCTCGTCATCAAAATCAAGGCGGTCGAGATTTCCGGTGAGAAGTATCTGAGGGAACGATGCATCTCCTGTAGGGATTTGTGCCTCAAACTTCACTTCTTCACGTGTAGTGACACTACACGTATCCCCCACAGCATCCATATATACCGTGAGCGCAGTAAAACCACGATCAAGAAGACGTGTGAACTCGTGTACCGTGAGTGGAAGTCGCTCAAGCTCTCGTTCAAGACACTCTTTCACAAACGTACTTGATGGTCGCTTCTTCTCTTTTGTCTGATACTGAGTGATGCGCCTGAGCGTATTATGGAGTGCGGTTCCAAACTGAGCACTCTCCCCTTCAAGCTCGGGAATACGTAGCACGTTTCGATAGAAATAATTCCACGGGCTGCGAAGATAGTTATTGAGCGCCGTTGCAGATAGCCCGCGATTCTGGAGCGTTGTTCGGAGGAATTCAGCATCAATCGCCACTCCCTGCACATCTCGACCGAGCATCGCGAGTGGATCAAATCGAGTCTCCTCCGCCTCTGTTCCGAGAAGTGTCACATGCCCCTCGCCTATTCCATCGAGAAGTGGGGTCGGCAGGAATGGTCGCCCATCGCTATTTTGTGATGACAGTGAAAGGAAGAGGCCAATTTTTGCTCGCGTCATAGCAACGTAGAGCAACTTACGTTCATCATCAAGCTCATCAAATCCCGCAATGTCGAGATGTTTCGTTATGGGTATCTTAAAGTAATTTGGACGCGACGTATCTCCCCATCGAGCATCAGTGAGGTGCGGGATGAACACGTACTCAAACTCAAGCCCCTTGGATTTGTGTGCGGTCATAACCTGCACGGCATGCGCATTCGTGTGAATGTACGGTGCTGTGAGCGGAAGTCCGTGCGTAATGCGTGCACGGAACATTCGAAGGATGTCGGTGAGCGTCGTTGTCTCATGAGTACGCACGAGAGACTCAATCTCGTCATAGAGACGACGTACAACGCGTCCTCCCTCGAGAGGATCATTTTGCATAAGGTGGTCGATAAAACCACTCTCACGAAGTACGTATTCGAGTACACGATGTGGTGCATCGATAGACGATTTTGCATACGCATCACGAAGCACACGCGAAACCGCAAGGACAGCGTCGACTGTGGTTACTCCGATACTCGTGAGAAACTCTGGGTCTTCAATCATCATTCCGAGCGGTCGCAAGAAACTTCGTTCGCGAAATATACGAACAAGATCGCTTCGTGAAATACCCCAATACGGTGCATGGAGTACCGTAAAGAGCGCCTCCTCATCCTCAGGGTTTGTGACTGCGGTGAGAAGTGCCTCTACCGCAGTGGTGATCGGGTGGTACAAAATATCACCATCAGCCGTTGCATTTGCCGGGATATTTTGCGCACCGAGCAATGTCGCAAACGCCTCCACTTCTTTGTTACTCCGTACAATTATTGCAATTTCTTCCGGCGGAACATCGCGTGAAATGAGCTCTTTTACCATATGGACGACTGACTCATCTTCGACAGCTTCATGCCCAAAAATTCGTTTTTCTATTGTTCCTTTCGCGTCGGTGTTCGCATTAAGCGAGATACGAAGCTCGGCTGCAGGACTCGCGACCTCGGTGATGAGTTCATGCGAAATGTCGAGAATTGACTGTACCGAACGATAGTTCTGGGTGAGTGCAATAGTTTTTGTATGCGGGAACTGTTCTTCAAAGTAGAGAAAGTTTTCGAGTGACGCACCCTGAAAACGAAAGATTGCCTGCTTCTCATCACCAACAACAAAAAGGTTTGGTCGATCATGGAACAACGCGAGGAGTTCAAGAATGCGGTTCTGGCTTCCGTTTACGTCTTGATGTTCATCAGCAAGAATGTACTGAAAACGTTCCTGAAGATCGCGAAGCATGTCTTCATTCTTTTCGAGAGCATCAACCGTCTCAAATATCATGTCTTCAAAATCGTATAGATTTCTCTCGGTAAGCGCTGCATCGTAGGCACGATAGACAAAGAGTAGTTCTCGATTGCGTTCACATTCCTTCTCGAGTTTTTGGTATTCACCGCGCACCTTTCCTTTATGTGCACCTTTTTCATGTATTTTGGGAGTGAGAGCAAGTACTGCTTCTTGCTTTTCAACAAGTGCCACAAGACCAGTTGGCGTAATATACTCGCGTTTCATAAGTGCAAGTGCACTCATGATTGGCTTTACATAAAATGATGGGTTCCCGTGCGGTCGAAGTGACTTCACTTTCCCTGTTTCAATAATTTCCTCAATGATAGAAACCTTCTCAAGGTCGGTTGCGGGCCGTCCACCAACAGCGCGACGATACGCATCCGGATACGTACGTATAAGCGTCCCACAAAATTCATGGAATGTATGTATGTTGACGCGGTATGAAGCCTGTCCGATGTAGGTATGGAGACGTTCGCGCATTGCGCGAGCACCAGCCTCAGTAAACGTGAGTGCAAGAATATTTTCCGGACGGGTATCAGTCTTCGCAAGAATGTTTGCAATACGGAGGGTGAGTATCTGCGTCTTCCCTGTCCCCGGACCCGCAATAACCATCACAGGACCCTCAATCGTGTCCACCGCATCCTTCTGTGCGGCATTGAGTCGACTGTATGCAGTAAGGAACGCTTTGCTTTCCATAGTTACGTGAGTATACCACTTTACACCCAACCCTGAAGGAGTATCATTATGAGATACCAAGCTTATGGAGATACGTGATCTTGCAAAAGAAGCGGTCGTAGTAAGTGAAGATTCTACTTTTCGCGATGTGATTTCGCTCATGGTGAGCAAACAGACAAACAACATCCTCGTTGTTGATGAAGACGGAAGACTTTCCGGAGAGATCAGTGTTTCTGACCTTATGAATGGTATTGTGCCCGACTACCTCGAACCCGATAAAGTGCTTGAAGAACTTAATACTGAAGATGGTTTTAGGGAAGCAGTAAAGACAGCGGGTGATAAGCTCGTTTCGGATTTCATGTCAGTCGATTTTGAAGCAGTACATGTCGAAGACAACCTTCTCACGATTGCAGGTACTGCTATTGCACATAGCACTGAAAGTATCCCGATTGTAGATGCTGACGACCACCCTATCGGCGTCATCTCACGCATGGGGCTAAAGAAAATCCTCGCTGACTACCTCGGTATCAAAGAAGCGTAACCATCAAAATGCAGCTTTAAGAGCCCTGTATAAGTAGGGTTGACTCGGTTTTTTGTGAAGCGTACACTAGCCACTCCGGTCTTGAAAATAGTGGCGTCTCTACGAGATATCGTTACTTTTGAGACCGAAATCTGAGGATTTGGACGCTATAGCAGCGTCACTCTTTATTGATTTTCCGCCCCCAGTTTTATTGTCCATAATTTCATACCATGCTTACCGCAGAAACCGCACTCGTCCTCTTTCTCATGCTCGCTATTTCGAGTGTGTCTGTATTTATTGCTCAGAGACTCCGTGTCCCACACACAGTATTTCTCGTCCTCATCGGTGTCTTTCTTGCACTCCTTTCGGTAAATCCATCACTCCACTTCCTCGGTGAACTCAAGCTTACTCCGGAACTCCTTTTCTTCTTCTTCCTTCCAACACTCATCTTCGAGTCGGCGTACAACATCAACATTCGCCATCTCACGAAAGACGCAGTTATTATTTCTATACTGTCTATCGTCAGTCTTCTCGTATCTGCATTTGCAATCGCCTTTGGGCTCGATGTTGTATTTGGACTTCTCAATCTCGAGATTCCATTTATGCTTTCACTCGTGTTTGGTGCCATCATCAGCGCTACTGATCCTGTAGCGGTACTTGCACTCTTCAAAGAGTACGGTGCTCCACGTCGCCTCTCACTCATATTCGAAGGTGAATCTATTTTCAATGATGGTACTGGCGTTGCGCTCTTCCTGGTAATTCTTGCGATTGCCGAATCAGGTGTCTATTCATCAGCTGATGTCCTCCACGGAACACTCTCCTTTGTCGGTATGGTAATTGGTGGAGCGATCTTTGGACTTGCTTTTGGTGGATTCTTCGCAAAGCTCATTGGGTATACTCGTGGAAATGAATTTGCATCAATCACCCTCACGATGGTACTCGCGCACACCACCTTCATTTGTTCAGAACTCTGGAACCACTATGTGTCGTTTGGCGGGACTCATGTACTCCTCTCTTCCATCATTGCAACCGCTGTTGCTTCCCTTCTCATGGGTAACTACGGCCGGTACAAGCTTCCACAGCATGCACATGAGTTTGTAGAGAAGTATTGGAGCCAGTTTGCCTTCCTTGCGAACTCACTCATCTTCATCATGATTGGTATGCTCGCAATCGAGCTTCCTGCAGCAACCGAAGAACTCCTCATCCCGATACTCCTCACCGTTATCATCGTCGCAATTGCACGTGCACTCTCTATCTACCCTATCGTTGGCCTCTTTAACGCATTTGCATCAAAGGAAGCCCATATTCCTCGTTCATGGCAGCACGTGATGGCGTGGGGATCACTCCGTGGCGCACTCGCCGTCACCATGGTACTCATGATTCCCGACACACTTTCTTTCCCTGGCTGGGAGTTCGCATTCACACCAAAAGAACTCATCCTCACGCTCACGGTCTCATGCGTCTTTGCAACCCTCTTCATCAAAGCAACGACCATTGGCAAGCTCATGGCACACCTCAAGCTCAACACGTTCACACGCATTGAAGAGATCAACTACCGTGAAATGCTCATCTACGTGTACAGCACAACGCTCAAGCGTCTCAAGGAGTCATTTGAAAAAGGCTATATCGATGAGACTATCTACAACCGTGTTGTGAGCGAACAGCAAAAGCGTGTCGAGGCGACACTCGAAGAACTCCGCAAGGAATCCAAGGACCCCACAGTACTCGAGAAGGTTGTTCGCCTCTACGCCATTGGTATTGAGCGAAAGCACATCAAGGCACTCTACATGCACAACGAGGTCTCTGAGGAGGTCATCAAGCGCGTGATGGACAAGCTCGAATACCAAACCTACGCAATCGAGCATGATGCGTTTGATCCCGAGGAGTACGAGCATGGTCGTTCACGCGATATCTTTGAATACCTTGCTGATACTCTCCGCATCATTACCCTGAGCAGTCCAAAGGAGGATGAAAAAATCCGTGACACATATCTCTACTACCGTGCACTCTCTATTATTTCGCGGAAGGTGGTAAAAGAACTCAAGAAGCTTGATGGCTGTTTTGATAGCTCATTTAACGCATCCCATGACGCAGTTGTCGCAGTATCATCTGTATATGAAAAGTATCGTGAAGGGTCACTCAAGAAAATGTGTGAACTCCTCGATGCGCACCCAACGATAACTACCCCACTCAATGACGAGCTCGCTCGTCGCGCCCTCTACATGCGCGAGAGTACCCTTCTTGATGAGCTTCGCGAACGTGAGATGGTGACACCAAAAGTCTCCATAGCCCTCAGCGACTGCTTCAAGGAAGAAACCGAGAAAACCGCCTAGCTATACAAAACCCCGGCGCGCCGGGGTTTTGTTGTCAAGGTGTCACCTTGACACGAGGGTGTTTTCTAGGAAATTGGTATCTATCACCCACTTCCCGTCCTTGAACTCTGCGACATCAGTACCGCCTTCGGGCATACCTTCAGTATCAAAGTATGTGATGAATATCTTTGTTGCTCCAGCAGAACCTCCAACGGCATACTCCCCTTTTCGCATATAGCCAAACTCAGCAGTACCACCTTCGATTTGAAATTCAAGCTCCCAAAGATACACACCCTGTTCATCAGCATGTTTCCTCCGCTCACGGCACGAACGCTCTCCTCTGAGTATATTGAACGTTTCAATAAGCCCCTCTTCTGAAGGAATAGTCTCATTGTCTGGCATCTGTGCCTGTGTCTCAATACCAATCCCCTTTGCTGTCCCCGCCACAACGGCTTCACCTGCAAATCTAAGAAAACCACGTCGAGTCATACGGAGTGACTCCTCATTCGTTTGTGGTGTATTGCCTGGTGTTGGTGTGCCTTCCATTCCCATACCTAGAGTGTACCACTACATTAAATGTTTGAATAAACCCCGCAGAGCATGCGGGGTTTATGGTTCCTAATATGATTTAAGTCGTCTTGCTTTGTCGTGCTGGCGAATCTTTTCCAATGCCTTAGCTTCGATTTGGCGGATACGCTCGCGCGTTACTCCAAACTCCTTTCCTACCTCTTCGAGTGTGTGATACGTCCCATCGAGGAGTCCGTGACGCATCTCGAGGATCTTGCGCTCCTTCTCTGAGAGTGACTCGAGGATCTCCTGCATCTGGTCAGCGAGGATGCGATGTGCCACCTCCTGGTCTGGAGAAATGATCTTGTCGTCTGCAATGAAGTCACTGAGGCGTGAACGATCGTCGTCATCACCAATAGGAAGCTCGAGTGAGATGGTGTCCTGACTGATCTTCTCGATCTGGTAGATCTTGTCGACGTCGACATCCATTTCTGTTGCAATCTCTTCTGGCATTGGGTCACGACCAAGGTCTTGTGCAAGACGACGCGCCACCTGCTTGTATTTCGCCATGGTCTCTACCATGTGCACTGGGATACGGATGGTACGTGACTGGTCAGCAAGCGCACGCGTGATTGCCTGGCGAATCCACCACGTCGCATACGTCGAGAACTTGAATCCCTTCGTGAAGTCGAACTTGTCGACAGCCTTAAAGAGACCGAGGTTTCCCTCCTGGATAAGATCGAGGAGCGTGAGGTCTGGACTTCGTCCGACATACTTCTTTGCAATCGAAACAACGAGACGAAGGTTCGCACGTGCAAGAAGATTGCGCGCTTCAGTATCACCATCCACGATACGCTTTGCGAGCGTGCGCTCTTCGAGTGCGGTGAGGAGTGGGTACTGTCCTATCTCGCGAAGATACATCTGAATAGAGTCATATCCGCTCGACTCATGACGTCGGTATACATTTTTCTTGTCGGTGAGGTCATCCTCAGGATCATCTCCAAGCATGCCTCCACTTCCAATGATATCGATAGACGCAGTTGCGAGGCGCTCATAGAGATCTTCAAGGAAACTGACGTTCTTCTCGATTTCAGGAAATTCCTTGAGAATTTCGTCATACGTAACATACCCACGGCTTCGTCCGAGGGTGAGCATGGCAGTTGCCTTCTTTTCAAGCTCGAGCTCTGCTTTCGTGAGCTTCTTTGCTTTGACTGGCTTCTTTGGAGCGACTTTCTTTGCGACTTTTGGTGCCGCCTTCTTTACCACCTTTTTTACTGCCTTCTTCGCTGGTTTCTTTGCTACTTTCTTTGTAGCGGTAGGCTTTTTTGTACTTTTTGCCTTTTTGATGATCGCTTTCTTAGGCGATTTTGTAGTCTTATTTTTCTTTTGTGGCGTCTTCTTTGTTGCCATTGTGGTAGCACTATACAGTAAAACATAATAATGTCCATAGAGTTTCTAGACCATACATACACACTCTTTTCTATAGACACGGAGCATTAACGTGCGATATAGTAGAAAGGTCCTCGCGCATGCGATGACACAACCGGCAACCGAAAGGAAACTGCCATGACGAAACCCGTTCCCCGCCAAGGCGCCTCCCCGATGATGATCGCCGATGCCGCCAAGAAGGCCGAACAGCGCTCGAAGACCGCCGCGCCGACCCTCGACACCGGCCAGCACCATCGCCTGAACTGCTGACGGCTCGAAGTCCACGTTGCAAGGACCCAATTTGCAACACAGCCCCGAGCGTAAGCCGGGGTTTGTCTTTTTATACTGAGAGCTCTATCGTTGTTCCTAGAAGGTTCTGTGCTTCTTTTGTGGCGTGGAGCTCGGCTTTTATACGATCATCATCCCCTATTCGTTCAGCGTCTTCCACCATGCGCTTATGGTAGGACAATCGCTCGCGTGCAATGAGGTGTGAGAGCGTTGTGAGCATATTTGAAAGATCGCTCACGAGTTCTTTTGGATGAAGCTCCTCGAGTCGAGTCTCTACTTCAAAAAGTACTTTTGCTATATCGCCGTCTGCCTTTCGTGCCTCAAGTGCGACATATGCATCGTCACCAATAAGTCGACGAAGGTGCTCGGTGACTCCTGTGCGGAGTGACGACCGCGCATCATCAATCACAAGCGAGTACGCAAAGAGATGTTCTATGAGTGACTGTTTTCGGGAAAGACTCGGTGTCTCGGTGCGTGGCGCATCAGTACGCGCTGCGGTAGCTGGCACAACCCGCTCCTTTCGCTCTTCGATACGAGTGAGTTCGTAGTGAACTGCATCTTTCGTCGTACCCATGGCGTCTGCCACCACCTGTTCGAAATGCTCTCTATCAATACGATTCTCAATGGTAGCAAGAACGGGTAGGAGCTCTTCTCGCACAACGAGTTTAAAGGTGCGTTCATCTTTTGCATCACCTTTGAGTATCTTGAGGAGGAATTCGATAACATGCGTCGCATTGCCAATCGCATGTTTGAGCTCATTTGGATCTTGTCGTACCACGTCTGCGGGATCTTTTCCAAACGGCATCTCTGCGACCTTGATATCCATACCCCGCGCGAGCATCATGCCTGCGACACGCTTCACCGCAGCAATACCAGCCCTGTCTGAGTCGAGCGCGAGGACAGCACGATTTGAGAGACGGGTGAGGAGCATGAGGTGGTGTTCGGTAAACGCGGTGCCCGACACTGCGACTGTGTTCCCATACCCCGCCTGGTGTGTGAGCACGAGATCAAATTGCCCTTCAACAAGAAGCGAAAAATCGTACTGGCGAATACCATTTTTTGCTTTGTCGTAGCCGTAGAGTATTTCAGACTTTTTATAGAGTTCTGTCTCGGGTGAATTTACGTATTTTGGAACACCATCTTCTTTCTTCATCGTACGTCCAGAAAATGCGACGACCCGCCCTGAGGGATCACATATTGGAAACATGATGCGATCACGGAAAACATCGTACGACTCCTTCCCGCCTTCAGCACTCTTTACAAGTCCAGCACGAAAAATATCTTCTTCTTTAAACCCTTTCTCTATGAGATGTCCCTTGAGTGAACGCCACTCATCAGGGGCGTACCCGATTCGCCATGCACGGATGGTGTACTCGGTTACTCCGCGTGCGGTCACGTACTCGTGAGCACTTGGATGCTTTATGAGCATGGACTCAAAATATTTTGTCGCCTCTTCAAGGAGTGCGTAGGCGGTCTCGCGTGCATCACGTTTTTTCGGATCTTCAGGAACGAGTTCAACATGCGCCTTCTCTGCAAGAATTTTGAGTGCACCCTTGAAATCGACACCCTCCATTTCTTGTATAAAGGTGAACATATCGCCTCCCTTCTGAGTCGAGAAACAGAAATATACACCACGATCCGGAGAGACGAAGAACGACGGGGTCTTTTCGTTTGTGAATGGTGACTTTCCCTTATAGCTCTTCCCTGCCTTGTGGAGTTCTACGTACTGCCCTACCACATCGAGTATCGTGAGCTTTTCTTTTACCTGTTCGACTGAAGTCAACGCCATATAGTTCGCATATTATACATGCTGCACTGATGCTTGACTTAACTCAATGAATGTCGTAGCATCACACCATCAAACACAGTACCAGGAGACATATGGAACTGTTTGTGACCGTTCACGCGGTCAATCGTTCATCACTGAGACGGAGTCTCGGTTTACCGGAAAGAGTGAAAGTGAATCGCCAAGGCGTCGTGACCACCTGGAACCTTGCTTGGCGAACACACAATCTTCTTCACGTGTACCGTTTCTCCCTCAGTGACGGCTACGTCAACGATATCGTTAACGTGAGCGACCCTCACGTTATCATCATCGACTGACACCACCACGCCCTGCGAGCTTTGCTCGCAGGGCGTTTCTAATGTGCATAATCCATACTTTGACTTTGCTATATATGTATGGTATTATACAACCATGACACTTACCTGAAAGGAGGTTCGTCATGAAGTTCTTGGAACGGCTCATATTGCTCTTTCGAAGGGACAAGTCGGAGTTCGAAGGAAGAACTGTACACGTCGAGGTCCATGGCCGAACGGTTCGTGGCAAAGTGGATGGAAAAAACCGGCACGGACTCCACCATGTTGACTACAAAGACCCTGACGATGGCATGCACAAAGGGAAATGGCTCCCCGAGAACGAGCTCGCGTTCGTGGAAGAGAGCTAGGCATGGCACAAGTGGTCACGTACCAGGGGCATGAGTGGAAGGTCGTGCGCGAGAACGCGGACGGAATGATCACCCTGAGGCGACGAGGCACTCGTGCCGTATCCCTCTTTAACAACCGAGTCGTTCTCTTCCTCCCCTGTTGCCGTGAGGCAACTGCCAAACGATCAGCAGTGACGCGTGTCGTGCCGATTCGATAAGTTTCGGACGAAAGGACCTGAGGAAGGTTGCGAGCCACTGGCTACCGAACGACCCGGCGCACACGCGTCGGGTCTTTTTTTGTTTGACATAGATCATCAGTATCAGATACTATGGGACGG
>Ga0075163_10009525_pt1 | contig 12752 bp, 8 predicted proteins | sample JI1023141ADNA_FD_71478 | JGI IMG/M metagenome (GOLD analysis project Ga0075163, IMG submission 71478) | Wastewater effluent complex algal communities from Wisconsin, to seasonally profile nutrient transformation and Carbon sequestration -... | ecosystem: Engineered > WWTP > Effluent > Algae...
CCGCCCGAGCTGGCGCTGGCGGTGGCCGGCGTCAGCGTGGCCGGCCCGGCCGAGGCCGCGATGCGGGGCGATGCGGTGACGACCAACGCGACCGCGGCCGACGCGGTGCCCGCCGACCCGGCGCGCGCCGATGCCGCGCCCGCCATGCCGGCGCCGCCGGCGCCGCCGGCCGGCGCCGATCCGTTCGGCGAGGACCGGCCCACGGTCTGGTCGCCGTATCCTCCGGCCCCGCTGATGAGCATGGCCGAGCGGGTCGAGCAGGCCCTCGCCCGCGAGGCCGATCCGTTCGCCGAGGACCGGGTCACGACGTCGTGGCAGGCGCCGCCGGCGTCGCTGGTCGCGGCGACCCGGCCCGAGGCCCGGGATCCGTCCACCGCCAGCGCCACGTCGCCGCCGGTCGATCCGGCGGCCGAGCTCGCGGCCCAGCTCATGGCCGAGCCGGCGCCGGTCGCGGCGCCCGCCCTGGTGGCGCCCGGCGCCGACAGCGCTGATCAGCTCGAGCGCCTGACCGCGCCGCCGCCGGCCGCCGACGTCGATGGCGACGGCTCGGTGTTCGATCGCATCACCAGCGTGCTGCCGGTCGATCACACCGAGCTCGAGCCGGTCGCCCCGCCGAGCCTGGCGGCCGAGCGCGGGCCGTCGCGGCCCACCCCGCCGCCGCTGCCGCGCATCACGGTGCCGATGGCCGCCGCGCGGATGACCGCGCCGATGCCGGCCGCGGCGGTCGATCTCGACCTCGGCGACGACATCGAGCTCGCGCCTCGCTCGGGCGTCGGGCTCGGAGCCGATCCGCCGATCCGGGTCGGCGCCCGCGATGCCGCCCTCACCACCGACGACGTCGGGCCGCTCGAGCGCGTCGTCGGCCGGCCGACCCCGCCGGCGGTGCGGATCCCGCCCCGGGCCGCCCCCACGGTCGATCCCGAGGAGATGTCGCTCGAGGACACCGACATCCTCGCCGACGATGATGGTGATGGCGGCGCCGCCGCGCCGGCCGCGCCGATGTCGACCCGGGTGCCGACGCTGCCGCTGAGCGCGAGCGACCTCGAGCCCGCGCCCGAACCCGAGGCGGTCGTCGCGACGTCGCTCGCCCGCGTGTCGACCCGCAACCTGGGCCCGAGCGCGGCCGTCGCGCTCGCGTCGAGCGCCGACGGTGACGCCGCGCCGGCGCCGCCGGCGACGCCGCGGACCGTCACGCCGATCCTGGGCGCCAGCCCGTCCGTGCCCCGCACGCTCACCCCCGCGCTGGCCGTGCTCGGCCTGCCGTCGGCCGAGGTCCGGCTGAGCCCGACCGCCAAGGCCGAGCCGATCGACATCGGCGCCTTCGACGGGCCCGAGCCGCAGACCGTCACCGTGGACCCGCCCTCGCTCGACATGGTGCCGGCCCTCGCCGATCGCGGCGCGGTGGCGCCCGAGCTGCTCGGCGACGGCGAGGATCCGTTCGATCTGCCGACCGCGCCGATCACCCCGCTGCTCGATCTCCCGGCCCGCACGCGGACGCCGACCCCGCGTCCGGTCGAGCCGCCGGCGCGCGCGCCGTCGACCGGGGCGCAGACCATCACGCTGACCAACCTCGCCGCCGCCGCCGCGGTCGCCGCCGCCGCCGCCGAGGATCGGATCAGCTCGCAGCCGACCCTCGACCTCACCGGCCGCATCGCCGCCCCGCCGTCGCCGGGCGCGATCCAGCCGCTGCCGGACCCCGACGACCACGGCGCGGCCGTCGAGCCCGACGGCGACGGCGCGCAGGCGCCCGCCGGCGCCCGGGCCAAGACCCTCGAGCTGCTGCCGCCCGGCGCCTCGCCCCTGTGGGTCACCTCGCCGCCGACCGAGGCGACCTACCAGGCCGACACCGCCGACCTGACCCCGCGGTTCCCGGCCCCGCCGCAGGACGTCGCCGCGCCGGTCGCGGTGACCACCACCATGCCGGGCGCGCGCGATCAGATCGACACCATCGATCTCGGCGCCCCGGGCCCGGCCCGCGAGCCCGAGCGCGATCCGGCGGTCGCGCGCCGCCTCGAGCCGGCGCCGGCCTGGCAGCCGCCGCCGCTGGAGCCGGTCAGCCTGGCCGACGCGGTCGCGCTCGCCGATGTCGCGCGCGACGCCGCCGGCGATCCGCTCGGGCACCTCGGCCCGCTCGGCCGCGGCGACGAGATCCTCGCGCCCGATCGCGGCGAGCACCTCGGATCCCGGCTGTCGCCGGCGGTCCTGCGCGGCCTCGGCCTGACGCCGATGGACGAGGGCGCCACCACCGACGAGCCGACCCGCAACGGCTGGCCGACCGGCCGGCGGCCGGCGCCGCCGCAGGCCAGCCGCGTGCCCGAGCCGCGCGAGCCGGGCGCTGCCGCCGCCCCGCCGCCGGGCCCGCTCGATCTCGGCCTCGATCCGGTGAGCGACGAGCTCGCCGCCGCCGCCAGTCAGCTCGATCACCTGGCGATGCAGGATCTCGAGCTGCCCAACCCGCGGCCGGGCATGGGCACCCGCACCCCGGGCGAGGTGCTGCTGCGGTCGTCGGCGCCCGAGGCGCTGGCGGCGGCGCTGGCGTCCGAGCTCGATCGCGGCGCGCCGACCGGCGAGAGCCCCGACGACCGCGCGCGCCGCCGGATCACCGCGCTGCTCGAGCGCGCGTCGGCGGCGGCCCGGGCCGGCGAGCACCCGATGTCGATCGCGGCCATCGACCTCGCGCTGTCCGAGGCGCCGGACAGCGCGGTGGCGCAGAAGCTGGTCCACCGCAGCCGCGACATCATCCTCGACTGCTACCAGCGCTACTTCGGCGATCTCGCCCGCCGGCCGGTGCCGGTCGGCTCGCTCACCGAGCTGACCGGGCGGCCGCTCGATCCACGGGCGGCGTTCCTGGTGTCGCGGATGGACGGCACGCTCACCTACGAGGAGATCCTCGACGTCGCCGGCATGGGGCGGCTCGAGGCCTGCCGCCACCTCGCCCAGCTCCTGGTCCGCGGGATCATCCGCTCGACCTGAGCCGGGCCGCGTCCGGCCGCCGACCGATCGATCGTCATGCGCGTCACCCGGGTCACCAACCAGCGCGGCGCCGCGGCGCTCGGCCGGGCCTCGCGGCTGCGCGTCCTGGCCGGCGCCGACGCCGGCCTCGAGGTCGAGCTACCGCCGATCGGGGTGGTGGTCGGCGCCGATCGCGGCTGCGACGTCGCGCTGACCGATCCGTCGGTGTCGTCGCGCCACTGCTCGATCAGCCCGGTCGCGACCGGCTTCGTGGTCACCGACCTCGGCTCGCGCAACGGCACCTCGCTCGACGGGGTCGCGGTCGGCAAGGTCACCGCGCCGCCGGGCGCGGTGCTGCGGCTCGGCCACACCCTGCTCCAGCTCCTGCCGGCCGACGAGATGGTCGCGATCCCGCCGTCGACCCGCGAGCGGTTCGGCGCGATGTGGGGCGACAGCCCGGCGATGCGGCAGGTGTTCGCCATCCTCGAGCGCGCGGCGGCGTCGGAGGCCCCGATCTTGTGCCTGGGCGAGAGCGGCTGCGGCAAGGAGCTGGCGGCGCGCGCGGTCCACGACGAGAGCCCGCGCAAGGACGGGCCGTTCGTGGTGTTCGACTGCGGCGCCGCCACCGACACGCTGATCGAGAGCGATCTGTTCGGCCACGTCCGCGGCGCCTTCACCGGCGCGGCCGGTGATCGCCAGGGCGCGTTCGCCGCCGCCGACGGCGGCACCCTGTTCCTCGACGAGATCGGCGACCTGCCGCTGGCGCTGCAGCCCAAGCTCTTGCGCATGCTCGAGGCCGGCGAGGTCATCCCGCTCGGCAGCCGCAAGCCCGAGCGCCACGACGTCCGGGTGGTGGCCGCCACCCACCGCGACGTCCACGGCGAGGTCGCGCGCGGCGGCTTCCGCGGCGACCTCTACTACCGGCTGGCGGTGGTCGAGGTCCACCTGCCGCCGCTGCGGCAACGGCGCGAGGATCTCCGCCGGCTGATCTCGATCTTCCTCGAGCGGGCCGGCGCGCCCCACCTGGTCGCGTCGATCGGCGGGCCGGCGCTCGAGCGCTTGCGCGGCTACCACTGGCCGGGCAACGTCCGCGAGCTGCGCAACGTCATCACCCGCGCGGTCGCGCTGGCCGGGCCGGCCCGCGACTTCGGCGACCTGCCGATCATGCTGCGGCCGACCGCGGCCCCGGCCGAGACCGAGGTGGCGATCAAGGCCGACCGCCCGTTCCACGAGGCCAAGGACGCGGTGGTCGATCGCTTCGAGCGCGAGTACCTGACCGACCTGCTGCGACAGTGCGGCAACAACCTGTCGGCGGCGGCCCGCCAGGCCGGCCTCGAGCGCAAGTTCCTCTACAAGCTGCTCGAGCGGGCCGGCCTGCGGACCAAGGCGGTCGGCAAGGCCGCCGCGGACGACGACGTCGGCGACGGCGACTGAGCGGGGGCTCGGAGCCTGCGAGTGAATCGGCGATGGGGCGCCGAGCCCTTACGCCGCCCCGGAAGCGCTCCTTGTTCCTTCGGACCCTCGCTGCCGCTCGGGTCTTCAGATTCAGAGACTGTGAATGAATCGGCGGCGCGGTCGGCGGGCCCTTACGCGGCCACGGTGGCGCGCCTTGTTTCTTCGGACCCTCGCTGACGCTCGGGTCCTCAGATCAACGGATCGAGCGCCTCGTCGTCGACGCGACCGGCGGCGCGGCGGCGGGCGAGCTGGGCGCGGATGAACGGGATGAGGTTGCCGACGTAGTCCTCGAACCGCGGGTGCTCGAGGCCGGTGCCGGCCAGCAGCTCGTGGGCGCCGGCCTGATCGTAGGCCACCGGCGACGCGAACAGATCGAGCGCCGCCGCCGGCGCCCGGGTCAGCTTGGCCAGGCCCGGCGTGCGCAGCAGCGCCCGGGCCAGCCGGGCCGGGATGAAGCCGCGCGGCGGACGGGTGCCGGCCCGCTCGGCGACCAGCTCGAGCGCGCGGCGGACGGTCAACGGGTCGGGCTCGACCAGGTGGACGGTGCGGCCGGCGGCGCGCGGATCGCGGGCGAGCTGGTAGGTGGCGCGGACGAAGACGTCGACCGGGGTCACGTGCAGCGGCGCCGAGCCGCGGCTGGGCAGTGGCAGGTTGACCGGCCAGGTGCTGGTCGCGAACGGGACCAGGAAGAAGTAGGGCCCGTCGAAGCGATCGATCTCGCCGGTCCGGCTGTCGCCGATCAGCACGCCCGGCCGCACCACCGTCGCCGGCAGGCGGCGCATCGCGTCCTTGACCAGGCCCTCGGCCGCGGCCCGGGTCGCCTCGTGCGGGTTGTGGAAGCGCTGGCCGACCTCGAGCTCGTCCTCGCGCACCAGGCCGGTGCGGCGGCCGGCCACCCGCACCGTCGAGCCGTAGACCAGCCGGGCCAGCCGCGGCGCCGAGCCGGCCAGGTCGACGATCTCGCGGGTCGCGGCGACGTTGACCTGGTGGGCGGTGGCGGCGTCGACGCCGAGGCTGTAGCTGCCGGCGAGGTGGAGGATGGTGGTGACCTCGGCGGCCAGCGCGCGGTACTCGTCGGTCGCCAGGCCCAGATCCATCGCGCCCGGGTCGCCGATCACCAGCTTGACCCGGTGGGCCGGGGCGTGGGCGGCGACCAGGCGCGCGGCCTCGTCGGCCGCGGCGGCCGGGGTCAGGAGCGCGACCTCGGCGGTCGGATCGCGCTCGAGGACGTGGAGCAGCATCAGCCGCGCGGCCTGGGCCGGAAAGCCGGTGATCAGCACCCGGTCGTGGCCGGCGTCGGGCTCGGGCTCCTCGACCGCGGCCATCGCCGCGCTCTCCCGCCGGGGCGGGACGATGGCGCCGAACCGGGCCTCGAGCGCGCGCCACAGCAGGTCGACCTGCCGCTCGAGCTGCGCGCGATCGCCGCTGTTGTCGATCACCCAGGTCGCGACCGCCAGCTTGTCCTCGAGCGGGAGCTGGGCGGCGAGGCGGGCGTCGGCCGAGACGTCGTCGACGCTGTCGCGGAGCTTGAGCCGCTCGCGCTGGACCGCGACCGGCGCGGCGACGACGATCAGGCCGTCGAGGCCCTTGTGGACCTGGTTCTCGACCAGCAGCGCGGCCTCGTAGAACACCACCGGCGCGCCGGCGGCGGCCGCGCGGGCGATCTCGGCCTGGCTGGCGGCGGCGATCCGCGGGTGGGTGATGCGACCGACGTCGGCGCGGGCGGCGGGATCGGCGAACACCCGGGCCGCCAGCCGCTTGCGATCGAGCCGGCCGTCACCGTCGAGGATGTCGGCGCCGAAGCGGGCGACCAGCTCGGCCAGCGCCGGCTGGCCGGGCTCGACCACCTGGCGGGCGACCCGATCGGCGTCGACGATGACGGCGCCGCGGGCGCGCAGCAGCTCGCCGACCGCGCTCTTGCCGCTGGCGATGCCCCCGGTGAGCCCCAGGACCTTGGCCATGGGCCAGCGGTATCACGGCGGGTCGGGGCGCGGTAGGCTGCGCGAGCCGTGCGTCTCCAGGTCACCGCGGGCAGGCTCGGGGCGATCGGCGCGGCGCTGGCGGCGCTGGCGCTCCTGGCCGGCGCGCGCAGCGACTTCGTCGGCAGCACCACCTGCGGCGGCTGTCACCCGCGCCAGCTCGCGGCCTGGCAGGCGACCGCGCACGCCCGCGCGGTCGCGTCGCTGCCGCCGAAACCGGCGGCCCGCTGCCTCGCCTGCCACGGCACCGGCGACGCGCCGGCCGGGCGGGCCTACTTCGCCGAGGTCGGCTGCGAGGCCTGCCACGGCCCCGGTGGCCACTACGCCGAGGACGATCTGATGCGCGATCCGCCGCTGGCCCGCGCCCTCGGCCTGGTCGACGTCGCGGCGCCGGCGGTGCGCGCGGCGACCTGCGCCCGCTGCCACGTCGGCCGCGGCACCCGCCTGGTCCCGGTCGACCTCCGCGCCGCGGCCCACTGATCGCAAGGGAACGTGCCGTTCCCCTCGTCGGGGGCAAGCCCCGACGAGCCTCCCCTTCGCCTTCGGCTCGCAAGGGAACGTGCCGTTCCCCTCGTCGGGGGCAAGCCCCGACGAGCCTCCCCTTCGCCTTCGGCCGGACTCCCGGCCGGCGCGGCCTTCGGCCTCGCGCGGATCGAACGGAGCGGGCCGCCCCGCCGCGCGGTGCCGGCGGTTGCGTCGGCGGGCGCGGGGTGCGAGGGTGCGGGCATGCGACCCCGGGCTGCCCGCTTCGTCGTCTCGGCCGCCCGGCCGGAGGACTTCCCGCCTGCGGCCCACCCCGAGGTCGCGTTCGCGGGCCGGTCCAACGTCGGCAAGTCGTCCTTGATCAACGCGCTCGCCGGTCACGACGGCCTGGCCCGGACGTCGCGCACGCCCGGCCGGACCCGGCTGGTCAACTGGTTCCGCGTCGACGCCACCGCCGCGGTCACCCTCGACTTCGTCGATCTGCCCGGCTACGGCTACGCCGCCGTCGACCACGACACCCGCACCGGCTGGCGGCCGCTGATCGAGGCGCTGCTCGGCGAGCGCGACGCGCTGCGGGCGGTGGCGCTCCTGATCGACATCCGGCGCGGCGTCGAGAACGAGGAGCTCGACTTCGTGCCCTGGCTCCTGGCCCGCGGCCTGACCGTGATCCCGGTCCTGACCAAGGCCGACAAGCTGGGCAAGGCGCAGCGCCAGCCGATCGCGATGAAGATCAAGCGCGAGCTCGGCATCGGCACCACGCCGATCCTGTTCTCGACCGAGGCCGGCCTCGGCATCGACGAGCTGTGGCGGGCGATCCTCAAGACCATCGCCGCGCCGCGGCCGCCCCGGCTCGCCCAAGACGCGTGAGCGGGGCGGTCATCGACCGCGCGACCGTCGCCGACCTCGACGCGATCGACGCCATCTCGCGAGCGTCGGTGCCCGGCTCGTGGCCGCGCCAGGCCTACGCCGACGAGCTGGCCCGGCCCCACGCCACGGTCGCCGTCGCCCGGGTCGCCGGCGCGGTCGCCGGCTTCGCCGTCACCTGGGCGATCGCCGACGAGGTCGAGTTGCTGGTCATCGCCACCGACCCGGCCCGGCGCCGGCAGGGCGTCGGCCACGCGCTCATGGCCGGGGTGTGCGCGGCGGCCGACGGCGCCGGCGCCCGCCTGATCTCGCTCGAGGTCCGGGCCGGCAACGCCGCCGCCCGCGCGCTCTACGCGCGCCACGGCTTCGCCGTCGCCACCACCCGCCGCGCCTACTACGCCGACGGCGAGGACGCGGTGGTGATGATCCGCCCGCGCCCCGATCGACCCTGACCGCGATCGGCGCCGGCGGCCGCGCTACTCGAGGTGGCCGCCGGCCGGGACGTCGTCGCGCTGGTTGGCGATCAGCACCCCGGCCGTCACCGCGCCGCCGACCACCACGCCGGCCACCACCGGCACCCACCAGTGCGCGTACCACGGCGTGCTGGTCCGGCCCGGCCGGGTCAGCTCGGCGTCGACCGTGACCTCGGCGTCGGGCGGCACCGCGACCTCGGCCCGGAACGGGCCGTAGCCGATCGCCGCCACCTCGATCCGGTAGCGCGACGGCGCCGGGACCTGGAACGGCGGCAGCGGCGACGTGCCGCGTGGCTCGCCGCCGACGACGATGTTGGCGCCGTCGACGTTGACCTTGATCGCCAGGGTGCCGAACCGGCTGAAGTCGTCGGGCGGCAGGACCCGGCCGAGGTAGCCGACCAGCTCGTCGTCGCTGGGTGCGGCGTCGGCCGCCATCGCCTCGGCCAGGCGTGACCGCACCACCTGGGCCCGGCTGTCGATCCGCTGGACGCTGAGGATGACGTCGCCCAGCTCGCTGACCCCGATCAGCACCACCTCGCTGACGCCGAGCTTGGTGCCGATGCCGCCGATGCAGGCCGCGTCGCCCTCGCAGGCGACCACCGCCGCGCCCAGCTCGGTGCCGTAGCGCTGCCGGGCCTGATCGTCGCCCAGCACCCGCAGCGACGTCCGCTGGCGCAGCACCCCGGCGATGCGGGCGCCGATCGCGGGCAGCGCGCTCGAGTCGGCGCGGTACTCGAGCACCGCCACCGTCCGCCGCGGATCCTCGGCCCGCGCGACCGGCGCCGCCACCGTCAGCGCGGCCGCCGCGGCGACCAGGGCCCGGCCGCGGCTCACGACCGCCCGTACAGGGTCGCGGCCGACCCTGCCTCGAAGTCGCCCGGCACCTCGCCATCGGCGATCGGCGAGCAGGCCCAGTCCTCGTACAGCCAGGTGTACAGCGGGGTCATGCACACCGTGCCGAGGCCGTTGAGCTGATCGTCGTCGTCGCGCTCGCAGGCGTGGCAGCGGACCCGGGTGGTCGACTCGACCGCGCCGGTCTGGGTCGAGATGCCGTAGACGTGGGTGGCGTGGATGGTCATCGGCGGGAACACCGGCTGGGGCGCGCCCAGCACGTTGACGAACAGGCTGGGCAGGCGGTAGGTCGAGTTCGACGTGAGCACGAGCTGCTCGCCGGTCGCCGACAGGGTCAGCGCCGGCGCCACCGCCAGCTTGGCCCGGACCACCTGCGCGATCGAGCCGACCTCGTCCTCGCGGGTGTAGACGCTGAGCGAGATCGGCGGCAGGTCGATGGTGCGCGCGGTCAGCGTCGCCAGGTCGACCACGGCGAGCTGGTGGTGGCTGCCGACCCGGGTGAACTCCTCGGTGTCGGACGGCGAGTCGTCGGGATCGGTGAGCGCGCCGAACGTCGCCGCGGTCGAGCCGACCACGTAGGCCCGGCCGCGATCGGCGACCGCCGCGGTCGGCGCCTGGACCGGGCCGAGGTCGCGCAGGGTGTCGCCGACCAGATCGATCAGCACCGCCTGGTTCTGGCAGTAGCCGGCGGCGACCAGGATTGGCCGGCCGGGCACACCGGCGACGTCGCGCAGGCCGGGGGCGGCGATGGTGCGGACCGCCAGCTCGCCGTCGGCCGGCCGGACGATCGCCAGCGTGGTCGTCGACGGGCAGGTCGCGGCCGGGCCGCGCAGCGCGACCGCCACCGCTACCCCGTCGCGATCGATCGCGGTGGTGACGACGTCGGCCCGGCCGCCGATGTCGAACCGGGTCACGGTCCGGCTGGCGAGGTCGATGACGTGGACGCCGTCGCCCGCGCCGGCGACCAGCATGGTGCCGTCGGCGCTGCCGGCGAGGTCGAAGATCGGGGTGCCGAGATCGGCGATCGCGTCGCCGTCGAACTCGTCGCGCGCGGTGTCGAGCCGGAGGACGCGGCCGCCGCTGGCGACGAACAGGTCGGCGCCGGCGCTGGCGGTCAGGGCCGCCGCCGCCGGCAGCGGCAGCGGGATGGCGAGCGCGCTCTCGCCGCCGCGGTCGACCCGCAGCACGGTCGCCTGGGCCGCGGTCAGCGGGCCGTCGATGGTCGCGCCCGGGGCCGGGCCGGCGACGTAGGCCCGCGGCCGCCGGACCGGGATCGTCACCACCGTCCGGCCGCTGTCGTCGATGGTGAGAGCGCCGTCGACCTGGCCGAAGCCGAGCACCGCGCCGGTCGCCGACTCGAGCCGGGCGCTGACCGCGTGGTAGTCGGCGATCGGCAGGGTGCCGAGGTCGAAGGCGCCGCCGTCGCGGACGTTGGCGGTCCGGACCTCGGGGTCGCCGTCGTCGCGCAGCGCGGTGATCACCACCCGGGCCGGGGCCGCCGGCCGGGCGCCCTCGGCGGTCGGCTGGACCAGCACGACCTCGACCTGCCCGTCGGGGCAGCCGGCGGCGGCGAGCCCGAGCGGCAGGGCCAGGAGCGCGGCCAGGCGAGGCACCATGGTCCACGCTAACACCGCGGCCGCCGCGTCGCCAAGCGACGCCGACCCCGCGCATCTGGCACACTGGAGCGCGACCGCCGATGACCTCCGCTGGCCCCAGCTCCGACCACGCCGATCCCGGCGGTGACCCCAGCGCGCGGATGGCCGAGTCCGGCCTGCCGGCGGTGTTCGGTCGCTACCTGCTGGTCCAGCGGCTGTCGCGCGGCGGCATGGGCGAGATCTTCCTCGCCAAGCACGGCCTGGCCGGCTTCGAGAAGCTGTGCGTGATCAAGAAGGTCCTGCCGTCGCTGGCCGAGGACGAGCAGTTCATCTCCCGCTTCATCGACGAGGCCCAGGTCGCGATCAAGCTCCAGCACGTCAACGTCGCCCAGGTGTTCGAGGTCGGCCGGGTCGGCGACGAGTACTTCCTCGCCCTCGAGTACATCGACGGCCGCGACCTGCGGCGGACGCTGTCGGTGCTCGGGCGTCACCGCCGCCGCTTCCCCGCCGAGCTGGCGCTGTTCGTCGGTCGCGAGATGGCCAACGGCCTGGCCTACGCCCACCGCCGGACCGGCAACGACGGCACCTCCCTCGGCCTGGTCCACTGCGACATCTCCCCGCCCAACGTGGTCGTGTCGTTCGAGGGCGAGACCAAGATCATCGACTTCGGCATCGCCAAGAGCGCGCTGCGCGCGACCGCCACCGACCCCAAGATGGGCTTCGGCAAGTTCGGCTACATGGCGCCCGAGCAGCTGCTGCGCGGCGGCCTGGTCGATCACCGCACCGACATCTACGCCACCGGCGTGGTGCTGTTCGAGCTGCTCACCGGCGAGCGGCTGTACGAGGTCGGCGAGAACCCCGACTACAAGGCGCTGGCCCGGCAGGTGGTGAAGGGCGAGTACCGCCTGCCGTCGCAGATCGATCCCGCGCTCGCCGCCTTCGACGGCCTGGTCGCCAAGGCGCTGCGCCCGCGGCCCGACGAGCGCTACCAGACCGCGGCCGAGCTTCGCGACGCGCTCCAGCAGGCGGTGGTGACGCTGGCGCCGACCCTGTCGACCGACGCGCTCGGCGCGTTCATGCGCGAGCTGTTCGCCACCGAGATGCGGCAGCAGCGCGAGCTGCTCGACCGCGCCGCCGCCACCCACCTGTCCGACTTCGAGCAGCAGCTCAACACCCAGGCGGTCGAGACCATCACGTTCGCGCTGGCCGGCGGCCCGGTGCCGGCTGCCGGCATGGGCGCGCTGCCGCCGCCGCTGCCGCCGCCGCTGCCGCCGCGGCCGGGGCGGGTGACCGGCTCGGTGCGGCCGCCGTTGCCGCTGGCCGCGCCGGCGGCGCCGCCGCTGGTCGCGCCGCTGGCGCCGCTGCCGCCGCTCACCGACGCCGTCGAGGATCTGCCGCTGGTCGACCTCACCGCCCGCGCCAGCCGCGGTCGCCGCTGGTGGCCGATCGCGCTGGCCGCGGCGGCGGCGATCGTCGCGATCGTGGTCGTCGCCACCCGCGGCGGCGGCGCGCGCCAGGTCGCGGCCGGCGGGCCGGTCGTGGTCTCGATCGACATCGACGCGGCGGTGGCCGCGCCGCCCCCGCCGATCGACGCCGGCGTGGCCGCGCCGGTCGACGCTGCGCCGGTCAGTCGCCCGGTCCCCGACGATCGCGTCCGCCCCGGCAGCGGCTCGGCCCGCAGGCCGCCCGACGAGGTGGTCGAGCCGACCGCGCCCGACGCCGCGGCGCTGCGGCAGAAGTTCTCGGCCGCCACCCGCGAGTACAAGGCCTACAAGGAGCGGATGGGCGACCGACTCGAGCCGGAGTGGACCGACCTCGCGACCCGCGCCGGTTACCTGTCGACGCCCGAGAAGCGAATCGCGTTCGACAAGGCCGTCGATCGCTTCCGCGCCCAGATGCGCCTGTAGCCGCGTCGGTCGCCGCGCCGGTGGCGCCGCGGCTCACCGGCAGGCGTCGCGCGCCTGCGACGCCTGCGACGCCTGCGACCCGCCGGCGGCGTGTGCGTCTGGCAACGACGAGGTCGGCGTCACGGCGGTGTAAGCCTTCCCGCGCCGCCGCGTATCTGCGTGGTGATCGCCGCCCCGCGCCCGCGACCCGGA
>Ga0075163_10009526_pt1 | contig 12752 bp, 10 predicted proteins | sample JI1023141ADNA_FD_71478 | JGI IMG/M metagenome (GOLD analysis project Ga0075163, IMG submission 71478) | Wastewater effluent complex algal communities from Wisconsin, to seasonally profile nutrient transformation and Carbon sequestration -... | ecosystem: Engineered > WWTP > Effluent > Algae...
TAAAAAACACATTCTTTCAATACCCTAAAATAACGTCAATACCGTAATTTTTGATCGCGCATGATATAAATGGTATTTTTAGCAGATTATACTACTTTGCTAAAAATGATTGCATTTTCTCCATGCAAAGGCTTTCAGTTAATGCCTGTAGTGCTTTTACCCGTTCTGCCAGCCAAAGCAATTCTTGTTCGGTAATGTTATAGTTTTTCTTATAGCGTGCATCAATATAGGCATCGCATAGTAATTTAAACAAGCGTTCTTCTTCAGGGTTACTGAGTGGAAATATCTTAAATGGTCTTTGATCTAGAGCATGTGTCAACCTGCGCAAGATTTCTAAATTATGAGTTTTTGGTTTGTAACGAGTAAAGACTAACAGAATTGCGTTATAAGAACGTTCAGCAGCTTGGTGTAGTAAAAAAGCTGCTATATTGTAATCATGTTTTTCAATACATGATGTTGCCGTTCGATGGAAACCAACGGCATCTGTAAACCAATGCTTAAAATCCTCTTTAGCTAGTTCATAGCGCTGTTGGGGATTGAGTTCTTTGACAATTTCACGCAACTGCAAATTACCTGTACTATGCAGTAAAACGCCTTCTTTTTTAATGTCTGAAAAAAAGTACTGACCCTCATCCAGTTGAGCATTGATGTAGTGCACATCATGTACAATCACTGAAAAAGGTGTATGAATATCAGATAATTTGTGGATTGTGTTCATTAAATCGCTTTCCAGACGGCGCTGTTTTTGTATACTGCGGGTTCTGACAATCACCAATAAATCGTAGTCGCTTTGATAGCGATACAGCACGCCCTCTTCTTCATATGCATCTTCCACCCAATCGCCACGCGCATAACTGCCGAAGAGGATAATCATTTCCACTTCAAGATGCACACGAGTAGTGGCGACAATAGCTTTAAGCTCTTGTTGTTTAACAACGGGCAAATGAGTTAGAGAATTTTTCATGCCACTATATTTTGCTTGAATGGGTTAAAAGTCAAGAAATTGCTCAATCATTTCTTGCTGTTCTTTCAAGAGTAATTTCAGTCGCTTCACAGCAAGCCGCAATTGTAATCGTTCATTGCCGTTATAAGCATTGCGTGAAGAACGTTTCTTACCCGCCTCCGTCTTTGGCCCCGTGGATTTTTTCCACGGCTGCCAGTTCTGTATCATAGCTGCCTGACGTGCTCGTCGTTCTGTGCTCCAACCGTTGCTCATGTTTTGCCTCCAATAGTTTGTTTTGCTCAAAATTATTTTTTCCCACGTAAGTAGTAGCTATATTAGACGATGTTTTATTATTATTTACTTGTTGATTCCCTTGCGCAATATTAGCTTGTTGTGCAAAAACAATTGGTGGGTTTTTAAGTATTGCTAATGTTTCTAAGGTTGCACGGCATTGGCTTTGTGCTTTCAAGGCTAACTTTAAAAAAGTTTCTTGATTTCCAATATAATTTTGTTGTGCTGCACGTAAAGACAGATTCATAAAAATAGATTGTAAGGCATTTGCTTGACTGATAAGCATTTCTTGGCATGGCTTCATACCTTCTTGCATAGTTTGCTGAATGGTGTTTTCCAGTGAGTCAATTAATATTGGTATTTCTTGTTTTCCAAAGGGTGAGGCATATTCAGCAATAACAGCTGCTGCATTTACTTTCGGTTGTAATGTAAGCATTGCAAGTTCAGCTGGTGTAGGTTTATTTTCAAAGTTTTTATGTTTTTTGGTAGGAAATGTTTTTTTCATAGCCATTTAGTCACCTGCGTTTTAGTTAAAGAATAATTACAATTAGCAAGTCTTTAATGTCTTGATGTCTTCTGCAAAAGCATTCATTTTAGACTTCAAGATTTGCAAGACATGGATTTAGCTTGAAACATCTGTTGTTTTAATTTTCCAGGAAACATAACTGCCTGTTTTACCTAGGCTATGACAATCAATACCCATCTGTCGTAGTGCAGGAGCAGCGCGACGCAACGCATCTGCAAAGCCCTTAGGAGAGCGCGGCCAGGCATCTGTATGAGAAGGCTTATAGCTTTCAACCTCATTAAGTAATGCTTTGATAGGTAAAACTGTACTGTGCTTTTTGCGTCCTTCAAACCACTCTATGAGCGCTGAAGCAACAGGACTGGCGTCTAGTGTGCGAGCAATCGACTCTTGACGGCTGGCATTAAATTCTGTCAAAAAATCTTCACCTGTTTTACCTAGCGTTTTAGCTATTGCCATACCAAGACGCACAAACTCTAATAGTCTGGGACGTTGAGCAGGCGGTAATTTTATTTGAGGCAAATATAATAAAGCCTGTGAGAAGACGTCTAACAATGTCCCTAATAATTTAGGCTTTTCAGCTTCGTAAGCTTTTAAAAGTTCTGTTATTTCGGTTCTGTTGGTAATGCGTGGGGTTTCAACAGATATAGTGCGGTCAACTAAATCTTGAGCAGTTACACTGGCGCTAATGCCATTTAAAACAATAGGACGTTTCACCATGATGACAGCTTCATCAGTGTCGCTATATAATTTTCGCTTAGAAAAAGCGCCACCTGTTGCGATCACACATAAAGCATCTTGCATGGGGGCAGATAAATGGCTGATATTTTCGTAGCTGACTAACCAGTTTATACCTGCGCTGACAAATATATCTTCTACCGTTTTTGGTGCAGCGCGAAGATCGCAAGCATTTGGATCAATCAATTGGCGCAATATTGTTTGTGTCGTACTTTTAGCGCTGCCTTGTTCACCCAGAATTTCTAAAATAGGGAAAGGGGTGTCTGGTCTTAAACATTCTATTAACCAGGTAAGCACCAAAACTCTGCTATTTTCGGGAATATTAGTCACAGCCCACAACATAGAGAAATCATTGCTGTGAACTGGTTCTGGCAATGGTCTTAGTGTTTCTGGCCTTAAAAATCGCACAGGAGGATTTACAATCATTTCCCAATGCCCAGGGGTGATGCGAACAGCACGGCTCTGGCCTTTTTCCGCCAGGTCGAGAAAATAAGCATCTTCATGTTGTGCGACACGTATATATACAGAATGACATTCGCCTTTATATCTGGCTAAGCCACTGAGCGTGTTAAGCGCTTCACGCAAAGATTGGTCACGTGGTGCTTTTTCTGTAGCTTCATAAAAATTAGCCACTACCCAATCTTTAAATTGGCGGCTGTCCAATCTTCTTGTTTCTGAAGTCAGTAAGTCTTGCGCATAAGTATCTAAGTTTTCATCATGAAATAATTTAACGCGCTCAATAACAAAACTCACCAGCATAGCAGCCTGATTTGTTTGCTTGGATGAGGTTTCGTCAGTTTGATTTTCAGCTTCAGATTTTCTAGGATATGTTTCTTCGTTTAGGTCAAGAGGGTTGATGGTTGGCAGATTGGCTATATCTTGGCTAGTTGCATTTTGATTGGCAGCAAACCAGTCTGCCGCGTCACCCTTATTAGGCAAATTCACAGTGGCTACATCAATTTGCTTTAATTGACTATCCAGCTTTTTTAATTTGGCTGCTACCGTAGCTGCAAAACGCTGACCTGGCTCGTCATTATCAGGCCAAATAATAATGGAGCGCCCAGCTAAAGGTTGCCAGTTTGCTTTCAAAGCTGAATCTGCCCCGCCGCTAGTAGTTGCCAATATACCTAGCTGCGTTAATTTATCGACACACCATTCCCCCTCACATACGATGACAGGAGACCCAGGTTGTGCCGTTAAATTATGCAAATTATAAAGTGGTTTACCCTTTGCAAAATTCGGCTCACCCAGACAAAAGCCTTTTTGCTCTGTGAACTTAATAGGGCGAATCCATTTTTCTCCTGTGCTGGGATGTTTTAAGCGAACTCTCCAATAAAGTGCTTCTCCCTGCTCATTAGTATAAGAGTGGATTGCTTCTAACTTGAAACCCTGAGCAGTAGCTTTATAGGATAACCGTAATACAGCAGCCTCCAATGCTTCGTTGATTGTTTTCATGAGTAAACCTCCCAAGCGCCTAAGGCTTTAGCTGCTGAAACAAAACTAAGGTGGTAACGCTGCATGTGAAAAGCCAACACGTCGCCACCATGCGCGCCACATGCCATGCAGCGAAAGCCTCCGCTATCCAATCGTATCCTTAAGCTGGGTTTCTTATCAGCATGAAAAGGGCAAATAGCCGATTTCCATTCACCCCCGCCCGTTAGTTTTAAGCCTTGGTTACGATAGTAATCGTTTGGCAATGGTAGCCTTCCTCGGTTGAATGCTGATTCATAGAAGTGGGAAGATTCTTTACTATAAGAAGGTTTCATTGGTTAAACCTCCTCTGCTATGGCGATTTTTTTACGGGCATTTTCTAATTTTGTCACTAACTCACGGATGGCAAAATCGGGTTTTCCTGCAATGCGGGCAGCATTTAAAGCGGCCACTTCTGAAGCAGGCCACCCTACTGAACGTGCGCCTAGACTGACTGGCTTTGTCCATAGCCCTTGTGCGATGCGTAAATAAATGGTGCTGCGGGAATAGCCTGATTGGGATTTGACTTGAGGTAGTCTTAGTATGGATTGAAGCATGTTTGTACTCCTTAGTACGTTGATAAACATGCTTGTTATTGAACACGAGCTAGGTGGCTAGCTTGCAAGCTAGCTAGTAGAGCGCCCACCAATGCTAGGCTCTATACGATTTCGAGCTAGTCATCTATTCTACTAAAACCATCGTTAGCTTTACGGGTGACATTTTTCTTTTGAGTAATTTGCTTTAAACGCTGCACTGATATGCCTTCTTCTTGAGCTACAGTTTGAAGAAATGCTCTTGTTCCTTTAGTCTTTTCTTCTTTAATGCGGGCTTTAAGCCTTTTGCTTCGATCTGCGGCTGTTTCCTCACTACCCACTGGTTTATCAACGCATTGAAGCAATTTATTTTTATTTAACACTAAGCTTTTTTCTTGAATATCAAGCACTTCTATTAGTGGAATTAAGTGGCCAGCTATGGAAAGTTTAAACGTATCTTCTGCTACCAATATAATGAAACTTTTATGTTTTTTTCCTTGTAATACAGTTAGGCGCCACTTCTTATCATTTATTTTTTGGGGTGTTATTTGGTTTGAGCAAACCAGTTTTGTCAGGCAACAAGCTAACGATTCACTGGTTGCTTGCCATTGGCTTAACCTTTTTACATCGACTGAAACACGATTTGTATCATCTCTCTTGTCACAAACAATAAAAGCTCGTGCTGGCATATTGTGAGTAGCCTGCAATATTTGCACAGGCATAAAACAATATTCTTCGCAACCTTTGCACTCTATAATTTTGGCAGGTTGCGTCTCTTGTAGAATATTATGCGTGGTAAGTAAGTGGGTTAGATCAACAGGCCAAGCGGCTACTTCATCCTGACTAAATAGGGCTTCACCCGTTTTTATTATTCTGGAGAATACGTAATCGAACAAATCAATGGCTAACATGGGACTAATTCATCTGCTTCTTGGGTAACTTTTGGCTCAATACCAGAATCTGCTAGCATTTTGCGGATAATGAGTGATTGTTCATCATATTTTAAAGAGCAAGAATTAGGCCAGGTAATGTCAAAATTTCTGGTTTTAGGCTTTTTGTTAGAGCTGGCAGGAATAAAAGTTACTTTAATGCCCACTTGATTAATATCTAGTTGAGCTGGATGAAGTTTGCTGGTGAAATTATCTAACAAATCATAAACAGTATGAGGGTAATGCAATGGTTCAGTTTCTAATGTGATTTTAGTGTTTTGACCTTGTATTTTAAGTCTTAGCTTCCGAACCAAAACATTCTCAATGCCTGATTCTAGTCTGTATAAGAATCGAACATTTCGTGAACGAAAAATGCTTAAGTCATAGACTCTTTCATCTTTTTCGTCAGGCGATAATTCCTGTGTTTTTAAAATGGTAGTCGCGAAAATTCCTTGTAAATCGGGCATAATTTTGTAACCTCCCTGGAAGCAAATATCTAAAGTGTGTTCCTTTTGTGAGTAAACAAAAATGATTTCAAATGCTGGATGGTGGTGACGACGGCTAAATTTATTTCCCTCCCATTCAATATTTGTTTCAGCATAGTTTTCGGGATAAGCAAAAAAATAATTTAAATCGCCTCGTTTATACACTTCAACCTTACAGTTCTTGCCCCGTCCTTGGTTGATATAAAAATATTCTCCCAATATGCTTTGAAACAATTGAAGACTTACATCATCCACGTGTGCTGGCATATTGGGCAAGTTTTTTCGTTTTCGCCAGTAGGATGTCGGTCGAGTATCCGCATGATAAAACGCAGTGGCTCCTGCCCAAAAATGAGGTCTTTCAAGAAAAACCCAAAAGGCACGGTCATAAAAGTTTTTTAATGATGCAAATTGCTTAGCTAAATTTTCGCCATGGTAATTTGCTTCGTCCATAATTGCTTTACAACCTGCTTCAGTTGACATCTCATCAATTTGTTGGAAATCTTTCTCCATGCTCTTTTTATCTTCTTCTGACAACGCTAACCAAGCATCATAAATAGGGTTGATCTCTGTTTCAGATAACTCTGTAAAATTTACGTCGGTGAGCACATTTTTTTCGGTAAAATACTGCTGCAAAAAGCGATTAGAAACTTGACGGAAAAAGCGTTTGGGTGAGTACTGTCGGGTCATGGTTTATCATTCCTAATGTGTTAAGTCAGTTGTCCGATGTGTGTAGTTTATATATTGATACTTTGAGCTAATGCATGGTCAATGATTAGCTTAATTTGAGCATCCATATCGCGACCTGCTTTATCCTTTTTCCACACCATTAAAAACAGATTATCTGATTTTTTTGCCCATACATTACCAATCAATTCTTTTTCCTTGCTATCTTCATTATTCAAATGTGCACCCTTATATTCAATAATCAGCAGTTGATCATTTTCTAATTTTGCTATAAAGTCTGGATAAAATTTATCAGAAGAAGTTGGTAGCCAAAAAGCATGTTGAGGTTGTCTTTCTAAGTTTCGCACCCAAACTTTTATTTGTGGATTACGATCAATGGCTTGTGCACATTCTATTTCTTCGCTATTCATTGCACCAATACGTGGATAATAATGTTTTTCAAATTGAAAGTGCCCATCATAAAAACTATTAGCTGGGTAATTATTTGGATCAAAGTTGAAGCAATATAGTGTTGGTTCAACTGTCACAGTTGCCTCAGAGCCAAACATGTATGTTTGATATCCTTGTGCGTATGCTTGCGCACGAAAATTGTTGATGCGTTCACGCAATATCTTTTCCAAGATAAATTTTCCACGCACCAATTTTGCGATATCTAAATCACCCCTAGCCAATAAATCACGCACCGTACAGCGTAAAAATTCAAATAATATTTCCTGTTTAATGTCCTGTTGGCGTAATCTTCCATCCAACCAGCGACATATATCAACCTCTGTTAAGTCTGTTGAAATACCATCAAGCTGTAGTTGTTCAGAGTGATGTAGCATTTTAATAGTAATTTTCTGTTCAGAAATATCGGCTATATATTGTTTTGTTTTCTCATCTAGAGCAAACGTGTCTTTACTCAAAGGTGTGTAGTAATCTAAAAGATTCCAACCCACGCTTGGAATAAATAATTCATGCTCTGCCAATTCTATCTCATCTTCAAAATTGATACATAACTGTGGAATAGAAAAGGGTTCATTACGTTGTGCAGGAAATAGATTTCTAGCCTGATGTGCAATATGTATTTTCCCTTTCAAAAGCAATTCAGTTTTGTCTTTTGTATTCGTGATTCCCTTGGATAGTTTTTCCATCAATGATTGATCAATCTTTCCTGAAACATGCATTGTGAAACTGCCTGTGGGAGTTTCTTCCATATGCACACAAGATTGTTCCAGTAAATCAAGATGGGATAAATCGGGTGGGCTTGTGAGAGAAATTTGGAATGGTTCTAAAAATACCTCATTTATTCCAGGTAAAGAGGGTTGTGTATAAATAAATGTTTCTGCTTCTTGTTGTTCAAACCCCATACCAACTAAATGGTCGCGCAATGCCGTTAGAGCATGTGGCCAGCTTTGTGATGACACGTGCGCATAGGCTTTATTTAAATCTGCTTGCGCGCGTGTTTTGGCATAGGGCATACGTAAGATGCGACCTAGCAGCTGTTCCACAGCAGTGGCAGACTTTGTCTTGGCAACAGAACAAAGCACATAAGCGAAAGAGCAGTCCCAGCCTTCTTTTAAAGCTTGTACCGTAATGACATAACGGATAGGACAATGGGGATCAAAAAGGTTGATTTCATCTAATTCACGTTGCTCGCCAGTCACGATTGCAATCTGGTGATGGTCAATCTCTTCATTCTCGATAAGATACTTTTCAAGCACTTCAACTGTAATCTCTCTATCTTTATTTTCAGCTTGAAATAAAACAATAGGACGAATGTAATCCCTATCCTTCACTGCAATTTCTTCTAGTTTCTGTCGCGTTTGAATGCTCGCTGTAATGGCTGCTTCCCACGAAACATGCTCTGAAAATACGATAGGCAGTTTGATCATTTCTTCTGCTTTTAGCTCAGAGGCAGATACGGAATGAATGATATTGCTATTTTTTGCGGGGGTGGCGGTATATTCAATTACACAAGCACTGTTGATACGCTTTAATACTTCAATGCTTAAATCTGATTTTGCATTGTGCGCCTCATCCACGATAACCAGTGGACCATGCCCATATAACATATTTACAAATGAAAATTTTATTTTTCCAGCTTGATCTTGCTCCATTTTATTCGAGTATAGGGATGGTTTGGTGAAATGCGGTTCTAAATTTTCATCATGATCATATACTTTTCGCCCTTCAGTATTATCAACGCGCAACGATGCAAACGTTGAAACAACAATACAAGCGCTGCCAGAGATATCTTGCGGGCGAATTTGCCGAAAATCTGTAATGTCAAATACCCGAAAGCGACCATTAAACGCATTTTCTAGCACTTTATAATTAGGATGATCAGGGTTTTTTAAGGTTTCAAGCGTTTGTGATTTAATGGTGTTGGTGGGCACTAGCCATAAAGTAAGGGGAAATTCGTTTTCAATATAAGCTTCACCAGCCAAACGAATGGTGTATGCTGATAGGATTGTTTTTCCACCCCCTGTGGGTAATCTTAAACACGCATAGGGCACATCTTCTAATCCATTTAATGGCTGAAATGGTTTAAATGGATTACCATCATAACGATGATGTTGTACCTCATCATAAGCTTGTTTTGCACCTTTGAAGCGAGCAATTTCTATATATTGCCGCAACCTATTAAGTGATTCTTCCTGGTATTTCTTAAGTTGAAGCATCATTAGCGTGCCTTGATGTCGTAAGGGGTTTGTTTAAAGGTAATATTATATTCTTTTAGCCGCACTGCACTTAAGCGAGTTGTTTCGCCATAAATCACTTTGGCACCATTATGTTTAGGCAAATTCTCTATTATTTTACTGGTAAGCACATTTCCGCCATCGGGACGCTTATCGCCTAAAATACCATTGTAAAGCAGGTAATAAGCGATACCATGATGAATGCCAAGCAGGGGAGAATTATTTTTTTGTCTAAAGGGTAGGCGTGTTTCACTAAACCAGATATGTGCCGCTAAATGTTGAAAGCGAATGTCAGGATTTATCTTGCCCTCAATATCAAAAATAGGTTCTCCTAGTCGATAAAAGCGATAGCCACCACCGCCTTTCCAGTTTGCCGCTTTTGAAATACCCCCTTGTTCGCCATCAACTACTTTTTGTAAGCGTATAGCACAATGAGTTTGTGCATGTTCGCCCATTTCAATTCCAATATAACGACGACCCATTTTGTGGGCAACAGCCGCAGTGGTGCCTGAACCAAGGAAGGAGTCAAGGATAAGGTCGTTTTCGTTGGAGGCTAAGTGAATAATCCGCTCTAACAATCGCTCTGGTTTGGGGGTAGAGAAAACAGTATCATTTTTAAATAACGTTCGTTGTTCTTCATTGGCGGCTTTATTACTGCCAACTTCCGTATGAGTCCAAAATGTATTACATATTTTTTTTCCACCTGATTCACTTAAAAAAAGCTTTCTCATAGGTACAGCATTGCCATCTTTACCCCACCAAATTTTATTTTCACTTAACAATTGCTCAAATCCTTTTTGTGAAATCCAACAACGTCCTTTACTTGGTAAATGTTTTTTTCCATTTGGAGCTATAATTTCGTACAAGCCCGTTGATTTTCCTGTTTTCGCAAACACCTCTCCTCTTGCACCACCGAGTAAACTCACTGTAAGGGGTGCTGTCCTCCAAACACCTCTCGGATCTTTGTCTGGATTTTTGTAAACCTTCAATGCGTTTTCACTCATATCTAAAAAGTTAAAATTTTGTAGAGCATTTTTTTTAAAAATTAAAATATGATCATGTGCTGTTGATAATCTATATTGTGCGTTAGTTTTCACAGAATGAAATTTTTGCCAAACAATATTTGCTACAAAATTACTACGCCCAAAAATCTCATCCATAATGACTTTTAAATAGTGAGCCTCATTATCATCAATCGTTACCCAGATACTGCCATCCTCTGCCAATAATTCCCGTAATAATTCAAGACGTGGATACATCATTTCAAGCCACTTTGTGTGCTCCAAATTATCATCATAATGCTCAAAAGCACTTTTAGTATTGTATGGAGGATCAATATAAATACATTTCACTTTACCCGCATAATAAGGCAGTAAAGCTTTCAGCGCATGCAAGTTATCCCCCTGAATCAACATATTCTCAGTATTTTGATCGCCATAAGAAAGTTTAGGATCTGCTTCTAACAATCGATAGGGAACACGACTTCCTGCCACAATGCTTTCTTCTCTATTCAACCAGTGTAAAGTTGGCATAACTATGTTGTACCTTTAAAATACTTGTTAATATACCGCTCTCACTTGAAGATGAGAACCTAAAGAATTGCATGCGAGCGGTATATTCTGGTAAGCATTGCTCGTTGCAAGCTTAGCTTGCAACGAGCAACCATAGAGAGAGAATTAGCGTATCTTTCTCTCTGGAAGCTCCCATTGCCCTGTCACTTCAACATGCAAACTTCGCATCTTGCAGTGGAGTGGGTATAATACAAGACATCCAGACATGCAAGACTTGATATTGTATAGTTTATCCATTATTGGAAGGCATCCTTTCTTTTATCCTACCTTATTTTTTAACCCATCCAAATAATCTCCCCACACCTGCATCATCTTTTTTCTTTCTTCTAAATGCGCAGTACGATTATAGGCTCGACCGTTTGGATCACGGACAGCATGACCTAATTGATGTTCAATAAAATCAGGCCTTACTCCCAAGACTTCATCTAATACTGTGCGCGCCATAGCGCGAAAGCCATGGCCAGTCATTTCTTCCTTGCTGAACCCCATACGGCGAAGGGCTGCTAATATGGCGTTGTCGCTCATAGGGCGGGCAGGCGTGCGTGCACTGGGAAATACGTATTGTCCGTGGCCTGTTAATGCATGTATATCTTTTAGAATAGTAAGCGCTTGTGTAGATAAGGGTACTAACAAGGGTTGGCGCATTTTCATACGTTCGGGGGGTATATTCCATTCGGCTTTTTCTAAATCAATTTCGCCCCATTTTGCAGCACGTAATTCGCCAGGGCGAACGAATACTAAAGGCGCAAGTTTTAAAGCGCAGCGTGTGACAAAGCTACCTTGGTAACTGTCAATAGCTCGTAGTAATGCACCAATAGTTTGTGGATTCGTGAGTGCAGGGTAATGAGATTTTCTAACGTTGGGCAGTGCGCCGCGTAGGTCTGGCGTAGGGTCGCGTTCTGCTCTGCTTGTAGCAACAGCATAACGGAAAATTTGACCGCAGTTTTGATGTATGCGGTGTGCGGTCTCTATTGCGTTTCTCTCTTCAACGCGTCGCATGACTTTAAGCAGGTCAGCAGCGCTAATCTGTGCAATCGGGCAACGCCCAAGCCAAGGGAAAACATCTCGCTCCAGACGACGGACAATTTTTTGATAGTGTGAATTTGCCCAGGTAGATGAATTTTTTGCAAGCCATTCTCTGGCAACTACTTCAAAGCTGTTGTGTGCTTGGTCAGTCCGTGCGGATTTTATAGCTTTGCGGTTTTCGCTCGGATCAATGCTATCAGCTAATAATTTCCGAGCAGCATCTCGTTTTTCCCTGGCTTTGGCTAAGGTTGTTTCAGGATAAACACCACAAGAAAGCAATTTCTCTTTTCCCTCAAAGCGATATTTTAAACGCCACCATCGGCTGCCATTAGGCATAATTTGCAAAAACAAACCTTTCTCATCCGCAAGCTTAAAAGGTTTTTCAAGGGGTTTAGTGTTGCGTATGGTTGTATCAGTAAGTGGCATTGGGGGTAACTAAAAATATGTTGAGTACGTTACCCCCAAATTTACCCCCAAATAAGGTAGGATGTCAATGAATTTTAATGGATGATATGGGACGCTAGATAAGAGGTAACCTTTTGTTTTATGTAGATTTTTAGATTTTGTAGGATTTTATAAAACAAGTGTTTGGTGGCTATGGGTGGACTCGAACCACCGACCTCAGCATTATGAGGGCGATATAGATGCCATCCTCAGTAAACCACTATACACTTCTATAAACCTCAAACGATAAAATAACCCTATAAAATAAGCTCTTTTATCAACACTTGTTATTCACCGTTGTTTATGGTTTGATATGGCCGTGCATTACGTTTGCACTTCATTTGCACTTCAGTTTTTTCAGGAGTCTCTGCATGAAAGCCATTATCAATAGCACTTTAATACAACATCTTACCCCTAAAAATAAGCCTTTCGAT
>Ga0075163_10009527_pt1 | contig 12751 bp, 8 predicted proteins | sample JI1023141ADNA_FD_71478 | JGI IMG/M metagenome (GOLD analysis project Ga0075163, IMG submission 71478) | Wastewater effluent complex algal communities from Wisconsin, to seasonally profile nutrient transformation and Carbon sequestration -... | ecosystem: Engineered > WWTP > Effluent > Algae...
CCCTGGATCAGGTCGACGCCGAGGTCGGTGAGCAGGTCGACCTCGTCGGCGGTCTCGGCGCCGACGGCGACGGTGGTGATGCCGGCGCGGCGACAGACGTTGATCAGCGAGCCGAGGATGGCGCGCGACAGCGGCGAGCGCGGCGCGCTGCGGACCAGCGAGACGTCGAGCTTGGCGATGTCGGGCTCGAGCGCGGTCAGGCTGGACAGCCCGCCGGCGCCCTCGCCGAGATGTTCGAGCGCGAACCGGAAGCCGACGGCGCGCAGCGCGCGCACCTCGTCCTCGATCGCCGCGTCGAGCGCCAGCGCCTCGCGCTCGCTCAGCTCGAAGACGATCCGCGCCGCGTCGCGGGCCAGCGGCTCGGCGGCGGCGCGCAGGTGCCCGCCGCGCAGCTCGTCGGCCTGCAGGTTGACGAAGATCGCCTCGCGCCGATCGGGGTGCAGCGCGATCGCGCGCGCGACCTCGGCGCGCACGCCGCGGCCGAGCTCGACCGACCGGCCCAGCACCGCGGCGGCGGCCAGCACCTTGGGCGGCGTCGGCAGCGTCGGCTCGTCGCAGCGCAACAGCGCCTCGAAGCCGTAGATCGAGTGATCGTGGGCCCGCACCACCGGCTGGAACGCGACCCGCAACGACGCCATCGCGGCGGCGAAGCGACGCCGGGTCGCGGCGAGATCGACGAGCAGCTCGTCGGTGCCGAGCCGCGTGGCGAGCAGCGTCCGGCGCAGCCGCGCCACCTCGGTGGCCGCCGCGGCCTGCGCGACCGCGCGCGTCAGCTCGGGCAGCGGGAACGGCTTGACCAGGTAGCCGGCGGCGCCGCTGTTGACGGCGCGCGCCGCCGACTCGGCGGTCGGCGTGCCGGTGATCACCAGCACCGCGAGATCGGGATCGTCGGCGCGGCCGCGGCGCACGAGCTCGAGGCCGTCGAGGTCGGGCAGCGCGAGCTCGGTGACGACCACGTCGACGCCGCCGGCGCCCAGCCGCGCGAGGGCCGCCTCGCCGCTCGCCGCGGTGACGACCCGCAGGTCGGCGGCGGTGATCGCCGCGGCGTAGGCCGCGCGCACAGCCGGATCGGCCTCGACCACCAGCACCGCGGCGCCGACCGGCGTGATCGGCGGCGTCGGGGGCGCCGCGCGCCGCGGCGGCGGCAGCGTCAGCGTGCCAGCGCTCGCCAGCACGCCCAGCGCGGTGGTGCGCGGCCGGCGCGGCGCGGCGGCGGCCCGGGCCGCGACCGCCGCCACCCGCGCCAGCAGCAGATCGGGATCGACCGGCTTGTGCAGGATCTCGGTCTCGCCGGCGCCGATCACGCGCTGGCTGGCCGCGTCGACGGCGCCGCCGGTCAGCACGATCGCGCGCGCCGCGAGCTCGGGCCGCGCCGCGCCGAGCCAGGTCAAGAGCTCGGCCCCCGAGCCGTCGGGGAGCGTCAGGTCGCACAGGATCACCGCGTAGTCCTGGCCGTCGGCCAGCGCGTCGCGCGCGTCGGCGAGGGTCTCGACCAGCGCCACGTCGCAGCCGCCGTAGCGCGTGAGGATCCGCCGGTGGGCGGCGGCGATCAGCGGATCGTCTTCGACCATCAGCACCCGGCACGCGGCGGCGCCGGCGGTCGCGTCGGCCGGCGCGGGTGGCGGCGGCGCGACGCTCGGCGCCGGGGCGGTCGGCGCTGACGCGGACGGCGGGGCCATCGGCGGCGGCGTGGTGGCCGGCGCCTCGCGGCCACCGTCGAGCGTGGCCCGGGCGGCGCGCAGCAAGCTGGCCGGCGCGTACGGCTTCCACAGGAGCGGCAGCGGCTCGAGCTCGGAGGTCGGCGCGGCGCGCCCGTCGAGGTAGCCCGAGGTGAGCAGCACCCGCGCGTCGGGCGCCCGCCGGCGCGCGTGGGCGGCGACCGCGTGGCCGCCGGCGTGCGGCATGACCACGTCGGTGAAGATCAGGTCGACCGCGTGGCGCGGATCGTCGAGCCAGCGCATCGCGGCCTCGCCGTCGGCGGCCTCGCTCACCTGGTAGCCAGCGGCGGCCAGGATGCGCACCGCCGCCTTGCGCAGCGCGACGTCGTCCTCGACCACCAGCACCCGCTCGTGGGCGGTCAGCGCGGCGAGCGGCGGCGGCGCCGCGAGCTCCTCGACCGGCAGATCGCAGGCCGGCAGATCGATCGTGAAGGTGGTGCCGCGGCCGGGCGCGGTGTCGACGCGGATCGTGCCGCCGGCGTCGTGGACGATCGCGTCGCAGGTGGCCAGGCCCAGGCCGGTGCCGCGCCCCACCCCCTTGGTGGTGAAGAACGGCTCGAAGACCCGCGCGGCGGTGGCGGCGTCCATGCCGCTGCCGGTGTCGGCGACGGTCAGCCGCACGTAGCGGCCCGGCTCGAACCCGCCCGCGGCCTCGACCGGGTGGCTGATCGCGATCCGCAGCGCGCCGCCGTCGGGCATCGCGTCGCGCGCGTTGACCGCGAGGTTCATCACGACCTGATCGATCTGCACCGGATCGAGGTAGACCACCGCCGCGCGCGGGCTCGGCGTCACCCGCAGCTCGACGTTCTCGCCGACGGTGCGCGCCAGCAGCTTGGTCAGCGCGGCGACCGTGGCGTTGACGTCGACCGGGCGCTTCACCTGCGGCTGCTGCCGCGAGAACACCAGCAGCTGGCGGATCAACGCGACGCCCCGGGTGGCGGCGCGCAGCACCTCGTCCAGATCGCCGCGGCGAGCGTCGCCCTCGGGCAGGTCGGCGTGGACGAACCCGGCGAACGACAGGATCACCGCGAGCAGGTTGTTGAAGTCGTGGGCGATGCCGCCGGTGAGCTGGCCGATCGCGTCCATCTTGCCGACGTGCGTCAGCCGTCGCTCGAGCCGCTTGGCGTCGGAGACGTCGAGCGCGAAGCCGACGATCAGCGCGCGGCCGTCGCCGCCGGGGCGCGTGGTCACGCCGGCCTGCAGGTGGACGACGCCGCCGTCGGGCCGCACCCAGCGGTACTGCTCGAGCCACTGCTGCCCGTCGACCCGGCCGGGGTCGACGCTGCGCAGGTCGGGCAGATCGTCGGGGTGGACGTGGGCGATCCAGCCCGACGGCCCGGTCAGCCGCTCGGCGGCGACGCCCAGCACGTCGGCGGCGTTGGCGCTCACCCAGCGGATCGCGAAGCCGTCGTCGCCGGCCACCGCCTCCCACAGCACCAGCGGCAGCGTCGTGAGCAACAGCTGCATGCGCTGCGCCTGATCGGACCACGCCCGCTCGGTCGCCCGCGCCGCGGTGACGTCGACGTGGCGCACCACCGCGCCCGGTGCCCCGCCCTCGAGGCGGCCGATCCGGCACGCGTACCAGCGGCGCGCGCCGTCGACGTCGCGGGCGTACTCGACCTCGGTGGTGGCCAGCTCGCCGGCGAGCACCTGCGCCACGCCGCGGGCGATCGCGGCGCCCTCGACCGGCCCGGCGCCGAGCCCGAGCGCGCCGCCCCCGGCCCGGTCGCCGTCCGGCAGCGCCGCGCGCCAGGCCTGGCTGATGGCGACCAGCGCGCCACGCTCGTCGACGATCGCCGCCGGCTCGGCGAGGCTGTCGAGCAAGCGCTGCGCGAGATCGCCGGCGCGGGCCCGCCGCGGCGCGGTCAGCGTGCGCAGCCGCGCCGCCAGCTCGGCGGCCGCGATCGGCCACGCCGCCAGCTCGGCGGCGCCGCGCACCAGCGCCGCGCTCCACGCCGCGCGATCGACGGCGCCGGCGATCACCAGCACCGGCGTGCGGACCGCCGCGAGGCGGGTGAGGAGCGTCGGCGCCCCGGCGTCGGTCATGCGCACGGCCAGGAGCGCGGCGTCGACGGTCGCCGTCGCGAGGTGCGCGAGCGCCGCCGCGCCGCTCGGCGCGACGGTCGGGATCGCGCCGGCCGCGGCGACCTGCGCCGCCAGCCACTCGCGGCGCGCGGCGTCGTCGTCGACGATCAAGATCGCAGCGCCGCTCGGCATCGTCGGCCATCTCCCCCGGTTGTGACGTTGATAACACACACGCGGCGGCTCTGGTATGGTGTGGCCGGGTGGACCCGATGGACGTCGTGCTGGAACGCGAGGCTGTGCACATCCTGGTGGTCGCGGACCGCGACGAGCTGATCGCCGCCGTCGGCGCCGCGCTCGGCCCGCCGGCGCCCGTCGTCGCCGACCCGGCCGCGGCCGAGGGCGTGGCCTCGGCGGGCGACCTGGCGCTGGTGGTGCTCGACGCCACCGACGGCGGGCTGTCCGCCGTCGCCGCGCTGCGCCGCGCCCACGGCGAGGCGCCGCTGCCGATCCTCGCGGTCGGCCCCGACACGGCGGACCACCGGGCCCGGGCCCACGCCGCCGGCGTCGACGACTACCTCGCCGCGCCGCTCGACCCGGCGCGGCTGCGCGAGCGCGCGGCGGTGTGGGCGCGCTGGCGCGCGGCCGTCGCGGCGCCGACCGCGCGGCTGGCCGACGCGCGCCGGCTGGCGCAGCTCGAGGACGAGCTGGCGCGACGGATCGCCCACGATCTGATCGCGCCGGTCGCGGGCGTCGATGGCTTCCTGCGCCTGCTGGCCCGGGATCCCGCCGATCCCGAGGCGCCGGAGATGATCGGCCAGGCGCTGCAGGCGGTGACCGCGCTGCGGACGCTGGTCGAGGACCTGCGGCGGATCCGCGAGCTCGAGGACGGCACGCTCGCGCCGCACCCCGCCGCGGTCGAGCTCCGTGCCCTGGTCGCGGCGGCGGTCGACGCGGCGGCGCCGGCCGCGGCGCGCCGGCTGGTGACGCTGACGGTCGTCGGCGAGCCGCTCGAGGCGCGGGCCGATCCGCTGCTGCTCGGGCGCGCGCTCGAGCTCCTCGTCGCCAGCGCGGTGCGCGCCGCGCCCCGCCGCGGCGCGGTGACCGCGACCATCGCCGCCGCGCCGACCGCCGCGGTGATCGAGATCGCCGACAGCGGCGCGCCGCTCGACCCGGCGCAGCGCGCCGCGCTGTTCACCCGCCACGCCAGCGCGCCGGGCCGCGGCGGCCTGTACCTCGCGGGGCGGATCGCCGCGCTCCACGGCGGCGCGATCGCCGCGGACGACCGCGCCGGCGGCGGCACGGTGGTGCGCCTGACCTTGCCGCGAGGCGGCTGATGGATCGCCTGCGGACGGTGCTGATCATCGACGACGAGGCCGCGATCACCCGGGCGCTGGCGCGGATGCTGGCGGCGCCCGGGCGGCGCATCCTCACGACCCAGGCGCCGACCGAGGCGCTGGCGCTGGTCGAGCGCGAGCCGATCGACGTCGTGATCAGCGACAAGGACATGCCCGACATGACCGGGCTGGCGCTGCTGAGCGAGATCCGCGCCCGCAACCCGCAGGTCGTGCGGATCTTGCTCACCGGCCAGCCCACGCTGGACTCGGCGCTGTCGGCGATCAACGCCGAGGGCGTGTTCCGCTACCTGACCAAGCCGTGGCAGGAGGGCGAGCTCACGACGACGATCGCCGCGGCGCTCGACCGCGCCGACGAGCTGCGCTGGGAGCACGAGGCGCGGCAGGCCGTCGAGCGCCGCACGGTCGCGCTGGCCGCGCTGGCCGCGGTCGACCCGCGGCTGATCGACGTCGACGACGGCGTCCACCCGCTGCCACCGTCGCCGCTGTTCGACGCGCTCGACGCCGCGGTGGTGCAGCTGCGCCGCGACGGCGCGGCGACGCTCGCCGGCGCCGACGCGCTGGCCCCGCCGCTCGCCGCGAGCGACGCGCTGGGCCTGGCCGACGCGCTGGCCGGCGTCCCGCTGTACCACCCGACCGTCGGCGTGACGCTGGCGCCCGCCGGCGACGCCTACCAGCTCGCGCTCGAGGTCGGCGCGCTGGTGGTGCCGCTGGCGCCGGTGCCGCCGGCGCTCGCGCGCGCCGCCGCCGATCGGCTGGCGTGCCTGGCGCGGATCGACCTGGGCCGGCGCGGCGAGCAGTACGGGCGCGTCGTGGTCGGCGTCCCCAGCGCCGAGGCCGACCTGATGATCGGCTACGAGGCCAGGCCGGCCGGCGCGAGCGTCGAGCTGCGCCGGCTGAGCCGCGGCGGCGAGGAGCCGCTGCCCGAGCGCAAGGACGATCTGCTCGGGCGCTATCGCGTGCGCGAGCGGCTCGGCGAGGGCGCGACCGCGATCGTGTACCGCGCGCAACACCTCGGCCTCGACCGCCCCGTCGCGCTCAAGGTGCTGCGCCCGACCGAGGCGAGGGATCCGCGCACGGTCGCGCGGTTCCTGCGCGAGGCCCGGGTGGCGTCGCGGATCCGCCACCCGAACATCGTCGAGGTGCTCGACTACGGCCAGCTCCCCGACGGCCGCCCGTTCCTGGCGATGGAGCTGGTGCCGTGGCCGACCCTCGACGCGCGGCTCGACGCCGGCCCGCTGCCGATCGCCGACGCCGTCGAGGTCGCGCGGCAGCTCGCCGCCGGCCTGGCCGCCGCCCACGCGGCCGACGTGATCCACCGCGACCTCAAGCCCGCCAACGTGTTCGTCAGCGACGATCTGCAGGTGCGGATCAGCGACTTCGGCGCGGCCAAGCTGATGGGCGGCCCGGGCCTGACCCAGGAGGGCTGGACGGTCGGCACGCCGCTGTACATGGCGCCCGAGCAGATCAGCGCCGGGCCGACCGATCACCGCCTCGACCTGTACGCGCTCGGCGCGATCCTCTACCAGCTGCTGGTCGGCCACCCGCCCTACCAGGCGCCGACGGTGCGCGAGCTGCTGATGCAGCACCTGTCGGCGCCGGTGCCCGAGCTGGGCCCCGAGGTGCCCGCGGCGCTGGCGCGGGTGGTGCGGCGCGCGCTGGCCAAGCACCCCGACGACCGCCCGGCCAGCGCGACCGCGCTGGAGCGCGAGCTGGCCGAGGCGACGCGGCCCGGCTGGCTCGACGGCCTGCGCAAATGGATCCCGCGGCGGCCCGCCGACGGCGGCTGATCCTTCTATACTGAGTGACGATGGTGGTGACGACGCGGAAGAACCTGGGTCGGGTGCTGGTCGCGGACGACGACCCGGTGCTGTGCGCGCTGTGCCAGGCCACGCTGTGGGCCGAGGGCTGGGAGGTCGAGCTGGCCGCCGACGGCGACGAGGCGCTCGAGCACATCGCCGCGAGCGCGACGCCGTTCGACTGCGTGGTGTCCGACGTCAACATGCCCGGCACCGGCGGGCTGGCGTTGCTCGATCAGATCCACGCGCGCGACGAGGACGTGCCGGTCGTGCTGGTGACCGGCGATCCGTCGCTGTACACCGCGATGACCGCGCTCAACCGCGGCGCGGTGTCGTACCTGACCAAGCCGTTCGATCCCGACGCGCTGGCCGAGGCGGTGGCGCGCGCCGCCCGACGCCACGGCGTGACGCGGATGCAGCGGCGGGCGGCGGCGCTGCTCGGCGCGACCGGCGACGCAGCCGACGACAGCGACCGCGCCGACGTCGAGGCCCGGTTCGCCAACGCGCTCGCCCACCTGTGGATGGCGTTCCAGCCGATCGTCCACGTCACCACCGGCCAGATCGTCGCCTACGAGGCGCTGGTGCGCACCGCCGAGCCGACGCTGCGCCGCCCCGATCTGTTCCTCGGCGTGGCCGAGCGGCTCGGCCGCATCCCCGAGGTCGGCCGGCTGGTCCGGGCCGCGGTCGCGCGCGCCGCGGTCGACGCGCCGCGCGGCGCCGAGCTGTTCGTCAACCTGCACGGCCTCGAGCTCAACGACGAGCAGCTGTTCGCCGCCACCGCGCCGCTGTCGCAGATCGCCGATCGCGTCGTGCTCGAGATCACCGAGCGAGTCGCGCTCGATCGCGTCGCCGACGCGTCGGCCCGGGTGGCGATGCTGCGGCAGCGCGGGTTCCGCATCGCGGTCGACGATCTCGGCGCCGGCTACGCCGGGCTGGCGTCGCTGGCCGCGCTCGAGCCCGACGTGATCAAGCTCGACATGTCGCTGGTCCGCGGCATCGACGCGCACCCGACCAAGCGCCGGGTGGTCGGCGCGATGACGACGCTGTGCCGCGAGCTCGGCAGCCGGGTGGTGGCCGAGGGCGTCGAGACCGAGGCCGAGCGCATGACCCTCGCGGCGGTCGGCGTCGAGCTCTTGCAGGGCTACCTGTTCGCCCGCCCCGATCGCGGCTTCCCGGCGATCGCCGTCGCGCCGATCGCGCCCTGACCGCGCCGCGTGGCGCCCGCGATCGTGCTGCGCGACCGGCGGGCCGCGGCAAAGGCTGGCACACCCGGAAAGACCTGCGGCGCTCGGCGTCACAGAGGGCGTCCCCGCGCACCTACCTCGGTGAGGCCCGCGCGCGGGCCGGGAGCCCCGATGCGAGCCACCGCCACCGACGTCCGCCCCACCTCCCCGCGCGCCAGCGAGCGCGCCGCCATCGACGACAGCGCGCTGGCCCAGGCGCTCGATCCCGCGCTCGGCGTGTTCGCCAGCGTCGAGTCGCTGGCCGCCGGCGATCCGACGCTGCCGGTGGCGGTGCGCGGCCGGCTGGTCGGCCCGGTGTTCGCGTGGCCCCGCGAGGTCCACGGCCGCGGCGCCGACGCCGGCGACGCGCTGGTCAGCGTGGTGTCGGCGGCGCTCGAGCAGCTCGGCAAGGACGGGCTGGCGGGCAAGCGCGTCGTGCCGGCGATCCGCATGGGCCTGGGCTCGCGCGCGACGATCGACGCGGCGACGGTGCTGGCCCGCGGCGCGGTCGGTTGCTCCGCGGAGCTGGCCGGCGCCGGCGAGCACGGCGCGCTCGAGGCGTGGGAGCGGCGCGCGACCGCCCGGGCCTGGGTGGCGGGCCAGGTCGAGGCGCGGCTCGACGAGGGCGGCGAGCCGCCGGCGATCGGCCGGGTGCTCGACTGGCACCGCGGCCGGGGCCGCCGGGTGATCTCGCTGCTGCTCGATCGCACGCCGCCGGTCGTGGCGTGCGTCGCCCTGCCCCACGATCCCGACGCGCCGGCGCTGGTGGGCGTCGCCGCGGGGCGCACGCTCGCCGCGGCGTGGCGCGGAGCGGCGCTCGAGCTGCACCAGGTGCACCTGGCGCGCTGCCTGGGCGCGCGCACCGGCGACCTGCGCGGCCGCCACGGCCGGCTCACCGCGGGTCGGGTGATGGGCGTCGCCCGCGATCACGCGATCGATCGCGCCGCGCTGGCGGCGCTGGTGGCCGCGACCCGCCGCTCGATCGCGCCGAGCACGGTGCCGTCGTACGCGCCGCACCTCGACGCGCTGGCGGTCGACATCACGCCGCCGATCGCCGAGCGCCTCGGCCGCAAGGTGGTGGCGGTGGTGCTCGGCGGCGAGTGATCGGGGCTGGACAACGCGCCGGCGCGCGCTAGGTTGCGCGCATGACAGTGGCGGGATGGGAACGGGAGATCGCGGCCGCACAGGCCATCACCACGTACGAGCTCGACGGCGTCGCCTATGCGCGCATCCGCTACGGCGGCGAAGCCGAGGACTGGGGCGCGGCCAGCGGCCGACCGTGCCATGACTGCGGGGTGCGCCCCGGCCAGTACCACGTGCCGAGCTGCGACGCCGAGCGCTGCCCGCGGTGCCTGCGCCAGGCGATCAGCTGCGGGTGCGCCGACGGGGACTTCGACGACGACGACGACGACGACGAACTCGACGACGGCGCGCTCGACGACGGCGCGCTCGACGACGGCGCGCTCGACGACGGCGCGCTCGACGACGGCGCGCTGAACTGATCGCGCCGCCGTCGACGCGCCGGTGTTCGCGACGCGGGATCCGCCTGGACCTGGGGCGGCGGGCTCAGCCGTCGCCGTCGCTGGATCGGCACGCCGCGGGCGCACCGGCGGCGCCAGGCGCGCGCAGCCGCGCAGTCCACGCGACGTTGTCCGAGCGGACGCCGGCCGGGCCGCGCAGGTCGCGCGCGCTGGCGGGCAGCGCGCCGCGCCACTGCTCGACGCCGTCGATCGTCACGGCCAGCGTGTCGTCGACGATGGTCGCCGCCAGCACGCGGTGGTCGCCGGCGGCCAGGACCGGCGCGGGCACCGCGGCGACGTCGGTGTAGCCGCCGGCGCCGCACCCGCGGTGATCGTGCTTGCCGGGGTTGCGCTTGACCGACACCACCAGCTCGCGGACCGGCTCGAGCCGCCACATCACGTAGATCAGGTTGCAGCCGTCCTCGGCCCGGAGCTTGAGCCCGAGCTGACGCCGGCGCTGCCCCGACGCCAGCGCGACCACCTTGGCGGTCGGCCCGCGGTAGGTGAACGCGACCTCGGCGGCGTCGCCGGACGTGGCCGGCGCGACCGCGCGGAAGGTCGGCGCGTCGATCGCGGCCGCGCCGTCGATCACCGCGAAGCGGCCCTTGGTGGCGCACCACGCGGGCAGGTCGGCGGCGATCGGCTGGGCGCCGGCGCCGCCGGGGTCGGCCTGCCCGCGGGCGCAGCCGAGCGCGACCGCCAGCGCGACGGCCCACCGCGCGTCGGCGATCACGGCGCCGCCTCGCCGAGGATCACCGCGAGCGCCGCGACGTGGGCGTCGAGGTACGCGCGCTCGGCGCGCATCCGCACCAGATCGAACCAGATCGTCTGGGCGATGCGCCGGCTGGCGTCACCGCCGAGCCCCTTGAGCTCGCGGTGCTGCCGCTCGAGTTCGTCCGCCAGCGCCGCCGTCGCCGCGGCGCGGTCGCGCTCGCTGGCCAGTTCGGCCTCGAGCCGCGCGCGGTTACCGGCGCCGCCGGGCGCGCGCTCGAGCATCCGCCGGCGGCCGGCCGCGGCGTCGCGGTTGCCGACCAGCTGCCACACCACGCCGAGGTTGACCGACGCCGACACCACCGCGAAGTACGGCGAGTCGTCGTCCTGCCCCGCCAGCGAGTCGTAGCCGACGCGGGCCGACAGGTCGAACGCGCGCAGCACCCGCAGCGACGCCTCGCGGCGCTCGACCTCGGCGTCGGCGGCCTGCAGGCGGGCCAGCGCGCGCGGCACCGGGGCGGCGTCCGTGGGCAGCCGGCCGCGCTCGGCGGTCGTCGCCGCGGCCAGCGCCTGCAGGTCGGCGACGCGCAGCTCGAGCGCGGTCAGCTCGGGCGCGGTCGCCCGCCGCGCGGCGACGTCCGCGCGGGTGCGGTCGAGGAGCGCGGCGGTCTCGGTCAGGGCGGCGTCGAGCACCTCGGCCCGGGCCGCCAGCGCCTGGGCCCGCGCAGCGTCGCCGATCGCCACCTCGGCCTGGTGGCGGCGGCAGTCCGCCGCCGCGCGCGACCGCGTGACCAGGCCTTCGATCGCGCCGGTGACCCGGTAGCTGACGCCGAGCGTGACGCGGGTGGCGTTGGCGGTCGGATCCGGCGCCGCGGTGGTGGCCGGGGCCTCGACGTAGCCGACCGATCCGAACACTGCCGGCGCCAGGCCCAGCGCCGCGTCGGCGGCGGCGACCCCGGCGACCCGCTGGCAGTAGCCGTCGTCGTCGGCCCGGGCCGCGGTGGTCGCGCCCAGCGCCGCCAGCGCCAGCGCCGCGCGCGCTATCACAGCCATAGCGGCTTGCCACCCACGAACAGGACGTCCTCGCGCGCGCCCTTGCCGTCGATCTGGATCTCGACCAGCTGGCCGCGCAGCGTCTGATCGCGGTGCGGGTGCTTGCCGGTCACCTCGCCGGGCAGGATCGCCAGCACCTTGCCGGCGTGGTGGCAGATGATCATGCCCAGCGAGCAGCGGTACAGCGGCGCGCCGACGGCCGCGTTGTGCAGGTTGTCGTATGGCACGAACGCCACCTCGGCGTGATCGGCCAGCGCGCGCAGGTACGGCGTGCCGCGCAGGTCGAGGAGGATCGCCTCTTGCCGCGCCAGCGCGGCCTTGACGACCTCGCGCTCCTCGAGGGCGCGCGCGGTGTCGAGCCGCGACCGATCGTACTCCTGCTTGATCCGCAGCACCTCGTACGACAGCACCGCGTCGCCGCCGCGCTCCGACACGATCGCCTCGAGCGACGCCGCCTCGGCCTCGAGCGCCGCGGCGCGGGTCTCGAACTCGGCCTGGCGCTCGGCCAGCGTCAAGGTCGAGTTGGTGATCTGCGCGACCTGGAAGCGCCCCGACAGCATGTCGTCGCGATCGATGAGGCCGGCCGAGTACTCCTGCGCCATCCGCCGCTGCGACGCCGACGCGTACGCCTGGTTCGAGCGGGTGATGCGCGCCCGCGCGCCGGCGTAGTCCCGGGCCAGCGCGCGCACGCGATCGAGGGCCGCGGTGCGCCCGTCGAGGTCGGCGCGGATCGCCCGCGCGAACTCGGCCTGGTAGCCCTGCTCCATCGCGATCGCGCGGTCGGCGTGGCGCAGCTGCGCCACCAGCTGGTCGCGCGCGGTCTGGTGCTGATCGACCTGGGCCTGCAGCGCCAGCACGCGCTCGTCGGTCGCCGACACCACCGTCGGCCGCATCCAGCTGTCGCTGACGACGTAGAAGGCGCTGGTCGCGAGGTATCCGACCAGCACGACGACGATGATCGTCAACACGATGAAGCCGAGGAGCCGGTACGCCGACACCATCCACTTGGCCGACTTCTTCGACAGCTCGGCCGGCGGCCCGAGCCCGAGCCGCGTGAAGACGTCCCAGCGATCGCGCGCCGGCGCGACGGCGGTGTTGGCCGGCGGCGCCGACGACAGGAACGCCAGCGGATCGAACGCCGGCTCCGCGACCGTGCCCGTGCCCGTGCCCGTGCCCGTGCCCGTGCCCGCCCCCGTGCCCGTGCCCGTGCCCGTGCCCGTGCCCGCGACCGGAGCCGCGACCGCGACCGCAACCGGAGACCGGGACGGTGACGGTGACGGTGACGGTGACGGGAACCGGGACGGTGACGGTGACGGTGACGGTGACGGTGACGGTGACGGTGACGGTGAC
>Ga0075163_10009529_pt1 | contig 12750 bp, 9 predicted proteins | sample JI1023141ADNA_FD_71478 | JGI IMG/M metagenome (GOLD analysis project Ga0075163, IMG submission 71478) | Wastewater effluent complex algal communities from Wisconsin, to seasonally profile nutrient transformation and Carbon sequestration -... | ecosystem: Engineered > WWTP > Effluent > Algae...
GGCTGGTGCTGGACCGGCGGCGACCCGCGGGCGCCCGACAGCCTGCCCCGGCGCCGCCTCTGGATCGACAGCTTCGTGATGCTGCGCCACCCGATCACCCACGGGCAATACCTTGAATTTCTCAATGATCTCATCGAGAAGGGATGCGAGACCGACGCCCTTCAGCACGCTCTTCAGGCCCCCATGGGCTACACCGATCAGCCGACGTTGGTGGACAGCCGGGGCCCGGACGGCCGCTTTGAGAGTACGGCGCCGGCCGATCACCCCGTGGTCAACGTCACCTGGCATGGGGCGCGGGCCTATGCCCGCTGGCTGGCCGATCGCACCGGCCAGGCCTGGCAACTGCCTCATGAGCTGGCCTGGGAAAAGGCGGCCCGCGGGGCCGACGGGCGGTTTTTCCCCTGGGGCGATGACTTTGAGGCCACCTGGACCCGCGCGCTGCACTCCACCCCCGGCCCGCCGCAGCGGGTGGCGATCCACGCGTTTGCGAAGGACGAGAGCCCGCTGGGCGTGCGGGGCCTGGCGGGCAACGTGCGCGATTGGTGCGCCAACCTCTTCCTGCGCGCGCCCCCGGAGGACGGCACGGTGGTGTCCTTCAGCGCCGATCCCGAGGTGCAGCCCACCGACTTCGTCGCCGCCCGCGGCGGCTCAATGGCCAGCCTGCCCCACTTCTGCCGCTCGGCCGCCCGCTTCGGCGCCCGCCCGAGCGAGCGCTACCTGGCGGTGGGCTTTCGGCTGGTGCGACCGCTCGGAGACACCCGGCCAACCGCCTGAACTTCCTCCACAATTGCCCCTACAGGGCCGAGCAGGCCGCCACCACGAAGCTGGTCCCGGTGGGGATTGTGAGGGGCTTCTTCCACGTAAACGTGGCACCGGACGCGAAGTCGATGCTGCCGCCGGTGCGGGCGAAGCTGAGGGATCCGTCGCCTGCGACATACATCCAGCCCACCACCGCGCCGCCGCTGGTGGTCTGGATCTCCCAGCCCCCACCCGAGACGCTGGTGGGCGGGCTGCCGCCGCCCCAGGCCTGGTCCTTGAACAGCTTGCTGCCGCTGGGCAGGCTGGTGGGCGGCGCTTGGGTGGAGCTGCTCAGGGTGAAGCTGTCCCCCGACGGCAGGCTCTGCCACCAGAGGCGGCTCTTGTCCACGGCGCCCTGGGTCTGGGTGGCGGTGGTGGCCACCATCAGGTGGGTGGTGGCGCCCACCGTGAACTCGTAGACGCGGCCGCTGTCGCCGGGATCAATCTCGATGCCCGGCAGATCCTCGGCCGCGCGCGTGGTGTCGCTCGAGCGGGGGTTGCGCAGCAGGGGGCGCCGCAGCGCGTCCATCGGGCCGTCGAAGGCGGGCAGCTGCGGGATGCCCAGGCTGAACAGGTAGGCGCTGGCCCGCTGCACCAGCTCTTCGGGCGTGATGCCCCAGCTCTCGCCGGCGTGGCCCCACCGGGAGAGCACCCCGGTGAGCGCCAGCGAGAAGGCCCCCACCGGGCGCCCCAGGAACTGCACCTCCCGCGCTTGCTGAGCGCCCTGCGAGGCCATCAGCACCACGGCGTCTTCGCTGAGGCGCTTGGGTTGCTGCCGATCGGTGCGCGCTTCGGCGGCCGAGAAGCAGGTGTCCAGCACCACGGTCAACTCCACGGAATCGGGTCGTTTTTCCAGCAGCGCGGCGAGGGTATCCCAGGCCAGCGTCTCGGTGACGTAGCTCTCCGTTGGGCCGCTGCTCACGGTGCCCCCGCCGACGCGTGGGCGCTTCGCCACCGCGCTGGCGGCCGTGGCGAAGTGCAGGCTGCCATCGGCGTGCATCGCCCCATGCCCCGTCCACACCACCAGGGCCCGTGTCGTGCCCGGGCGGCTCGCCAGGCGCGCCACAAAGGCCGCTACCAGCGCCTCGATGTCCTTGGGGGTGCCGCTGGTGCACACCTGATCGCGCGGCAGCGCCTGGGCGATGCTGTCCACCGTGCGCCCATCCAACCACGGCTTGCCCGAGGTGCGCTTGATGCTCTCGCGGGTGGGCAGCGAGGTGGCCAGCCAGATGTTGGCCTCGGGCAGGTTCAAGTCGGACATCAGATCGTGCCAGAGCGTGAGGCTGCCGATGGCCCCGAGCGACTCCTTGCGGCGCAGCTTGGGGTAGTGGCCCAGGCCCACCAGCAGCACCTGCAGGTCACTCGACAGGCGACTGTTGGCCCAAATTTCCCAGCGTTGATGCGCACTTGCGGGATCGGCCGGGCGGGTGACGAGCTTGGGTGCGGTGCTGCCCGGCAGGCTCAGCTCGGGCACCAGCGTCAGCTGCCCCCCGCTGGACAACCCGATGCGGAAGGTCCCGTCCTCCGCCTCCACCAACGACCAGGCGTGGGGCGCGGCCGGCGCGGTGGCGTTGGGGCGACGCTTGGCGTGGTTCCAGGCCACAAAGGAGGCTGCGTCGGTCCGCAGGCGGTAGTCGGACCAGTTGAAGCCCTCCACCGGCGCTCGCTTGATCTCCACGTTACCGGGCGCCGCATCGGCCGCCTGATAGAAGTACCAGGGCGTCTGATCGGGGGCGTCCCCGGCCTCCAGCGACCCACCGCCCTGGGGCGCAGGCCGCAGGATGATGTATTGGCCGGTGGCGACGTTTTTGAACTGCACGGCGGTGGCGTGCACATCCAGCTCGGCGAGGGACGCGATGCGCATCATGGTCAAACCTCCTCAGCATGTGTCGAGTGATGACCGCAGGCTAACACCGCTCGCCCAGAGGGCCCATTACAGTTGATTACGTGGCCCTGTTTTCGCCGGCACCCGATGGGTCAATGTTGAAAAATGCAAGTCAGATCGAATGGTTAGAGCGCATCGACCTGGACGCGCCGGAGCCCCAACCGCATCAAAGTGCCCGGCCGCCGCTCCACCAGACCCGCAGCGTCTTGCACCCCAATGTCCTCCACTTCGCGGCGAGCGCGATGCACCTGCACATTGAGGTGGCCGCGATCGAGCGCGAGCATGCGCGAGAGGCGCTCCGCCTCCACCCAGCCCTCATCAGGCTCGGCCAGCCGCAAGCGCGCCAGGATGACCAGCAGGTAGTGGTGGGCCCGAAAATCCGGCCGGTGGGTGGTGCTGCCCACCTGCCACTCGGCCTGCACAAACTCCTCGTCCCGGCTCACGCCCAGGTGGAGCGACACCTCGGCCAGCCGCGGGGCCCCGGCCTCCACCGTGGCCAGCAGCACCTCGGGCAGCGCCAACATCCAACGCTGCCCACCCGCCACCACCTCCGCGGGGGCGGGGCGCTCGCCCGCGTCGTCTTCCACCACCCAGCCGGTCGGTTGCCGAAAAACAACCACTTCTGGGTTGTCCACCGACGGGAGGGCCAAGGTCTGGCCCACCGCCACCTCGCGGTGGCCCGCCTCATTCACCGCCACCGCGGCCGGCGGCAGGGTGTCGAGCCACACAAACTCGCTCTCATCACCGAAGCGCACCCGGCTCTGCACCGCCACCAGGGCGGTCTCGCCGGCGAGGAGGCGGCGGCCGTCCACGAAGGTGCCATTGCGGCTGCCCAGATCCCGCACCGACCACGTGCGCCCCTGCCAGGCCAGCACCGCGTGCTCGCCCGAGGCCCGCATGCTCTCCAGGCGCAGGCCAGCGGTGCGCGCGCGCCCCACCACCACCCGCGCCTCCAGCCGAATGCGGGTGCCATCGGCCGCCAGCAGCTCACCCATGCGCCCTCCCGTCCGCGTAAGCCACCGAATATGTTCGCTTTTTGCGGTTGCCTTTTGCGACCCGCTCAGCGCACCGGCTCAGCGCCCGCCGCAAAGATCCGCAGGCGTGCGGCCCCCGCGACCTCGTCGTCGCTGCGCAGCTCGATCAGCTCCGCCGACCCCTCGCCATCCAGGTTGGCCACCGCGAGCTGGTGCACCGTGCCGTTGTAGCCCTCCGACCGCCACACCACCTGGCCGCTGGCCCCCTGGACCTGCACGCGGGTGGGGGTGCGCCCGTCGCGGCTGGCGTTGCCCTGGCGCAGCGTCGGAAACTCGGTGCCCTCGCACCCATCGAGATCCGCTGGCACGCCCAGGCCCGCGGGCCCACGGCGCAGCGCCACCAGGAACCGCGCCGAGCGCTCGGCGGGCACCTTGAACAGCTCGCGGCCGTCCTGCAGGGCGTTGAAGGTCACGTCGGTGTTGGTGCCATCCTCCCCCGAGCCGCCCACGATGCGCAGCTCCGGCACCCCGTCGCCATCGATGTCCGTGTCCAGGCCCCAGGTCAGGAAGCGGTACGAGCCCAGCTCCGCCCGCGGCCGCACCGCAACACCGGGCTCCAGCACCTTGAGGTAGCGCAGGTTGAGCGCCTCGTCGTCCACCACCACGCGCTGGCTCGAGCCCAGATCGCGCACCTCCACCTGCTTGGCCGTGCCGCGCAGGGCGATGGGGATGGGCGGGGTGACATTCTGAATCAGGCTACTGGGATCGAGGTAGTGCAGCACCAGCCGGCTCATCTCCTCACCCACCCCGGCCACCTCCGGCCCCTGGCCGCGCAGGTTGCCCGGGTTGGGGGAAAGCACGAGGCGCGTGGGGTGCTGGGCGACCTCCTCCAGGCTCACGCCGTCCAGCAGGTGGGTGCCATCACCGCCAGCGCGCACGATCTCCGGCACCCCGTCGCCATTGACATCCCACCCCGGGCGGAAGGTGCACACGCCCTGGCGGGCCCGCTCAGCCTGGGTGCCCAGATCAAACAGGGCGCAGCCCAGATCGGCCCCATCCACCAGGGCGTAGGCCGCCTCGCCCACCACCGCCACCTGGACGCGGGTCGCCGGACCGGGCAGCGCCACCGCACCGGCAGGCGCAAGATCAGGCCCCAACAGGCGAATCGCCTCGCCCTCATCGCCGCGGGTCCACACCACGAAGTGGCCGCCCACGGGCCCGAGCAGCTCGGTGGGCGGCCAGGCTTCGGGCATGACCACTGCGGTGTCCACCGCCGGCAGGACCGTGGTGTCGCGCAGCTCAGCGGTCCGACCATCCAACAGCGTCAGCCGCAGGCCCTGGGGATCCCGGGCCGTGATCAGGATCTCGGGCAGGCCGTCACCGTCGGCGTCCACATCGGCCTGCACGGTGAGGGCGCCGGGCAGCGGCTCACTCTCGAAGGCGAGGTTGGGAGCGGCCCCGCGCGCCCAGCACTGCTCCACCGGCGGCCGACCCCGATCCTCCAGCGGCGGCGGCCCCGCCTCCCCGTCCCACTCCTGGGCCACCCGCATGTCCACCGGCAGGTCGGCATCCAGGCCCTGGGCATCGATGACGCGCGGCCCGCTGCCCCCGCCGTCATCACACCCGCCCAGTGCGCCCAGCAATCCCAAGATCCCGGCGACCGCTTTTGCTCTTTTGTCCATGATCTCCCCCCTCTTGACCTTCCCTTAGCAGAGCAGACCCAGGTCGGGCAACGCATAGGAGAAACCGAGCGGTGAAGCCGCCGACGGTCGGCGCGCGGGCCTTCAAAGACCAGCCAGCGGCGCGCTCGGGCGCGGAGGAGGGCGGCAGGCGGGCAGTCGCCACCGGGGCGGGCGAGCGCGTTCCAGGCGCGACATCCTCTTAAAAACCTGTATAAAATCGATGCCTTACTGGCCCACTCTGCCTACATGGGCCCACCCACTGCCCAAAATGCAAGCGTTGAGCGGTGAGCGCGCCCGCCCCCGCGCCATTCTTCGTTGACACCAGGGCGCCCCCGGGCTATTCCAACCGCTAAACTCACGCCGCAGGAGCGCCCGTCCCCTTGGAAGAACGCAGAAGGATCAACCACCAGATTCGCCTTCCCCGCATCATGGTCATCGACGAAGAAGGCGTGCGCCTTGGGGAGATGTCGCCCGACGACGCTCGCCGCATCGCCTTCGAGCGGGGCCTGGATCTGGTGGAGGTGGCACCGACCGCCCGCCCGCCCGTGTGCCGCATCATGGACTTCGGGCGCTTCAAGTACGAGCAGCGCAAGCGGCAGAAGAAGCAGCACCAGATCGAAACCAAGATCATCAAGCTGCGCCCCAAGACCGATCCCCACGATCTGGAGACCAAGCTGCGGCACGCCCGTCGCTTCCTCGAGAATGGCGATCGCGTCCGCTTCGTGGTGCGCATGCGCGGCCGCGAGCGCGCGGTGACCGATCGGTGGGTCAAGCAGCTTGAGGAGCTGACCGCCAAGCTCAACGAAGTGGGCACCTCGGGGCCCCCGATGTTGGAAGGTGGTGGCGTCACCGCCACGGTGGAGCCCAAGAAGATCCCGGTGCGTGATCAGAACGACTCGCCCCGCGAGCGGCCTGACCAGCGCGGCAGCAGCGCCGACGACGACCTCGATCTCTCCTACGACGGAGACAGCGAGGACGACGACGACGATGACGATGATGACGACGATGAGGATGAGGCCGCCGAGGCCAAGCCTGCGGAGGCCAAGCCCGCCGAGGCCAAGCCCGCCGAGGCCCAGCCTGCTGCCGAAGCCCAGCCGGCCGCCGAGGCCAAGCCCGCCGAGGGCTGATCCCGGCATCGGGGCCCACCTGGCCCCCGCCTCACTCGCCCCACCGCCCTTCAGGCGCCCACCGCACCCGCGGTCACAATCGTAGTCTTTTCAAGCACTTGAAATCTTCGGAGGTCGCTCAGCCCTTGGCCACCGTGGCCTGCTCAGCGGCCTCGAAGGTGATGCGCACCTGGGCCCCGCCGTGGGCGCCCGCCACCACGTGGAGCTGACCGCCCGCGTCTTCGGCGATGAGCCGCGCCAGGGCGAGGCCCACGCCCATGCCCTGAGGCTTGGTGGTCTGGCCGGCCTCGCCGGGGGTGGCGAAGCCGGGGCCGTCGTCGGACACCACCAGGCTGGTGCCCTCCACCGCCACCTCCACCCGGCTGGTGGCGGCCTCGGCGGCGTTGAGAATCAGGCACATGGTGGCCTGCTCGAGCAGCAGTCCGTCGGCGACCACACAGGCCTCGGGGGCGCGCCCCCCTCGAACAAGCTGGACGCGGGCCAGCGCCGCGATGCCCGGGCGGGTCAGGCGCAGCGCTTGATCGGCGATGGCGTCGAGCCCCACCGGGCCCACCCCCGCCCGCTCCCCCCGCGCCAGGGCGCGCAGGTGCTGCACCAGGGCGGCCATGCGCTGCACCGCCCCGAGGATGCGCGTCACTTCGAGGGCCACCTCGGCCGGCGTGGGCGGCGGGTCCACCGCGAGGCGCTCGCCGAGCAGCTCGAGGGCCAGCGCGGTGCTGGTCAACGGCCCGTTGAGCTCGTGAGCGAGGCCAAGCCCCGCCAAACCCATGCGAATGATCCGGTCCTGCTGCATCGGACGCAGCCTACCTGAGGGCGGGCCCCAGGCCAACGGGCGCCACCACACGGGCCAACCCCAGCGGGCCGGCCGGCACAATCCCAAGGAGAATCAACAGCTTTGACCGAGCCGCTAGAACCGACGGGTGGACACGTGGGGCGGCGTCTCGCCCTCCATCAGCAGGCGCGCGAGGAGCTGACCGGCCTTGAAGCCCCAGCCGATGCCGTGACCGGTGAACCCGGCCACGCAGTAGAGGTCGGTGCGCCCGGGCAGGGCGCCGATGATGGGCAGGCCGTCGCGGCTGAAGCCCATGGTGCCCGACCACCGATAGTCGATGCGGGTCTCGGCCAGGCCGGGAAAGTGGCGGCGGAGGAAGTCCTCGAGGGCCTGGTTGATGGTGGGGTTGATCACGTCCGCGGTGCCCACTTCCAGCTCCTTGGCGAGCTGGCGGAAGCCGCCGATGAGCACGCGGCCATCGGGCAGCTGGCGGAAGTAGTCGAGCACGAAGTTGGCATAGCAGGGCGCGGGCAGGAAGGGCGCCACCGGCTCCGTCACGATGATCTGGCCGCGGGTGGGGTAGATCTTGTCGGCAAACCAGGGGTGCAGATCGGCGCTGTAGCCGTTGGTGGCGAAGACCACCACGCCCGCGTCGATCCGCCGCATGCGGGTGTGCAGGCGCACCCCCTCCTTGCGCGTCTCGATGGACCGCACCTCGTGGTGGGTGAGCACCTGGGCGCCGCTGCGGGCGAGGATGCCGCGCACCAGCTTCGCCGGGTGGACCTCGCCGTCGTCGTGGTAGAGCACCCCCCCAAAGAAGCCCTCGGCGTGCAGCGAGTCGCAGACGGTCGCCGCGTCCACAGTGGAGACGTCCACGCCCAGTTTCTGCAAGTGTTCCGCGGTCTTGCGCAGTTCACTCATCTCGTGCTCGCTGCCCGCCAGCGAGTAGGTGCCGCCCCGCTTGAAGGCGCACTCGAGGCCGTCGGCGATGAGGTGCTTCTCGATGAGGGCCAGGTTGTCCTGGCTCATGCGCCACAGGTCGATGGCCTGCTGCTCGCCGTGTTGGGCGGCCTGGCGACTGAAGTGCTCCACCGAGCCGCAGGTGACGAAGCCGGCATTGCGGCCGCTGGCGCCCGAGGCCACGTCCCCCCGGTCGAGGACCGCCACCGAGAGGCCCGAGTCCTTGAGCCACCACGCCGTGGAGGCCCCTGCGATGCCCGCGCCGATGATGGCCACATCCACCGTGAGCGGCGCGGTGTCGGGCGCCTGATCTTGCCAATACGAGACGGTCATCCACCCCTCCAAGCCAGTGGCCCAGCATGCCAAGGTGCGCCATCATCCGAAAGAGGCGACCACCCACGCCACTGAGGCATCGGTTGCCCGCGAACCACGCGTGTCCTGCCCACGGGGGCGCGCCACGCATTGACACCAGCGGCCACCTTGTGAAACGACGGCCGCACCCTTGATGATCGCTTGAGGAGTACCCGATGTCCTTCACCCTGCCCGCCCTGCCCTACGCCCGTGACGCCCTGGCCCCCCACATCTCGGCCGAGACCATCGACTTTCACTACGGCAAGCACCACATGGCCTACCTGACCAAGCTCAACAGCCTGGTGGAGGCCGACGCTTCGTTGCAGGGCAAGTCCCTGGAAGATCTGGTGAAGTCCAGCACCGGCGTGCTCTTCAACCAGGCCGCCCAGGTGTGGAACCACACCTTCTACTGGAACAGCCTCGCCCCCAAGGCGGGCGGGGCTCCCACCGGCGCTGTGGCGGCCGCCATCGACGCGGCCTTCGGCGACTTCGCCACCTTCAAGACGAAGTTCAGCGACGCGGCGGGCGGCCAGTTCGGCTCCGGCTGGGCCTGGCTGGTGAAGGACGCGGCGGGCGCGCTCAAGATCGTCACCACCTCCAACGCCGGCTGCCCCCTGACCGACGGCCACACCCCACTGCTGACCTGCGACGTCTGGGAGCACGCCTACTACGTGGACTACCGCAACGCCCGCCCGGCCTACATCGCGGCGTTCTGGAACCTCGTGAACTGGGACTTCGTGGCCGCCAACCTCGGCTAGCCACTTCACCCAACCCGCCGAATCTACTCGCCTTTTTTCAAGTCCTTCACCATCTCCAGCGCCGTGCAAATGCACGGTCGCGTCTGGCAGCCACTGCAGAGGTAGTCCACCTCGGCCCAGTAGCCGGGGTGCTCGGCCACACGGTGGAAGCCCAACCGGTTGAGGTAGCGCCGGGAGGAGTCGTGGGGGGATTCCTTCCACGAGTGGGCCACCACCGCGCGGGCGCCCAGGTGTTCCAGGTCGGTCAGGGCCAGCAGGGCCAGCTTGCGCCCCAGGCCCGTGCCCATGCAGTCGGGATCCACAAAGCAGGATTGGAAATAGGCGGTGGCCTCCAGCGGGTGGGGCCAGCGCGTCGGGGTGAGCCCACGGCCGCGGCCCGCCTGCCACCGACCGGGCGGAAAAGCAAAGCGAAAGCCCACCATCCGCGCGCCCTTGAGCGCCACGTAGGCGGTGGTGGCCAGAGGCGTGGTGGCGCGCTCGATGTAGGCCCGCACCAGATCGGGTGGGTAGTAGTCCACCCCGGCGAGGCGATCGGCGAGCAGGCTCACCGTCGCGGCGTCTTCCAACTGCATGGCGCGCAGGCTGAGCTCGGACATGGGGGCATGGTAGCAGGTCGTGCGCGGTGAGAAACCCGCGACGTGGGGGCGGACCACCGGAAACCGCGGTCGCAAAAAATGAGGCAGCCGGCGCCTCAATCACCTATAAAATCATGTAGATGGGCGCCCGACTGCTGGGCGCGTGGGGGGCGTTTGGCGGGGCTTCGTGTGGCTTGATGGCACGAGGCGTGGCAGGATGGCTGCGAGGAGGGTGCCATGCGCAGGCTTATCGGGTTGGTGGTGCTGGGGTGGATGGGGTGTGACAGCGGCACTTCGGAGTGCGTGGGCTCGCTGTGCTTCCAGGCGGTTGAGCCGGACGTGGGCCGCGACGCCGGCCGCGACGCCGCCGCCGACGCGCTGGGCCTCAGCGAGGACACTGGGGTGGATGGCGCCCCGGATGCGGCCCCCGATGTGGGGCTCTGCGTGCCCACCACTGAGCAATGCAACGGCCGCGACGACGATTGCGACGGGCGCACGGACGAAGGCTTTCCCGGCACGGGTGAGGCCTGCATGGCCGGCGAGGGGGCCTGCGCCCGGCCCGGCGTGCAGGTGTGCGACGACGCCGGTGGAGTGGTCTGCGACGCTGTGCCCGGCGAGGCCGCCGTGGAGCTGTGCGCCTCGGGCCGCGACGAGGACTGCGACGGCGCGGTGGACGAGGGCTTTGAGATGCTGGGCAGCGCGTGCCGGGCGGGCGTGGGCGCCTGCGAGCGCACCGGCGAGGTGGTCTGCACCAACGGCGCGGCGGTGTGTGACGCGCGCGCTGCCGAGGCCCAGGCGGAGAGCTGCAACGGCTTCGACGACAACTGCGATGGCCAGACCGATGAGGTCTTTCCCGAGCAAAATCAGGTCTGTAGCGTCGGCGTGGGCGCCTGCAGCCGCTCCGGCACCTGGCTGTGCACCGGCGGCAACCTCGCCTGCGATGCCACTGAGGGCGATCCCGGCGAAGAGCGCTGCAACGCGCTGGACGACGACTGCGATGGCGCCACCGACGAGGACTACCCCCAGCTCGGCACCCCCTGCGCGGCGGGCCTGGGCATCTGCGCGGCCGCTGGGCAGGTGATCTGCGATCCCATCGACGCCGGCCGCACCCGCTGCGACGCGGAGCCCGGATCGGCCTCGGCCGAGGGCTGTAACGGCCTCGACGACGACTGCGACGGCACCACCGACGAGCGCGATCCCGCGCCTGGCTTCGACTTTTTCGATTGCGCCCTGCCCAACACCGCCACCCACACCTGCGCCGAGGCCACGTGTGGGATCCTGACCTGCACCCCGCCCTGGCAGGACGGCGACGGGCGCGTGGAGACGGGCTGCGAGTGCCGCCCCGACGCGGTGGATGAGCCGGACGACGACTTCTTCGACGCCAACTGCGACGGCATCGACGGCGACCGCAGCCGAGCGCTGTTTGTGTCCACCATCCGCGGCAACGACGCGGGCGACGGCAGCGCCGATGCCCCGCTGCGCAGCATCCAGTTGGCGGTGAGCATCGCCGGGCCCGCTGGCCGCCCCATCTACCTCGATCGCGGCCTCTACAGCGTGCGCGGCGCACCCCTCATCTTGCCGCCCGGCATGAAGATTCACGGCGGCTACCGCTACACGCCCCAGGGCCACACCTGGGAGCGCGGCACCCTGGCCGACCTGCCCACCCGCATCGGCGGCCACTGGCAATTGGTGCGCTTCACTGGCGACGGCACCCCCACCCTTTTGGACAACGTGGAGCTGTCCGCCGACACGGCGCCCGCCGGCCAGAGCGCCATCGCCCTGATGGTGCGCGGCAACGGGCTGGTGTTGCACGGCGTGCAGATCTACGGCGGTGAAGGCGGCGACGGCATGGACGGCCAACCCGGTGTGGCGGTGCCCGGTACCCCCACCCCCGGCGCGCCCGGCTTCCCCGGGGAGGGCTTCTGCGCGGGCTGCGGCGGCGTCTCCGGGTCCAACCAGGCCTGCGAAGAGGCCACCGGCGGCAACGGCGGCAACGGCGCCCGCTCGAACCGCGGCAACCCCGAGGCCACCGCCGGTGAGCCGGGCCGCGACCCGGTTGCGGGCGGTGCCGGCGGCCCCGGCGGCGGCGCGGCGGCGCCGGGCCAGCCCGGCATCGATGGCCAGCCCGGCCAGGACGGCCTCTCCACCCCCGGCGGCGCCGTGGCGGGCCAGATCGACCCGGTCACCGGGGCCTGGGGTCCGGTGCGCTCGCGCAATGGCGGTCCGGCCACGGCGGGCGGCGGTGGCGGCGGCGGTGGCGGCGGTGGCACCGACGGGGTCGGACGCGGCGGGGGCGGGGGTGGTGGCGGAGGCGCCGGCTGCGCCGGCAGCCCGGGTATGGGCGCGCTGGGCGGTGGGGCCTCCATCGGCATCCAGGTGATCGACGGCCGAGTGGACTTCTTCGGCGGGCGCTTTGATCCCGCCCCCGGTGGCCAGGGCGGCATCGGCGGCCATGGGGGACCCGGGCAGGTCACGGGCGGTGGCGGGGCGGGCGCGATCGGCTGCCCGACCTGCGGCATGGGCGGTCGTGGCGGCACCGGTGGCCGGGGCGGCTGCGGCGGCATGGCGGGCGGTGGCGCGGCGGGGCCCTCGGTGGCCATCTTGCGCGTGGTGGAGGGTGCTCAGGTGGGCGAGGTGCACATCTTCGACCTCGCTGGCGAGCCCGCCGAGCTGACCGTGGGTCCGCTCGTCCCGGGTCGGCCGGGCGCGGGTGGCCGCCAGGCGGCCTGCCCCGACGTGGGCGGCGACGGCGAGGTCCCCCCCCCGGAGGCCATCGTCTGCTGCACGCTCCAGCTCGATGGCACCTGTGCGGGCCTCGTCGCCTGCAATGGCCACTAGAGCACTCACCCAAGTGCCTGCAATTCAACC
>Ga0075163_10009530_pt1 | contig 12750 bp, 10 predicted proteins | sample JI1023141ADNA_FD_71478 | JGI IMG/M metagenome (GOLD analysis project Ga0075163, IMG submission 71478) | Wastewater effluent complex algal communities from Wisconsin, to seasonally profile nutrient transformation and Carbon sequestration -... | ecosystem: Engineered > WWTP > Effluent > Algae...
GTGATGTCTCCCTTGTCTCCATCCGAAACGCCGCCAGATGAAACAGGGTCCGCTGGCACTTGAACAACACCAGCGCCAGTCAATGTCCCATCCAATGCGTTAGATGTTCTATCCTTCACAACCCCCGACAAATTGTTTCCAAGGTCAACATCCAAGAACCAACCGATTTTTCGAACGGTGTTACTCGCATCAAGCAATCCAGCGCCGGTAGTTGTCGCGACAAACTCTGTCCCGACCGTGTTGTTTGCAGACCCGGCAGTGGTGAAATCTGAAGCTGCTCTAGCCACGATTCGATACCGCTTGCCAACAGTCAGGGTCCCGGAATTCAGGATCGTCGTGCTGCCCCAGACATCTGCAGGAAGGACGCCTCGGTACATCTGCGCCACCTCGGTCGCGCTCAACGCCCTGTTTGCAACTCTGAACTCAGAGATCGTCGATACCCACGGCTGGCTGCTGGTGAAGAGTCCGATGTTGTATCGATCGGTGGTTACACTAGACGACCACGGAGGAGCGGCTCCACTCGTCGCCTCTGAATAGGTCAATGCTGTGCCGTTTGCATAAATCGCGAGTGTCGTTCCTGCTCTGGTAATTGTCAGATTGACAGGGCTACCTGCATACGCCGCGAGCTGGGCGGGAGTGACCAGCGCCAGCCTAAAGTCACTCGCAGTAGCGCCGTAAACAAAGAAGGAGAGATTCCCAGACGAATCCAGAACAAGCCCACAACCATTCACCGCAAACGAACCGGCAACAGTGGTGAGAGTAAATATTCCTGCATTGTTCGTCGGACTAGAAGCAGGCCACCTAACTCTGGCGTGTATCGTGAAAGGATCTGTCCCAAGTTGCTGAGAAAGACCTCCAATGTAGCTGGACGCCTGAATTCCGTCCCAAGAATACCCCCTGTCGGGCTGGTCGATTGGGGCCACTGAAGCCGCTGCAGACGCAGAACCAACACTCTTGATCCACTTCACTCCGTTCCCAACCAGTGCCCCGTCCCCGTCGTTGGTGGAACGGTCGTACACCGTGGTCCCAGAATTACCAACCAAATCAGGGTCAACGATCCACCCAAGCCGGAGTACCGTGTTTGATGCATCCAACAAACCTGCACCCGAACCGGTCGCCGTGAACTCAGTCCCGACTGTATTGTTGGCTGCCCCAACAGTCGTGAAATCAGAGGCTGCTCTCGTTGCAATCCTGTACCTGAACCCAACCGTGAGCAGCCCAGAAGCCTGCGCCGTCATGCTCCCCCACATGTCAGACGGGGAGACCCCTTTCGACAGGGTTGTCACCTCTGATGCAGTCAACGCACGGTTGGCAACTCGGAACTCGTGGATTGTGGAAGGCCACGCAGTGCCGGCACCTGCGCCGATATTCCATTTTGTGCTTACCGGTGACGCTGACCAAAGAGGCGGTGAACCGTATGCCTCCTCGACAAACGGGTACTCACCACCATTGATGTAGACCTTGAATGTGGTGCCCGATCGCGTGAAAACAAAGTCCACGACCTGACCCAACAGAGATTCAATCCCACCCCGTGAAATCGTCGCAATGCGCCTATCGGAAATTGTCGCCCCGTACAGCACTGGGTAGAGATTTCCGTTGCTCGAAAGATAAATGGCAAACCCGGGAAAAGTGGTCGTTCCAGCACTCGACCCAATGCAGATAAGTGCCCTAGCGGAAGCCTGTATGCTTTCCGGAAGTCTCGCCTTCACGTGGATCGTGAACGGGGACGTTCCGACATCTTGCATGTTTCCGCTTGCGTATCCTCCGACGGCCGGGTCGAACGACAGTCCCTCAATTGTGGTCTGCCTGTTCTGTGTGTCGGTAAACCCGGAAGGAACATCGTATAGCTGGTTAATGTAGAGGCCGGTGTTGTCGCTTATTAAACCAGATCCCGCGTCCGCCTTCACCCCAATCTCTCCCGACACAATTGTCGACGAATACGTCGAGTTAAGGAAATTACCAATGATCTGCACATTCTCGGGCGTGTATGTCTGGCCGGAAATTGCAGTGCCGCCGAGCGTGCTGCTCGACAAAGCAATTAGGGGCTTTCCTTGACCCGTGTAAGAAAACCGCGTGTTCTTCATCCGCACGTCGTACGCGGCCCCGACCCTCACCAGATCGTAAGCCCGAAGCGTCGCTGAGTTTGTGAGCGCATTCGAGAACTCAACCCCGTAGAATTTGTCGCTCCATCCGTGAATCCAGCAATCAGTGATTGAGATGTTGTTCACCTTCCGCCCGCCAGAGCTGATTTGCCGAGTGTCAATATGGAGCGAGTCTCCAAGCGAGAACACAATCTGGGAGTTCTGGAGCCGGATTCCGTTGTGCTTGTCCTCAGCGTTGCTTGTGGTTGCCTCACGGTCAACAAACGAGACAGCGGGCCATCCAGCACCGTCATTGTTTGTAGCATCCCGCTTACCACAGAACCGCACAGAAACGTCATCGAACAACGACTCTCGAACGGAGTTGTTCAGGTACAGTGCCGACCTCTGGAACCTCCAAATCATCACATCACGGATGTTGAAATAGTCGCAGTGGTTCATGTAGATACCACCGATGTCAGAAGCCCTGTTGTTTCCCTCTAAGCTGAAATTTTCGAGCAGCGTCGGGACCATGTTGAACTCAGTGTCCAGTTGGGACCCAGACACTAGATCATCGAAGGAGATCATCCAACCAGTGGCACCCGACAGCGCCTTGAGCGTCGTGTTCCACTTATTATGGCCCTTGAGGACAAGGCCCTTCTTGATCACCAAATTGGATACGACGTTGGTACCATCCAACTGGACTGTTCCGTACCCGACCGTATCTATGGCTGACTGGATTGCTGCCGTGGCATCCGTCACTCCATCCGACTTGGCCCCGAACCACCGGGCCTCGACGTAGCTGGGTGGGCACACTCTCTTGACTCTACCACCGTTGACGTTCCCAAAAACGGTCCCGAGGTTGGTAGTCGTTGAGGAGCTGCCGTCATAGAAAAAAGAACCTCCGCCACCGTCGTTCACCACCGATCTGCCCAATACAAAAAGATTCGTGTGAATATCCTTCAAATTCGCCCGGTACGCGTCATCGAGCGTATTAAACGTTTTAACGAACCGCTGGCCATAGGCCGACAGGCCAAACAGCAAAGCCAAAATAGTAAATAGTTTTTTCATACCAGTTTTTTCCACAAACCGCCAGTCGTATAATCGTTAGGGCGCACAACCGAATTATCGTCATCTGTAGACGTATCGCCCACATACCATGTATAAATTCCACCACCACCATCGTCCGGAGTTACAGCTCCTTGAACCGTAACTTGATTAATAATAGGGCCATCCGACGTAAGAATAGCCCTAAGAGCCGCAATGTTAGGTTTAACAGTACCGCCACTGCCGCCCCCGCTGGACGGCCCGGCGGCCGGAATGAACCTCGTATAGGCCAAATGGGCCAAGCGGTAATTATTAGCGGCAATGGCGCTGTTCACTTTACCTTTCCGCGCGGTTCACGCGCAAATTTGAGGGCCGGAACACGCTGCACTCCAGTAGTGGAATGTTCGCGCCTCATGTTAGATTGGTTAGTGGACGAATAGGTGGTATACTGACCACCGCCACCAACGCGCGGATGCCGAAGTTGAGATGTGCGATTCATAATTAAAAAAAGGGAGGGCCCACGGGCCCTCCCTTAGGTAGCATTGATTAGTTCAGCGGATCGTAAGTGACCTGAATGGTCGCAGCCACAGTCGCATTGGCCATAAGGCCACGCGTGACGCACAGACGATTGTCTGCGATGGTTTGGCCCGCGGCCGGAAGGGACAGCGAGTCAAGGACGGGCAACGGGTAAGTTGCATTGAGGGCCACAGTAGTAGCAGCGTCGCCCACGCCGGTGTAGGTATAGTCGTTGGCGTTACCGAGAATATCAGTAACCGCAGCACGAGTGCGTGGATACGGATTGGTGCGGGCCCGATAGGAGTAGGCCGCATTGCTTTGAGTGGTGGACGTGGTCGACGCGTCATACACAGACACCACGGTCGCCGCAGCGGCCGTAATGACGATTTGACGAATCACGAAGCGCCCGGTCAAGAGGACCTGAGGCGTAGCGGCCACAAGGGCAAAAGATGCAGTAGTCATGATCTTAGATTAGAGGAGGGAGGTGGTGACATTGCGCGCGCGCTTGAACACGATCGGCAACACGTTGCGAGTGGTCTCACCGGCGATACCCATGACCATCATGCTGATGGTCTTGAGAAACTCATCGTAGGTATTGGGCTCGTAACGCACAGTGGCCGAGTCGTCAGTGCAGGGCACATTAAAACGGTCAGTGATACGAGGGCGCCCGTTCCACTTCAAGGAACCAACAGCATCGCCGCCGCCCTTGGCAAATTCGCTCGGGGGCGGACCAACGTCCACGATGGAATAACCTTGACCACCGCAGAGGAACGCAATTTCATATTGCGCGTCGCGATAGGCAGGATTACGAACGGTCTGGCCGAAGTTGGCCGCCGTGACATTTTCCTGAATGGTCTCGGGCGCGGGCCAAGTGACATCGCCAGCCGAGGACACATTGAACCGAAGCGGGTTGGAATGCAAGGAGGTCGTGACACGGCCCCAGAGCGAACCCTTGAAGCCCTCGGTCACAACATTCATGTTGCAATCCTTCATTTCCTTCAAGAACGGATCGTTCACGAAGTTGTTCCAAGCCTCGGATGAGGTCATCAGAAGGTACTTATCGTTGAGGAACGAATCGTCCTTCAGGGACCCGGCCTGATAAGGCACAGAGAGGGAATCCTCTTCGAGGTAATTCAAGGCCGCGAACACATTCTTGAGGCTCAAATTACCGGGCGAGAGCATATCGACCACTTTGCCCTTAAGGTAAGCGTTCGACTTACCGGTCGCGAAGGTCGGATCACCGTCACCAATGGGGCACAAGTCGTCGATGACCGTGGTCTTGTGATCACAGAACATGACGGCCGGGGACTGATGGAAGATGTAACCGCGATAGAACTGGGAGGAGAACTCTTCCTGCCACTTGAGCACGTAGTCCAGATTCTTCGCAATCTTGTTTTTCACGAAATCTTGAAACGCCGGAAGCCATTGAAAGGCCGGCGATTCAAACTTGTGATGGCGAAGCGAGTACGTGAACGTGCGCTCACGGTGCTGGATGATGTCCTTCTTGGCAGGCGCCGTAGCAATTGCCGTAGGAAAGGCAAATTGGCGAAGGGTGGGCGGGGGCTCAGTGATAACACCGGTGATGGTGGTACCCTTGTTGGGCTCCCAAGGAATGGAGCCGAAGATTTTACGGAAGTTGCCGTATTTCTTACGAAATGCGACCTCGCGCTCAACCATCCAAGTGGGAAGCGCGTTATACAGAGCGATATCTTGCGGAGTCCAGGCCTGACATGCATTCATGTCGATGGCAGGCATGGCGGGAATAGTAGCCATAAGTAGGAAAGCTGTGACAGTTTCTTGTACCGGCTCGCGTACACGTAGAAGCCATGCGCAGCTCACGCGCTTAGAAGCTATGTTATGGAATTAGCACAGAACGTGCCAATAAAAAAAGCCCCGCCGGAGCGGGGCTTGAGAAAAGAGTGAATTAACGGGCAGCCATTGCGTGCAATTGGGCCACAAGGGCCTTGGAGTCACTAGGATCAGGAGGACCCGATGCACCTGAAGCGTTCGGATTTGGGGCCGAGGCCCCGGTGGCTGCTTTAAAGGCCCCGCGCTTACTGAGTTCAGCCCGAATTGCTTGATTCTGCTTCATAAGCAACTGACCACCGGCCAGAGCCTTGGCCAACAGCACAATTTCAGGACGCCCTTGCATGAAAGCTGGGAACGTCTTGAGATAAGTGGCCTGAAGTGAGTGAAACTCAGGGTTTTTCACATTACCAAAGATCTCAGTGTCCATCTTGGTAAGGTTGGTGTTCAGCTCATTGTACTTTGTGCGATGTTGCTCAGGCAAAGTGTTGAGCTTGCCACTAAGATTCTGAATCATGGCCGTGGCCTGAGAAATCTTAGCCTGAATGCGGGCCGAGATGCCGGGATGGTCAGCGGGATTATAGGGCCCAGCCCATTGAGGTTTGCCATCGGGGCCCTTTTGCAGAAAATAGAAGGGCTTGCCCTGCTCAACAGCGGCCGCCTGTTCAATCCATGTTTCTTGTTCCTGAGATAGTCCAGCCACATGATTGGCCACTTCGACATATTCGGGCGTGAGCTTATAGCCCTCTTCGTGATCAAAGTAGCGGGCAGCCTTAGCGGCCTCGGAGGCGGCCTTAAGCTCATTTTCCTTGGCGACCAACTGCTCAGCGACCGTCGCCTTATCGACCAACTCACCATTTTGCAACTTAAGGGCAATTGGGAAGAATTTCTCGAAAGTGGCATTCGAGGAAAACTTAAGGGCGTTGGCCAAATCAGGATCTTTGATCTGGGCAAGCTTTGGGGCACGGGTGTTTTGACCGGCGCCTGCTGGCGCTCCGGCGACCGCTTGCGCGGCGCCAGCGCCAGCTTGCGGCGCCTGGATGTCACCATCTTCAGGTGTATCAGTGGAACTAGTTTGCGGCGCGCGGGAGCGCGCCGCTGACTCATTTAGTGTATTGGAGGGCGATGGGTCGGCGGCTGCGCCGCCTCCCGAGTCGAGGCCAGCGGTGGGGCTGAGGCCGATGTCGCTGAAGGAGGGCAATTGGTCGGTTACAGTTTCGTCAGACATAGGTATAGTTCGTTTAGTGTTTTGTAGTGGCGAAGTTTAAGGCGGAGGGCCTCGGGCTCAACGGTGTCGCTGGTGGCCGTCAGGTCCGCCAAAGCGGCTTGGACTTTATTGTGTAGGGCCCTGAGCTTGAGGTGCGTTATTGGATGGTTGATCCATTCGTGGTGCATCAGGGGCAGGGCCTCCGGCGGGATTTCCATAGAGTTGTTCGGCGGTTTGGATGGTTTGTTGGAATTTGCCTTGAATGTCAGGAGGCAGGGCCTGAAGGATTTCGGGCGGCAGGGCCTTAAGCAGTTCCAGCATAAGTTGGCCTACGGCCCGACTGTTGTCCTGCAGCATCGGGGCCATCTGCTGATATTCGTCAGGAAAGGCCAACTCAAGGATCTTGCGCAGGAAATAAATGCCGACGGGCGTTTGGGCGAAAAGTTGATAGAAGTTTGTGTACTTGCTCAGCTTTTCGCTGCGGGCCACATAGTCCACATCGCCCGCCGGCAAAATTTCCACTTGGTCCAGCGCGGCCCGAATGTCGGGCCGACTGGCCAAGAATTTTGTGTTGAAACCCGACGCCACGTTGAAGCGGACGATGTCCCAGCGGAACTTCAGCAATTCGGCATAGCCGATAGCGAAATTAGTCAACGGGACGGTTTGGCTCTGGACCGCCTGCTCTTTGGCCGCATTGAGCTCCGTGGCCGTTTTACGCGAGTCCTTACGGTTCGAGGCCGCAAAGTCAGTTTGGCCTGCGCCCGACGAGTTTTCTGTGCGCAGGGCCTGAAGGGCCATCAGGCACCCGGCGTCAGGGGCTGGGGGCGTGTAGAAAATGAGCTTCTCCTTCGTGACCACGCCCGGCTTGATGAGAACGCTGGTCTGCAGTGTCTCAGGATTTTCCACGACAGCCTGCTGGTCCCGGGCCGCAAACAGCTCCGAGGCCCGAATCATACCGTTCACGTATGAGGTCCAGCCCATCGTCAAAGCCTCTTGGTCATGCATGTCGGCATGGGCCCGGCCCTTAATTTCCACAAGGACCGGATTCTCCGTGATTTCGTAGAAGGTCGGGAAGATTGGGTACTGGTCAGTGGGCACTGGCACAAATTGGGCCGGGGCCGGATTCATGGGGTCGGCTGGGCCCTGGGCCGGGGCCGGGGCCATCTTGCCAATGAACAACGGAATTGGGTCCGACAGCATTTGATTCGGCTCCTCGCTGTACCAAAATTGCTGAATGCCCGTGGGCGTTTTGGTCATTACGGCGTAGACCTTAAAATTGCGATAGACCGCATCGGCCGCGGGCTGGGAGTCCAGAATGGCCTTGACCTTGTCGGCCTTCCATTTGTACTCCTTGGCCCAGTCCTTAAATTGAGACTCCGAAATCATGTAGCGGACGGCCACCATGGGCGCCTGCTGGAAATCGCGCGAGTTGACGGGCACGATAAAATCGGTCGTGGGCACATAGACCACATCGGTGTCCATGGCGTTGTCAGCATCTGGGATAACCATGAAGACGCCACGCCCATGAAGGGCCATGGCGTTAATTTCCTTGATGTGGGTGGCCAGCCAAGGTCCAGACCGGGCCGCCTTTGTTACCTCGGCCTCGATGACATTGAGGGACTCAAGGGGCACCACATCACTTGAGGCCGTCACATGGCGATATGAGCCTTTGAGGTACTGAATGAAAACGGGCAGCTCGCGCTTGATATTTTCAGCAATGACCCGGCGCCCAATGAATGTCTCGTTAGCGAGGACCATTTTCTTCTGGCGGGCCTCGTCCACAGTGATATCAAGTTCATACGCGTCCCGATTCATGTGCAAGACCGTTTCGTGCTTTGCCCAATCGCTCAGTAATGCCTTGAATCTTTGTTCCAATTGACCGTTGTCCAAAGAACCCTCCGGAGCGGTAGGCTCCGGCCCTTGCGGTGGTGTCATCAATGTCTCCATAAATACTGTTCCAGTCAGCCCAGAATGAATTGGGCACTTTGCGTTTTGTTTCTTCTGACGTTGCTGAGGCCCCGGCCCCATCGAAAATGTATTGGTTCAGGCCCGCGTTCGCCAAGATGGCCGCATCAAAATGGTCCGGCGAAAAAGCGGCCCGGGCCCTGAAGTCGGCCTTGGACTCAAGGAGGATCTTGCCGTCCTTGATCTTGTAATAGCGCATGCCCATTTGGCGCTTGAGTTTGGCCCCGGCCCGTTCCAGATTTAGTGTCTGGTTGTAGACCAACATGCGAAAGTTCCAGGCCAACTCGGCGCCCCGATTGTAGAACACGCGCTTGTTGCGCGCGGCCTGCTGGTTCAGGACACCATTGACCGGACAGCCCTCGTCGTGCATGCGTTGGATGATGGGCGTGCCAGTGCCTCCGGCGTCAGCGAAAACTTGGGCCGGGGCCAGGCGCTCCTGCTCAATGACCCCAACGAGAAGGCGCGTCAGTGTGGGCTCGTGGCGCTCAAAGAACTCAAGCTCCTTGATGAATTCGTTGCCCTCCCAAATTGACAACACAACCGCATCACCGCCAAGGGCCAGGTCCAGCCCAGCGCGGCGAGGCATTCCAAATGACGCCGGGGCCGGATACTTGTAGGTAATACGCTCGGGCGAAATGATGTGCAGCTGGTTCGTGACACAGAACTGGGCCAGGTACGACGACTGGATATAGGGCGACTCGATGCCAAACTCCTTGACGTCGCGCTCGAACTCATGAAAAAGGTGCGGGCACTGTGTATAGTCCACACGCCTAAAATAGGGCTGGCCCATGACCATGCGCTGCGGGTAAACTTGGTCGGGCCGCGTGCACTTGTCGTAAAAGTAGCCCTGCGGGTCGCCCGGCGAGCTGATGTTGACCCAGTGCGTGTAGCCGTGACAGCGCTTAAAGGACAGGACCAGCTCGTGTTCCAGCGACTTACATTCGTTCAGGACAATGGCCATCCCGAACCCGGCCTTGAGAGGATGCCAACCCTCGGTTTTGCCGCCCTCGTCCGTACGGAACATCGTGATTTCGGACTTGGTGACCGAGCACTTGATCTTGTGCTTATTGATCTTGAGGAATTTTGGGTGCAGGCCCGCATTGACCATTTTGGCCCGCTCCTCAATGTGGCGCCACGTCTGCTCGTGCAGCTGGGTGTATGACGACGAGGTCCCGATCCAGTGAAACCACGGCTTGCAGCAAACGCAGTAAAGGGCCCAGACGGCCAGCACGATCTGGTCCTTGCCTGAGCCGTTGGCCGCACAAAGGGTATATTGGAGGGGCGTCTGGACCGTGGCCTCACGCTTTGAGGCCTCGTCGTAAGGGTCCTCATAGCCCGAGAGCCTAAGCAGCTCTTCGATCTGCCACCTGTAGGGCTGAAGGTCCGGGAAAAATAGTTGACAAAAGTCCCAAGCGTCCCGTATTTGCGACAGGACGGCCAAAGGGTTAACTGACTGTGATGGTTCGACCTTCATTAAATTCCCTTCGGCGTTTTTCCAATTCAGCAAAGCGGGCGCCCAACGTGCCAATGGCCGCAAGGACACCACCCGCGTCCACCTGGACCGCGTCCCGCCGCCCTAATTTGTCGTCGCGCACAGTCCGCGCCGCGGCCAACCTCAAAAATCCGTTGTCCGAATTGCGCGCCACGTCGACCATTATGTCCAGCATTTCCTCCTCGACAGGTTTGGTTGGGTCGACCGTGCGAGTGGACTTGCGAAACTTGGCCGAGCCCTCGTACAGGGCCGTCTGGACCACATCAACGCTCAGGTCCATAGCCTTGGCGATTACGTCCGGGCTCGCGCCCGTCTCGTAAAGGGCCACCATTTGGTCAATTTGGTTCATAGGACTTTAAGGATAATCCAGCACTGGGCCGTTGCCCGTATGCAATTGCTGGACCTATATAAGATTAAGGTTGGCGATTGCTGAATGGCCCATGGCGAGGGCTTGCTGGACCGCGCTCGTATGACCGGCGCCCGGCTTCGCCGCGTGCGCCTGGTACCAACGCCAAACGGCCGCCGTGGCCCTAACGTCCGAGAGGGCGTCGTGGGCCCCTTCGAACGGGCGCCCGTAGCAGTACATATAGGCCTCCTGAAGATTGGGCCACTTGTAGGAGCCGCGCCACTTGCCCGGCAACTTGCAGATATCTGTCATCTTGGACATCATGCACAAGTGGCCCAAGCCGTCGAGCGGATTCTGGACCTTGTACCGAATGGACATTGCCTCAAGCATGGCAATGTCAAATTTGTTGTTGAAGGCTATGGCGAGGGCGGCCGGGCCCGGGGCCCCGGCGTGGGCCCCCAGGACCAGCGCGCGCAGCGCGCCGAGGGCAACGGCAGCGTTGACGCCTTCAGCGTTGACACGGGCGCGGGTCAGGCCGTGGGCCTCAAGGGCCTTCGGGTGAATTTCGCACTCGTCGGGCAATTGGACCATGGTGCTGTAACTGCCAACCTCATTGAGGGCGGAATCCAGCATAGCAGCGCCCACCTGCATTAGGTGGGCCGTGGGCCCGACGCCCGAGGTCTCTGTGTCATATATGAAGTACATAAATTGGAGGTCACACCAGAGAAACGAACTCTGGACTCTCGGCCGCCCTTAGACGTAACCAAAGTGCTACTTTACACCATGTGACCAATCGCGTCGACAAAATCGGTAAGACTTATACATGTAGTCCTATCCAGCATTCGACGCAAAGCTGAAGGTGCGTTGTGGGAGTCGAACCCACGCATGTGCCCATGTACTTCCGTTATACGATACGCACCATAAAACCCAACGGCGGGCCACAGGCGATAATCCCGCTTTCGCGGTGGACGGAGAACCTGCGGCCCGCCCGGCAATCATGAAGGGATAGCTAGACGTGTGCCAATTTGGGCAAAAAGTGGGATATGCTGTGAGATGAGTTGTAGTAGTGCCCGCTTCGGTTTCGGGGCTCCCGGCAGGGCCATTGTCGACTAACTCAAGTGAGTTAGTGGGGATTCGAGGATGCGCCAAACGCCTAATGACCCTCATTAGTGTGCCTTATTACGTGTGTAAGTCGTTTAGTCTCAAGGGTTTACAAAAGGATTTGACAGGGTTTTTGGGCATGCTATGGTGGGAACTCGGTGGTGGTGGTAGCGCGGGTGATATACCCACGGCGCGCACCCTCCCGACGGGCACCTAAGCCCGGTTGGTCCCGGATGGACCGTGACATAGACGGTGGATGCGCGAGGCTTGGCAGGCTCCCTAAAGGAGCCTTAGGCGTGGCCTAGGGGCGAAGTGGGCAGACTCACCAACTGAACCTCCCTAGGTAGCTTTGAGTCGGTTACTTGCGCTAGCAACCACTGGATGGTAGTAGAGGATAGATGTCCCCTAGTAAATTGCTGGGGGTAATGCAGAACCTTATAAATTATGAGCAACAACGAAATTATTTGGCAGGGAAAGAGTGTGCGAGTTCAAGCGGGCATTCAAGCGTTAGTAGATGTAACGCTAGGTGCGGATTTCTTCCGCTATGTTAGTGTGGCAATGAGGCGCGAAATCACGAAGAACGGCACAAAGTCGGTAGTCACGGCAAATGGGAAGGAAGTCAACGCGAGGGAGTTTGATCCTACCCAAAGGACTGGCCTTCGTGGCGACCGATACACCACGGGCCACAAAGAACAATGGTTGCTTCATTGCTGTGCAATGTGGAGTCGCCAATTGGCAGCATCGGACGAAGCGTTTGCCACGTTGGAAAAAGGCGGGATGCTTGGTAGCAACTTTGAGCCGATTGCTGGCAGCGCATTAGCTTGTCACTTGGCGTTCTTGAAGGACGCGTTTCTTCGTGAGCGTCAACCAGAGGTTAAGCCTGAGGAACAAAAGGCCTAACGGTTTAGTCATTGCCCTAGTGACCTACGGGTCACTAGGGGACATATATCCTCTGCAATACGGAGCGGCCTATTGCGTGACAGGCAATGGGTGGAACGAGTGTGCAAAAAGGCCTTGAGCCTGTTCCTCGGCCCTTAATCGCGTTAGAGCCTTATCCTATACGTTAATCGCGTGTAGCCAATCTCCAGCCTTGGGCCGTGTGTAGGCGCATAAGCTGGAGCGGGAACGGAGCGACATACAATGACGCTAGGCAAGAACCTAGTTAGTGTGTGCGTCACCGCCTAGCTTCAAG
>Ga0075163_10009531_pt1 | contig 12750 bp, 9 predicted proteins | sample JI1023141ADNA_FD_71478 | JGI IMG/M metagenome (GOLD analysis project Ga0075163, IMG submission 71478) | Wastewater effluent complex algal communities from Wisconsin, to seasonally profile nutrient transformation and Carbon sequestration -... | ecosystem: Engineered > WWTP > Effluent > Algae...
CACGACAAGGCCCACGACAAGGCCCACGACAAGGTGACGGAACGGGCGAGCGAGAAGGCCGAGAAGGCCAGCGAGAAGGCCGACAAGGCCGAGAAGGCCAGCGAGAAGGCCGACAAGGCGGCCAGGGCGGCGGACCGGAGCGAGAAGGCCGACAAGCCGGCGGAGCGAGCGACCGACCGGCTGGAGAAGATGACGGAGGCGGTGGCGGACCGGGCGCTCGGCGCCGGCGAGGCGGCGGCGGGTGAGGCGGACGACGGCGCGGCCCGCCCGACGCGCGGACGGACGGCCGGCGGCGCCCGCGCGCGCAAGGCGGCCGCGGTCGAGGTCGAGGCCCCGCCCGCCGCGATCGTCCCCGCCCTGCCGACGACGCCGCCGACCGTCGACAGCCTGCTCGAGCTCGCCCGCTCGGTGCTCGGCCTGTCCGACTACCGCCCCGGCCAACGCGAGGCCCTCGGCCACATCCTCGCCGGCAAGGACGTCATCGCGGTGATGCCGACCGGGTCGGGCAAGTCGCTGCTCTACCAGCTACCGTCGCTGGTCCTGCCCGGCCTCACCGTCGTGGTCTCGCCGCTGATCGCGCTGATCAAGGATCAGATCGACAAGATGGTCGCCCGCGGCGTCGCGGTGGTGCGCATCGACTCGACGCTCACCACCCGCCAGCGGCGCGAGATGGACGCCCTGGCCCAGGCGCCGGGCGGCAAGCTCCTGCTCACCACGCCCGAGCGGATGGCCGATCCCGAGTTTCGCGCCTTCCTCCGCACCGGCGCCGGCAAGGTCGGCGTGTCCCGCTTCGTCGTCGACGAGGCGCACTGCGTGTCGCAGTGGGGCCACGACTTCCGCCCGGCCTACCTGTCGCTGCGCAAGGCGCTCGACGATCTCGGCCGCCCGCCGGTGCTGGCGACCACCGCCACCGCCCCGCCCCACGTCCGCGCCGACATCCTCCACCAGCTCGGCATCGAGGACGCCGAGGCGGTCACCACCACCTTCGATCGCCCCAACCTCCACTACGAGGTGATCACGTTCCCCGGCGAGGACGACAAGCTCAAGACGCTGGTCACGCTGCTCAAGAAGCTGCCCCGGCCCGGCATCGTCTACTGCGCGACGGTCAAGAAGGTCGAGGAGCTGCACGAGTCGCTCGCCCGCCACGGCATCCCGGTCGCGAAGTACCACGGCCGGATGGGCAAGAACGATCGCGACGCCGAGCAGGAGCGGTTCATGGCCAGCAAGGAGCTGATCATGATCGCGACCAACGCCTTCGGCCTCGGCGTCGACAAGCGCGACATCCGCAACGTCCTCCACTATCACGTGCCGGGCTCGCTCGAGGCCTACGCCCAGGAGGCTGGCCGCGGTGGCCGCGACGGCAAGCCGACCCGCTGCGTGCTGCTGTTCTCGCCCGATGACGTCGCGATCCAGGAGTACTTCCTGTCGGGGACGTATCCGACGCGGCGGCAGGTCAAGGCGGTGTACGAGACCCTCGAGGCGTTCGTCGAGGCGACGCGGGGGCCGGCTCGCGACGACACGCCGGCGACGGTCGCCAACCTCGCGCTCGGCTCCGGCGTCGGCGCCCAGCGCACGCGCACGGTGCTGTCGCTGCTGAAGGACGAGCACTTCATCGTCGAGAAGGACGGCGGCCTCTACGAGCTGGCGGACCCGCCGCGGCCCGACGACGAGCTCGACGAGCGCGCGCGGCAGTACGAGGCGCGCCGGATCAAGGACCGCCAGCGCCTCGACGCGCTGCTGGCATACGTGAAGGTCATCGGCTGCCGCAACCAGGCGATCCTCGCCTACCTCGGCGAGGCCGACAATCCCGCGTGCGGGCGCTGCGACAACTGCCTGCGCTCGCGCGAGGCGGCGCAGGCGGCGGCCAACGAGGCGACCCGGTTCGGCTTCACGATCACCCGCGTCCTCGACGAGGAGGTGGTGACCGAGGTCAAGCCGCGCAAGCTGATGAAGCACCGGGTGGTGCGCATCGATCAACCGGCCGAGCCGACGCCACCGCCGGCCAGCCCGGCCCCGCCGACCGGCCCGCTGCGCCGCCCCGGCGGCGGCGCGCCCGCGCCGATGGTCCGTCACGGTGGCGGCGCGCCCGCACCGGTGGTGCGCCCCGCCGGCGGGCCGATGGTGCGGCCCGGAGGTGGCACGCCGGGCGGCGACGGTGCCCGCAGCGGCGCGCCCGCGCCGATGGTGCGGCACGGTGGCGGCGCGCCGGCGCCGATCACGCGGCGACCGGGGGACGGGCGACCGGATGGACGTCAGGACGGCCGACCCGATGGACGTCAGGATGGCCGCCAGGACAACAGGCCCGATGGACGTCAGGCCGAGCGACCCGATGGCCGCAACGACGGCCGGCCACAGGGCGATCGCGGCGGCCCGCGCGATCAGGTCCGGCCCGACGGTCGCGCGCCGGTCGCGACCGACGCCGCCCCGGTCGTGCGCGATCGCCGCGACCGTGGTGATCGCCCGGCCCGGCCGGCCCCGGCGCAGACCGAGCTCGAGCTCGATCCGACCGCGCTGGCCGCCGCCGCCGCCGCCGCGACCGCGCCGGGCGCCGAGCCCGCGCCGCCGCCCGGCAAGCGCAAGGCCGGCCCCGAGGAGGATCCGGAGGACGACGACCTCGAGGACGAGGACGACGAGGACGAGGACGAGGATGACGACGACGAGGACGACCTCGACGACGACGCCGATGACGACGACCTCGACGATGACGAGGACGATGATGACGACGACGAGGACGATGACGACGACCTCGACGACGACGATGATGATGATGACGACGATGACGACGACGAGGACGACGACATCGAGGTGATCGACAAGACCGCGGCCGCCCTCGCCGAGGAGGGCACCGAGGTCGAGGGCGAGATCACCGTCCTCGCGCGCAAGCGGATGCCCAAGGTCGCCAAGCAGCGGCCGTCGGTCGGCGGGACCGCGACCGGGGCCGAGGGCACCGACGCCGCCGCCGAGGCCCGCCGCCGCCGCCGCCGCCGTCGGCGCAAGCGGCGGGCGATGCTGCCGTCGAAGGCCGACTTCCGCTCGCCGGTGCTGTCGACCGGCGGTCCGCCCGATCAGGCCCCGAGCCGCGGCCGCGCCAGCGCCGGCGGACCGGTGATCGAGTACGTGCGCGGTCCGATGCGGATCAACATGGCGCCGGTCGCCTCGGCCGCGCCGAGCGACACCGGCGGCGGCGCCGGCGGCGCCAAGCGCCGGCCCCGCGATCGCTGGCGTCCGGGCGGTGGCGCGCCGCAGGTCGGCCGGCCACTGTCGGCGGCCGAGCGCCGCGCCGAGCGCCGCGCCGAGCGGCTCGAGAAGAAGCGTCGGCGCCGGCGCCGGCGGAAGCGGAACCAGGATCTGGCCGCCACCGCCGACGGACCGGTGTCGTTCTTCTCGCCGATCGGCGGGGCCCGACCGCAGCCGGCGCCCGAGGCCCCGGCCGGTGGCGACAATGGCCCGGGGGCGGCGCCGGTCCAGCTCGGACCGGACGGCCAACCCTTGCCGCGCAAGCGTCGTCGGCGCCGCCGCCGTGGCCGCGGCGGGCGCGGTCGCCCCGACGGAGCCCGGCCGGGCAACGGCCCGCCGGGCGAGGCGGCGGCCGGCGGCCCGCCGCCGCCGCCCGCTCCGCCGCGCGACGACGACGCCTGATCCAGCGCGGCGCGAACCTGCTACGCTGGGGTCATGCTCGGCAGCCTCCGCATCCGCGCACGGTCCGCTCGACGCATCGAGCTGGCGGTGTCGCGCGCGACGCAGGCGATCGGCTGGGTGATCGGCGCCGCCGGCGCGCTCGCCGGCCTGTGGCTGGCCGCCCACTCGACCCTCGCCGCGGTCGCCGCCGCGGTGGTCGCGATCGCCGGCGTGGTGATCGCCACCATGCGCCACGACCTCTGCTTCGATCGCGAGGACGGCGTGCTGCGGATCGACGAGCGCATCGCCGGCCTGCCCCGCCACGCGGTGGTGCCGCTGTTCCACCTCAAGGCGGTGGTGGTCAAGGCCCAGGCCAGCGGCAGCGGCTTCGTCGCGCTGATCGAGCGCCGGGTCGGCGAGCCGATCGTCCTCGACACCGGCGATCGCCCCGGTCCGCTGTACAAGCTCGCCCAGGCGGTCGCCGACGTCGCCGGCCTGCGCCTGGTCTACGACGCCACCGCGCGCTCGGCCAGCAGCTGATCGCCCACCCGCGACACCCGCGACCCGTGCGACCGCCGGCGAACCCGCGCGTCGCGCTGCAGCCGGGTCAGCCGATTGGTGTAGCTTCGAGCGCGATGCGCCTCGCCGCCCTGTGCGTGTTGCTCGCCGCCTGCTCGAGCTCGAAGTCGAAGGACAGCGAGGGCGCGCCGCCGCCGCCCGACCCGGGCAAGCGGATCGGCATCGACCCGCGCGACTGGACCTGCGACGTCCTCACCACGCCGGCGGTGCTGTCGGAGGCGCTCGGCGCCCCGACCCGCGAGATCGACAACAACATGCCGACGCCGCCGGGGGTGCCGCGGCCGTGCACCTACGTCGTCGAGGTCGTGCCCGGCCAGCAGGAGCCGTGGAGCTACGACCTCGACTGCCGCGACGGCGCGGTCAAGACCGCCGAGATCCTGTTCAAGCAGTACCAGGACGACAGCGCGCGCCTGGTGGCGGCCTACGCCGAGGCCTCGGCCGGCAAGCCGATCATCGACGACGCCGGGGTCGCGCTGCCGGCGCCGGGCGCGGCGTTCGAGGTCGCGGTCGGGCGCCGCGGCCTCGATCATCACGGCCAGGGCATCCTGTTCGTCGACGACGACGCCGCCTGCTACGTCCGCGTGGTCGGCAAGGATCCCGCCCGCCGGCTCGCCCTCGCCACGCTGGTCGCCGGCAAGCTCAAGCCGTCGACCGCGCCGATGCGCCCGCGCTACGCCGCGCCCACCGATTCGACCACGCCCTGACCGCGGCCCGCGCCGGCCGTCCCCGCGACCGGCGCGCCGCGTCTGCCACCACCGGAGCAACCATGGCCGAACCTCGCCCCGCGTCCTCGCTCGTCCCTGCCCGCCCCGGGCCCGCCCGCCGCGCCTACCGCGACGCCATCGCCAGCGTCGTCGCGCTCGGGGTCGGCGGCGCGCTCGCCCTGCCCGCCCCGGCCGCCGCCGCGCCGGCGGCGATGGCGCTCGAGCACTACCGGCTCGACAACGGCCTCGAGGTCATCCTCCAGCCCGATCCGACCGTGACGTCGACGGTGGTCCACGTCTGGTACCACGTCGGCAGCAAGGACGAGGTCATCGGCAAGACCGGCTTCGCCCACCTGTTCGAGCACCTGATGTTCGAGGGCTCCAAGCACGTCGGCGAGGGCCAGTTCGACCTCCTGCTCGAGGCCGCCGGCGGCTGGAACAACGGCACCACCAACAACGACCGCACCAACTACTTCGAGCAGGTGCCGGCCGATCAGCTGCCGCTCGCGCTGTGGCTCGAGGCCGACCGGATGGCCGGCCTGTGGGACGCGATGAACGCGACCGTGCTGACCAACCAGCGCGACGTGGTCAAGAACGAGCGCCGGCAGAGCTACGAGAACCGGCCGTACGGCATGGCCGACCTGCTGGTCCAGCAGGCGCTGTGGCCCAAGGGCCACGGCAACTGGAACATGACCATCGGCACGATGGCGGATCTCGACGCCGCCAGCCTGGCCGACGTCGAGCAGTTCTGGCGGACCTACTACCTGCCGTCGAACGCGACGCTGGTGGTGGTCGGCGGCTTCGACCTGGCCCGGACCAAGGCCCAGATCCAGACCCTGTTCGCGTGGATGCCGACCAAGCCGCAGCCGACCCGCCGCACCCTCGAGGCGCCGGTGACGCCGCTGGCGCAAGCGGCCCGCCTCACCACCACCGACAACGTCCAGGCGCCCAAGGTCATCCTGGCGATGCGCGCGCCCGAGGCCTACGGCAAGGGCTTCACCGACCTCGCCATCGCCACCCAGATCCTCGGCGGCGGCAAGACCAGCCGGCTGTCGAAGCGGCTGGTGTTCCAGGACCAGCTCGTCACCGAGGTCTACGCCGGGGTCAACCCGCAGGCGCTCGGCAGCGAGATCCAGATCGAGGCGGTGGCCAAGCCGGGCGTCGACATCGCCCGGATCGAGGCCGCGATCGTCGACGAGATCGGCAAGCTGCAGACCGCGCCGCCGAGCGTGGCCGAGGTCGAGCGGGCCCGCCGGGTCACCGAGGTCGGCCTGCTGTCGAGCCTCGAGAACGTCGCCAGCCGCGCCGGCCAGCTCGCGCAGTGGGCGGCCTACACCGGCGATCCCGATCACCTGGCCGAGGACCAGGCCGCGCTGGCGGCGGTGACCCCGGCGTCGGTGGTGGCGGCGGCCAAGGCGTGGATCCGCGCCGACGCCGCGGTGACCATGATCGTCAGCCCGGCGCCCGCGCCGGCCGGAGGTGGCAAGTGAACCGGGTCAGCCGCGTCGTCACCGTCCCCGCCGCGCTGCTCGCGGCGCTGGTCACCGCCTGCTGCCCGCCGATCCCGCGCGCCACCGGGCCCGATCCGATCGCGACGCCGACCGAGCCGACGCCGACCGAGCCGACGCCCGCCCCGCCGACCCCGCCGCCGCCGCCGGCGGTGCCCTGGGAAGCCGCCGGCATCGACTGGGCCACGCCGCCCGCGGCCTGGCCGGAGACGCCGTTCACCGCGCCGGTGCCGACCACCTTCAAGCTCGCCTCCGGCCTGTCGGTGGTGCTGGTCGAGAACCACCGCTTGCCGCTGGTCAGCATCCGGGTGATCGAGGCCCAGGCCGGCAGCCGCAGCGACGGGGCCAAGAGCGGCCTGGCCGCGCTCACCGCCGACCTGCTCGACGAGGGCGCCGGCAAGCGCGGCGCGATCGAGCTGTCGGAGGAGCTCGAGCGGCTGGGCGCCGACCTCACCATCGGCACCGCGCCCGATCACGCCCAGCTCTCGGTCGACACCCTGGCCGACACGCTCGACGCCACCCTCGGCGTGGTCGCCGACGTCCTGACCCGGCCCCGCTTCACCGCCGACGACTTCGCCCGGGTCAAGGCCGAGCGCAAGGCCGACCTCGAGCTGCGCCCCGATCAGCCGCGCGCGCTGGCGGTGCTGGCGTTCGACGCCATCCTCCACGGCGCCCACCCCTACGGCCGGGCCGGCGCCGGCTACGTCGGCACCGTCGACAAGCTGACCCTCGCCGACGTCAAGGCGTTCTGGAAGACCCACTACGGCGCCAGCGCGACCACGATCGTGGTCGCCGGCGACGTCACCCGCGCCCAGCTCGAGGCGCTGCTCAAGACCCACCTCGGCGGCTGGAAGACCAAGGTCAAGGCGATGGCGCCGGTCGCGCCGAGCCCGGCGCCGGCGCCGTTCATCGCGCTCGTCCACCGCCCGGGCGCGCCGCAGAGCGTGGTCCGCATCGGCCGCCAGGCCCCGGCCGCGCTCGGCGGCAGCGCGGCCGAGCGCGCCGCCAGCGACGTCGCCAACATGGCGGCCGGCGGCAGCTTCGCCTCGCGGCTCAACGCCAAGCTGCGCGAGGAGCTCGGCTACACCTACGGCGCGTTCTCGAGCTACTGGCGGGCCCAGTGGGCCGGGACCTGGGGGCTGTCGTCGTCGATCCGCACCGACGTCACGGTGCCGGCGATCAAGGAGGCGCTGACCATCATCGGCGCCCTCGCCACCGAGCCGCTGCCGGCGCCCGAGCTGGCCAAGGCCAAGGCGCTCATCGAGCGCTCGCTGCCCCAGGACTTCGAGACCAACGGCGGCATCGCCGGCGCGTTCACCGTCCTGGTCGCCGACGGCCGGCCGCTGACCACCTACCGCGACCTGCCGGCCCAGATCGGCGCGGTCGACGCCGCCGCCGCCCGGGCCGCGGCGGCGAGCTGGAAGGACCTCGTCATCGTGGTGGTCGGCGATCGCGACGTGATCGGCAAGGACCTCGCCACCCTCGGCCTGCCGGTCGTGGCCTACGACGCCGAGGGCCGCCCGGAGAAGCCGTGACCGCGCCGGTCGGCGACGCGCCCGCGGTCGGCGGCGCGTCGTTCCCGCGGCTGGTGGCGATCATGGCCCGGCTCCTGGCCCCCGACGGCTGCCCGTGGGATCGCGAGCAGACCCTGGCCACGCTGCGCCCGTTCCTGGTCGAGGAGACCTACGAGGTCCTCGACGCGCTCGAGCGCGGCGACGTCGCCCACCACTGCGAGGAGCTCGGCGACCTGCTGATGCAGGTGGTCTTCCAGGCCGCGCTCCGCCAGGCCGAGGGCGGCTTCGCCATCGACGACGTGGTGGCCGGCATCTGCGACAAGCTCGAGCGCCGCCATCCCCACATCTTCGGCGACGCCGCCCAGCTCGCGACGTCGGGCGAGGTGCTGGCGCAGTGGGAGGCGATCAAGGCCCAGGAGAAGGCCGCGGTCGCCACCGCCGAGGCGCCGGCGCGGACGCTGGCCGGCGTGCCCCGCGGCCTGCCGGCGCTGGCCCGGGCGACCAAGCTGGGCAGCAAGGCCGGCCGGGTCGGCTTCGACTGGGGCGGCTGGGAGGGCTCGGCGGCCAAGGTGCGCGAGGAGATCGACGAGGTCGAGGAGGTCGCGCGCGGCGGCGCCGATCCGGCCCGCGCCCACCACGAGATCGGCGATCTGCTGTTCGCGGTGGTGAACCTGGCCCGCAAGCTCGAGGTCGACGCAGAAAGTGCGCTCCACGACGCGTCGGCGCGGTTCAGCCGGCGCTTCGAGTTCATCGAGGATCGGCTGCGCGCCGACGGCCGGACCCCATCGCAGTCGGACCTGACCGAGATGGACCGGTTGTGGGACGAGGCCAAGGCCGCCGGGATCGGCGTGACCGCGCCGGCCGCGGACGATCCCGTCCCCGGGTGACGACCGGGCTGCGCCGGTGACGGATCGACGTCGGCGCGGTCGCAAGTTTTTGACCCTTTTTTGGGCAGGGAAGGTCCAAGCCGCGTGATCACGGGCGCTCCCGGACCGTCGGAGCGCAGTACACCCCAGGTTGTCCACAGCCTCGGTCATCGAGGCGGCCGTGGAACCCCGTCGGGGCACGGCTTGACAGGGCCCGGTCCTGCGCGCTACCTAGCCTCCCCGTTCCGTGCGGACCGTCGGGACGACCCGACACCGAGCCGAACACGCCCCAGGACCTGCAGGAGACGATCGTGGCCAACAACCCCTCGGCCGAGAAGCGCAACCGCCAGAACCAGAAGCGCCGCGCCCGCAACAAGGCGGCGCTTTCGGCGCTCCGTACCGCCGTCAAGAAGGCGCGCAACGCCATCGACGGCAAGGTCGAGGCCGCTGGCGACCTCAAGAAGTCCGCCATCGCGGTCATCGACAAGGCCGTCAGCAAGGGCGTGCTCAAGCGCGCCACTGCCTCGCGTTACGTGTCGCGCCTCAGCACCCGCTAGCAGCTCGCGCGAAGCGCGAGCCTGGCTAGCGGGTCGATCGATAGGGAACGTGCCGTTCCCCTCGTCGGGGGCAAGCCCCGACGAGCCTCCCCTTCGCTTTCGGCCGGACTCCCGGCCGCGCGCGACCGTGTCGCGCGATCGTGCTGCGAGGCGCCATGGACGCGCGCGAAGGCGCGCGGGACCGGGCTTTGTGGCGGCGGTGCGACCGTGTCGCGCGATCGTGCTGCGAGGCGCCGTGGACGCGCGCGAAGGCGCGCGGGACGTGGCCTGTAGCATCGCGTGACCTTGGCGCGCTCGAGTGCTGACCGGCTCGGGTCAGCGCGAGGCCATGGCGACGATGGCGCCGGCGAGGCGCTCGAGCATGAGGCGCTCGCCGAGCTGACGGCCGAGGGCCTTCTGGGCGGCGCCGCTGCCGGCGTCGTCGGTGGCGAGGGTCGACGCGGCCGGATCGGGGAAGCCCTTGAGCGACCAGTCGGCGGTGGCGATGAGCTCGGTCGCGCGCGCCAGCGCCGCCGGGTGGTAGCGGCGGGCCTGGGCGGTCAGCTTGTCGACGATGAACGGCGGCACGCCGAGCACCCGCGGCAGGTCGCTGTGGGCGACGCCCTCGGCGCGGGCGACGTGGCACAGCGCCATCTGCCGGACGTGGCGGCCCAGCATCACCAGCACGCCGATCGCGCTCTGGCGCTGCTCGGTCAGCGACGCGACCGCGATCAGCGCCCGGCCGAGGTCGGCGGCGCCGATCGCGTCGGTCAGCTCGAACACGGTGCGCTCGCGGGTGTCGGCGACCAGATCGTCGACGTCGTCGGCGGTGATCTCGCGACCGGCGGCGTACAGCGCGAGCTGATCGAGGCACAGCGCCAGCCGCGACAGGTCGCCGCCGACCGCGTCGGCCAGCCGCTGGATCGCCGGGCCGGCCAGGCGCACGCCCTTGTCGGCGGCCTCGTTGCGGATCCAGCCGTCGACCTGGCGCGGGGCCTCGAGGACGTGGAGGAAGCCCTTCTTCTTGGCCGCGGCGTAGAACTTGAGCCGGCCGTCGAGCTTGGAGGTGACCGCGAACAGCACCGTCGACGGCGACGGCGCGTCGAGGTACGGCACCAGCGCGGTCAGCTCGTCGGCCGCGGTGGTGGCGAGGTCGCGGACGTAGACCATCCGGTGGGTGCCCATCATCGGCAGCGTCTGGCAGGTCGCCAGCAGCCGGGTGGCGTTGACCTTGCCCTCGACGACGTCGTAGTTCCACGCCCGCATCGCCGCCGGCACCGCCGCGTCGCGGACCGCGGCCAGCGCCCGGTCGACGAGCAGCGGGTGATCGGAGGCCACCACGTACACCGGGGCCAGCGTCTTCTTGCCGCCAGGGAGCTCGGCCACGGCGGCACGCTACCACGCCGATCGCGCCCACGACCCGGTTGCCGGCGCCCGCGATCCGTGGTGCCGTCGCCGGCCATGATCACCGTGTTCGTCGCCGACGCCGCGGTCTGTGGCGGCGTCGCCCGCGGCCCGACCGCCGTGCTCGCGGTGGACGGCGCCATCGTCCGCGTCGACGACCCCGCCGACGTGCTCGCCGATCCCCGCGCCGCCGGCGCCGCGGTCGTGCGCTGGCCGAACAAGGCGATCGTCCCCGGCACCGTCAACGCCCACAACCACAGCTTCCAGTCGCTGCTGCGCGGCATCGGCGACGATCTGCCGTTCCTGGTCTGGCGCGAGAAGGCGCTGTACCGCTACTCGCCCCGCCTCGACGCCGACGGGATGGCGACCGCGGCCCTGTTCGCGTTCGGCGAGATGCTGCTCCACGGCGTCACCACCGTCTGCGACTTCTACTACCTCAACGCCGGCGGCAACGACCACGCCGCCGCGACCATCGAGGCCGCGCGCCGCCTCGGCATGCGGATCGTGCTCGCCCGCTGCTTCTACGACTGGGACGGCGCCCCGGCGTCGTACCGCGAGCCGGTGCCGACCGCGGTCGCCAACTTCGAGGCCCTGCACCGCCGCTACCACGACCGCGACCGCCACCTGGTCAGCGTCCACCCCGCGCCCCACAGCCAGCACGGCGCGACCCCGGCGATGATCGAGGCCGGCGCCGGCTGCGCCCGCGACGCCGGCGTGCCGTGGCACATCCACCTCGCCGAGGAGCAGTACCAGGTCGCGCAGTCGCTCGAGCGCTTCGGCCAGCGGCCGCTGCCGGCGGTCGCCGGGCTCGACGTCGATCTCGGCCGGATGATCGCGGTCCACGGCTGCTGGTTCGACGAGGGCGAGCGGGCGCTCCTGGCCGAGCGCGGCGGCCGGCTGGCCTACTGCCCCGGCTCCAACATGTTCCTCGGCGACGGCATCACCGACATCGTCGATCTCCATCAGCGCAAGGTGCCGATCGGCCTGGGCACCGACGGCGGCTGCTCGAACAACCGGGTCAGCGTGCTCGACGAGATGCGGACCGCCGCGCTGTTGCAGAAGGTCGCGCGCACCGACGGCCAGGCCATCGCCGCCGAGGACGTGCTGGCGATGGGCACCACCGGCGGCGGCGCGGTGCTCGAGCTGCCGGTCGGCGACGTCGCGGTCGGCATGCGCTGCGATCTGGTCGCGGTCGACCTCGACGATCTGTCGCTGCTGCCGGCGCAGGCGCTGGTCAAGAACCTGGTCTACGCCCTGTCGCCTCGCGCCATCACCGACGTCGTGGTAGATGGAGAGGTGGTCGTCGCCGACCGCCAGCTCACCCGCGTGCCCCAGGCCGAGATCGCCCTCCGTGTCCGTACCCTCACCCGAGACTGGCGCCGTGACCCAGAAGCGTGACGCCGCCAGCGAGGCCAGCGACGACGCCGACGCCGGCAAGGCCGACGCCGGCAAGGCCGACGGCAAGCGGGACGGCAAGGCCCGCAACGTCGCGCCGGGGGTGGTCGAGATCGAGTTGCAGCACGCGCGCAACCATCACCTCCGCTGGGTCGTGCTCGGGGTGGTGCTGGGCGGGCTGTGCGTCACCAAGCTCGGTACCCTCGGCCAGGGCGCCGGCGTGCTGCTGCTGGCGCTCGCCGGCTGGGCGCTGTTCCGCGTGGTCCAGACCCTGCGCCACCCGGCTGGCACCATCGTCGTCGACGGCGAGCGGGTCTCGCTGCCGCGCGGGCTGTGCCGGGGCGAGCCGCTGGCGTTGAGCCGCGAGGCGATCACCGCCGGCTACTTCTTGCGCAAGGCCGTCGCCTGGCACCAGGCGGCGCCGGTGCTGGTCATCGAGACCGGCGGCCAGGTCCTCGCCTACCCGCGCGACTGGTTCGCCAGCGAGGCCGATCAGCGCCGCGTCCTCGACGCCCTGGTCGGCTACACCGGTGGCGAGCCCGATCGTGAGCTACCAGCCCCTCGGGTCCCCCGGATCCGCGGCCCCGTGATGTGATCCGCGTCCGCCGCGGCTCGCGCCTCGTCGC
>Ga0075163_10009533_pt1 | contig 12744 bp, 26 predicted proteins | sample JI1023141ADNA_FD_71478 | JGI IMG/M metagenome (GOLD analysis project Ga0075163, IMG submission 71478) | Wastewater effluent complex algal communities from Wisconsin, to seasonally profile nutrient transformation and Carbon sequestration -... | ecosystem: Engineered > WWTP > Effluent > Algae...
TGGAAGAAGGCCTGCGCTTTGCCATCCGTGAGGGCGGCCGCACCGTCGGCGCCGGCGTCGTCGCCAAGATCATCGAATAAGGATCCATCATGTCCACCAAACAGAAGATCCGCATTCGCTTGAAGGCCTTCGACTACAAGCTGATCGACCAGTCCGCGCTGGAGATCGTCGACACCGCCAAGCGCACCGGCGCGATCGTCAAGGGTCCCGTGCCCCTGCCGACCCGCATGCAGCGTTTCGACATCCTGCGTTCGCCGCACGTCAACAAGACCTCGCGCGACCAGTTCGAGATCCGCACGCATCAGCGCCTGATGGATATTGTCGACCCGACCGACAAGACCGTCGACGCGCTGATGAAGCTCGACCTGCCGGCCGGCGTGGACGTCGAAATCAAGCTGCAGTAAGCGGCAGCAACCGCGAGGTGGCCGTTGCGGGGTGACCCGAAGCTGCTATACTCGCGAGCTTTCCCGGAAACAGGGTGACCACTCGTGGCCGCCCTGATCCAATCCAGTCAGCTCGGCCAATCGATGTCGAGCTTGTGAAACCAGCCCCGGGGCTCCCGGGGTGGAGAAAAACCATGAGTCTTAGCAATCGCCTCGGATTGCTGGGCCGCAAGGTGGGCATGATGCGTGTGTTCACGGACGATGGCGATGCCATCCCCGTGACCGTGCTCGACGTGTCCAACAACCGTGTGGCTCAGGTCAAGACCGTTGAGAACGACGGCTACAGCGCCATTCAGGTGGCGTTCGGTACGCGCAAAGCATCGCGCGTCACCAAGCCTGAAGCTGGCCACCTCGCAAAAGCGGGCGTCGAGGCCGGTGAGGTCCTGAAGGAATTCCGTGTCGCGGCCGAAGTGGCCGCTGAGTACAAGCCCGGCTCGACCGTGCCGGTGACCCTGTTCACCGCCGGCGAGAAGGTCGACGTGCAAGGCACCTCGATCGGCAAGGGTTTCACGGGCACCATCAAACGCCACAACTTCAGTTCGCAGCGCGCGTCGCACGGCAACAGCCGCTCGCACAACGTGCCGGGCTCGATCTCCATGGCGCAGGATCCGGGGCGCGTGTTCCCGGGCAAGAAGATGTCCGGCCACCTGGGCGACGAAACCGTCACCACCCAGAACCTCGACGTGATCCGCATCGACGAAGCCCGCCAGCTGCTGCTGGTCCGCGGCGCGGTGCCGGGCTCCAAGAACGGCCACGTGGTCGTGCGGCCCGCCGTCAAGGTCAAGGTCAAGAAGGGAGCCAACTGATGCAACTCGAGCTCCTGAACGAACAAGGTCAGGCCACCGCCAAGGTGGACGCGCCTGACACCGTGTTCGCACGCGACTACAACGAAGCGCTGGTGCACCAGATCGTCGTGGCCTACCAGGCCAACGCACGCCAAGGCACCCGCAAGCAGTTGACCCGTGCCGAGGTGAAGCACTCGACCAAGAAGCCGTTCCGCCAGAAGGGCACCGGCCGCGCCCGCGCCGGCATGACCTCCTCGCCGTTGTGGCGTGGGGGTGGTCGCACCTTCCCGAACAGCCCGGACGAGAACTTCTCGCACAAGGTCAACAAGAAGATGTACCGCGCCGGAATGGCGGCGATCCTGTCGCAGCTGGCCCGCGATGGCCGCCTGGCGGTGGTTGATTCGCTGACCGTCGAAGCGCCCAAGACGAAGCTGCTGGCTGCCAAGTTCAAGGCCATGGGCCTGGACTCGGTGATGGTGATTGCCGATCAGGTCGACGACAACCTGATCCTGGCCTCCCGCAACCTGGCCAACGTGCTCGTGGTCGAGCCGCGTTACGCCGATCCGCTCTCGCTGGTCTTCTACAAGAAGGTGCTGGTGACCAAGGCGGCCATCGAGCAGCTCAAGGAGATGTTCGCATGAGCCGCATCAATCCCGACAACCTCAAATTCAACGAAGGCCGTCTGGCCCAGGTGCTGGTCGCTCCGATCGTTTCGGAGAAGGCCACCCAGGTCGCCGAGAAGCACAACCAGGTCCTCTTCAAGGTCCTGCGCGATGCCACCAAGCCCGAGATCAAGGCGGCAGTCGAACTGCTGTTCAAGGTCGAGGTCGAGGCGGTGGCGGTGGTCAACGTCAAGGGCAAGACCAAGCGCTTCGGCCGCTCCGTCGGCCGCCGCGACCACGTCAAGAAGGCCTATGTCTCGCTGAAGGCGGGCCAGGAGCTGAACTTCTCCGGGGAGGCCGCGTAAATCATGGCAGTCGTCAAAGTCAAACCAACCTCCGCAGGCCGCCGTGCCGTCGTGAAGGTGGTGCACAAGCACCTGCACAAGGGCGCGCCGGAAGCCTCGCTGCTGGAGCCCCAGAAGCAGAACTCTGGCCGCAACAACAACGGCCACATCACCGTGCGCCACAAGGGTGGTGGCCACAAGCACCACTACCGCGTGGTCGATTTCAAGCGCAACAAGGACGGGATTCCGGCCAAGGTTGAGCGCATCGAGTACGACCCGAACCGCACGGCGCACATCGCGCTCGTGTGCTACGCCGACGGCGAGCGCCGCTACATCATCGCCCCGCGCGGTCTGGAAGTCGGTGCCACCATCCTGAGTGGTGCCGAGGCGCCGATCAAGGCGGGCAACACGCTGCCGATCCGCAACATTCCCGTGGGCTCGACCATCCACTGCGTCGAGATGCTGCCGGGCAAGGGTGCCCAGATCGCCCGCTCGGCCGGCACCTCGGTCACGCTGATGGCGCGCGAAGGCACCTACTCGCAGGTACGCCTGCGCTCGGGTGAAGTGCGCAAGATCCACATCGACTGCCGCGCCACCATTGGTGAAGTGAGCAACGAAGAGCACAACCTGCGCCAGTACGGCAAGGCTGGCGCTATCCGCTGGAAGGGCATCCGCCCGACCGTCCGCGGTACCGCCATGAACCCGGTGGACCACCCGCACGGTGGCGGCGAAGGCCGCACAGGCGAAGGCCAGGCCCCGGTGTCGCCGTGGAACACCCTGACCAAGGGCTACCGTACTCGCAGCAACAAGCGCACGCAGACGTTCATCGTCTCGCGTCGCAAGAAGTGAGGCCGTAAGACATGGCACGTTCACTCAAGAAAGGTCCCTTCGTGGACCACCACCTTCTGGCCAAGGCCGACAAGGCCGTTGCCACGAAGGACAAGAAGCCCATCAAGACTTGGTCGCGTCGTTCGACCATCCTGCCGGACTTCATCGGCCTGACCATTGCCGTGCACAACGGCAAGCAGCATGTGCCCGTGTACGTGACCGACCAGATGGTCGGCCACAAGCTGGGCGAGTTCGCGCTGACCCGCACGTTCAAGGGTCACCCCGCGGACAAGAAGGCCAAGAAGTAAAAGGACACGACGATGGAAACCAAAGCAATCGTTCGTGGCGTCCGTCTCTCCGCCGACAAGGGCCGCCTCGTGGCGGATCTGGTTCGCGGCAAGAAGGTCGACCAGGCCCTGAACATCCTGAACTTCACGCAGAAGAAGGCCGCCGGTATCGTCAAGAAGGCGCTCGAGAGCGCCATCGCCAACGCCGAGCACAACGACGGCGCCGACATTGATGAACTGAAGGTCACCTCGATCTACGTGGAGCAAGGCGCCACGCTGAAGCGGTTCTCCGCCCGGGCCAAAGGCCGCGGCAACCGCATCAGCAAGGGCACCTGCCACATCTACGTGACCGTCGGGAACTGAGGAAGACCATGGGACAAAAAATCCATCCGACCGGCTTCCGCCTGCCCGTCACCCGTGCCTGGGCATCGCGCTGGTACGCGAACGGCCGCAACTTCGCCACCATGTTGGCTGAAGATCTGGCTGTCCGCGACTACCTGAAGACCCGGCTGAAGAATGCCGCCGTCTCGCGCATCCTGATCGAGCGTCCCGCCAAGAACGCCCGCATCACCATTTACTCGGCGCGTCCGGGCGTGGTGATCGGCAAGAAGGGCGAGGACATCGAGAACCTGAAGGCCGAACTGACCCGCCGCCTGGGCGTGCCGGTGGCAGTGAACATCGAGGAAGTGCGCAAGCCCGAAATCGATGCGCAACTGATCGCCGACTCGATCACCCAGCAGCTGGAAAAGCGCATCATGTTCCGCCGCGCCATGAAGCGTGCGATGCAGAACGCGATGCGCCTGGGTGCCCAGGGCATCAAGATCATGTCTGCAGGCCGCCTGAACGGCATCGAGATCGCCCGCACGGAGTGGTACCGCGAAGGTCGCGTGCCGCTGCACACCCTGAAGGCCGACATCGACTACGGCTTCTCGGAAGCCAAGACCACCTACGGCGTCATCGGCGTCAAGGTCTGGGTCTACCGTGGCGACCGCCTGGGTGCTGGCGAAACGCCGGTGGCCAAGCCCGAAGGCCAGGAAGAAGACCGTCGCCCGCGTCGCAACACCCGTCCGGGTGCGCCGACCGGCCGTGGCCGTCCTGGTGGTGACCGCGCTGCCGCGCCGCGCCTGGCAACCGACAAGCCGGCCGAGGCTGGTGGTGCTGCAGCCCCGGCCGCTCCGGCGGTGAAGCGCGTGCGAAAGGTCGCTGCGCCCACCCCTGGTGGCGAAGGCAAAGGAGAATAAGCATGCTGCAACCAGCACGTCGCAAATTCCGCAAGGAACAAAAGGGCCGCAACACCGGGGTCGCCACGCGTGGCGCCAACGTGTCGTTCGGCGACTTCGGCCTCAAGGCCACCGAGCGTGGCCGCCTGACGGCGCGCCAGATCGAAGCTGCGCGCCGCGCCATTTCGCGCCACATCAAGCGCGGCGGCCGCATCTTCATCCGCATCTTCCCGGACAAGCCGATCTCGCAAAAGCCGGCCGAAGTCCGGATGGGCAACGGTAAGGGCAACCCGGAGTACTACGTGGCTGAGATTCAGCCGGGCAAGGTGCTCTACGAGATCAACGGCGTTCCCGAAGCGCTTGCTCGCGAAGCGTTCACGTTGGCGGCTGCCAAGCTGCCGTTGCGTTGCACCTTCGTGGCCCGCCAGCTTGGCGCCTGATCAAGGAAAGCACCATGAAAGCATCTGAACTGCGAGCCAAGGACGTGGCCGCGCTGGAAAAGGAAGTCGGTGACCTCCTGAAGGCGCACTTCGGCCTGCGCATGCAAAAGGGCACCCAGCAACTGAGCAACCATACTCAGCTGGGCAACACCCGCCGCGACATCGCGCGTGCCAAGACCATCCTGGCCGAGAAGAAGAAGGGAGCCGCGAAATGACGCAAGCTCAAGAAGCGACGACCAACACCCGCACCCTGGTCGGCAAAGTGGTCAGCGACAAGCGCGCCAAGACGGTCACCGTCCTGGTCGAGCGGCGTGTCAAGCACGAGCTGTACGGCAAGATCGTGGCGCGCTCGCGCAAGTACCACGCGCATGACGAAAAGGGCGAGTACCACATGGGTGACACGGTTGAGATCGCCGAATCGCGCCCGATCTCCAAGACCAAGAACTGGGTCGTGACCCGCCTGGTCGAGAAGGCCCGCCTGGTCTGAACCCACGAGCCCGTGCCGCGCAGGGGTCTTGTCCCCAACCGCGGTACCCAACGGTCGGAACGCTGGAATACTGGCGTCCGGCCGTTTCTCATTGCGGGCCGGAACCATCCATCTAGGAGTGACGAATGATCAAGGTCGGAGACAAACTGCCCGCTGGCAGCCTGAAGGAATTCATCGAGGTCGAGGGCGAAGGCTGCTCCCTGGGGCCGAACGCGTTCGATATCGGCCAGTTGACCGCTGGCAAGACCGTTGCCTTGTTTGCGCTGCCCGGTGCTTACACGCCGACCTGCTCGGCCAAGCATGTGCCGGGCTACGTCGAGAAGGCGGCGGCCCTCAAGGCGGCAGGTGTCGATGAGATCTGGTGCGTGTCGGTCAATGATGCGTTTGTGATGGGCGCGTGGGGCCGCGACCAGAAGACGGGAGGCAAGGTTCGCATGATGGCCGACGGAAGCGCCGATTTCACCAAGGCAACCGGGTTGACACTGGACCTGACCGCTGGCGGCATGGGACTTCGCTCGCAGCGTTACTCGATGCTCGTCGTGGACGGCGTGGTCAAGACCCTGAATGTCGAAGCGCCGGGCAAGTTCGAGGTGAGCGATGCCGACACCATGCTTCGCCAGGCGCTGGAGACTCGGGCCTGATCCAGTATCCGAATGTGTGTGCCGCCGCTTGACACGCGGCCAGGTATTCACCCATAATCGACAGCTTCGCCGGAATTCGGCTCGTGCATTCGTGCGAGACGGCTTCCGGATCCGCCCAAACAGCCGGTGCCCAGGCAAATGCCAGGGTAGCGGGTGACGGGCCCAAGACTGACCGGCCTGCTTGCCCTCGGGTAAGGCTGCCGGGACAAGTTGGGGACACAAATGATCCAAATGCAAACGCGACTTGATGTCGCTGACAACACGGGCGCGAAGTCCGTCATGTGCATCAAGGTGCTGGGTGGTTCCAAGCGCCGGTATGCAGGCATTGGCGACATCATCAAGGTGTCGATCAAGGAAGCCGCGCCGCGTGGTCGCGTCAAAAAGGGCGAGGTCTACAGCGCTGTGGTCGTTCGTACCGCCAAGGGCGTGCGCCGCCAAGACGGCTCGCTGATCAAGTTCGACGGCAATGCCGCCGTGCTGCTGAATGCGAAGCTGGAGCCGATCGGCACCCGCATCTTCGGCCCCGTGACGCGCGAACTGCGCTCCGAGCGCTTCATGAAGATCGTGTCGCTGGCGCCCGAAGTGCTCTGACGCACGGGCCTCGAGTAAAGGAATCGCGATGAACAAGATTCGCAAGGGTGATCAGGTCGTGGTGCTGACTGGCCGCGACAAAGGCAAGCGCGGCACGGTGTCGCTGCGCGTCGACGACGACCACATCGTGGTCGATGGCGTCAATGTCGTGAAGAAGCACGTCAAGCCGAACCCGATGAAGGGCACCACCGGCGGCGTGATCGACAAGACGATGCCGATCCACCAATCGAATGTCGCCATCTGGAATGCGGCCGCCGGCAAGGGCGACCGCGTGGGCATCAAGACCGGTGCCGATGGCAAGCGGGTCCGCGTGTTCAAGTCCACCGGCGACGAGATCAAGGCCTGAGGAGCGGGTACATGAGTCAACAGCAACAAGCTGCAGTCGTTGCCCGCCTGCAGGCCTATTACCAGGAAAAGGTCGTCCCCGACATGGTCGCCAAGTTTGGCTACAAGTCGTCGATGGAAGTGCCTCGCCTGACCAAGATCACGCTGAATATGGGCGTCAGCGAAGCCGTGGCCGACAAGAAGGTCATGGATCACGCCGTCGGCGACCTGACCAAGATCGCGGGCCAGAAGCCGGTGGTCACCAAATCGAAGAAGGCCATCGCAGGTTTCAAGATCCGTGACGGCGTGCCCATCGGCTGCATGGTGACCCTGCGCGGTGCGCGGATGTTCGAGTTCCTGGATCGCTTTGTCACCGTGGCGCTGCCCCGTGTGCGCGATTTCCGTGGCATCTCGGGTCGCTCGTTCGACGGCCGCGGCAACTACAACATCGGCGTCAAGGAACAGATCATCTTCCCGGAAATCGAGTACGACAAGATCGACGCGATCCGTGGCATGAACATTTCCTTCACAACGACCGCGAAGACCGACGACGAGTGCAAGGCACTGCTCGCCGCCTTCCGCTTCCCGTTCAAGAACTGAGGTGACACGTGGCTAAACTTTCCCTCATTCAGCGTGAAGAGAAGCGCGAGAAGCTGGTGGCCAAGTATGCGAAGAAACATGCCGAGCTGAAGGCGATCATCGACGACTCCAAGAAGTCCGACGAAGAGCGCTATGCCGCCCGCCTGGAGCTGCAGAAGCTGCCGCGCAATGCCAACCCGACCCGTCTTCGCAACCGCTGCGAACTCACCGGTCGTCCCCGCGGCACGTTCCGCAAGTTCGGTCTGGCCCGAAACAAGATCCGCGAGCTCGCCTTCAAGGGCGATATTCCTGGCGTGATCAAGGCCAGCTGGTAATCGAGGCGAACAGGAGATAACACCATGAGCATGAGTGATCCTATCGCCGACATGCTGACCCGCATCCGCAACGCACAGGCCGTCGAGAAGACCTCGGTGACCATGCCGGCGTCTAAGATCAAGGTCGCAATCGCGCAAGTGCTGAAGGACGAGGGCTACATCGACGCCTTCGCCCTCAAGGGTGACAGCGGCAAGAACGAACTCGAAATCGCGCTGAAGTACTACGCCGGCCGTCCGGTGATCGAGCGCATCGAACGCGTAAGCCGCCCCGGCCTGCGCATCTACCGTGGCCGTGACGCGATCCCGCAAGTCATGAACGGCCTGGGCGTTGCCATCGTCACCACCCCCAAGGGGGTGATGACCGACCGCAAGGCGCGTGCCGCCGGGGTTGGTGGCGAAGTGTTGTGTTACGTGGCCTAAGGGAAGGAGTCGAGCAATGTCCCGCGTTGGAAAAATGCCGATCACCGTCCCGCAAGGCGTGGACGTGAAGATCGCGAACGACCAGATCACGGTCAAGGGCAGCAACGGTACGCTGGTGCGTGCTGCTAACTCCCTCGTCGTCGTCAAGAACGAAGCTGGTTCGCTCCAGTTTGCGCCTGCCAATGACTCGGCGGAAGCCGATGCCATGAGCGGCACGATGCGCGCCCTGGTGGCCAACATGGTCAACGGCGTCAGCAAGGGTTTCGAGAAGAAGCTGAACCTGGTCGGCGTGGGCTTTCGTGCCCAGGCCCAGGGTCAGAAGCTGAACCTGCAAATCGGGTTCTCGCACCCGGTTGTCAAGGAAATGCCTGCCGGCATCACCGTGACCACCGCGACACCCACCGAGATTCTCATCAAGGGTGCCGACCGCCAGGTGGTGGGGCAGCTCGCCGCTGAAGTTCGCGCGATCCGGCCGCCCGAGCCCTACAAGGGCAAGGGCATCCGCTACTCCGATGAGCGCGTGGTTCTCAAAGAGACCAAGAAGAAGTAAGGAGCGACACCATGCTGAACAAGAAGGAACAGCGTCTGCGTCGTGCGCGCCAAACGCGCGAACGCATCGCCAAGCAAGGCGTCGCCCGTCTGACGGTCTTCCGCTCGAACCTGCACATCTACGCCAGCGTCATCTCCGAAGATGGTGGGCGCGTGCTGGCATCGGCCTCGACGGCCGAGAAGGACCTGCGAAGCACCCTGAGCGGCAACGGCGGCAGCGCCGCTGCGGCTGCCCTGGTCGGCAAACGAATTGCCGAGAAGGCGAAGGCGGCCGGTGTAGAGAAGGTGGCATTCGACCGCGCAGGTTTCGCGTACCACGGCCGGGTCAAGGCCCTGGCCGAAGCGGCTCGCGAAGCCGGCCTGCAGTTCTGACCGCCGCGTCGAAGGAATCACAACATGGCAAAGTTTCAACCCCGCGCTCAGACCGAAGGCAACGACGACGGCCTGAAGGAAAAGATGATCGCGGTCAATCGCGTCACCAAGGTGGTCAAGGGTGGCCGCACACTGAGCTTCGCAGCGCTGACAGTGGTCGGTGATGGCGATGGCCGGATCGGCATGGGCAAGGGCAAGGCCAAGGAAGTGCCCGTGTCGGTGCAGAAGGCCATGGAAGCGGCTCGCCGCAACATGGTCAAGGTCAGCCTTCGCAATGGCACCATCCACCACAAGGTGGAAGGCGAGCATGGTGCTGCCAAGGTGCTGATGGCCCCGGCTCCGGCTGGTACCGGCATCATTGCCGGCGGCCCGATGCGTGCCGTCTTCGAGGTGATGGGCGTGACCGACATCGTGGCCAAGAGCCATGGTTCGACCAACCCTTACAACATGGTGCGTGCCACGCTGGACGCGCTGAAGCGCTCGACCACGCCGGCCCAGGTGGCCGCCAAGCGCGGCAAGACGGTTGAAGAAATCTTCAACTGAAATTGCGCAGGAGAACTTCGATGACGGATCCCCAAAAGACCCTGAAGGTCAAGCTCGTGAAGAGCCCGATCGGCTGCAAGCAGGCGCATCGCGACACCGTGCGTGGGCTGGGCCTGCGCAAGGTCAACAGCGAGCGAGTGCTGGAAGACACCCCTGCGGTGCGCGGCATGATCAACAAGATCTCCTACCTGGTCCAGGTGTTGTAAACGCCTGTGAATCGAGGAACGAACATGCAACTCAACACGATCAAGCCTTCCGTCGGCTCCAAGCATGCCAAGCGCCGTGTCGGCCGTGGTATCGGCTCGGGCCTGGGCAAGACCGCCGGCCGCGGACACAAGGGCCAAAAGTCCCGCGCTGGCGGGTACCACAAGGTCGGCTTCGAAGGCGGCCAGATGCCGCTGCAGCGCCGCCTGCCCAAGCGTGGTTTCAAGTCTCATCAGCTGAAGTACAACGCAGAGATCACCTTGCAGGAATTGCAACTTCTGGGTGCAGACGAGGTTGATCTGCTGACCCTGAAGAAGGCTGGTCTGGTGGGCGAGCTGGTCAAGCACGTCAAGGTCATCAAGACGGGCGAGCTGAGCGCGAAGGTCAGCCTGAAGGGCATCGGCGCTACCGCCGGTGCGAAGGCTGCCATCGAAGCCGCTGGCGGCGTTCTGGCCTGATCGCGGCCTGACGACGGACTGCAAGGATACCCACGCTCGTGGCAACCTCACCCAATCAGCTGGCCAAGACAGGAAAGTTCGGCGACCTTCGGCGCCGGCTGATCTTCCTGTTGCTGGCGCTGGTGGTCTACCGCATCGGCGCACACATTCCCGTGCCGGGAATCAACCCGCAGCAGCTGCAGGCCCTGTTCCAGGGTCAGCAGGGCGGCATCCTGAACCTGTTCAACATGTTCTCGGGTGGTGCGCTGTCTCGCTTCACGGTATTCGCGCTCGGGATCATGCCCTACATCTCGGCATCGATCATCATGCAGCTCATGAGCTACGTGGTGCCGAGCCTGGAGGCCCTGAAGAAGGAGGGTGAATCCGGCCGCCGCAAGATCACGCAGTACACCCGGTATGGCACGCTGCTGCTGGCCGTGTTTCAGTCGCTGGGTATCGCTCTGGCCTTGGAGGGCTCGCAAGGCCTGGTGATCGACCCCGGTTTGGGCTTCCGTGTCACCGCGGTGTTCAGCCTGGTGGCCGGCACCATGTTCCTGATGTGGTTGGGCGAGCAGATCACCGAGCGTGGTCTCGGCAACGGCATCTCGATCCTGATCTTCGGCGGCATTGCGGCCGGGCTGCCGAGTGCGATTGGTGGGCTTTTCGAACTGGTACGAACCGGCGCGATGAGCATCATCGCGAGCCTGTTCATCATGGCCATCGTGGTGGCCGTGACCTTTGCGGTGGTGTTTGTCGAACGCGGGCAGCGCAAGATTCTGGTGAACTACGCCAAGCGTCAGGTGGGCAACAAGGTCTATGGCGGTCAGTCATCGCACCTGCCGCTGAAGCTGAACATGTCAGGCGTGATCCCGCCGATCTTTGCGTCATCCATCATCCTGTTGCCGGCCACCATCGTGGGCTGGTTCGCAACCGGTGAAGGCATGCGTTGGCTGAAGGACATCTCCGGTGCGTTGTCGCCAGGCCAGCCCATCTACGTGATGCTGTACGCGGCGATGATCGTGTTCTTCTGCTTCTTCTATACCGCGCTGGTGTTCAACAGCCGCGAGACCGCGGACAACCTGAAGAAAAGCGGCGCTTTCATTCCCGGGATCCGCCCGGGCGAGCAGACGGCAAAACACATCGACAAGATCCTCTCTCGGCTGACACTGGCCGGTGCGATCTACATCACAGGGGTTTGCCTCCTGCCTGAGTTCCTGGTGCTGAAGTACAACGTTCCGTTCTACTTCGGTGGCACCTCCCTGCTGATCATCGTGGTCGTCACGATGGACTTCTGGGCCCAGGTGCAGTCCTATGTCATGAGTCAGCAGTACGAATCACTGTTGAAGAAGGCGAACTTCAAGGCAAGCTGACCGGCCTCGTCGGCAGACAAGCAAGACAATGGCGAAAGACGACGTCATCCAGATGCAGGGCGAGATTCTCGAGAACCTGCCCAACGCCACCTTCAGGGTGAAGCTGGAAAACGGGCATGTGGTTTTGGGGCACATCTCGGGGAAGATGCGGATGCATTACATCCGTATCCTGCCGGGTGACAGGGTGACAGTGGAGTTGACGCCATACGATTTGAGTCGCGCTCGCATCGTGTTCAGGGCGAAATGAGCGTTTGAGAAGGTCAAGGAGAAGATCATGAAAGTCGCAGCATCGGTCAAGAAGATGTGCCGCAATTGCAAGATCATTCGCCGCAATGGCGTGGTTCGCGTGATCTGCACGGACCCCCGTCACAAGCAGCGTCAGGGTTGAGCCACGGCTGACAGCGAATCGAAGGAAACACAATGGCACGTATTGCTGGCATCAACATTCCGCCGCACAAGCACGCGGAAATCGGCCTGACCCACATTTATGGCGTCGGCCGCACGACCGCACAGAAGATCTGTGACGCGGTGGGCATCGCCTACTCGAAGAAGATCAAGGACCTGTCCGACGGCGACCTGGAGAAGATCCGGGAAGAAGTTGGCCGTCTCACGATCGAAGGCGACCTGCGCCGCGAGATCTCCATCAACATCAAGCGCCTGATGGACCTGGGCTGCTATCGCGGCTTCCGCCACCGTCGTGGCCTGCCGATGCGTGGCCAGCGCACACGCACCAATGCCCGTACCCGCAAGGGCCCGCGCAAGGGTGCCGCCGCGCTGAAGAAGTAAGCCTGCAACGGTTCTAGGAAAGAGTACAAGACATGGCCAAAGCACCTGCCAACACCGCCGCGCGGCGTGTGAGCAAGAAGATCCGCAAGAACATCGCGGATGGCATTGCCCACGTGCACGCGTCGTTCAATAACACGATCATCACGATCACCGACCG
>Ga0075163_10009534_pt1 | contig 12744 bp, 12 predicted proteins | sample JI1023141ADNA_FD_71478 | JGI IMG/M metagenome (GOLD analysis project Ga0075163, IMG submission 71478) | Wastewater effluent complex algal communities from Wisconsin, to seasonally profile nutrient transformation and Carbon sequestration -... | ecosystem: Engineered > WWTP > Effluent > Algae...
GCCTGATCGTCGCGCTTGTTGATGTAGTAGAGGTCGCACCGCTCCGGCGAGATCCACAGCGGCCAATCGATGGTCTCGCGGTCCGAGAGCGCAACGATCTCGCTCGCCGCACCGAACGGCTCGGCCGTGCTCGTTCGCGAGGCCGTGAAGATGTCGAGCGCGAGTCCGTCGGCGAGGTTGTTGCGATTGGAGGCGAAGAAGATCTCGAGCTCGTCGTCCGTGACGACCGGCGCGAACTCCTCGGCGTCCTTGAGGTTGACCTCCGAGACAGCCTCGAACGCGTCGAACGTGGGAGGCGTGCCGATCCCGCGAAACAGCTCGGACTTACCGTCCTGCTGGCCACCCGACAGGTAGAGCGTCCGGCCATCACCGAGCAGGTACGGTTCGTTGCTGTAGTCGGTGCCGACCGCGAGCGGCGTCGGATTCCGGAACTGTCCGTTGCTCGACTCGGCGACGTACACCTTGACGCTGCCCTCGCGCTGCGAGCCGAACAGGATGAAATCGGTGTCCGGCGTGATCGTCGGGTACGAATCGTACGAGCCCTCGTCGCTGACGACGAGCTTGCCGAACACGCCGTACTGGTCGAGCTTGTCGCTGTAGGTGCCCTGATAGAGGTCGCACAGCATCTTGTCGCCGCCGGTGCACAGCGAGACATAGACGATGCTGCGGTCGGGCACGAACCGCGCGGCCTCGACGCTATCCGTGGTGTCGAGGCGAACCGGCTCGCCGGCGGCGAACGGCGTCCCGGGATCACACCTGCGCACGCCGTCCAGCGGGAACACGATCTCGCATCCGCCGAGGACCGCCACCACCAACAGCCCACGCATGCTCCCCATCGTAGCGTAGGAAACGGCCAGGGCGGAAGCGGGTCTCGCTTGTCGAGCACGGTCCCGTTAACGACGAACCTCGGTCGGGCTAGCGGTTTCGGCTGGTCACGCGCAGGCCGAGCCCGACGGTCACCACCGACGCCCCGCCCGGCATCCCGAGCATGCCGACCGACGGACCGACGGCCCAGGTCACCGGCGTGCGCCGCGAGGTCATCGTCACGCCCGCGAACAGGTCGACGGCCTGGACGATCACCGAGCGATCCGGGCTGCTGTTCCCCGCGTGCACCGAGCCCTCGAGCGCGAAGCCCGGGCCGCGGCGATCGCCGAGGAAGTCGGCGCCGACGGCGACCCCGAACAGCACCGCGTCGGGATGCGAGTTGAAGATCCGCACCCCCGGCGAGAGATGAACGCTGGCGTGCGGCAACTCGAACGGCACGACCCCGCCGAGCTCGAGCGAGCCGAGGTTCGACGGCGGGCCTGCGGGCGCGGGCGTCGGCATCGGGTCGACGGCTGGAGCCGTGCGCGCGATCGTCGCGCCGGCGCTCGCGCGTCCACCTTCGTGATCGGTGGGATGCACCATGGTGGCTCGAGCGCGTAGACATCCGGTGAGGAGGCAGCAGATGGCGAGCCAGCGCATCCGTCGATGATACGCGTCCGGTGCGCGCGCTCACGCACCTTCCACTGTTTGCCGTCAAAAGCTGACGTCCGCGCGATGCGAGCTCGGGTTCGCGGGTGCGACCGAGCCGGATCAGGTGAGCGCGCGTGTGCGAGGAATCCTGCCGGCGGTGGGGGCGGCCACCGGGGAAGGTCAAACCTACCAAGTCCCCGATCGACGTTCGCGCGTCCCGATGCGGCGCCTGCGGCCGAGGTACGAGTGTGAAATAACGTATCAGCGCGTGCCTTCAGACCCCGGGTCCGGTACCCAGTGCACGTGCTGTTGCGCCTGCTGCGCCGGTTTCTCCGGCCTCACGTGAAGCCGATCGCCGCGGTGATCGCGCTGCAGCTGTTCGGCACGATCGGCTCGCTCTATCTGCCGAGCATCAACGGCCAGATCATCGACGAGGGCGTCGCCACCGGTGACACCACGTTCGTGTTCGAGGCCGGCGGCGTCATGCTCGCGATCACGGCGTTCCAGATCCTGTGCTCGGTCGCCGCGGTGTACTTCGGCGCGCGGGTGTCGATGGGGTTCGGACGCGACCTGCGCGGCGAGATCTTTCATCACGTCGGAGCGCTCAGCGCGCGCGAGGTGGCGAAGGTCGGCGCACCGTCGCTGATCACGCGCACCACCAACGACGTCCAGCAGGTGCAGATGCTCGTGCTGATGAGCGTCACGATGCTGATCATGGCGCCGATCATGTGCATCGGCGGCATCGTGATGGCGGTGCGCGAGGACGTCGAGCTGTCGAAGCTGCTGCTGGTCTGCGTGCCGATCCTCGCCGGCAGCATCGGTTTCATCATCAGCCGGATGATCCCGAGGTTCCGCGCGATGCAGCCGAAGATCGACACCGTCAATCGCGTGCTGCGCGAACAGATCACCGGCATGCGCGTGGTCCGCGCGTTCGTCCGCGAGCCTGCCGAGGCCGAGCGCTTCGAGGCCGCGAACCACGACCTGACCACGATCGCGCTCCAGATCGGCAAGCTGCAGGCGCTGATGTGGCCGATCGTGATGCTGGTGTTCAACGCGTCGAGCGTCGCGGTGATGTGGTTCGGCAGCAAGAACATCGCCGACGGCTCGCTCGAGATCGGCGCGCTCACCGCGTACCTGGCCTATCTGATCCAGATCCTCGTCGCGGTGATGATGACGACGTTCATGTCGATCATGATCCCGCGCGCCGCCGTCTGCGCCGAGCGGATCATGGAGGTGCTGAACATGGTCCCGGCGATCGCCCCGCCGGTGAACCCGGTCACCCCGACGCCCACCGGCATCGTCGAGTTCCGCGGCGTCGAGTACCGCTATCCCGGTGCCGCGCATCCCGTGCTGACCGACATCTCGTTCGTCGCGAAGCCCGGGGAGGTCACCGCGATCATCGGCTCCACCGGCGCCGGCAAGACCACGCTGCTCGAGCTCGTGCCGCGGCTGTCGGATCCGACGGCCGGTAGCGTGCTCGTCGATGGCGTGTCGGTGCGCGAGCAAGAGCCCGAGGCGCTGTGGTCGCGGATCGGCATGGTGCCGCAGCGCGCCTTTCTGTTCTCCGGCACCGTCGCGTCGAACCTGCGGTTCGGCAACCCCGACGCCAGCGACGCGCAGCTGTGGGCCGCGCTCGAGGTCGCGCAGGCGAAGGACTTCGTCGACGAGATGCCCGAGAAGCTGGAGGCGCCGATCGCGCAGGGCGGTACTAACGTCTCGGGTGGTCAGCGACAGCGCCTCGCGATCGCGCGAGCGCTCCTGCGCGAAGCGGCAGTGTTCGTGTTCGACGATGCGTTCTCGGCGCTCGATCTCGCCACCGAGGCCAAGCTGCGCGTCGCCCTCGCCTCGCGCACCGCGAACGCCGCCGTGATCGTCGTCGCGCAGCGCGTCGCCAGCATCCGCGACGCCGACCAGATCCTCGTGCTCGACGGCGGCAAGCTCGTCGGCAAGGGCACCCATCAGGAGCTCGTCGCGGGCTGCCCGACGTACGCCGAGATCGTGACCTCGCAGACCGAGGATCGCGTATGAGCACGCCGAAGGGCCCACCTCCCGCACGCGGCGCCGGGCCGGCGATGCGCGGCGGTCCGTTCGGTCAGATGGGGCCGCCGCAGAAGGCGAAGAGCTTCGGCCCGTCGGCCAGGCGCTTGCTCGGCCTGCTGCGACCGCAGCGCAAGGCGATCTACATCGTCATCGCGCTCGCGCTCGGCAGCGTCGCACTCTCGGTCGCCGGCCCCAAGATCCTCGGCCGCGCCACGAACCTCATCTTCGCCGGCTCGATGGGCGACGGCGGCAACGCGAAGATCGTCGACGCGATGAACGTCCACGCCGGGCAAGGCATCGACTTCGACGCGCTCGCCGAGACGCTCCTGCTGGTGATGGCGCTCTACCTCGGCGCGTCGCTGCTGATGTGGCTGCAGGGCTACTTCCTCAACCTGATCGTCCAGCGCACCGTGAAGGGGCTGCGCACCGAGGTCGACGCGAAGCTGATGCGCATGCCCCTCGCGTACTTCGATCGCCAGCAGCACGGCGAGGTGCTGAGTCGCGTCACCAACGACATCGACAACGTCGCGATGGCGCTGCAGCAGACGCTCAGCCAGATCCTGGTCGCGCTGCTCACCGTGATCGGCGTGCTGACGATGCTCGTCGTGATCTCGCCGCTGCTCTCGCTGATCGCGCTGGTCACCATTCCGATCTCCGTCGTCGCCACGGCGAAGATCGGCAAGCGCTCGCAGAAGGGCTTCATCGCGCAGTGGAAGCACGTCGGTGCGCTCAACGGCCAGATCGAGGAGGCGTTCACCGGTCACGCGCTGGTCAAGGTGTTCGGCCGGCGCGCCCAGATCGAGACCACGTTCCGCGCGAAGAACGACGAGCTGTTCGACGCCGGCTTCCGCGCGCAGTTCGTGTCGTCGCTGATCATGCCGACGATCAACTTCATCGGGAACCTCAACTACGTCGCGATCGCCGTCGTCGGCGGCCTGCGCGTCGCCGCCGGCACGATGCTGCTCGGCGACGTCCAGGCGTTCATCCAGTACTCGCGGCAGTTCACCCAGAACCTGTCGCAGCTCGCGCAGGTCGCGAACGTGCTGCAGTCCGGCGTGGCCTCGGCCGAGCGCGTGTTCGAGCTCCTCGACGAGCCCGATCAATCGGCCGACCAGACCGGCGCGATCGCGGTGACGCGCGGCGAGGTCGAGTTCGACGACGTCTCGTTCCGCTACAAGCCGGACGTCCCGTTGATCGAGCACCTCTCGCTGGTCGCCAGACCCGGCCAGACCGTCGCGATCGTCGGCCCCACCGGTGCCGGCAAGACCACGCTGGTAAATCTATTGATGCGGTTCTACGACCTCGACGCCGGCGCGATCAGGGTCGACGGCGTCGATCTCGCGTCCGCACCACGCCGCGATGTTCGCGCGCGGCTCGGCATGGTGTTGCAGGACACCTGGCTGTTCGGCGGCACGATCCGCGACAACATCCGCTACGGCAACCCCGCCGCCACCGAGGCGCAGCTGCTCGAGGCCGCGAAGGCGACGTACGTCGATCGCTTCGTGCGCGCGCTGCCCGACGGCTACGACACGGTGATCGACGAGGAGTCGTCCAACCTGTCGACCGGCGAGAAGCAGCTGATCACGATCGCGCGCGCGTTCCTCGCCGACCCGGCGATCCTGATCCTCGACGAGGCGACGTCCTCGGTCGACACCCGCACCGAGGTGCTGGTCCAGCGCGCGATGGCGACGCTGCGCGAGAGCCGCACGAGCTTCGTGATCGCGCACCGGCTGTCCACGATCCGCGACGCCGACCTGATCCTGGTGATGGAGAGCGGCAAGATCGTCGAGCAGGGCACGCACGAGCAGCTGCTCGCCGCGGGTGGCGCGTACCACCGCCTGTATCACGCACAGTTCGCGGCGCCCGTCGCGGCCTAGTCGTGCGATGGTCCCGCGCATGAAGCAAATCCTCTCGATCGTCACGGTGATGTTGTTCGGTCTCGTCCTGTCCGCGCGCACGGCTCACGCCGACGCGAAGGCCGATGCCAAGGAGTTCATCTCCAAGCAGCTCGAGGTCCTCAAGAAGGGCGACCTGACCGCGATCAAAGCAGGCTTCACCAAGCGCCTGCAGGACAAGATCACCGCCGAGAAGGTCGAGAAGGGAAAGAAGGAGGCCGGCAAGTTCACCATCGACGATCTCGTCGAGTCGGCAGAGGCGAAGGGCGCCGACGCGATCAAGATCAAGATGAAGGGCGGCCGCACGCTGACCACGCTGGTCAAAGAGAACGGCAAGTGGCTCGCCGATACGATCTGGTTCAACTAACGACGGATGTTCGCGGGCTTGTAAAACAGCCCTTGTCGAATCCGTTCCCGTTGCTAGGTTTGCGCTCCCTCGAACAGGGAGTTTGTCATGTCGCTCCTCCATCCCATCCGCGCCTGAGCGCGTAGACGTTCTCGGCGCGGTCATTCGCAGCTGAACTTCTCTTTGGGCTGGTTTGATACCGGCGCGGTTCGCCGCGCCGTTGGAGCGATATGAAACTCGAAAGAAGTGGTGGCAGGCGCCATCACAAGGACCTGCAGCTGTGTCGACAGGTGTTCGACGCGTTGTCCCTCGCGCTCGCAGACATCGACGATCCATCGATCGACGATCTCGCGCTCGCGTCGGTCACGCCGGCGCCCACCTCGGCACGTCTCCTCGTCACGTTGGTCCCCACTCGCACCGATCTCGATCACGACGCCGCGCTCGCCAGCGTGCACGGCGTGATCGACGAGCTGCGCGAGGAGGTGGCCCACGAGATCACGAGGAAGCGCGCGCCGGAGCTGGTGTTCCGCATCGGCCACCCGCACGAGCAGCAGCAGGAGTAACTGGAAGACCGGCGGCTCGGCACCTCGCGAGCCGCCGGTTTGCGTTTCGGTGTGAACCTCGGTTCACGCGACACCGATGTCCGGGCGGACCGCGCGGGCGCGAACCAGCGCGTCGCAAGCGCTCGGAAGTGCACGCGTCGGCGAGGCACGTCGCGTGCGAATGCCTCGCTGCATGAAGAACCTGGTGCTGCTCGGTCTCGTGCTCTCGTTGGCTGCGTGCCCCGGTCCCGGCGAAGGCGGAAGCCGGCTGGTGGGGACCTGGGACGAGGTGCTCAGCCCGGTCTCGGACGACGAGCCCAGCTACGCGGTGTTCCGCGACGACGGCACGTTCGAGCTCGACACGGACGGGGAGCTCCAGATCGGCACGTTCGAAGAAACCGACGACACGTTGATCCTGACCGACGACACCGGCAACGTGGAGGAGCTGCCCTACGCGACCGACGGGACGTTGTTCACGCCGATCGGCCTTCGCCACCTCAGTGGCGGCGCCGGCTTCGCGGGGCAGTGGCTCGCCGAAGCGACCACCAACGGCGAGTCGTCGACCATGGAGCTCGTGCTCGGCGACGACAGCCGCTTCACGCTCGCCATCGGCGAGCAGGACGAGCTCACCGGCAGCTGGAGCGAGGAGGCCGGCGAGCTCGTCACGACGCTCGAGGTCCTCGATAGCAACGGTCAGGTGCTCACGTCCGATCTGCCGTGGCAGTCGATCGACGGCACCGTCAGCATCCTCGCGTACGAGCGCCGCTAGTCACCGAGCGGAGCCCGAGAGCTCGTCCAGCTGTCCGCTGCTCGGACACGACGCCGGCCGGCAGGTACGCTACTGTTCTCGGGCATGGGCGAGCGGTTGCTCGAGGCTCTGGTGCGACGCTTCGCACGCGCACGCGATGCCGATGCGTACGCCCTGCGCGGCGGCATGGCGATCCGGTCGTGGATCCCGGAGCGCGTCGCCCTCGATGTCGATCTGGTGTGCCGCCTGCCCTATCGGGTCCGCGATCTGACGGCGCGGCTCGGTGAGATCCTCGCGATCTCCTTCGACGACGGCGTGATCTTCGACGAGGAGTTTCGCGTCGACCCGTACGTCGGCAGCCCGAAGCCGGGGCTCCAGCTGTTCGCGCGCAGCAACCTCGGCGAGCTGACCGCGGACCTGGCGTTCGAGCTCGAGGTCCGGCCGATCCGCCAGGCCGAGCAGTGGACGTGTCCGCACGAGATGGTGATCGCGACCAAGCTGAACGTGCTCGGCGAGCTCGGGCCTCGATCGTGGCGCACCAAGGACCTCGGCGATCTGTGGCACCTGCTGAGGCGCTTCCCCGCGACCGCCACGCTCGGCGAGGCGCTCGACCGCTTCACGCGCGATCGCGACATCCTCGCCGCGCCGTGGTGGCGCGAGCCCGCGACCGCGATGCGGTGGGCGCGCTACGTCGCGAAGCACCCGGCGATGCCCGAGCTCGATGCCGTCGTCTCCGAAGTCCGCGCCCATCTCTCACCGTTCACGAGGCAGGCATGACCAAACACGGCGACGCACTCCTCCAGGAGATCCTCAAGGACCCCGCCGCCGATCCGCCGCGCCTGGTCTATGCCGATCACCTCGAGCAAGAAGGCGAGCTCGACCGCGCGAACTTCATCCGCGATCAGATCCGTCGCACCACGCTCCCGAGCTGGGACGCGCGGGCCGTCACGCTCGAGCTCCAGGAGCGCGCCGCGCTCGCCGCGTACGGCATCAAGTGGCGCTCGAAGCTGCCGGCGCTCGACGGCGTCACGTGGGGCGGGTTCTCGCGCGGCTTCGTCGGCAGCGTCACCGTCACGGGCCTGGCTGCCCTCGATCAGATCGGCGAGGTGCGCAAGGCGAGCCCGGTCACCAGCCTGACGATGCGCTGGCCGTCGGGAGCGAAGTTGCCGAAGCTCCCCGCGATCGAGGGGCTCGAGGCGCTGACGCTGACCGGCACGGTGATGGGCCCTGATGCGCTCAAGTGGCTCGCGGGCTGTCCGCTGCTGTCGACGCTGAGGACGCTCGCCTTCACCGATTCGTCGGTGCGCACCGGGATGGCGCAGCTGATCAAGTCCACCCACCTGCGCAAGCTGCAGGCGCTGCGGATCCCGCTGCACGGCCTCGGCAACGCCGGCGTGGCGAAGCTGGCCACCGCGACGAACCTGCCGGCGCTCGTCGAGCTCGATCTCTCCGTCGGTACCGACGAGGGCGGCGGCTACGGCAGCGGCCGCAGCTACGCGACCCCCGCGGTCACCAGCAAGAGCGTGCTCGAGCTCGCCGCGTGGGAAGTGTTCGCGCGGATCCACACGCTCGATCTCAGCGGCGCGAAGCTCGGCGCGCAGGGTTTGCTGATGTTGCTGGCGACGCAGCACAGCAAGGCGCTGAAGAAGCTCGCGATCCGCGGGATCAAGGACAGCGACTGGGACATGGACGACTCGCTCGGCGCGTTCAAGGCGGGGCCCGCCGGCACGCTCGACGAGCTCGACCTCTCCGACAACGATCTCGATCCCGAGGCCGCGCACTACCTCGCGGAGGCGAAGGCGCTGCGCGACCTCAAGGTGCTGCGGCTCGCGAACGTCAAGTCGACGTCGTTCGAGCGCCTCGGCAAGGCGAGCTGGATGCGCTCGGTGCGCGTGCTCGCGTGCAACGACCAGCCGCTGCCGCACCTGCTGCCGCGCGCCGAGCAGCTGCACACGCTCGAGATCGCGCCGAGCGCCACGCCGCTGGCGAAGATCGCGCAGCTGATCGCCGCGAACCCGCCACCGTCCCTGCTCGTGCTCGATCTGTCGAAGGCGCGCGTCGACGATGCCGGGCTCGCGGCGATCGCCAAGCTCGAGCTTCCGAAGCTGGTCTCGCTCGTGCTGCCCCGCGTTCGCGGCGCGTTCAGCACCCCGGCGATCAAGCACGTGATCGAGTCGAAGCTCGGCCGGCAGCTCGTCAGCTTCGATTGTGGAATCGCCGACTTCGATCGTCTCCCGGGCTAACTGGTCGGGCCGCTGTCAGGTTTCTTCACGAACGCGAAATCCAACTCTACGGAGCCGCCTCGAGATCGGCGCTACAGGTGAAGTATGGAGCTCACCGAACGCCGCGACCTCGTCATCGATCGCCTGACCACCGACTACGCCCGCGGCGCGTTCGAGGTCGAGGAGCTCGAGCGCCGGCTCGCGCTGGTCCACACCGCGACGTCGGCCGGCGAGCTCGACGCGCTGGTCACGCCGCAGCCCCTCGCGCTGGTCCCCGCGCAGCACATGCGGATCGTGTTCGGCTCGATCGAGCGGATCGGGCCGTGGGATGTCCCGCAACAGCTCACCGCCCGCGTGGTGTGCGGCAACCTGGTGCTCGATCTTCGCGAGGCGCGGCTGACGCCCGGCGTTACCGAGATCGACGTCAACGTCACGATGGGCAACATCGAGGTGATCGTCCCACCTGGCGTCGAGGTGAACGTAGATGCCACCTCGTTCCTCGGCCACATCGAGGAGCGCACCGAGCGCGCCACCACCCGCGCCACGACGACGATCCGCGTGGTCGGGCGCGTCAAGCTCGGCCACCTCGAGCTGTCGACGCTGCGACTCGGCGAGACCCACCGCGAGGCGAGGTGGCGCCGCCGCTCGCACCGCCGCTGGCGCCGCCACCATCAGCGCGCGCTCCCTGCCCCGTGGGAGTGAAGACTTCCCCACCAGTCACGCCGATGAGTGATACTGGGAGCAGTGCGGGCGGTCCTCCTCTGTCTCGTCGCCGGCTGTTACACGCCGACGCCGCCGCAGGGCCTGCCGTGTGGCGAGGGAGACAGGTGCCCGTCCGGCCAGCGCTGCTTCGCGGGCGTCTGCAGCATCTCCGCTCCGTCCGGCGTCGATCCCGACAGCATGCCTGGCGACGACAGCCCGCCACAGGCGGATGGGCCGCCACCGAACCCGATGTCCCTCGTGTTCGGCGAGCGTAGCGACGCGATCGGCGACACGATGGTCGATACGTTCCTCGCCTCGGACACCCAGGCCGCGAACAACTTCGGCGTCCACGCCGATCTCCACCTGACGTCGGGCTCGCTCGATCCGGTCCTGGTGCGCGTCGACCTGTCGTCGATCCCGCAGGGCGCGACGGTGACGAGCGCCGCGCTGGTGTTCGAGGTGACCTTCAACACCATCGAGGCCGGCACCAAGATCCGGGTGTTCGCGGTCAACGAATCGTGGACCGAAGGCTCCGGCGATCACTCCGCCGGCGTCGCGAACCAGGTCCAGCGTCACCAGGATGTGGACTGGTCCGCCGCAGGTGCCGCGCCACCCTCGCGCGGCGACCTGCCGGTCGGCAGCACGATGGTCAACGCGCCGATCGACGTCGGCAGCGATGTCGAGATCGGGGTGCCCGCGGATCTCGTCCAGGCCTGGGTCGACGACCCCGCCTCGAACAACGGGCTCGCGCTGATCGCGGCCGGTTCGGGCTTCTACGTCGAGCTCGGATCGTCCGAAGCCACCAACGAATTCAATCGTCCCGTCCTGCTGGTCGACATCCAGTAGTCAGGGCAGCTCGACGAGCATCCGCATGCCCGGCGGATCGACCGGACCGAGCAGCAGCTCGACGGTGCAGTGCTCGATGTTGGCGTGCTTCGCGAGCCGGCTGATCTTCGTCGGCGCGTCGATCTCCGGATAGAAGCCGTTCATCATGTGCTGGATCGGCAGCCACTCGACGCGCTCCCAGCGCAGCGCGACCACCGGATCGAGGGCGCCGTTGCGAGCGCGCAGCCACACCCAGCTCGTCATCCCGCGCGACAACGAGCGATGCAAGCCACCGCCGGTCTTGCGCTGCGGCGTGGTGACGCCGAGCTTGCTCGCGACCTCGTCGATCCGCGCGACCGTCGCGGCCACCGCGTCGTCGTCGTGGTTGGCCTGGGCGAGCACGTACGTGAACGCCTCGCCGTCGTACGACACCGACGCGAGATCGTCGCCGAGCACGTCCACCAGCTCCGGCGCGGTGGCCGGCAACGCGGCATCCTCCGAGTGCGCGATCGTCGTGGTCGCGCCTAGCTCGAGCCCGATCCGATCACCGGCGAGCTCGGCGAGCCACGGGCAGTGCTCCTGCGCGGTCGCGCGCGTCACGTTCGCCGTCACCGAAAGCGCCTTGAACGTGTGCGGGATCGTGGCGATCAGCGGGCCTTCCCACGAGCCGACGAGCGGCATCAAGCGGCCGACCACCGGTGCGGTCTTGATGCCGAGCATGCTGCCGAGCGCGGTGAGGTGCGAGAGCGTGGGCTTGTCGGTCACGCGCGCACGATAGCGCTCACGTCATCGTCAGGTCGCTGGTCAGGTACGGAAACCGCGACGTGAACAGCCGGCCGCCCAGCTTGACGATCGCGAGACCGATGATCGCCATGAAGATCCACTGGTCGAACAGCAGCGGCAGGCCGGGGTACATCACGCCGCGCATGCTCCAGTAGCCCGGCACCAGCCACAGTCCGAAGATCATCGCCATGCCGATCACGACCCCGGCGAAGCGCAACCGCCCTTCGCGCTGATCGGCGAGCCGCTGATCGACATCCCTCATCAGCACCCGCACGTCTTCCTTGCGCGCATCGAGCGTGTCGTCGTGCCTGCACGCGACGCACATGCCGGTCACGGCCTGCCGCGCCCCGCAATCCAGGCAAACCCAGGGTCTCTCCATCACGCATGTCCGGACGACGATGCGACGTGGATGTCGCACTTCCTGTAACCTCGAGCGGTGCGTCACGGGAGCCTGTGTGTCCTGCTGGGGGTTGCTGCGTGCGGCGACAACCTGGCTCCTTCATCACATGTCACGGGGAGCGTGTTCTCCGACGACAACAACAACGGGATCCGCGATCCAGGCGAGCCCGGGTTCGCCGAGGTCACGGTCTACATCGACCTCGATGATGACCCCACGATCAGCGGCTTCGATCCGGTGAGCAAGACCGACGCGGACGGCACCTACACGCTCGAGGTGCCCGGTCCCGGCACCTACGCCGTCCACGAGATCCTGCCGTTCGGCGTGCGCGCGCGTCGGGCCGCGGCGAAGCCGAGGCGGATCCTCGGCCTGCCTCACATCATCGGCGGCACCGATACGGCGGCCGGCGACTACGGCTTCATGGTCGCGGTCGGCCAGCCGTTCCAGGACTTCCTGTTCCAGTTCTGCGGCGGCGCGCTGATCACGGATCGCCACGTCGTCACCGCGGCGCACTGCAGCGTGGGCGTGAATTCCAGCGAGGTCGCGATCGCGGCGGGCACGCTCGATCCGTTCGAGGGCGGCGAGATCGTCGGGATCGAGGACATCGCGATCCATCCCGCGTTCATCGACGTCGACCGCGGCAACGACATCGCGATCTGGACGCTCGAGGAGCCGATCGATCTCGAGGGCTCCAACCTGTTCACCGTCGAGCTCGCATCCGCGCAGACCGCGGCCCTCGAGCAAGCGGGCACGCTCGCCACCACGATCGGCTGGGGCGCCTCGGATCGC
>Ga0075163_10009535_pt1 | contig 12744 bp, 11 predicted proteins | sample JI1023141ADNA_FD_71478 | JGI IMG/M metagenome (GOLD analysis project Ga0075163, IMG submission 71478) | Wastewater effluent complex algal communities from Wisconsin, to seasonally profile nutrient transformation and Carbon sequestration -... | ecosystem: Engineered > WWTP > Effluent > Algae...
CCGTGCTAGCCGTTGTGGCGGTCTGGATGCTGCGCGTCAGCAAACGGCTGCCGATCGGTCAGTTCTTCTCTATTAGTTCCATCCTGATTGCTGTGCTCTCGGTGATCCTGGTGGGAAAAGGCATTGCCGCGTTGCAGGAAGCTGGCTGGGTGTCTCAGGCACTGGTTGCAGCTCCTCGCGTCGAATGGCTTGGGGTATACCCGTCTTGGCAATCACTCCTGGCGCAGCTCGGCGTCGCCGTTGCCGCCGTAGTTGGCTTCGTCTTCAACGCTCGCTCGTCGCGCGCCTCGACGAGTGTCCCAAGATCATGAGGTTTTCGTGTCACCTTGCCTTATTCCCCAGCGTGCCGTTGGCCAAGCGGACTGACGCCGCCGGCAAAGGCCAAGCCAGCAAACTGCGAGCAGTTGGCCGACAACAAGCGTTTTTCGAACAACTTGGCGGATCCGGACATCAAGGCGTTGAAGGCGAAGTGCGATGCCGAGAAGAAAACCGTCGCTGAGCCAGATCCCTCGAAGTCCAACTAGATGCGGACACAGTAAGGCTGAATCAAAGGATTCATCGTACAAGTGAAGTGTCTAGCGGTGTCTGTGCCTATGGTGGAGGTCCGGATAGTGCGGATGCGAGTGGACCGTGGGTGCGTGCTTGTGTTGGTGTGAATGCGGTTCGCTTCCATCCCACCCGAAATCCTGTTTGTGCTGATGATGGTCATCGTGAGTGTGCATGTGTGCGTGTTCGAGCGCCTCGTGCTCGTGCTCATGATTGTGGTACTCACTGACATGAAGCCAGACACCGAAAGCCATGAGCCCACCCGCTACCCAGAAGCTGACCCCGGGTGCTTCGCTCATCAGCAATAGGGACAACGCCGCCCCGACAAAAGGGGCGGTCGAGAAGTATGCGCCGGTACGAGCCGCGCCGAGATGACGCAAGGCCAAGACAAAGGCTACCAGACTAATCCCATAGCCGACCAAGCCGATGGTGCCGGCCGAAACCATGAGCAACATGTTCGGAAGCCGCTGCCCGATAGACAGCGCGATGACGATGTTGATCGCGCCTGCCACGCCGCCCTTTATTGCGGCGATCTGGACAGGGTCTCAGCCCGAAACCACACGGGTCAAGTTGTTGTCGATGGCCCAGCAGGCGCATGCACCTGCAATGGCGAATGCGCCACAGGGAATCTCTTCCGACGGAGCTTGGGCCAATGACAAGATCACGCCACCTGCAACAATAGCCACCATGCCCAGAAATACTCGGACGTCGACATTCTCGCGGAATATGATCCAGGCAACCAGGGCCGTCAGGACACTCTCAATATTGAGTAGTAGCGATGCTGTCGAGGCTGGAGTGATCGACAAGCCGAGCATCAACAGCACGGGGCCCAAAACACCACCGAAGAGCACCGCACCGGCAATCCAAGGCAGATCCCGACGCTGCAGGGATGCCTCCAAACGCGTTCCATGGGGGCGCAATTGCCGGAGTAGCAGCCAGAAGCCAAGTCCAAGCCCGGAGCCTGCATACAGGATCCCTGCCAGCAGGATCGGCGAAATGTCGGCCACCAGCATCTTGGCCAAGGGCGTGCTCGCGCCAAAGAACAGCGCCGCGAGCAACGCGGGACCAATCCCAAGCGTCTGTATTGGCCACTTGGTCATGCGGGCAATGATGCAGGAAATTCACCCACGCCGAGAGAAATGTTCAAGGCAGAGCTTGGAGGCCGCCGTAGACCGCCAATCGCATCAGCAGTCGCACTCAATGGCGAGCCGTTGCCGGCCGTCCGCCGGTTGGGCTAATCCAGAATCGACGATATTCATGCAGATTCGGCCGCGCATGATCTAGCACGTCGGCGGGGCGAGAGTTTATCGGAAGTCAAAGGTCTGAACCCGAGCATTCACCCCTGACTCAGAAGGGTGGTCGGACGCAGGAAGCCAACTTCAATTTCAAAGGCTGGTTTTCTGAACGTTCAGGCTGCATATCCTTGGCTGAATGCCAACAACATGATTGTGGACGCGCATTACTCCTCACGAAAGAATCTGGTGTATTCTGAACAGATGACGTTTTGGGCTACATCGCTGCGGATCACATTGAGCCTTGGGCTGATCTTGAATGGATCATCGCTCGCTATGGCTGTGACCGGGACCGATATGGGCATCGAAGGTGAATCGCATACGGTTACTGTAGCCAATGTAGGCGGGGGGATGGAGCAACCCTGTCACGGAGTCGAGTCCGCCGATACAAGCGATTCCGCTGACTCGAAAATTGCTACAGACCCCTCCAAATCCCGATCTCCTGATTGCTGCAAGTCGGGAGTTTGCGGTTGCGCGTGCTTGCACGCTGCTGCGCCAATTCCAACGATCGCAATGTTGGGCGTTACGATATTCCACGGTCCTGTTCTTCGACCGCTGGAATCGAGGCATGCCTCGCCGGTTCTCCCCGAGCAGATCCGACCTCCCATTTCCTGAAGGTTTTCCGGTGCCGCGCGGCACCGTTCGATTGTGCGCTCATCGTCCATTGGCGGGCGGCGCACTGACCTGACCTGCGTGTTTTTCGCAGCCAACTTCAGCATTCTTTTACAGGGAGCGATCCATGACGTTCCGTTCTTCCTATTCCAGTTCCGCCGTGCCACTGACTGCATCGCGGCGACGATTCCTGCAAGGCCTTGTCGCCGGCGGAGCTGTCGCCAGCCTCGGCCTGGGCAACAGCATCGCCTGGGCTCTAGACCCTCAGGGGGATGGCCAGAGCCTGTCCGGCACCCGGTTTGATCTCAGCATCGGCGAGACGCCCGTGAATTTCAGCGGTGCCCGACGCACCGCCACTACCGTCAACGGTTCCGTGCCGGCACCGCTCCTGCGCTGGCGCGAGGGCGACACGGTCACACTGCGCGTCACCAATCACCTCGGCGTCGACACTTCCATTCACTGGCACGGCATCCTGCTGCCTACCGGAATGGATGGCGTGCCCGGTTTCAGCTTTGACGGCATTGCGCCCGGCGAGACCTTCGAGTACCGCTTCGAGCTGAAACAAAGCGGTACCTACTGGTACCACAGCCATTCACGCTTCCAGGAACAGACCGGCCTTTACGGGCCCATCGTCGTCACGCCCCGTGACGGTGAACGCCATCCGACCGAGCGCGACTACGTCGTGCTGTTGTCAGACTGGACCGACGAAGATCCCGAAGTGTTGTTCGCGAATCTCAAGAAGATGAGTGACTACTACAACTTCAACGAACCCACTGCCGTCCAGTTTGCCCAGGATGCCTTGAAGTTGGGCTTTCGCCAGGCCCTGGCGAAGCGAAAGATGTGGAACGAGATGCGCATGAGCCCTGCCGATCTGGGCGATGTCACCGCGCATACCTATACCTATCTCATGAACGGCGCGACATCCGGCAATAACTGGACGGGGCTGTTCGAACGCGGCGAGAAGGTGCGCCTGCGTTTCATCAACGGCTCGGCCATGAGCATTTTCGATGTGCGCATTCCCGGGCTGAAGATGACGGTGGTCGCCGCTGATGGACAGGATGTCGAGCCGGTCAGCGTCGATGAATTTCGCATCGCAGTCGCAGAAACCTATGACGTGATTGTCGAGCCCTCCGATGACCGTGCCTACACGTTGTTCGCGCAGACCATCGATCGCACGGGGTTTGTGCGCGGCACTTTGGCGCCTCGCGCTGGCATGTCAGCGGACGTACCTGCTGTTGATCCGCCGCAATGGCTGACCATGAAGGACATGATGGGCGCGATGGCGATGGGTGCCGGCATGGAACATGGGCACGGCGACATGGCCGGCATGGATCATGGGTCAGGATCGGATGGGATGGCCGGCATGGTCTTGGCGAACCACGCCAGAACCGAATATGGCCCCGGCGTCGACATGCGAGTCGACATGCCGCGTACCAATCTCGACGATCCCGGCATTGGTCTGCGCAACAACGGACGCGACGTGCTGACATACGCCGATCTGCACACCATTGGTGGTCAGATCGATCCACGCGAACCGGGTCGCGAGATCGAGCTGCATCTGACCGGCAACATGGAGCGGTACATGTGGTCGATGGATGGCCAGAAGTTCAGCGATGCGAAGCCCGTACATTTCCGTTACGGCGAACGCCTGCGCGTCGTTCTGGTCAACGACACGATGATGCCGCACCCCATTCATCTGCATGGGTTGTGGAGTGATCTCGAGAATCCGCAAGGCGAATTTCAGGTACGCAAGCACACGATCATGGTGCAGCCTGCGCAGCGCGTCAGCTATCGGGTCAGCGCCGATGCTCTTGGCCGATGGGCGTATCACTGCCATCTGCTGTATCACATGGAAGCAGGCATGTTCCGCGAAGTGGTGGTGTCATGAAGATGACCAGGAAGGTTTGCGCAAGCGCGTTTTCGCGCGCCGCGAAAAGACGATCGCTTTGTTCTTTGATTGCAATCGCATTGGCCATGCCTGTGTTCGGACAAGCGCAGGAACCGACACGGTCGATCCCCGACCCGAAGACTGCGGCTTCAGCCGCGGAAGAAGCCGCGGAAACGGAAGACCACGGCCAGGTGGATCACAGCAAGATGGATCATAGCCAGATGGAGGGCATGGACCACAACAAGATGGAAGGCATGGACCACAACAAGATGGAAGGCATGGACCACAGCCAGATGGAGGGTATGGATCACAGCAAGATGGAGGGTAAGGATCACAGCAAGATGGAGGGTATGGATCACAGCAAGATGGAGGGTAAGGATCACAGCAAGATGGAGGGTAAGGATCACAGCAAGATGGAGGGTATGGATCACAGCAAGATGGAGGGTATGGATCACAGCCAGATGGAAGGTATGGATCACAGCAAGATGGAAGGCATGGACCACGGGCGGATGCAGGGTGGATCGCCACCGCCCGATGCGCGCGACCCGGACTATTCGGATGGTGTAAATGCGGGTCCGATGCATGGCATGCATCACATGCACGGCGATTCCAGGATAGGCAGTGTCCTGTTTGATCAGCTCGAGCAGTTCGATGGCGACAACGAAAACGGGCAGGCCATCAATATGCAGGCCTGGTACGGATCGGATTTGAACAAGATCTGGTTCAAGCTTGAAGGCGAACGCAGCGACGGACGCATGGAATCGACTCGTAGCGAACTGTTGTGGAGCAAGGCCGTATCGGCCTACTGGAACTTCCAGACCGGAATTCGCCACGATTTCGAGGACGGACCTGATCTGAACTGGGCTGCATTCGGATTCCAGGGTTTGGCACCGTACTGGTTCGAAGTTGATGCGACCGTCTACGTTGGCGAGTCCGGTCGTACGGCGTTTCGGCTGGAAGCCGAGTACGAAATCTTGCTGACACAGCGGCTAATCCTGCAGCCCGACCTCGAAGCCAATTTCTACGGAAAGAATGATCCGGCACGCGAAATTGGCAGCGGGCTTTCCGACCTCGAATTCGGATTGCGCCTGCGCTATGAAATTACGCGCAAATTCGCCCCGTACGTCGGCGTAGTGTGGTCAAAGAAATACGGACAGACGGCCGATTACGCACAAGCCGCGGACGAAAATGTTGAAGACACCCAGCTCGTAGCTGGCCTGCGACTATGGTTCTGAAAAACAGGAGCACCCCATGAAATCCACTTCAGGAATACTCAAATCAGCCTTGACGCTGCTGATCCTGGTTGCACTCGGTGCTGGCATTTTCATCTGGTCCGGGGTCTACAACATCGGAGCAGACGATCCGCACATGCGAGCCACTCACATGCTTCTTGAAACGTTGCGGGAGCGTTCCATCGAGAGTCGCGCGTCGAAGTTGACCGTGCCTGATCTCTCGGATCCGGCCAAGGCTTTACAAGGTGCGGGCAACTACAACGCGATGTGCGTCGGCTGCCATCTGGCGCCCGGCATGAATGAGTCAGAACTGAGCAAGGGCCTCTATCCGGCGCCACCCAATCTTTCGAAGGAACCGGTCGAAGTGGCCCAGGCGTTCTGGGTGATCAAGCACGGCATCAAGGCTTCGGGAATGCCGGCCTGGGGCAAGAGCATGGATGACGCCTACATCTGGAACATGGCGGCATTCCTGCAAAAGCTGCCTGCGCTGGATGCAAAGCAGTACAAAGCCATGGTCGCTGGCAGTGGCGGCCACTCCCACGGTGGGGGTGAAAGTGGCCAGCCTCTTGCCAATAAAGAAGCGATCGACGCAGGCAATGAGGAACATGCTCACGACGACGGCGAAGACGGTCGTCTCCACCAATCAAGTGGCGACGACGATGACCACGACGATGGTTCGGAACACCATCATGACGACACCGAGATGCCGGCCATGGATTCCGGCCACAACGCGAAGAGCTCTAATGCCACCGAACATGGCCAGGATTCTGAAGATCAGGCAATGACGACGCATACGCATGCCGATGGCACAGTGGAGAGTCATCCAGTAAAACCCGAAGTCGAAACTGACGACGGCCACGACCACAAACATTGAGGACAGAGATCATGACAATGAAGAGACCAGTAGCAGTTGTATTGGCCGTGCTCGTACTTGCCCTTTCGGCCTCATCCAATGCCCACGAAGAAGCAACCCAGGATCCGACATCGTCGATGGATGTTCCGGTCGCCGCGCAAAACGCCACTGAAGTTGTCGATCGCTTCGGGGCTGCACTCCAGAAGGCTGACTTGGCAACAGTCGAAGCCATACTTGATCCCGACGTCCTTATCCTCGAGAGCGGCGGGGCGGAACGAAACCGGAAGGAATACCTCGGCCACCACGCACCCGCAGATGCAAAATTTCTCAAGGGCGCGCACATCCAGAAGACGCACCGGACCGCCCGACGCGACGGCGACCTGGTCTGGGTCGGAACCGAAAGTGAGGTTCATACCCAGAAGGATGGCAAGCCCCTGACACTACTGAGCAGTGAAACCATGGTTCTGAAACTGGAGGGTGATGACTGGCGCATCGTCCACATCCATTGGTCGTCGCGACCGAAGAAGTAGGAGATCGAGATGAACACACCCCGCCTTGTGTCGACTGCGGGCGCAATAGTCCTCGCGCTTGCGATTACGGCCTGTGCACCGTCCTCGAAATCGTCCACGGAGGCAGGATCCACTGCTTCGGATTCCGCCGTGGCCCCTCGCATTGATGCGCGCGAAACCGCCTTGCGGTCGCCGCCGGGCGTGCTGATCCCGGCATCGCTCGATGCCGCGCTACCCAACGTCGTGGTGTACAAGAGCCCGAGCTGCGGCTGTTGCGGCGCCTGGGTGGAGCACATGCGAACGGCAGGCTTCCCGGTCGAGGTGCGCGACTCGGACAATCTCGAACCGGTCAAGTCCCGGCTCGGCGTGCCCTACGGCAAGGGATCCTGCCACACCGCCGAGGTCGACGGCTACTTCGTCGAAGGGCACGTCCCGGCCGGTGACATCAAACGCCTGCTGGCCGAACGCCCGGATGCCCGCGGACTGACCTTGCCAGGGATGCCGCTCGGCTCGCCGGGCATGGAGGTGCCGGATGGGACCGTGCAGCCGTATACCGTCGAGTTGGTGACCCGGGATGGCGGCACCCGTTCTTTCGCCCGCCACCCGGGATCAGGAGAGTAGCGGCATGGGACGCGCATGCCGCAGGAGAGCACGCTTCCGGGCCCGGACGGCCTCATTCTGGAGAGCGGCGGAGCTGAGAGAAATCGCGAGGAGTATCTTGGCCATCATTCCGTCAGTGATGCGGCGTTCCTGGGTACTGCCCACGTACAACTTCTGCTCAGGGCCGCGCAACGCAGCGGCGATCTTGTCTGGATCGGTGGTGAGAGTGAGATTCACACACGCAAGGATGACAAGCCGCTGACTCTACTCAGTACGGAGACCATGGTTCTAAAGAAGGTCGACGATAGCTGGCGCATTGTCCATATTTATTGCTCCTCCAGGCCAAAGCGCTGGCCTCGTGCAAAGTCCTACATGGCAGTGCTCGATGTTGGAGCTTTCGGGCATTGCCATTTCATTGCAGAAACAGATCGTTCTGGATGGGTCAGCTTTGGGAGGGGACGACATTGATTGGGGGCGCCCTTATGGGCGGCCCCCTGGCTCTTGACTCTGGACCCGGGTCCAGGCCTCAGAATTCGAGGTACATGCTCATAGGCGCAACCTAAGCTGAAACGGAGAGCAAGAAATGAACATCAAACAGCACGCGGATCACAATCATTCATCAGGTGAGACCGATACGCCGAGAAAGACTTCCAGCAGCAGTGCCGCGGATGGCTCGAGCAGTCAAGCTGTCGATCCGGTATGCGGCATGACCGTAGACCCTTTGAAGACGACTCATCATGGAGAGCATGCCGGCAATGACTACTTCTTTTGCTCGGCACGTTGTCTAGATAAGTTCAACGTCGATCCGGAGTCCTATCTTGACTCCAAGCACTCACGCAATACTCCAGCGCCCGTGGAAGGCGCCATCTACACCTGTCCGATGCATCCGGAGATCCGGCAGCCAGGCCCTGGCACTTGTCCCATCTGCGGGATGGCGCTGGAACCCGAAATGCCAAGTTTGGAGGAAGACGACAATCCCGAGTTGCGCGATTTCTCAAGAAGGTTCTGGTGGACGCTTCCGCTAAGTCTGGTCGTGCTGACGCTTGCGATGGTTGGTCATCGCTTGCCCTGGCTCAGCGTCGACGCGAGGACGTGGATCGAATTCGGACTCAGTACACCCGTGGTGTTATGGGCGGGCTGGCCTTTCTTCGTTCGCTGTCTCCAATCGATCCGCAATCGCAGTCCGAACATGTGGACCCTGATAGGAATTGGTGTGGCAGCGGCGTTTGGCTACAGCGTCGTAGCCACCCTTGCGCCGGGACTATTTCCGTCCTCCTTTGCGGAGCATGGGCGGATTGGCGTCTACTTCGAAGCGGCGGCGGTCATCGTCTCGCTAACGCTATTGGGTCAGATGCTCGAGCTCAAGGCGCGTAGCAAGACCTCGGCCGCGATCAAGGCCTTGCTTGGGTTGGCACCAAAAACCGCGCGACGCATTGATGACAAGGGCGGCGAAGAAGACATCGCACTGGATCAGGTCCAGTCAGGGGATCGTTTGCGCGTACGCCCAGGTGAAAAGGTGCCCGTGGATGGTGTCGTTCTTGAGGGCCATACGAGTATTGACGAGTCCATGCTGACTGGCGAGCCGATACCGGTCGAGAAGAATGCCGGGGACAAAGTCATCGGTGCGACCATGAATGGAAGTGGAAGCCTTGTCATTCGCGCCGAGAAAGTTGGATCTGACTCCGTGCTGGCGCAAATTGTTCAGTTGGTCGCCCAGGCCCAGCGATCACGAGCACCTATGCAAAAGATGGCAGACAAGGTCGCATTCTGGTTTGTTCTGGCCGTGATCGGCACCGCTATCGCGACGTTCCTGATTTGGGGAGTGTTCGGACCAGAGCCTTCCTGGACATTCGCCGTTCTCAACGCAGTTTCGGTCCTCATTATTGCCTGTCCTTGCGCATTGGGTTTGGCGACACCGATGTCGATCATGGTCGCGACCGGTCGTTCGGCGCAGGCAGGCGTACTGTTCCGCGATGCTGAAGCCATAGAGCATTTGCGCCTGATCGATACCTTGATCGTCGACAAGACTGGCACCTTGACCGAGGGGCGGCCGACATTTCGCGATGTTCTGGTCGCTGACGGGTTTGTCGCCGATGACATTCTTGGGCTCGCTGCCAGTTTGGAACGTGGTAGTGAGCATCCCTTGGCCGCTGCAATTGTCGCAGAGGCGATGGAACGCGGACTGGAATTCGACGATGCCAAGGAGTTCGAGTCGCATACGGGTACGGGCGTAACAGGGCAAGTAGGCGAGCGACGTCTCGCCTTGGGCAATCAGGCGTTGATGTCCACGTCCGGCGCGAGCATTTCAGAGCTGGAGTCAGCTGCCGAAGAATTGCGAAATGAAGGGGGCAGTGTCATGTACTTGGCAATCGACGGGAAACTTGCCGGGGCAATCGCCGTTGCGGATGCGATCAAGCCGACTACTCGGCCTGCGCTGGAAGCGTTGCGAAAGGCAGGTATTCATGTGGTCATGGCATCGGGAGACGCGCAGCACACCGCAGAAGCTGTTGGACGCGAACTAGGGATCGATGACGTCCGTGGCGAAGTGCGCCCGAAAGACAAGGCCGAACTCGTCAAATCGTTCCAAGACAAGGGGCATCGCGTCGCAATGGCCGGCGACGGGATCAACGACGCCCCGGCGCTGGCAGCAGCGGATATTGGCATCGCCATGGGTACGGGTACAGATGTCGCGATGTCGAGTGCGCAGATCACGCTTGTAAAGGGCGATCTCGGCGCCATTCTGCGTGCCAGGGCGATTTCCACTATCACAGTGCGAAACATGAAACAGAATCTCACCTTTGCCTTCGCCTACAACGCGCTGGGAGTGCCTATCGCGGCAGGCGTCCTGTACCCCATTTTCGGATTGTTGCTGAGTCCAATGATCGCCGCGCTGGCCATGAGTTTGAGCTCAGTTTCTGTTGTGGCGAATGCATTGCGTCTCGCCAAGACACGACTCGACGCAGTGCCATGAAATTCATGCCATCAAACGCATGCTGAACTGGAGTCGCAACAGCAACCGTAGCTCATGGGTCATACAGTTTCCCCCATTAGAATTGGCGCGAGTTATCTCATTTCCAACCGCTGCCTTTGTGCAGCACTCGTTTCGTTGGTGAAGTAGAGGGAGGTTTGTCATGAAAAAATACACGCGTTTTGCCGCAATGATCGCCACGTCGACCGTAGTGATGTTCGGTCTGATGTACCTCAACACCTACGCGGTTGATCACATATTTTTCAGCGAGACGCGTGCCTACATGGCCCTGATCATGGGGTCGACCATGGCCATCGTCATGCTGCTCTTCATGCTCAAGATGTATGAGAACACGAAGGTAAATCTGAGCGTTCTGTTGGGGAGCGTCGTCGTATTCGCGGTTTCTCTTTGGCTGGTTCGCAGTCAGGAGACTGTCGACGATGTCTCCTATATGAAAGCGATGATTCCTCACCATTCAATCGCCATTTTGACCAGCAAGCGCGCCCACATTTCAGATCCGCGTGTCCGAAAGCTGGCGGATGACATCATCGAAGCCCAGGTAAGGGAAATTGAAGAGATGAAGAACCTGATCGAAGATATCGAGAGCAAGCGATAGTGTCAGGTCAGTCGCGCAGATTCCTATCGCGACTCACTTTGGATTGAGTGCCCCGAAGCGTGTACAGCACAAGCGACACGGCGTTGGACACACGCGAGAAGAACTCTGATCGCTGGGTCAGCGTGTTTACCGAAGGCGATGAACTGTACGATGCGATGCTCGACGACATTCGCTCTGCTCAGGAACGCATCCGCCTCGAGAGCTACATTCTGTCTGACGATGTAGTTGGAGGGCAGTTCTTTTCCGAGCTTGAGAAAAGTAGCGTGTTGGGTTGCGTAGTTGGAGTTAGGGCGGACTACGCGGGATCGTGGGGCGCCGTACCACAAACGCGACAGCGCTCACTGCTGACGGCAGGAGTGCAGTGGAGCTGGAGTCGCCCTTGGTCTTGGCGGATGCCCTGGATTCTGAACAGAAGAAACCATCGAAAGCTTCTGATCATTGATGGCCGCGTCGCCTACGTAGGTGGATTCAACATTCATCGCGAGAGTTCACGGCGCGCCTTTGGCCCATCGCGTTGGCGAGACACGCACGCCCGATTCACCGGCCCGCTGGTAAAAGATGCTATTCAGCTTTTCGACCGTTTTCCTCGTCGCCCACGCGTGGCCTGGCCTAACTTTCCAGGCGGAATCGGCTTGCTTCCCAACAATAGCCATCGTTGTAGACACCTCCTGCGTTGCGCATTCAACGCACACTTCCGATCAGCACAAGAGAGGATATGGCTCACGACGCCCTATTTCGTTCCTGATAGCCGGAGTCAGAAAGCCCTCCGCGAGGCTGCAAGGCGCGGGGTGGACGTGCGCGTTCTTGTCCCGGCCAAGAGCGATGTCACGCTGACGACATGGGCAGCGCGCGCTTCCTACTCACGCATGCTCGCTTCAGGGATCAGAATCTGGGAGTACGGGGGACGGGTGCTGCACGCAAAGACTGTGCTGGTTGACAGGAGCTGGGGGACGATTGGAACAGCGAACTTCGACTATCGCAGCTTCTTCCTCAATGACGAACTGAACCTCATGGTTGAAGAACGAGCGTTCAATGCCCGACTTGCGCAGCAATTCGAGGAAGACTTGACGGAATCAGCCGAGGTAACGGAATCGGGCTGGAAGCGTCGGGCTTGGTACGCCGTCGTAGTGGAAACCATAGGCTGGTGGGCACGGCGATGGCTTTGATTCTTGAGTCAACAGCCCGATATGCGTTCCAGATCACGGGGCAGGGGATAAGGCATTGGCGAGCTCACGGTCTTCGTAGACCTCAAAAACAAGAATGCTGGCCGCACTCGAACTGGCATTGATTCGTTGTTCCTGCGCCGCATTGGCCTGTGGGTCAATCTTCAAGCCGATCCAATCCAATTGCTCGACTATGGCTGCGCGAATGATTGACGAGTGCATTCCGATCCCTCCAGAGAACACGAGGTCATCAATGCCCCCAAGCGTGGTCGCCATCGAAGCGATTCCCTGAGCCGTTCTATGAACGAATATGTTTATCGCCAGCTTGGCTTCGACCGTTTCGGCCAGGAGGAGGCGCTCCATGTCGCCTGTCGTTCCTGAGATTCCCAATAGTCCACTGTTTCGATTCAGTTCGGCTTCCAAGTCAGAAACAGAGAGTCTTCCAGACCTGAGCAAATGGAAAAT
>Ga0075163_10009536_pt1 | contig 12743 bp, 10 predicted proteins | sample JI1023141ADNA_FD_71478 | JGI IMG/M metagenome (GOLD analysis project Ga0075163, IMG submission 71478) | Wastewater effluent complex algal communities from Wisconsin, to seasonally profile nutrient transformation and Carbon sequestration -... | ecosystem: Engineered > WWTP > Effluent > Algae...
CACGCCTTCGCCACGACGCGCGCGTGGCTCACGTGGTCCGAGCGCGGCGGCCGCGACGCGCGCGACTTCGTGCTGGACGTGAACGGCGAGTGCCACCGCATCGTGCGCGACGTCGTCGTGACGGCGAAGGACGAGTGCGAGGCGCTCCATGCGCGGTTCCGGCTGCTGGTGTTGCCCGATCGCGACGACCTGCGCGATCGGATCGAACGTGGTCGACCGTACTGGAGCGCGCTCAGCGAGGCGTGGAAGGGTGCGAACGTCGAGGTGATCGACCTGACCGACGATCTGTTGGCGGCCCACGCGGCCGAGGACGACGCGTTCTGGGCACCGTCGGGGCACTACTCGGCCGCGGGCAATCGCGTGGTGGCCGACGCACTCTCGCGGCGCACGGCGCGCTGACACACGGCGCGCTGAGATATTGCGCGCGGAGCCGCGGCGCCCGGACACGCGAAGCGCTGGGACCGCGCCCGGCGCGCCATCTACGAGCTCAAGCCTTCGAACGCCGCGACGCGCTCGCGGAACGCGGGCGACATCGAGGTCTTCGATCGCACGGCGTTGTCCCACGCGACGAGGCGCGCTTCGGCCTCGCACCACGTGTCGCCGCCGTCCGCGTCCTTCACGCGGTACACCTGCGTGAACGAGGACGCGCCCAAGTGACGCGTCGCGGCCTCGACCACGACGTCGACGCCGCCGCGCCCCGGGGAGACGAACACGACGTTCGTCTGGGCCAACACGAACGGGAACTGGTTCGCGCCCAGAAGCCCCAAGTCTCCGAAGTAGCGGTGGCGCGCCTCCTCGAACAGCGTCAGGTACACGGCGTTGTTGAGGACGCCTTGGTTGTCCTCGTCCGACCAACGCGTGTGCAGCGTGACGCGGAAACGGATCGAGCTCGAGTCAGGGACGCGCGGAGTTTCCATCGGCGGATCGTGGATCGATGTCCGGAACGGTTGCGGGGATTTCGGCCGGCGCGGGCGCGCGCGGTCGGCGCGCCACGAGCCAGATGCCGGGGAAGATGAGGGCCGCCGACACGAACATGCCGGTCGTGATCTCCTCCGACAGCCACAAGGCGCTGGCGCAGGCGGTGATCAGCGGTTGCACGTAGATGTAGATGGCGGTGGTCGAGGCCGAGAGCCGCGACAGCGCGACGACGTTGAGCACGTACGCGAGCACGGTCGGGAACACGAGCACGAACGTCAACGCGCGCCAGTGCGCGAACGTGGCGGTCGCGGGCGCGAACTCCTCGTGCCACGCGAAGACGGGCACGAACGGCACCGACAACGCGAACACCCACGCGATGACGACCAGCGGCGGGTACTTGCGCAGGATCGGCCGCGAGAGGACGAAGTAACCCGAGTAGCACAGGGCGTTGCCGGCCATCAGGAGGTTCCCGAACGCGTGCTCGCGCACCAAGTCCGGTCGCTCGGCCCAGAACCTCGACGAGGCCCCCACCAACGCGATCACGACGCCCGCGACGCGCCAGCCGCCGAAGCGCTCCTGCCCCGCGATCGCCGCGATCGTGAACGTGAAGACCGGGATCAAGCCCATCATCAACGCCGCGTTCGTGGGCGTCGACCGCTGCAGGCCCTCGAGGTACAGGACCATGTTGAGCGTCACGCCCAACAGCGACGCGATCAGGAGGATGCCGAGGTCGCCGCGCTTGACGATCGCCGCGCGGCCGTGGACCGCGAACGCGATCGCGAGGAGCACCACGGCGCCCACGACCATGCGCCACGCGGCCACCGACAACGGCGCGAAGCCGCCGGGTTGGAACGCGAGCTTCCCGAAGATCGGGAACAGGCCGAAGCAGAACTGGACGACGACCAGCGCCACGTGCCCTTGGAACGCCGACGGCGCGTGGAACAGCGACGCCCGGCCGTTCGACGCGCGCTCGGCGAGCTTCGGATCGTCGGGGGGCATCCGCGCACGTTAGACTGCGCGACGCCCACATGTCCACGCCTCCCGACGACACCCGCCCCACCGACGCGGACGCGACCTCCTCGCCTCGGCCGCGCCCGTGGCCCAAGCTCGACAGCCGCCACGGTTCGCACCTGGTGCTGTTCCGTCCACGCTGGGATCGCCTGCGGAATCCGCGCACGGGCGAAGAGTTCGACCGACTCGTGCTCGAAACGCCCGACTGGGTCAACGTCGTCGCGCTGACGAGCGATCGGAAGCTCGTGGGCGTGCACCAGTTCCGGTTCGGCAGCGGCTCGGTCACGCTCGAGATCCCCGGCGGCATGGTCGACCGCGGCGAACACCACGCCGACGCCGCCGTGCGCGAGTTGCGCGAGGAAACCGGCTACACGAGCACGCGCTGGCGCTACCTGGGCGCCGTGGAGCCGAACCCGGCGTTCCACGACAACCTGTGCCACCACTGGCTGGCCGAGGGCTGCACGCGCACGCACGAACAAGGACTCGACGCGGGCGAGGACATCGAGATCGAGACCCTGGCGCTCGACGACGTGCGCCGCCGCATCGAGGACGGTTCGATCCGACACAGCCTCGTGATCAGCGCCCTGTCGCGCGTCCTGGACCTGCGGATCGGTTGAGTTCCCGACGGCTCACGGCGCGCCAGGCGTGATTCCCCGCGTCCGCGCTGTCGACCGCGCGGTTCGCGACGACTAGGGTGAGAGAACCCCGCTCGGCCGTCGCCGGGCGATTCCGCGATGCTCCGCACTCCGCGTCTTTTTTCCTCCCTCGTCGCTCACGCGTCGCGGGTCGTCGCTTGGCTGCCTGTGGCCGCCCCCCTGGTCGTGACCGGCCTGCTCGTCACGGGACCGACGGCCGCGGCGTCGCCGACCTCCACCACGACGCAATCTCCTTCCGAGCGAGCGCGCGGTCCCGAGGAGCCCTCGCCGCGCGTCGTGCACGAGGCCGAGGGGCCCGTCGTCGTCGTGTCGGGCACCTGGTCGCTGCCCCTCGACGTCGCGAGGCGCGTGTGCGCGGATCCCACGTCGCGCGTGCGCGTCACGATCGGCGATCCGCGCCCGGAGGACGTGGACGTCCTCGCGAACCTGGGTACCGCGACGCCCACGTTCCCGCTGCGCACGGACGTCGATCACCCCGGCGACGATCCCGCGATCGCGGCGCGCGTGCGCGCCGCGCGCTGCGTCGTGCTCGAAGGTGGCACGTGGGTCGACTGGTGGCGCGCGCTGGAACCCTGGCACAAGACCACCGAGCTCGGCCGCGCCGTCCTCGACGCGCGCGCGTCCGGCGCCGCGATCGTGGCCGTCGGCGCGGCGGGCGCGTACGTGTCCGAGCGATCGCTGATCTCGCGCGCCCTGCTGCAGCGTCCCTCGCGCGATCCGCACGACATGGAAGAGCACGTGCTGGCCACCGGCTTCGACTTGGTCGACGGCGTGTGCCTCGACATGGCGATCGACGGTCGCACGACGCCGGAGGCGATGCTGGATCGTTTGACGACGTCGGACGCGACGTGGGCGGTGTGGCTCGACGGCGAGGCGGCTTGGATCCAGGACGGACGCGGACGGCACGCGACGGTGACCACGGGACGCGGTCGCGCGTTGGTGTTCGACCTGTCGTGCGCGTCGCGCTCGCGCCACGATCTGCGCGACGGGCGTCTCTTCTTGCTCGACGGACGATCGTCCGGCGCGAGCGCGACGACGCACGACCTCGACCTGCGCGCGCGCGGGCTGACCTCGACGTACGCTGCCGTCGCGAACCCGCCGGACGTGGCGTGGTTCCCCGAGCTCGCGCGCGCCGAACGCGGCGAGTTCCGCGGTCGGATCGGACGGTTGAGCTTCCGCCGCGCCCCCGCGGCGCCGGGCGAGCCCGCGACGTCGGTCGCGAGCTTCGATTGGCGCGAGGACCCCGCGACGAGGTAGCGGCTCGCGCCGTAGACTACGCGGCTCATGGTCCGAGCACGCGTCGTGGTGGTGGGTGGTGGCATCGCGGGTCTGGCGAGCGCGTTCGGCGTCGTGCGCCGCGCGGGAGCGGACGCGGCTCGCGACCTGGTCCTGCTGGAGCGTGAGCCCGTGTTGGGCGCGCACGCGACCGGACAGAACGCGGCCATCCTGCGCACGGAGATCGACGATCCCGCGTTGGAGGACCTGGCCGTGCGCGGCGCGCGATTCCTGTCGTCGCCGCCGCGCGGGTTCGCGCCCGCGCCGTTGTTGGATCCCTGTGGACTCGTCGTGGTCGACACGCGCGCCCGCGCCTGGAACGCCCGGGCCGAGCACTTGAGCGCGGCGCGTCGCCGCGAGATCGCGCCGCACCTCGCCGCGGATTCGGGCGACGCGTGGTACCTGCGCGACGAAGGTCGCGTCGACCTCGACGCGCTGGTCGCCGGGTTCTCGCACGGCATCGTGAAGAGCGGCGCGCGCATCCGACTGAGCGCGCACGTGCGCGAGCTCGTGACGGACGCGCGCGGCGCGGTGCGCGGCGTGAGCCTCGACGACGGCGAGACGATCGAGTGCGACCGCGTCGTGCTCGCCGCCGGTGCGTGGGCCGCGCGGCTCGGACGCGCCGTGGGCTCGCGCGTGTCGTTGTCCCCCACGCGACGACACCTGCTCGTCACCGAGCCCGATCCGCGCGTCGACCCGCGCTGGCCGATCGTGTGGAGCGACGCGGACGGGTTCTACGCGCGACCGCACCGTGGCGGACTCCTCCTGTGCCCGTGCGACGGCGATCCGGTCGACCCCGATCGGTTCGCGACGTCCCCCAACGCGCTGGAAGCCGTGCGCGCCAAGGCGGCGCGCGTCGTGCCCGGCGCGCCGAGCTCGCCCGCCGCCGCGTTCTGGGCCGGCGTGCGCACGCACGCGTCGGACGGACGCTTCGTACTGGGTTCCGACCCGGACCTCGACGGCTTGGTGTGGGCCGCGGCGCTGGGTGGTCACGGCATCACGTGCGCGGCCGCGGTCGGCGAGTTCGTGGCCGAAGCCGTGCTGGGCGGTTCGCCCACGAGCGACACGGCGCAGGCCTTCTCGCCCGCGCGCGCGACGGCGACGGCGAGCTGACGCGTCGCGCGCGAACGACACGAGCGGGGGTACCGCGCGATGCCGTGGCGCCGCGTCACCCGAAAGCCCGCGACCGCGATCTCCTCGCGGGCTCTCAGTGGTAGATCTGCGCGCCGCCCGCCAGAAACTCCTGCGTCTTGGCCTTCATCCCGGCTTCGAGCGCGGCCGCCTCGTCGACGCCCTTCTGCTTGGCGAACGCGCGCACGTCCTCGGTGATCTTCATCGAGCAGAACTGCGGTCCGCACATGGAGCAGAAGTGCGCGGTCTTCGCGCCCTCCGCCGGCAACGTCTCGTCGTGGTAGGCGATCGCCGTCTCGGGATCGAGCGACAGGTGGAACTGGTCCTTCCAACGGAACTCGAAGCGCGCCTTGCTCAGCGCGTTGTCGCGCACCATCGCGCCCTTGTGACCCTTGGCCAGGTCGGCCGCGTGCGCCGCGATCTTGTACGCGATGACGCCGTCCTTGACGTCCTGCTTGTTCGGCAGGCCCAGGTGTTCCTTGGGCGTCACGTAGCACAGCATCGCCGTGCCGTACCAACCGATCATCGCGGCGCCGATGGCGCTCGTGATGTGGTCGTAGCCCGGCGCGATGTCCGTCGTGAGCGGGCCCAACGTGTAGAACGGCGCTTCGTGGCACACGGCCAATTGCCGGTCCATGTTCTCCTGGATGAGGTGCATGGGCACGTGGCCCGGCCCCTCGATCATGACCTGCACGTCGTGCTTCCACGCGACCTGCGTCAGCTCGCCCAACGTCTCGAGCTCGCCGAACTGCGCCGCGTCGTTGGCGTCGGCGATCGAGCCGGGGCGCAAACCGTCGCCCAACGAGAACGACACGTCGTAGCGCTTCATCAGCTCGCAGATGCGCTCGAACTCGGTGTAGAGGAAGTTCTCCTTGTGGTGCGCCAGGCACCACTTGGCCATGATCGACCCGCCGCGGCTGACGATGCCGGTGACGCGGTTCGCGGTCAGCGGCACGTAGCGCAGGAGCACGCCGGCGTGGATCGTGAAGTAATCGACGCCTTGCTCGGCCTGCTCGACCAGCGTCTCGAGGAACACGTCGATGTCGAGCTTCTCGGGGCGGCCGCCGACCTTCTCGAGCGCCTGATAGATCGGCACGGTGCCGATCGGCACGGGCGAGTTGCGCAGGATCCACTCGCGCGTCGCGTGGATGTTCTTGCCGGTCGAGAGGTCCATCACCGTGTCCGCGCCCCAGCGCGTGGCCCACGAGAGCTTCTCGACCTCTTCCTCGATCGACGAACCCAACGCGCTGTTGCCGATGTTCGCGTTGATCTTCACCAGGAAGTTGCGGCCGATGATCATCGGCTCCAACTCGGGGTGGTTCCTGTTGGCGGGCAGGATGGCGCGACCGCGCGCGATTTCGCTGCGCACGAACTCGGGATCGACGCCCTCGCGCGCGGCCACGAAGGCCATCTCCTCGGTCACGACGCCGCGGCGCGCGTAGTGCATCTGACTGAAGTTCGCGTCGCCGCGCGCCACACGGCGCGCGATCCACGGCGCGCGCAGCTTGGGCAACCCCACGCGCGGATCGACGCCCTGCGGACCGGACGGGTCGTACACGTCGACGGGCGGCTCGCCGCCCGACAGGTGGATGCGACGCGACGGCACGCGCAACACCGTGTCGCCGTGGCGCACCTCGGCCCACACCTTGTGCGACGAGGGGAACGATTCCTCGAGCGGCTTCTGCGCGCGCAGCTTCTGGCGCGGATCGAGCGCGGCGGACGAGCCGGAACTCGCGGTGGCGTCCGCGGAGGACGCACCCGAGGACGGACCGGTGGACGGGTGCGACGACGAACGGTTCGAGACGGAATCCATGGAGCTTTCCTACGCCGGTACGACCCGGATCAGGTTCGAAGGGTGCCTCTCAGGCGCGACCTCGGTGTCCGACGGGACCTCGACGGCGCGCCGCCCCCAGCTGTGCGAGTCGCGGATTGTAGCCTCCCCCGGGCGGCGAAGCGCGAGCGCGTGATCGCTACGATGCTCCGCTCGCGCCTCCGCACCGCATGACGACTCCGACCGACTCCCCCGTCCGACCGTTCGGCCACTTCCGACTGACGGCGTTCTTCGTGCTGCTCACGCTGGGCTCGGGAGCGCTCGGATCGTGGCTCGTGCGCGGCACGGACGCCACGATCGAACGCGACGAGGCGATTCGTGCCGTGTGGATCACCGCCGTCGCGTGCGGCGGCGTGGGGTTCGCCGCGGTGTTCTTCCACCGCATGCGCATCAATCCGGTGCGCTGGCGCGAGACCGAGGCCTACCTGGTCGCCATCCGGCGCGAGTCGACCAAGTACCGCGCGCTCATGGAGGGCGCGGCCGACCTGCTGCTCGTCGTCGAGCCGCGTACGCGGCACGTGCGCGAGGCCAGCACGCGGGCACGAGCGGAGTTCGGCTTGCGCGAGGGCGTCACGGCTTCCGCGGTGGCCTTCGTGCACCCCGACGACCGCGCGCGCTTCGTCGAGGCGCTGTCGCGCGCGTCCGAACGAGGCGCGGGGCCGTCGCCCGAGACCTCGGGCGTCGAGGAGTTGCGCTTCACCACCGCCGCGGGCGCCACGCGCGTCGCCGACGCGCGCTTGGCCGCGGTCGACGTCGACGGCGAGCGCCTCGTGCAAGTGTCGCTGCGCGACGTGACGCAGGAGAAGGAGATGGAGCGCTCGCTGCGCGTGCACGAGCGCCTCTCGTCGATCGGTCTCTTGACCGCCGGCGTGGCGCACGAGATCAACAATCCGCTGGAGGGCATCGGCAACTACCTGAAGCTGCTCGAGAAGCCCGACCTCGACGTCGACACGCGCCGGCGCTACCTGGATCTCGTGCGCCACGGGTTCGGGCGCATCGGCGAGATCGTGCGCGACCTGCTGCGCTTCGCGCGCCCCGATCCGGGATCGGGCACGGCCGATCTGTCGGGCGTCGTCGTGCGCGCCGTGAAACTGTCCGAGTACAGCCAGAAGCTGCGCGGCGTCGCGATCGAGACGAAGGGCCTCGACGCGACGCTGGTGGTCCAGGGCGACTCGGGACGACTCGAACAGGTCGTCGTGAACCTGCTCTTGAACGCCGGCGCGGCGATGCAGGGACGCGGGCGCGTGACGATCACCGCGGCGCGTTCGCACGAGGGTCCGCCGCACGTCGAGCTCACGGTCGAGGACGAAGGTCCGGGCATCCCCGAGGCCGACCTGGCGCGCATCTTCGATCCGTTCTTCTCGCGCAGCGAGGGTTCGGGGCTCGGACTCTCGATCTGCTACGGCATCGTCACCGCGCACGGAGGCCGCATCTGGGCCGAGAACCGCCGCGACGGCGGCGCGCGCTTCACCATCCGCTTGCCGCTCGACGCGACGGCGCGCGACGCGCGCCCGAACGCGCGGACGGACACTCGCCACGAGGAACGCTGATCATGACCCGCGACATCCGTGTGCTCGTCGTCGACGACGAGTCGTTCGTGCGCGATTCCCTGCGCGAAGTGCTCGTGTCCGAGGGCTTCCGGGTCGACGTCGCCGCCGACGTGAAGTCGGCGCGCGCGCGGCTAGGCAAGAGCACGTACGACGCGATCGTGTCGGACTTGCGCATGCCGGGCGAGAGCGGCCTCGCGTTGCTGGACGACACGCTCGCGCGCACGCCGCCGACGCCCGTGATCGTCGTGACGGGCGTGGGCACCGTGGCCGACGCGGTCGCGGCCATGAAGAAGGGCGCGTGGGACTTCCTGCAGAAGCCGGTCGATCCCGACGAGCTCGTGTTGCTCGTACGCCGCGCCGCCGAACACCGCCGACTCCTGTCCGAGGTGCGCGCACTGCGCGCGGCGTCCGGTCGCGACGAGGCGCTGCTCCTCGGCACGTCGAGCGCGATCGAACGCGTGCGCGCGCAGATCGCGCAAGCCGCCCCCACCGACGCGTCCGTGCTCGTCACGGGCGACCCGGGCGTGGGCAAGGGCCTCGTGGCGCGCGCGATCCACGCCGCGAGCCCGCGCGCGCGCGCGCCGTTCGTGCGCGTCGACTGCGGTGCACTGACCGAGGACACGTTCGAGGCCGAGATGTTCGGCGCGCGCCGCGGCTCGCGCGCCAAGGGCGGCGGCCGATTCGAGGACGCGGAAGGCGGCACGCTCGTCTTCGACTCGATCGAGCTCTTGAAGCCGATGTTGCAGCGGCGATTGGCGTCCACGTTGGAGGCGGGCGAGTACGAATCGGACGCGGGCACGCGCTCGATCGACGCGCGGCTGGTGTCGGTCACCGAGGTCGACCTGGGCGCGCGCGTGAAGTCGGGCGCGTTCCTGGCGGACCTCTACTACCGCGTGGCGCAGTTCCCCATCGCGCTGCCGCCGCTCTCGGGTCGCAAGGACGACATCGTGGCGATCGCGGCGCACATCCTGGCGCGCGCGCAAGCGCGACACTCCGGCCCGCGCGCGTCGGTGAGCGCGGAAGCGCTCGAAGTCCTGTTGTCCTACGACTGGCCGGGCAACGTGCGCGAGCTCGAGAACGTGCTGGAGCGCGCCGCGATCGTGGCCGCGGGACGCGAGATCTCGCCCGAGATCCTGCGCACGATCGTCGAGTCGGGCGTGCCCTTGCGGCCCAAGAACGACCTGCGCGAGTTCAACATCCGCTCGAACCTCGACGCGCGCGAGAAGGAGCTCCTCTTGGGCGCGCTGGAGCGCACGAAGGGCAAGAAGCGCGAGGCTTCGGACCTGCTCGGCATCGACGCGCGCAACCTGGGCTACTACTTGCGCAAGCACAAGATCGTCGACCTGCCGACGGCCGGATCCGACGACGGGCACGGCTGAACGCCGGACGCGCAGAGTTCCGCGTCAGCGTGCGCGCTTCGACGCCGCTGGCTTCGCGGCGGCGCGCGCCTTCGGCGCACCCTTCGTGGGCGCGCGCTTCGTCGGTGCAGCCTTCTTCGTTGCAGCCTTCTTCGTTGCAGCTTTCGCCGGTGCAACGTTCGTCGTCGCGCGCTTCGTCGCTGCCGGCTTCGTGGGCCTGCGCGGTGGAGCCGCGGGCTTCGTCGCGAGCCGCGCGCGCTCGAGGTCGACGAGGCGCCACATGAGCCAGCTGCCGACGCTCCGCAGAGGGCGCCAGGCCTCCATGCGCGCCGCCGCGTCCTTCTCGGTCGGCCGCTCGTCGAGCTCGTCGAGCAGGCGCAGCCCCTCGCGCACCCCCAAGTCGCCGCTCGCGCCCACGTCGAGGCGCCCCAAGCGGAAGAGCAGGAACATGTGCGCGCTCCACACGCCGATCCCGCGGACCGCGACGAGACGCTCGACGATCGCCTCGTCCGGCGCTTCGTGCAGGTCGTGCAACGGGAGCCGCCCGTCGACGATCCGCGACGCGAGGTCGCGCAACGCCGCGATCTTGTTCACCGACAACCCGGCCGAGCGCAACCGCGGATCGTCGAGCCGCAAGAACTCGTCCGGCTCGGCCAGCGCCTCGCCCGGCGTCAGCGCGCACACGCGCCGATGGATCGTGGTCGCGGCGGCGGTCGCGAGCTGTTGGAACACGATCGCGCGCGCCAACGCGTGCCAGTGAGTCGGCGAGGAGGACTGCGCGGCGTCGGGAAAGCCCGGGAACGCGGGCAAACGCTCCATCGCCGCCGCCAGACGCGGATCGCGTCGGCGCAGGGCGCGCAGTTCGGCGGAGGTGGGACGAGCCATGGCGCGAGGCGCGATCGGTCCGCGCACGCCCCTCTCATGCGAACGAGCGCCGTTCCCGCGACGGGAACCGGCGCTCGCCGTGGAGTCGGAGCGTGCGAACGAGTCGCCTACTCCTCCTCGTCGTCGACGGCTTCGAACGCGTCGTCGTCATCGTCGTCGTCGTCGTCCAGATCGTCGTCCTCGTCCTCGTCGTCGTCCTCGATGTCGTCGTCGTCGTCGTCCAGATCGAGGTCGAAGTCGAAGTCGCCGTCGTAGTCTTCCGAAGCGAGGACCGTGAACGGGGCAGGGATCGTGGTCGTGGGCATGCTGGGCACGTCTTCGTGCGTGTCGATCGAGAGGTCGGGAATCGTGAGGATGGCGCTGTCGAGAAGCCGCATGGTGATCCTCGGCGGTGGTGAGGAGGGCAAGCCGCTTGGATGTCGGGAGGTCTGAGTGGGTCCGCTCGCGTGGTGAGGTTGTCGCACCACGAACCGGCTCGCCACACGCGTTCTTTTCCGGAGGATGGTGCGCCAACGCAAGAAAAAACCGCGGGAGGTTCCGGCGGCGCGTGGACTCCCGAGGAACCTCCCGTCCACCGCCGTTCGGGGCCGCCCGGCGCCGCCCGTTCGGCGGGTCGACGGGCCCGCGACGGAAAGCGCGCCGACGGGGTCGCGCGCGGCTTTGACTCCCCTCCGACGCACCGCTAGCTTCTGCCGGATCCACGCACGCCGCGCCGACTCCGAACGAGCCGGTCGGCGGCCCCGCGCGACACGAGCGTCGCTCCGGGGGACCTCGCGATCGGGCCGTCCGCGCGCGCCCCGTCCGAAGGCGTGGCCCCCACCCGGTCTGCGCCGCGCCCCGCACCCAGGAAGATCCCCATGACTTCGACCACCAACTCACGTTCCAACGTCGTCCGAGCCATCGCGGCCGAGTCGCAACGCCACGCCGGCGATCCGCGCGACCGTCGCACCGACGAACCGACGCGCCTGCCGACCATGTTCGGCTCGCTCGTGTTCAACGACGCCGTGCAACGCCAACGCCTGCCCAAGTCCGTGTACGCCGCGCTGCGCCGCACGATCGACGCGGGCGAGGAACTCGATCCGCGCATCGCCGACTCCGTCGCGAACGCGATGAAGGACTGGGCCATCGAGCACGGCGCCACGCACTACACGCACTGGTTCCAGCCCATGACGGGCTTGACCGCGCAGAAGCACGACTCGTTCCTGTCGCAGACAGCCGACGGTCGCGCGATCCTCGAGTTCTCGGGCAAGGAGCTCATCAAGGGCGAACCGGACGCGAGCTCGTTCCCCTCGGGCGGCATCCGCGCCACGTTCGAGGCGCGCGGCTACACCGCGTGGGATCCGACGTCGCCCGCGTACCTGCGCGTCACGTCGCACGGTTCGACGCTCGTGATCCCGACCGCGTTCGCCAGCTGGACGGGCGAGGCGCTCGACAAGAAGACGCCGCTCCTGCGCTCGTGCGAGGCGATCAACAAGCAAGCGGTGCGCCTGCTCCATCTCCTGGGCGAGAAGGGCGTCACCAAGGTCTTCCCCACGACCGGTCCCGAGCAGGAGTACTTCCTGATCGACCGCCGCTTCCACATGCTCCGTCCCGACCTCGTCGCTTGCGGTCGCACGCTGTTCGGCGCGCGCCCGCCCAAGGGTCAGGAGCTCGAGGACCACTACTTCGGCACGATCCCCGAGCGCGTCCTCGCGTTCATGATGGACCTCGAGGAAGAGCTGTGGAAGCTCGGCATCCCGATCAAGACGCGCCACAACGAAGTCGCGCCCAGCCAATTCGAGCTCGCGCCGATCTTCGAGCAAGTGACGGTCGCCACCGACCACAACATGCTCACGATGGAGGTGCTGAAGGACGTGGCCTCGCGCCACGGTCTGTCGTGCCTCCTGGCCGAGAAGCCGTTCGCCGGCGTCAACGGCTCGGGCAAGCACAACAACTGGTCGCTGGCCGACAACTTGGGCAACAACATGCTCGAGCCGGGCAGCACGCCGCACGACAACTTGAAGTTCATGGTGTTCCTCACGGCGATCATCCGCGCCGTCGACATCCACCAGGACCTGTTGCGCGCCTCGGTCGCGACCGCGGGCAACGACCACCGCCTGGGCGCGAACGAAGCGCCGCCGGCGATCGT
>Ga0075163_10009537_pt1 | contig 12743 bp, 10 predicted proteins | sample JI1023141ADNA_FD_71478 | JGI IMG/M metagenome (GOLD analysis project Ga0075163, IMG submission 71478) | Wastewater effluent complex algal communities from Wisconsin, to seasonally profile nutrient transformation and Carbon sequestration -... | ecosystem: Engineered > WWTP > Effluent > Algae...
GCGCGGTCGGCGATCCAGGCGATCTGCTTCGGGTCCTGCATCACCTTGAGCGTGCCCTGGCTACCGCCCGGCACGAACAGGATGTCCAGGTCCGCGGGCACTTCAGCGAGCGTCAAGTCGGGGATGAAGGACAGCCCCGCGTCGCTGCGAATGGGGTCCTTGGAGGGCGCCACCAGATGCACCTTGGCGCCCCACAGGCTCGTGAACATGTAGTGCGGCCCAACCAGGTCCAGCGCCGTGAACTCTGAGTAGATGAGCATGGCAATCTGCTCCTTGCCCATCCATTCCGGAGGGAAGGCACTCATGTCGTGCGTGAGGATGGCGTCTGCCTTGGCCGGTGCGGCGGGCTCGGCGGCTTGCGTCGTGGCTGCAGCGGAGCCCGCCAGGCCAGCGGCGGCCAGGTGGCGAAGGAAATCGCGTCGTTGTTGCGTCATGTCTGTCCCCTTCAGTAGTCGAGTCGCAGCGTCACCGAAGCCGTGCGCGGAGCGCCCGGCTGGATCCAGTCCTTCACCAGCGGATGGCTGCCGCTGCAATAGACCTTGTCGAACACGTTCTTCAGGTTGAACTGCACCGAGCCCTTGCTGCTTCCCGCCTTGAAGGCATACGACGCCATCGCATCGACGCGGCCGTAGCCCGGCAGTTGGAACGTGTTGGCGTTGTCTCCCTGGCGCTGCCCCTGGAAGAACACACCGGCACCAGCAGCCCAGGCCTCATCGAACATCCATCGGCCCCACAGGCTGCCCGCGTTGCGGGCCGTGTTGGCCAGGCGCGCGCCCTGGTAGATGGGGTCCTCGGTCACTTTCGCGTCGAGGTAGGTGTAAGAGGCCATCAGCGAGAGCTGCGGCGAGACCTGCCCGATGGCATCCACTTCGAGGCCTCGTGAGCGGGCCTCGCCGATGGTGGTCACGGTCGGGTACAGGCTGAAGTCGGCCCGGTTGCGCTTGACCAGTTCGAACACGGCCACAGTGGTGTTGAGCTTGCCGTCGAGAGCCACCTGCTTCCAGCCGAACTCGATCTGTCGCGCGCGCTCGGCTTCGAGTGCGCTGCCGTCGGCGGGATTGCGTCCGTTGTTGGCGGAAATGGAGTCCTGATACTGTGCATACAGCGTCTGATTCGGCATGAACTCCCAGACCACACCCACGCGCGGCGTCGTGAACGACTTCTTGTTGGGCTCGGTGCCCGGCGTCAGGCTGTAGAGGGCCTCGGTACGGTCGTGCCTCAGCGCGAACACACCGTGCCAGCCACCGCCGAACGCGATCTGGTCCTGCAGCGTCAGGCTGGTCCACTTGCTGTGGTCGTCCACCGGCAGCGGGAAGCTGGTGTCCAGCGCCGGGCCGCTGCCGAGCGTCGGGTTGAACACATCCACCGAATTCACCTGGGTGAAGTAGAGGTCACCCGTCTTCTTCGTGCTGTAGTGGTCGAGCTCGACCAGCAGCTTGTGCTGCAATCCGGCGATCTGGATTTCGCCGATCAGGTCGACCGTGGCCTGGTCGAGCTTGACTCGGCCATCGGGACGCACGTAGAAGTAGTAGCGGCACAGCGTGGTCAGGCCCGCAGAGTTGTCGCAGGTCTCCGTGCCGAGACCATAGTTCTCGCGGTAGGGCCAGATGTCCACTTCACGCGTCTTGGCGCGCATCGACACCACGCGCCCCTTCAGCGTCCAGTTCGGTGCGACCTTGGTCTGCGCATCCAGCAGCACCGAATCGCTGGTGATCGACGAGAGGTCGGGGGAGTCGTTGTACTGCCGCGTGCGCGGCAGGTTGGCGGGCCGGTCGCCGACTGCCGGGATGCCGAAGTCGTTGCGGTACTTCTGGGCGTTGTGGTCCACGGTCAGCGCCACGCGCGTGTCGGCGTCGGGCACCCAAGCGAGCGTGCCGCTGAAGGCGGCCAGCTTGTTCACGACGAAGTCTCGGTTCGTGCCTCCCTTGTCGTAGGACACCGAGGCGCGGCCGAGCAAGGTCTTGTCGACGTTCAGCGCACCGCCGCCTTCGACCACCGTGCGCGACAGCCCGTACTGGCCGATCGTCTGTTCCAGGCCGAGGCGCGGCTGCGCCGACAGAGCCTTGGGCACCACGTTGACCAGGCCCCCCGGCTCGGACCGCCCGTACAGCACCGACGCCGGCCCCTTGACCACCTCGACGGAATCCACGTTGGCCATGTTCAGGGGCACACCCATGACCTTGACGCCGTTGACGAAGTACGACGACATGCCTGACATGTTTCCCGAGGCCGTCATCGACGTGGTCTGGAAGCCGCGCAGGATCAGCAGCGGCTGCGCGCTGCCGTTGAAGCCGAAATCGGTGCCGACGCCGGCCACGTTGCGCACGGCGTCCGTCAGCGTCAGCGCCTTCTGGTCATTGAGCACGGCTCGTGGCACGACCTGCACGGATTGCGGCGTCAGCAGGATGGGCGTGTCGGTCTTGGTGGCAGCCGATGTCGGTGGCGGCTGGTAGGTCTGCGCGGTGCCCGTGATCTCCACGCGCTGGAGTTCGGTGGTTTGGGCCTGCGCGGCCATGGCGAACAGAGTGGCGCTGGCGATCAGGGTCTTGCGGCCGGGACGGCGGGGTTTCATGGTGGTGTTCTCCTGTGTGTTCGATTCATCGCCGCGGCAAGCAGCGGCTGTCGCCGTGGCGCGTGCAACGCGCGCGACACTCATGCGACGCTCCCGGCGCTACGACCGCGCAGCAGGGGGCCCCCGTCAACTTGAAGTGCAGGCCTTGGGTTCGGTGATGGCGCCAGGCAACATGACCGCGGCTCGGGTCCAGTTGTGGCTGATCGCGGCAGGTGGGCCCCTGCCGGATTGATGCGCGGAACCTTCCAGTCGCCTGCGACCAGTTGATGGCCGGACCACACCAGCCAGGCGACCATGCCTAGCGTGGCGCCGATGTTCACGTGCGTCATGACCCGCATGACGCGTTCGAGGGTGTTCAAGAAGTTCTCCCGATGCCGGGCAAGGCATGCCGCAGAGGTCGTCGATCTCCGGCGGGCACAGGCCCGCCGGGCGGCGTTCAGAGGATCAGGAGAGTTGCGGTGGTGCGCGTGGCTGCGCACTCACCCACGCGTGCAGCGTGCGCGGGGCGGTAAAGAAGGCGGGCGGGAATTCGCCGTGGCCCTCAACCAGCAAGGGCGCCGCCTCTGGAGAAGGTGGCAGACCCAGGGCGGGTCCATGCATCGAGCAGAACGGACAGTGCTCGAAGACGTGGCTGGCAGTGGGCGTTGACGGCGAACCGTCCGCCTTTTCGGCGATCCACTTCGATCCCTGCGAGGTGCAGATCTCGATCCAAGACGCTCCGGTGGCCGAGCCCAGTGCATGGCTCAACGACGGCGCGAGCGACGCCAGAAGGATCGCAAAGGCAGCGATCCAGCCGGTGAGTCGTTTCTGGGCACGAAATGCACGCATCGTGGCGCATTCTAGTTGCCAGCCCTGCGCCGGCCTGACATCGGAACGAGCTGGGGAGAGTTACCCAGCCGGCCCTACCTAGAAACCCACCCGCAGCGTCAGCCTCAACGTGCGCGGCTCGGCCGGATGCACGTGCTTGTCAGCGACCGGGGCGCTCTCTCCCGGCAACTGCGACTCGTAGAAGTACTCGATGTCGTTGACCTTGCGGTCGAACAAGTTGAAGACATCGAGCGTCAGTTCGGTCTTCGGCGTGAGCTTGCGGCTGATGCGCAGGTTGGTTGTCAGTGACGACTTCGACCGCACACTGTTGTCCTCGATCAGCGAACCCGAACCCAGGTAGCGCCATTGAATGCTCGAAGACCACGGGCCGAGGTCGCGTGCGGTCACGGCGATCGAGGCGACCTTGTCGACGGCGTTCGGGATTCGGTTGCCGGCGGGATCCGCGTCCGAGAAGCGCGCGTGGGTCCAGGCCAGGTCGGCGTCGACCAGCAGCCACGGCAGAGGGATGTAGCGGTTGTTCCATTCGATGCCGCGGCGTGTGCTCGGCCGGTTCGGCTCCGTCGCACCCGCATCGCCGACATAGACCAGCTCGGAGTCGAAGTCGAGCTTCCACAGTGCGACCGAACTCTGCAGGCCCGGAATCCATTCGGTACGCGCACCCAGTTCCATCCCGCGTGCCGCCACGAGTCCCGGCACTTTGTCCACCGGGTCTCCGGTCTTCGGGTCGAACGTTGCCGTCGTGCCCCGCGCGTCGTTGCTGTGGAAGCCGCGGCCGGCGTTGAAGAAGAACTCGGTCTTGGCCCACGGACCAAGGATCAGCGAGAGCTTCGGAGAAAGCAGGTGATCGGAGGCCGAACCCGAATTCGCTCCGTTGCTCAGGCTGTCGACCTTGAACCGCGCCTGATCGGCCCGCACGCCGACGATGCTGCGCAGCCAGGGCGTCAGCTCCACCGAGGTCTGACCGTACACCCCAAGCAGCGTCTCCTGAACGTTGTCGTCCCGGGTGGTGCCGACAATCTGGCGAGCCTGGGTGTCGAACAGCCCGACGCGGATTCGGTCGTGCCTCAGCTGCACGCCGAATTCGCTGCGCACCGGCAGGCTGCCGAGCTGATGGTCGATCGCGTGGCTCGCACTGAAGCCGTAGATGGTGCGCTTGTCCTGCTGCGAGAACTGATCCCCAGTGGCGTGGCGCTCAAGCGCATACGTGAAGTTCGACCAGAGCTGGAGCCGGTAGTCGATTGCGTAGGCCGCGACCTTGGTTGCGCCGGTGTCGGTGTTGCGGTGCCACTCGCCTGACAGGCTTGTGCGCTGGGTGTTGCCCCCGTCTGTCGGATCCAGCGAGTCGAAGCGGCCGAAGGGTTGTCCGTTGTAGGTGCCGGCGTCGATCAACCTCTGCGGAATCTGGTCCGTCGAGTTCCACTTCGCGTCATAGGCCATCAGGCTGGTGCTCCAGCCCTCGGCGCGCGTGCCGCCGCTGAGCGTCAGCACGGCATTGCTCTTGCGGATGTGCTCGGGGACCGCCCACGGTCCGTCGTTGTGCAGCAGCTCGACGGCGCCCAGCAGCTTCAGGCCCTGGCCGACCTCGGTCGATCCGCCTCCGACCAAGCGCTGGTACTGGCGCTGGCCTATCGTGAGCGCCGCGAACGGCTCGTCCAGCGTCGTGCGGTAGAGGATGTCGGCGGAACCAGCAGCCGAGAAGTCGCCGGTCTTCGCGAAGTACGGCCCCTTGCGGTACTCGATGCGGTCGACCAGTTCGGGGATCAGGAAGTTCAGGTCTGAGTAGCCCTGGCCGTGCGCATGTGTCGGCATGTTGACCGGCAGGCCGTTGACGGTGGTAGCGAAATCGGTGCCGTGGTCCAGGTTGAAGCCGCGCAGGAAGTACTGGTTCGCCTTGCCGTCGCCCGAGTGCTGGGTGACGATGACACCGGGAACGAATTCCAGCACCTCGCCGGGGCGCAGAGCCGGCCGGCTCTTCAGGAGTTCGGCGCGGATGGTGCCCTGCGAGGCCGCATCGGAACTGCCCACGGCGTTGTCGTAGTGGCGGCCGGTGATCTCCACGCGGTCGAGCTGATTGGCGGCAACCGTGGATGGCGTCGAAGCGTCCTTGGCGGGCTCGGCCGTCTGCCCGTGAGCGGCCTGGCCCGCTAGGGCCAATGTGGCGGCGATGGCGATCGGGCAGTGCCGATGCCGAAGGTGGCTGCGCATCGAACGCATGGTGTCTCCCCGGTGAGTCGTGTTTGTGACAGCTGGACCATTCGTCCTACGCGGTCCGATGGGTCTCGGATGCAGGAGGGTCAGGATCGCGCTCCCGCCGTCTCCGTCGATGGCCCCAGTCGGCACGCCACGAGGTAGCTCAGACCGATCAACGCGACCACCGACAGGCCGATGGCCAGTTCACGCCCTTCGAGCAGGCCGTCTATCCAGCCCGAGGTCATGCGGCCGATGCCGATGGCGGCGACCAGCAGGCTCACGCACGCCACGGCCAGCGTCATCGTGCGCGAGGCCACCACGGCCCGGCGGTCGGTACAGGCGATCAGGCGCGAAATCCACCAGCCATTGGCGCCATCGCTCACCAGCATGCCCAGCACGAACAGCAGGCCCAGCGTGAGCGCGTGCGCGACGCCGCCGAACTGCACGGCCATCACCGCGAAGAGCGCCGACTGGCTCAACGTGTCGAATGACAACGCGAACAGAGAGCCGACGCCCATCACCGCGAGCGGGCTGGAGGTCCGCTCGGTGCGGCCGAGCAAGCGGTCGACCAGGAGGCCTCGCACCCCGACCAGCGGCACCGGGGCGTCCTGCGGGGCGCGCAGCACGGCGCGGAGGTTGACGGCACCGATCAGCAGCAGGAAGCCGATCGAGATGCCGCCTCCGAGTGCTTCGAACCAGCCGGGCGGCACCCATTTGGATCCCAGCACGCCGGCAAGCATCGCGATCGACAGCACCACCGCCCCGTGCCCGAGCGAGAACAGCGCGCCGCAGTAGCGCGAGTGCCCCTGTCCGCGGCGGGCACTGACCCGCGTTAGCCCGTCGATCGCGGCGAGGTGGTCGGCGTCCAGGCCATGGCGCATGCCCAGGAGGAACACCAGGGCGCACAGGGCGCCCCAGTCGGCAGGAAGGTCGTGCATCGGCAGGCCCGGCAGCTTGTATGAAGGACTGTAAAAGTGTCATACAAGAAGCATGCCGGCGGCCGCGCCCGCTCGACTTCCCAGGAGAAGGCGTCTTGATTCCGGGTAAACCCCTGCAAAGATTCCAGCCGATTGACCACCCAAATGGCCAGTGCCTTGGCAGCGCTCGCCGCCGTTCAGCCGCCTTTGTGGCGGCCGGCACGCTTGCCACGTTCCGCGAGATGGGACGTGGCCGGCTCCAGGTGCGCGTGACCGTGGGAATGGCGCACCGCCATCGGCACAAGGTGCAGGTTGCCATGGCTCACGCCCGGCTGGGCGATCACCGATTCGGCGAACGCGCGCACCTGCGCAGTCTTGCCGCGCAGGATCACCGTCTCGATGCAGTGGTCGTGGTCGAGGTGCGCATGCGTGGTCGACACCGTCAGCTCGTGGTGCTCGTGCTGGAGGTCGGTCAAGCGCAAAGCCAGCTGGCGCTGGTGGTGGTTGTAGACATAGCTGAGTGTCGCTACGCAGGGTTCGTCGGGGCGGTCACGCAGCCGAACGTTGCCGAGGTCCTGTCGCAGCAGGTCGCGGAAAGCCTCGGATCGGTTCTCGTAGCCGCGCGCCCGCACCAGCGCCTCGAAGGCATCGGCCAGTTCGTCGTCGAGGGACATGGTGAGGCGTTTCATGGCGCTGCTTCAGAGGACGGACGTCCTCACATTCTCACAGCGTTCGGTGAACGCGTATCGCCTGTACGACCGCTTCATGCCGAACAGACCACTGTCCACTTGTGGGCTGATGGCCGACGCTTGCCACTGCATGCGCAACCGATCGCAATCGCTGCATTCCCGCGTTCCTGTCGCTCAGGCGACTCGGTTGCGCGGCGGGCCGCGTCAAGGGCGGGCGCAGCCCGGCGCTAGCGAACCCTTGACGCGGCCTGCTGCGCGCCCACGCTGACGAGGCGGCTGGCGGCTTTCGAGCGGCCAGACGCCCGAGCCCGTCCGGCGGCGAGGACCCGGGTGTTCGCTGAGTGTCGCTACCGGCTCATGTCCGGTCCGCGGTTAGGCTCCGGTGACACCCGTTGGGCGGTCCGAGCGCGGTCCATGCCCATACCCGGCAGTTCCGTCTGCCGCTGCGCAGCGCGCATGCGTTGCACGGCCTGGGCAACCTCCGTCTGCATCACGAAGGCGACGATGCTCTTGCTGAGCTTGCGGTCGGCCGGGTCCGGCGATGCCGCCAGCGCCTTCGTGATCTCGGCCCAGGCCTTCAGCGCACCCGAGCGCGTGGCCCGGGCTGCTGGTCCGGTCTTGTGCTCGCCCCGCTTCTTGCCTGTTCGCGCGGCGGCACCGGGCTGTCGCTCCCAGCCGCGCAGGCTGCGCCGGGTGACGCCTCTCGTGGCCTGCGACGAAGCCTCGGCCTCGATGCCCCAATCGCGCAGCTTCTCGGCAAAGGTCTCGCGCCAGCGATGCAGGTCTTCCTTGCGGGGGTTCAGGCGCTTGCCATCGCGCCCCTCCGCGCGAGCGCTGATGTGCACGTGCGGGTTGGCCTGGTGCGTGTGCAGCACCATGACGTAGCGATGGTTCGCCAGTTCGGCCTTGGCAAACTCGCGCGCAGCCTGCCGGACAACGCCAGCATCGGTGCCGGTCGGCATCGACAGCATGATGTTGAAGGCCTCGCGGCGTTCGCTGACCTCGGGGATCCGTGTGCCGCCGAGTCGCCATTGATCGGCGATCGCGCGCAGGGCCTCCGTTCCCTCGCGCACGGCGCCGCGGTCATCTTCGATCTGCAGCCGCCCCGCTTTGGAGATGTAGCGAAGGTGCGCAGCGATGGCGCCCATGCCACGCCCGCCGCCGGTGACCTTGACCATCACCTGCGGCGCGCGGCGCTCGACCGTCGCTCGAATGCGCTGCCGCAAGACCTGGGCTCGCTGGCCGATCGCGCGGTCGCCCAGCACCGGAGTGCGCGACGCCTTCATGCGGTTCGACGGGTAGAAGAGCCGATCGCCCCATCGCACGAGCAGGCCGTCGATGGTGCTGTGCATGACAGCTCTCCTTTCCTCACAGGCGGTCGATCAGCGCCGAGGCTCGATCGAGGTGGCGACGGATCTCGGCGTCGGCGGTTTCGAGGCGCTCGCGGTAGGGCCTTGCCTGCTCCACCTTCACCTGGCGCAGCAGGGTCACGAGTGCGACGAGATCGGTCGACAGCGCGGCCATGCGGTCGTTGGATGCGAGCAGAGCTGCGCGATCGACCCGGCGCTCGGCAACAGGCTGCGGCAGACGGCTGCCGGCCACGAGCCGCCCCACGTAGTCGCCGTAGGACAAACCGAGCGCGCCGGCGTTCAGCATCAGCGCGTCGGCATGGGCTCGGGTGAGTCGCAACGTGAGCTTGGCGGTCTCTCGGGTCGGGGCCAGGTCCGGGCTCTGACCGTCAGACCCCCTGTCCGTTGGTACCACCGCAGCCGTCGCGCGGAGGTCCAGACTCATCACCAAGGCGCGGCGGACGAGCTGCGCGACGCCCATGCCACGAACAGCCGCAGCGGCGCGGACGGCATCGCCGATGCCGCGCAGGTCGATCGTCACGCGATCACGCGACGCGCCTGGCATGTCGCACCTCGCGCCGGATGCCGCATGGCATCCATTCACTGGCGGCCCGCCTATCCTGCCATCTGTCCTTTCTCATCCTCTTCTCTCCACCGTCCATGGGTTCAGTGCTCGGCCTGCGAAGGGGTCTGACGGTCAGACCCCTTCAGCCAACGCGTGGAGATGGCTTCGACCCGGCTGCGCAAAGCGGCCAGGTCGGGCGCCGGGGTCGCTGCAGCGTCAGGCGCCTTGATGCGACTGAGTGCGCGCTCCAGCCGATCACAGGCCGCGCTCGCATGTGCAATGAGCTTGTCGGGTGGTGACACGGCGGGCTCGGCTGGAGGGGCTTCGTCCGCCCCGGAGCGGATGGCCGCCACCGATGCGCGCGTGATGTCTGCCTTGCCGGCCAGCAGGGCGTGAACCTGGTCGGGCCTGTCTGCGTGCAGCTTGCTGAGTTCGTGCAGCGTGCGGGGCGACGTGCATCGGCCAGACTTCAGCGCATCTTCGAGCAGCGGCGGAAGGTCTAGCAGCGACAGGTGATGCGCCACCGCCGTCAGGTTCATGCCGAGCTGCCTGGCGATGGTCGCGTTCGAGTCGCCTGCATCGACCTGCGCGCGGATAAACCTCGCCAGTTCGAGCGGCGTCAGTCCGTGGCGCTTCTGGTTCTCGGCAACCTGGGCATAGCGATCTGCGGGCAGGTCACGGACGACGACCGGAACTTCACGCAGCCCGGCGCGAATCGCCGCGCGCAGCCGCTTGGCGCCGAAGTGAACCTGGTGCCGGCAATCGCCATCGGCAGGATGCACGACGAGTGGCTGCAAGACGCCGCGCTGTCGGATGTCCTCGGCAAGCTCGGCGATCGACTCGACTGGGAACTCGGTGCGCGGGTTGTGCGCATCCTCGTAGAGCATTGACACGGCAACGAGCAGGGGCCTGCCATCCTGGCCGCCGAGATTGGCGGACATCGTTGAGGTCGGTCCCGAATCGGGCTTCGTCGATACGACTGCTCGCGGCAGCACCTCTACCGGCTGAGACGGCGCATTCGTCCCCGGCTCGGCATCGAGCAAATCGAGCTGAATCCCTTTCGACTTGTTCCAAGGCAGGCGCATGAACGGATCGTGCCGCTGTCGATCGACGTGCGAAAGTCCTCGCCAGAACCTGCGGCACGGACGCTTGCCGTTTCATGGCGATTCAAGGGCACCCGAGGCGTCCCGGCACGCCTCGGACCCCGTCACTCATCGTTTCAACTTCCCGCGTTGACGCGCCCCGCGGCGTCGCACCACTCGCACTTCATTGACCGGCCTCGCTGTCGTGTATAAACTTTTATACTTATGACCTTGGCGACAGACGAAAAGGAAATTCGTTGGGTGGGCTCCTCCTACGAGGATCTGCTGGCGTTTCCGAAGGCGCCGCGCAAGGAGGCGGGCTTTCAGCTCGGCAAAGTTCAGGCCGGCCTGGAGCCCACCGACTGGAAGCCGTTCGACGATGTCGGCGCGGGCACGCGGGAGATCCGCATCGCCGATGCCAAGGGCATCTTCCGCGTGTTGTACGTCGCCAAATTCGAGGAAGCGGTCTACGTCCTGCACTGCTTCCAGAAGAAGACGCAGGCTACGTCGAAGCAGGACAAGGACATCGCCGCTGCGCGCTATCGCGCCGTGGTGAATGCAAGAAGGATCAAGCGATGACGATCGACACCGAAATCCGCCACGTCACGAAGCCTGGCACCAACCTGTTCCTGGAGTTGGGCTTCTCGGCTGCAGAGGCCAAGAAGCTTCACGCCGCATCGCGCAAACAGATCAACGACACCCGCCTGCTCAAGCAGCAGTTGATGACCGAGCTCTCGAACTGGATTACTGAGAACCGCCTTCGCCAGGCCGATGCAGCGCAGATCCTGATGGTCTCCCGGCCACGGGTGTCTGATGTCATGACTCACAAGACTGCCAAGTTCACGATCGACACGTTGGTCGAGTTGCTGAGTCGGGTTGGCAAGCCCGTGCGACTTGCCGTGGGATGAGCCGGCCTGGCGAAACCGCCTTGGCTTGCCTCACCACCGCATGAGCAAGCTACGCGGTCGCCGCCGTTGAATTCGCCGCGCGGGTTCGCCGCTTTGTTGATTTGGTGGGTGCGTCCGGCCGCCCTGCACGCAGGCCGTCCAGATAGTCAGCCCACTGCGTCATCATCGCGCGCCGCTGCGCGATGAACTCAGCGCGGTCGTAGGCGGCACCCAGTGGCCCGCTCTTCCCGTGCGCGAGCTGCGCCTCGATCACGTCGGGGTTCACGTTGAGCTGCTCGACCAGGATCGTGCGCGCCATGGCGCGGAAGCCATGCGGCGTCATCTCGTCGTTGGTATAGCCCATGCGCCGAAGTGCCGTGCGCAAAGTGTTCTCGCTCATGCACCGCTCGCCGGTCAGCAGGCTCGGGAACACGTAGCGCCCGTGACCGCTGAGATGATGCAGCTCGCGCAGGATCGTCACCGCGCGCTTGGCGAGCGGCACCAGGTGCGGCCGGCCGTTCACCTTGCCATGCACGGTGCGTTTCATCTTGGCGGCCGGGATGGTCCACAGCGCCTTGTCGAGGTCCACCTCGGCCCACTCCATCTGCCGGATGTTGCCGGGGCGCTGGAAGAGCAACGCGGAAAGTTCCAGCGCGGCGCGGGTCAGCGGCTGGCCCTCGTAGGCGGCAATGGCATGCATCAATGAAGTGGCACCGGACGGGTCGAGCACGGCGGCCATGTGCTTCACCACGATGGGCTTCAGTGCACCGTGCAGGTCGGGCGCCGGGTTGCGTTCGCATCGGCCGGTGGCGATGCCGTAGCGGAACACCTGGCCGGCGGTCTGTCGCAGCGTGTGGGCGGTTTCGTGCGCGCCGCGGTTCTCGATGCGGCGCAGCGTGTGCAGCAGCAGCGGCGCGGTGATGTCCTGCAGCGGCAGGCTGCCGATCCAGGGGAAGAGGTCCTTCTCCATGCGCTCGATCCAACGCGCGGCGTAGCGCGGGCTCCAGCCACTGTGCTTGGTGGCGTGCAGCTCGCGGGCCACGGACTCGAAGGTGATGCCGGCCACGGCCTGGCGGGTGAGCTTGTCAAGCTGGCGCTGTTGCGCGGGGTCCGTTCCCTTGCGCAGCAGCTTGCGAGCGTCGTCACGCGCCTCGCGAGCATCCTTCAGCGAGACGGACACCTTCTTCGAGCCGGCCTCGGTGTAGTGCCCCAGCGCGAGGCGCTTCTCCTTGCCGCCGAAGTAGTACTTCCAGAACCAGCGCCGCGATAAGTTGGGCGCCACTTCGAGGTACAGCCCGCCGCCGTCGTTGAGGCGCACGCGCGCCTTCTCGGCCGGGCAGGTCGAGGTGCGGCAGGCAACGTCGGTGAGGATCAAGGGGAACAAACCAGGTCAGAAGACCAAATTTTGTCCCTGTTCCCCTATCTATGCCCCGAAATCGATGGGCTGTTACGAAACCGTTTGAAGCCGTGATGGCTTGGAAACCCGCGTATTTCCCAGGCTTCCGGCACTTCCCAGGATCGTGTGGGACCTTCTGGAACGGCTCGGTGGCCTGCCCGGAGGGACTCGAACCCCCGACCCCCAGCTTAGAAGGCTGGTGCTCTATCCAGTTGAGCTACGGGCAGCACGGGCCGGCGGTGGCCGGAAGGAATGGTCGGGGTGAGAT
>Ga0075163_10009538_pt1 | contig 12740 bp, 15 predicted proteins | sample JI1023141ADNA_FD_71478 | JGI IMG/M metagenome (GOLD analysis project Ga0075163, IMG submission 71478) | Wastewater effluent complex algal communities from Wisconsin, to seasonally profile nutrient transformation and Carbon sequestration -... | ecosystem: Engineered > WWTP > Effluent > Algae...
CAGCGGCCCGAGAGGCCATCGGTAAGCCGTGTGCGGGAAATCCGCATGCACGGTTTGAACGGGGGTCCTGTCTGGCCTTGTGTGGGAAGCCAACCTTGACTAGACAGGATCTACCAATGATTGTTCTTGCTCGCAAATTTGCTCGGCCCTGTAGGGTGGGGGGGTGGAAGACCGGGCTTCATAAATTGTCCGCGAGTCGGCGACCTCAGATTTCGCGCTGCTAGCGTTTGAACGCGGTTTGCCGGTCACATTGCTCGCCGGGGTCGAGGACGCCGTCGCCGCAGGGGGCGGTCGTCGCTTTTCCCAAGCATTGGCCAGCAACGCAGGGCAGATTCGACCAACACGAGCCTCCCGTTCCGCGAAGGCAAGAAAGCGCCGCAGGAACACGCCGCCCTCAAAGATTCCAGGCAAACGCTCAGCGAGCATCTTGTGGCAGGCCCGTGCAGTCTTGTCGTCGCACCTCTCTTGCCCTGCGTTCCCTGGAACGCAGGCCCCGGCCACCAGTTGGCCTGCTGTGCAAGGGCGGTCACGGAAAGAGGCGAGACGCTTCATGATTTCGAGGGCCCACCCGATCACGATCCTTCCCGCGCGTGCGCCTCGCCCTCGGAGATCGGAGAGGGCGTTCACCAGCATCTGCCGAACGGTCGCATAGGCGCACCGACGAGGATCCTTCGCGATCTTGGCCCGCTCGTGCCTGCGGCCGTGACTCAGCTTGAGGTGAGGTCCGTCTCCGCGTGGGACTTCTCCCCCTGCGTCGACAATCGCACGCTTCAGCCAAGCGAGCTTCTCCTTGGACGACATCGACATCCTGCCCATGATGGCCCGGGCTTCATACACATCGTCCAAGCCACGCAGCTCACAGAGCCGGTGATATAGCTGGGGGCGCGATGGGTTGTCTGCCGCCGTGGGCGGTGCTACATTCGGCACAGGACCTCGCTGGAAACGCAGCGCTGGGGCTAGAGAGGGCTGCGGAAGTCAGACCGCAGCCCTCTCGCTTTCACGGTACCGCGAGTTGGAGCCGCGCACAAGCGACCTACAGGGCGGGGGCAGCGCGGCCCGACATGCGTGACATGCGCTGTGCGGAAGGTCGCGACAGACCACAATTGCCGCGAGAATCCACCTGACCACCGTTCTGACTGATGTGGTCGTTACTCTACGCTTGACGATTGCGCAGAACCCTCCGCAATGTACCGTGGCGGCCTAGCTACCATGAGCTGTCGCCGCCACACCCCCGCCTCATCGCGGAGAAGCGAGTTCCATGCGTGTATTTGCCTTTTGTGCCATCGTGGCCGTGTCCGCCTGTTCTGTCGAGGCGGGCCGCCCCAACCCCAACCCCCACGTCAACCCCGGCGGCGTCTACCCGGAGATATCCACGGCCGGCACATCGAGCACCGGCGGCGACCCCTCCAGCTCGTTCGACTCCAGCTCGACTACCGGTACAAGCCTCCGAGGATCCTCCGGCGGGACGTCGCTCGAGGAAGCCGCCGGGACGACCGAGGCCAACATGACCGAGACCACCGGCCTCGACCCCAGCACGAGCGACCCAGGCGACCCAGGCGACCCAGGCTCATCAGGAAGTACCGGTACGCCGGAAAGCTCTGGCGAGGACAGCAGCACCGCGGAGCCCGAACCGCCCGCGCCGATGTGCGGCGACGGGGTCTGCGACCCGGCCGAGCGCGCGCCGTGCTGGGGCTGGGCGGACGGGAAATGGTCGCCCAGCTTCTGTGCCGATGACTGCATGAAAGACCCCGCGTGCGTTGCCGTGCTCGACTGCGGGTGCACGCCCGAGGCCGCCGCGGTGAAATCATGGTGCTTCGCCGAACCGCTTCCCGCCTGTTCGGCCACCGCGCCAGGCGGGGCATGTGAGGTCTCCACCGCGCTCGCGTTTTACATGTGGAACGCGAAATGCGGGTGAGGCCGCTACACCGCCGGCTCGCCGCACACGGGGCAGAAGTCGTGCCAGGGATGCGAGCAGCCGCCGGCGCAGCGAGTCGACCAGGCATCGCCTCGGCCATCGGTGCGCCCGGGGAGAAGCGCCCGGCAGGCCCGGCACTTCGGACCGAGCAGCGCCGCGACCTCTTCCAGCGCCCGCTTCAGGATGCGGTCGAAGGCCTCGGGCGCGATGCGCATGTACCCGGCCAGGCGGACCCGCAGCTCGGGGTCCTGCGCGGCTCGAGCGGCCATGTCCGTGAACAGCGCGAGATCCTCCGCGGCGTCCTCCTCGATCTCGCGGGCATCGCGGGGCCTCACCGGGGCCTCCGCCGCGGCGCGGGTCGCTCCAGCAGCTCGACGCGCGTGCGGACGCCGCTGAGCTCGACCTGCACCGCCGACAGGCCGGCGTCGTGGCTGCGCAGGCGAGCGTCGGTCGCGTCGGCGTGAACCTGCAGCGCGCCTCGCAGCTCGTGGACCTCGGTGCGCAGACCCGCGAGCCCGGCAGCGACGTCGCCGACCTTGCCCGAGAGGGCGAGCGTCGCGGCGGTGGCCTCGGCGGCCTCGACCGCGCGCGCGGCCTGGCCTGCGCTCCACCGCCGACCAGCCGCCCACGCCAACCCGACCAGCAGCAGCAGCAGCGGGCCGTTGCCCCACACCGGGCCGAGCAGGGGCCCGAGCTTCTGCAACATGTCCGCGCCGAGCTCGCCGTGCGCGACGAGGAACTGGTCGGCGGCGGCGATCGCCGCGAGGGCGGCAGCAGCCGCGCCGCCAGCGACGAGCCCGGAGCTGTCTCTCGGGACAGCCGCGCCGAGGGGCTGCGACGGGACGGTCACCGGACCTCGCCCGGGCGCTTGCAGGAGGCGAAGAGGAACCCCGCGCAGAAGCCGGCGAGGCCGGCTCCGCCGGTGGCGATGATGATCACGAGCATGGGGCCTCCAGGGCTGCGGTGGTCGCGTCGGGTCTGCGCGGCTCTCTCCGCCACGCGTCGGGGATGTCGAGGCCGCCGGTGGTCGGCATCGCGGCGAGGCCGAGCACGTCGATCGCGTGCTCGCCGACCTCGCGCCAGAGGTCGGGCCCCGGGCAGCCGCTCTTGAGCTCGTCCAGCTGCCGATGGGCGCCGACCTGCAGCCCGAGCACCTGGCCCGAGAGCCAGGTCAGCAGTGCCCGCGACGCCTCGACCTGCGCCGGCGCATCCGCGAGGACGGAGCGGCCGAACTTCTCGGGCTTCCAGTACAGGGGCGCGTCGCCGCGGTAGTCGAGCGGGTAGTTGCCCTCGTGCTCGATCGTGATGCACCACGCGTTCGCCAGCCCCGAGCCGAAGCGCATGCGCGTCGTGATCGAGTGAAGCTGCGACACGAGGCCCGAGCGGTGGACGACGAAGTGCGCCCGGACCCGCGACCACATGGCGTTCGCCTCGCGCCACTCGAAGCCGGTCTGGTGCAGCACCACGGCGCGCACTTCGGCGAGCCGTCGCGGGCGAACCCGGTACCCCGGCGGCGCCAGCATCGTCAGGTCGCGCAGGCGGAAGGGCACGCTCACGGCGAGCCCCCGCAGCAGCGCACGCCGTGACCCCCGCCGCCGCCCCGGTCGGCGAGGGCGACGAGGAGGACGACGACCAGCCCGCAGCTGGCGATCTCGCGGATGAACGCGGCGAACTCGGGGAGGTTCATCGGGCCCCCTCCGCCCGCGGCTGCGCCGTGCCGTCCGCGAAGACGTCGATGGTCGCGACACCGGGCCATCCGACGACGCGGTACCGGGCGAACTGCCCCGGCGCGGCTGCCATCGGCTCCAGCGCCGGCCGGCTCGTCCGCTGGTAGGACTGCGCCCGCGCCCGGATGCTGCGAGCGCCGCCCTCGTCCAGCACCGTGATGACATTCTCACCCTTCAGCAGGGCGACGCCCCAGCCGATATCCACGAGCGTCTGCGGGTCGCCCGTGCGAAAGTCGACGGTCTTCTCGCGGCGCCCGGACCGGATGAGCTTGATCAGGGCGTCACGCGCCGCGCCGTCGCCCAGGCGCGCGAGCTCCGGCGCCAGCGTGCGCGCCTTCTCCAACGCCAACATCGTAATCGACAACATATCCACCGCCGCAATCTACGTCATCGCAAAAACCAAAGCAATCTACGCATCAGCCCGCGGCGTAGTCCACGGCCAGATAGCGGACCTCCACCGCCGAGCCGCCCCCGCCGGCCTTCACCAGCAACTGCCAGCTCTGCGGGTCGTCGCCGTTGACGCCGCACTCGAGCCATCCGAGCACCTCGCGCCAGGCCCAGCTCTCGCTCGTCACCGGCAGTTCGGCGATCGAGTAGTCCCCGGCCTGCAGGCGCAGCGCCCCCGGGCTCGCGTCGTCGGTGACCCGGCACCACGCACGCACGCGCACCGGCACGACCGCCGCGACCCCGCGCAGTTCCAGCGGTCCGGCGAGGTCGGCCCGGCGCGCCATGCCCGGCGAGCCCGCGGCCCAGCCCGCCCGCGTCGGCGCCCACGAGGTCACGGCCGGCGCGAGCAGCTGCACCCACGAGGTCGAGGTCGAGCTGACCGGCGCCGCCTCGGTCAGGGCGACATCCTGGCTCTCCAGCCACGAGGACCACGCGAGCAGCATCGGCCCGAGCACTCGCCCCTGCCTCGCGGCCACATGGAGCGCCGCGAGCGGGCCACCCGTGGGGTCGCCGCCCCCGGCGTCGCTGCGCCGGGTCATCGGCCAGGGCGACGGGTAGGCCGGGAGCGGATCGGCGGCGCCGCTGGTGTGCAGGTGCGTGCTGTAGCTCTCGACATCGTCCTCGGCGGTGTCGCGGGCATACCGTGTCGGCGCCTCGTAGACGCACAGATCCACGACGCGCACGCCCCCGCGGAAGTAGATCGTGATCGCCGCGTCGACCCCCTCGCTCCACCGGCGAGCGACCGCGGCGCTCTCGAACAGCTCCGGCGGGAAGAGGTCGCCGAGCACCTCGTGCAGGTCGGCCCACGCGGCGCCGTCGCCCTCGGGCTCGAGGCCGTTCTCCAGCTTGCTCGCCTTCGGGGTGACGGTCCGCGACACGGCGAGCGGGTCGTCCACGCCGTTGTCGTAGGTGACGGACACCTTGACCGCGCCGCCGGTGCCGACGTAGGCCCAATCCGCCCCGGAGAGGTGCTGGTGCACCCCGCTGCGCACACACGCGGCGCGAAAGCGCAGCGAGTAGCCCGGGGTCAGCCGGACCTTCGCGCGGGCGACGACGCGGAACGCGGTCGACGGGTGGGTCTGCTCGTTGAGCTCGGGCACCAGATCGGCGTCCGCCTGCCAGATGTCCCCGCCGGCGAGGCCGACGTGCGCGACGATGCGGGCGCCGTGCGCGAGGACGCGGTCCTGGCCCTTGAGCGCCTCGTGGACGGGCGCGGCGCGGGCGACCCGGCCTGCGCCGAGGGGCGCCCGGTCGGGGTGTGTGGGGAGGGCGGCGTGCAGCTTGGCGAGCTTGAGCATGAGGTCACTCTCCGATGTCGAAGTCGCCGGGGAGCGGCGTGGGGTAGGTCGGCTCGATCGTCACGGCGTTGACCCGGACGCGCGTCTCCTCGAGCGCCGGATCCGAGTCGCCCTCCGCGAAGCCGACCCCGAGCGCGAACCAGGTCAGGCCGCCGTGCTCCGGGAGGTAGAGGTTCCCGAGGTCCACCCACGCGCCGGCGCCCGTGCTCGTGCCGTCGCTCGTCGCCCGCGTCGCCACCGACGTCGCCGACGACTTCGGCGCCGGCCCGAGGCCCTTATAGGTGAACGGGAGCACGTCCCACGCCCACACCTGAAACTGCACCGAGCACACGTCGACGCCGGAGGTCGGCCACATGGTCACGTGCACGCGGGCACGCGCGCGACGGCATCCGGGCGGGACCGGCCGGCGCCACGCGTGGCGCAGTAGCAGCCGCACGTATTGCGAGCCAGGGGCGAGCACGGCATGCCGCGCCGGCTCGAACTCGTAGCCGAGCGACGGGGCGATCGACGTTTGCCGATACACCTCGGACACGATCGGCGACCACAACCGTTTGTCGGCCTGCGTGCCCGCGTGCGAGGCGTGCAAGATCGCCGGACCGTACAGGCTCCCCTCCGCGGCGAGGCCGGTCGTGGTGTCGATCGGCACCGGCTCGAGGCGCGTCTGGCTCGCCACGATCGGGGCTGTCGACTCCGCGACCCAGTCCTCCCGGGCCTCGACGGTCGAGTGGAAGCGCGTCCCGATCCGCACCGCCTTGATCGCGGCGATGCCCCCGCTGTAGCCGTTCGCCCCGGCCACGGCGCCGACGTAGAGCGCGTGGGCCGGGTTCGGGGTGCCCACCGCGTGATCATCGAACGCGTGCGCGGCGGCGCCGCTGGAGAGGCTGACGACCATGACCTCGCTGCGCGCCGTGCCGGCGCCCGTCGCCTTCGAGGACCAGTGGATCAGGTAGGGTCCGGGCTCGGAGTCGAGCTCGGGCGCGTCGACCTCGATGATCAGCTCGCCGTCCTCGTAGAACTGCACCACCGGGCCGAAGTCGTCGGCGACGACGATGCGGTAGGTGTACGGGTCACCGCTCGCGTGCCCGTGATAGAGCAGCGTCCCCGTGGTGTCGGGCCCGATGTCGGCGACGACGGCCAGCTCGCGGTCTCCAGCGATCGCCGCGCGGGCGCTCGGCTCCTCCGCGAGGTATGTGGTCTCGTCGGCGAGGTTGGTCCGCCGCTGCGAGAGGTCGACCTGGAGGTCGTCGGCGACGGCGTCCAGGAGCAGGACCGAGTCGGCCTTGGAGTTGCGGTGCAGCGCGGTCATGTGGGCTCACTTGGTGAACTGGAAGCCGTCCTCGGCGCCGCCGTCGAACGTGCCGGCGGGCGAGGTCGTCGGCAGATACAGCGTGCGGACCCAGCCGCCCTCGGCCTGGTCCAGGTAGGGGCGCATCACGACGACGGCGTAGCTCCGGTCGCGGAAGGTGCCCGACGCCGCCGACAGCGTGATCGTGTGCTCGGTCGTGTCGACGCTGGCGACGGTGCCGGTCAGGGTCTGCGACCACGCCGTCCCCGACCACTGCCACACCTCGATCTCCGCCGCGCCGCCGACGTCCAGACCGTCCGGCTCGGCGAAGTAGGCCACGTCGGACGAGCTGCCGCGCTCGAAGGCGTCGGCCTGGCAGTAGAGGACCCTGGCGACCGGGTCGTAGCGCTCCTCGGCGGTGTCGACGTCATCGACGATCCGGGCGACCGGCGCGAACCGGCGCGCGAGCACGGCGTCACGCCCGTGCAGCAGCACCTCGATGTCGGCCGCCAGCGTGCGCGTGTCGAGCGAGACCGCGGTGATTCGCCCGAGCGCGTTGACGAGGCCGAACTGCCCGGTCGTCGTCGCGGGCCAGGGGTTCGTGAGCCGCACGACGGACCCCACCTGGCACGCGAGGGACTTCGGCACGCGCACCCGCGTCTTGACGCTGATCATCGGCGCCGCGCACCACGGCCCGACGCGCGTCGCCCACAGCTCGGAGAACGCGGCGCGCCAGTTCTCCGGCGGCGCGTCCTCCTGTTCGATCCAGCGCGACGGCGCCGGCAGGCCGCGTGCCTGGAGCTCGACCACGTGCCGGCCGTTGCGCGCGGCCCGTCCGGCGTCGCGGCTGGCGATCGCGTGGGTGAAGGTGCTCGCCTCGATCTGCAGCTCGGCCTGGCCGAACGTCACGGACGCCTTGTCGATCGGCACGAAGGGCCGGAGGTCGACCTGCGGCGGGCCCGCGTCGTCGGCGACGTCGGAGGTCCCGATCGCCACGTCGACATCCTCGATCGTCAGGGCGTCGGTCCACGCGAACACCCCGTATTTGTTCCCGCGCAGACACAACGACCAGTGCCGGGGCCCGAGGATGGCCTTGAGCACGTCCTCGGAGGCGACCGGGCCGACGTAGGCCAGGCGCACGCGGTTGAGCGCCGAGGAGACGCCGCCCGGGTTCGCGGCCGCCGCGGCCTCGATGCTCACGAGGTCCACGAGCGCGGCCGGGATCGCCAGCCCGAGGTCCGCGATCTCGGCGTCGTCGTTGACGCCGTCCGCGTCGGGGTGCGCGTTGACGCCGGGCACGAGCACGCCACCGCTCCAGCTCGCGGTGCCCGTCGAGAGCAGCAGCCGCGGCAGCACGCGGACCACGTTGTCGAGGCCGACCGGGTTGGCGTTGTACCCGAGCACGCCGAGGGGGACCCAGCGCAGCGAGACCTCGTCCTCGGCCGTGGCCGGCAGCGTGAGGTCGCCGGCGAGCAGCCGGCCCGCGTACCCGAAGTAGCGCGGGTCGTACCACTGCATCACGCGAAAGCGCAGGTCGCCCGCGCCGGTCTGGGTCAGTGATGCCATACCGCTGCTCGCCCACTCGATGCGCGCGACGCCTCGCCACTCCTCGGCGTCGGCGTCCTCGCTGCGCCGGATCGTCGCGCCGAAGAGCGCCCATCGCATCGTGTCGACCGGCACGCCGTCGATCGCCGCGCCAGGTGTCGGGGGCTGCGCGAGCTGGCCCTCGATGTACGCCGCGGGCGCGTATCCGTCGCTGAGCTCCTGGCCGCCCGCGGCAGAGAGCACGAGGGCGCCCGCGCTGCTGAGCGGCTGGTAGTAGCGCGTCGCCCCGCCGTTGTCGTAGTCGTTCTTCACGTACAGATCCGGCGCCCACGTGTCGCAGTAGAGCGTCCAGTAGCCGGGCCCGGGCGGGGCCACGGGCGTCGGCGTCAGCACGTCCTCGCCGGGCTGGAACAGGCAAGCGCGCGGGTCGTCGTCGGCGGCCGGCACCAGGGCCACCTGTGCGGCCGGGTCCCAGCCGAGCAGCGCCCAGACCTTCGCGTGCATGCAGATCCGCATGGACGCCCCCGTCGCCAGCAGGCCCTGCGCGTCGATCCGCACGCTGGCGTAGGCCGCGTCGAAGTCGGCGGTCGCCGAGAACTGATCCTGATACACGCCGTCCGGCCCCGCGGCGCCGAGCAGCCCCGCGACCGTGTTCGAGATCAGCGTGACCACGGTGGCCACGTTCGGCGACGCGCCGAACGACGACGTGAACACGTCGCTCCCGTGGAAGTTGAGGTCCGCCCCATCGCTGTCGTAGGTGGTGAGGACCACGGCGAACTGGTCCTCGCGCTGGCCCTCGTCCGTCGAGAGCGAGAAGACCGGGCTCGCGCGCCGCCACTCGCTCGGCGCGTTGCTGTTGAGCTGCTTGGCCAACCACGAGGCCGGGCCCGCGCACGGCAGGCGCCACTCGCGGCCGCTGCAGGAGCCGCGGCGCAGCGTCCCCCACCACACCAGCGCGCCACCCTCGATCTGTTCGGCCCAGCTCGCCCAGTTCGAATGCTCCGGGAGCTCCCGACTCCACGGGTCACGGCGCAGCAGGTACAGCGCGACGCGGCGGCCCTCGCGGAACTGCGGCGCGTCGGTCACCTCGACTGGGCAGAGCGCGGCCTCGTCGTTGAGCGCGGCGTGGTCTGGCCCCGGCAGCGCGCCGGGGATGCAGCTGTAGTACCTGCGCTCGCCGCCGGGGCCGATGGCCTCGTGTCCGACATTGCGGCCCCAGAGCGCGACGGCGCCGCCTTGCGTGTCGATCCCGAAGGCAGGCGCGGGGTCGTCGGTCGGGGCCAGTCGCGCGCCGAGGGTCTCCGGCGCGACCGGCTGGGCGAACAGGCTGATCAGGTCGCCCTCGGAGTCGATCACGCGGAACTCGGCGCCGTCGTCCTCGAGCATCCCCGTGTCGTCGCCGGCGCCGATCTTGATCGCGGTCGAGAGCGAGTCCGGCGGGAGCAGGCCGGACCGGACGACGCGCGCTCCTTCATCGGTGCCGATCCAGGAGCTCGCCCCGGACCCGGCGAGGGCGCTCTGCGTGGTGTATGCCCACGGGACGCCCTCGATCACCAGCAACCACGCCACATGCTGCAGCTCAAGCGCTGCCAGATCATCTACTGCCACCGAGGCATCGTACTATCCTCGGCGGATCTGGTCGCGAATTTCCTCGCATGTGCGTGGCGGCCCCATCAGCTCCTGGAGCGTCAGGGTTCCGGGCTGCATCGCCTCGTCCAGGCGACGACGGGCCTCCTCGATCGACAAGCCGAGCGCCCGGGCAAACACCGCGATCACGTACTCCCGCGGCGCCTGGGCGACGGCAAGGGCGAAGCGTTCGGCGAGGTCGGACATGCTGTCTTAATACGCCGGCGACTCGCAGGAGGCGAAGCCACCGCCCGGCGGGACCGTAGGCTCGCGGCACCAGCGGTCGGCGGCCTTGAGCTCGGGCGGCACCAGCTCGCAGGCATCGTCGGGCCGGACGCACGCGCCCCGGAAGCCGGCGCCGCACCGGCCGTCCCAGTAGAAGCAGACGAGGCCGGGGTCGCAGGCGAAGGTCGGCGAGCAGGCCAGGCCATCGGGGCGCTGTAGCAGCGGCGCCGGGTTGAACGGGCACTCGCCGAGCGGCTCCTCCAGCACGCACCGCCCGGGGCCGTCGCAGCCGTGGGGGTACGAGCACGCCGAGTGGAAGTCGCCGCAGTCGAGGTCGACGACGCAGTTCGCCTCGGGCAGCTCGGCGGTCTCGTCGCCGCCCTCGCCCTCGCTCGTCCCCGTCTCGTCGGCGCCGGTCGTGTCGGTCGACCTGTCGTCGGGGTCGCGGTCGTCGCAGCCGGTTGCGAGGATGAGGAGGAGACAGGCGGTGCGCGTCATGTCCCGATCGTAGGGGGAAGCCCTCGGACAGCGCGCGGGCGGCGGGCGCCCGGCGTCGCGAGAAAACTCGCGACCGGACCGCGGCACCAGCGACGCTCGACCCTCGCAACCAGTGCCACGATCTGTGCCAGTGCCGGGGATAAGGACCGCGAAGATCCGAGAGCTGGAGACCAGATCAGAATTTTGCGCCCGTGGCACAGATCCGGCCCGGACGCGTCCCTGGGCGCTCCTGGCCGGCTTTGGTCACTTTCGCGCGATAATTAAAAGGTATCGACGTGAGCGCACGGCTCGCCTTGTGACCGGGAAGTGGTGTGACCGGGAAGTGGTGTGACCGGGAAGTGGTGGGGCCGGGGTGTCGCGGTCTCGCGGCGTCCGTGTCGTGGCGCTCGCGGTCGACGCCGTGGTGAGCGCCGCGCGGGGCTGGCATGCTCCCTGCACGGTCGGAGACCCATGCGATTGCGCGCTCGATCCGTTTCACTCGTGATGTTGATGCAGCTCCTCGGCGCCTGCGAGGGCAAGGGCGAGGGGTCGTCCGACTCGGACAGCGGGACCTCGACCGGCGAGATGCCGGAATGCGAGGGGGACGCCTGCGCCGCGCTGGAGGCGGACTTCGTCGACCGGCTGACCCAGCTCGGCGGGTGCGGCGACGTCCACCTCGGCGCGTTCGACCCGAAGGGCACCATCGCCCTCGAGCTGCGCATCGACGGTCTGGTGGCGGAGGCCCGGGAGGCCGGGATGGAGCTCAAGACCGAGTTCACGCTGCCCGACGCCGCGGTGAAGCTCGTGGTCCAGACCGGCACGCACCTCGACGCCGAGTTTTGTACCGACTTCGTCGAGTTCGAGCCGAAGGTCGACCTGGTGTACACGGCGATCTCGGGGACCGTGACGATGTCGGTGCTGGCGTACGAGGGCGAGGGCGGGCGGGCCGTGGCGATCTTCGACAACGTCGTGTTCGCGGTGGCCGGGGACGAGAGCGTCGCGCCGGTCACGCTGGCGAGCTTCGGGATCGACAGCGAGGTCGACTACTCGATCCCGTAGCGGCCAGCCGGCCGTGGCGCGCACGGCGGCGGGTGGAGCCGCTGTAATTCGCGGCCCGCCCGGGTCACTCATCCCCGAGAGGGCGGCACGGAGCCCACCGTATCACCCGACAGCGCCGCGGCCAGAGCCACGCGCGCGGACAGGAGCGTGCCGTGGAAGCGAAGATCCTCGTCGCCGACGACGACCTGTGGATGCACCGCGTCGTGATGTCGGCGCTCAGCAACCAGGACTATGCCATCTCGACCGCGCGCAACGGCGCCGTGGCGCTGGCCCGCGCGCTGGCCGACCCGCCGAACCTCGTCATATCCGACGTACGCATGCCGGGGATGAGCGGCTGGCGGCTGGTATCGAAGCTGCGGGCCGATCGCCGGCTCGCGGCGACGCCGTTCATATTCCTCACCGACCTCGGCTCGCCGGAGAGCCGCCGCCACGGGTTTCGCCTCGGGGCCGACGATTATCTGCTGAAACCGGTGCACCCGCGCGAGCTGGCGCTGCGGGTCCAGGGCCTGCTGCGGCGCAGCCGGGCGGGCGGGCCCGGCAAGCCGGGCCCGGCCGACGCGCGCGGGCTCAGCGGCACGATCGAGGACATCAGCCTCGCGTCGCTGCTGGTGATGCTCGAGATGGAGCGCAAGACCGGGCTGCTGGTCGTCAGCCGCAGGTTCCCGCGCGAGCGCTGTCGCCTGTTCCTGCGCGAGGGGCGGATCATCGCGGCGTTTCGCGACGGCGACAGCAGCCGCCGCCACGCCGAGCTCCTGTACGACGTGCTCGGCTGGTCGGTCGGCCTGTTCGAGTTCAAGGCGGTGCCGGTCGAGATGCGCGACGAGGTCCAGGCGTCGACGACGAAGCTGCTGATGGAGGCGACGTGGCGGCAGGACGAGGAGGCGCGCGCGCCGGGGTCGCAGGTGTCCGCGCCGGCGCCGGCGCTCACGAGCAGCGTCGAGCTGCCGGTGTGATCGGGCGGGCCGAGATCAAAATGGTATTGGATCGCGGCGCGGCGCGGGGGCAGGCTCCGGCGCGTGGCAGTCAACATTCATGGGCCGCGCGAGATCGCGGCGATCCGCGAGGCGTCGCGCGCGGCGGCGGAGACCTTGCGATATATCGGTGGTCGGCTCGAGCCCGGGGTGACGACGGCGCAG
>Ga0075163_10009539_pt1 | contig 12739 bp, 14 predicted proteins | sample JI1023141ADNA_FD_71478 | JGI IMG/M metagenome (GOLD analysis project Ga0075163, IMG submission 71478) | Wastewater effluent complex algal communities from Wisconsin, to seasonally profile nutrient transformation and Carbon sequestration -... | ecosystem: Engineered > WWTP > Effluent > Algae...
GAAGATCCGCGCGCTCTCGGCGATGCCGGGCAGCTTCTCGTGGATGTCCTTCGGATCGAGGTGCGTGAGGTCGAGGTTGATGTGGTCCTTGTGCTCGCCCACGCCGCGGCCTTCGCGGATCTCGATGGTCATCGAGCGCGACACCACGTCGCGCGAGGCCAGGTCCTTGGCGTTGGGCGCGTAGCGTTCCATGAAACGCTCGCCGTTCGAATTGCGCAGGATGCCGCCTTCGCCGCGCACGCCTTCGGTGATCAGGCAGCCCGCGCCGTAGATGCCGGTCGGGTGGAATTGCACGAATTCCATGTCCTGCAGGCCGAGGCCGGCGCGCAGGGCCATGCCGCCGCCGTCGCCGGTGCAGGTGTGCGCCGAGGTGCAGCTGAAATAGGCGCGGCCGTAGCCGCCGGTGGCGAGCACCGTGCCGTGCGCGCGGAACAGGTGCAGCGTGCCTTCGCTCATGTCCAGCGCGAGCACGCCGCGGCAGGCGCCGTTCGCGTCCATGATCAGGTCGAGCGCGAAGTATTCGATGAAGAATTCGGCCTCGTGCGCCAGCGACTGCTGGTACAGCGTGTGCAGGATCGCGTGGCCGGTGCGGTCGGCGGCGGCGCAGGTGCGCTGCGCGGTGCCCTTGCCGTAATCGATGGTCATGCCGCCGAACGGGCGCTGGTAGATCTTGCCTTCCTCGGTGCGCGAGAACGGCACGCCCTGGTGCTCGAGCTCGATCACCGCCGGAATGGCTTCCCGGCACATGTATTCGATCGCGTCCTGGTCGCCCAGCCAGTCCGAGCCCTTGATGGTGTCGTAATAGTGGAAGCGCCAGTCGTCGGGGCCCATGTTGGCCAGCGCGGCCGAAATGCCGCCCTGCGCCGCCACGGTGTGCGAACGGGTCGGGAACACCTTGGTGATGCAGGCGGTCTTCAGGCCCTTCTGGGCGAGGCCGAAGGTCGCGCGCAGGCCGGCGCCGCCGGCGCCCACCACGACCATGTCGTACTTGTGTTCGATGATCTTGTACGCGGTCATGTTCTGATCAGGCTCCCAGCGCGATGCGGACGACCGCGAGAACGCCGGCGATGGCCGCCAGCGCGCAGAAGAAGATGTTCGCGAGATGGGCGATGCCGGCGAACAGCGGCGCGTGCACGTAATCCTCGATCACCACCTGCATGCCGAGCTTGGCGTGCCAGCAGGCGGCGATGAGGAAGGCGACCAGCACCGTCGCGTTGAACGGATCGGCCACCATCATGCGGGCATGCGCGTAGTCGGCGCTGGCCAGCGACAGCAGCAGGCCGAGCAGCCACGCGCCGGCCAGCACCAGGGCGATCGCGGTGACGCGTTGCCACAGGAAATGCCCGGTGCCGTCCTTCGCCGAGCCCAGCCCGCGCGCCTGCTTCAGCGGGGTGCGGAATTCGCCGCGATTGGCGTTCATGCGTGCCCCCAATGCGCCAGCACGACGCCCCAGGCCAGCGCCACCAGCACGAAGCTGCCGATGATCGAGAGCCAACTGCTGCGCACGAACTCAGGGATCGCGTAGCCCTGGCCCGCGTCCTGCACCAGGTGGCGGATGCCGTTGATGAGATGGAAGGCCAGCGCCCAGCTGAAGCCGAACAGCACGATCTTGCCGAACGGCGATCCCGCGCAGGCGGTGAAGGCGGCCCAGCGTTCCGGGCCCGCGGCCAGCGCCAGCATCCCCCACACGAGGCCGATCAGGCCGACGGCGAGGACGATGCCGGTCGCGCGATGCAGGATGGAAGTAACCATCTGCACCTGCCAGCGATAAACCTGCAGGTGCGGTGACAGGGGACGTTCGCGAGTCGACATGCGGGCCTTGCCTCCAATCAAACAGCGCAGGGTCTTGCGTCAAAACCGTCGCGAGCGATGGCGATTTGGCGCCGCCGCAGCGCAGGAACCGCAGTGTACGTGGCAGTACATGAGGATTCCGAGCAGCGAACGGCGCCCAAGCGCCGAGCGCAGCAGGTTTTCACGCAAGGCCCTAGAAATCGATGCAACGGCCGTCCTTCTCCCAATCGCCATAGCGCACGGGATCGAGCCCGCCGCGTCCGCCGATTTCCGGTGCCTGCGGCGCTTCCGGCGCGGGATCGCGCGGTTCCGCGGGCGTGGCCGGCTTGGGGTCTTGGCCTATCATCGGGGTCTTCACAGCCATTCAAGTCTACGTCCAGCCGCCAATGCCGGACAACCTGCAGCCCACGACGATCCGGGAATCCGCCCTGCCCGGCCATGCCGTGCTCGCCGTCACCGGGCGCGATGCGGCGAAGTTCGCGCATGCGCAGTTCATGAGCGACGTGGCCGCGCTGGCGCCCGGACACTGGCACTGGAGCGGCTGGCTGACGCCCAAGGGGCGGGTGATCGCGCTGTTCGCGCTGCTGAAATTGGACGACGAAGCCTTGTGGCTGCTGCTTCCGGACTTCGATGCCGGCGAACTGGCTTCGCAGCTGCAGCGCTACGTGTTCCGCAGCAAGGTCGAACTCGAACCGCGCGACGGCCTGCGCGCCAGCGGAGCATTCGCCGCGCCGATGCAGGCCGCTGGCGCCGCATTCGCGAGGATCGGCGATAGCATCGAACTCGATTTCGGCGGCGATGGCGGCCCGCGCACATTGCGGATCGACGCAACGCCGGCCGCGGACGATTCGAAGCCGCAGTCGGAATGGCTGGCCTTCGACCTCGCCCACGGCCTGCCGCGCCTGCCGGCCTCGCAGCACGAACATTGGACGCCGCAGCAACTCTCGCTCGATCGCCTGCGTGCGTTCAGCGTGAAGAAGGGCTGCTATCCGGGCCAGGAAATCGTCGCGCGCACGCATTTCCTCGGCAAGGCCAAGCGCGGGCTCGCGGCGCTGTGCGCGGCGAAACCGATTCCGATGGGAGCGGATGTCGAACTCGACGGCACGGCCATCGGCAAGGTCGTGTCCGCGACACCCGGCGAACCCTGCTTCGCGCTGGCGGTGTTGCCGCTGGATCGCGGAATGGGGGCACTGACCGCCGCCGGGCTCGGTTTGAACGACATCGGCCTGCGCGACGGCCTGGCGCGATGAAGCCCACGCCGGGCGCGGTCGAACGCGCGGTGCAGCGGCGTTCCCCGGACGGATCGCGCGAACGCCGAGATGCCGTCGCCAGCGAAATGCCGGTCGCGCTGTACTACAACGACGTGCCGTTCGCGGTGCTGATGGCCACGCCCTGCGACCTCGCCGACCTCGCGCTCGGCTTTTCGCTGAGCGAAGCCATCGTCGAATCCCGCGACCAGTTGTGCATCGACGGCATCGCCGAATCGGTCGACGGCATCGCCGTGCGCATGGCGATTCCCGAGAAGAACGCGGATGCGCTCGAAAATCGCCGTCGCAACCTGCCCGGTTACGGCGGTTGCGGCGTCTGCGGCAGCGCTTCGGTGGAATCGGTGCTGCGCCCGCCACCGCGCGTCGCGAGCGAGTTGCGCATCGACGAAAGCGCACTGCATCGCGCACTCACGCAATTGCACGAACGGCAGCCGCTGAATGCCGCGACCGGCGCGACCCATGCCGCGGGATTCGCCAACGCGGGCGGGGAACTGCTGCTGGTGCGCGAGGACGTCGGCCGGCACAACGCGCTGGACAAGCTGATCGGCGCGATGGCCGCGGCCGATATCGATTCCGACAGCGGTTTCGCGATCGTCACCAGCCGCGCCAGCTACGAACTGGCGATGAAGGCCGCGCAGGCCGGGATCCCGCTGCTCGCCGCGATTTCCGCGCCGACTTCGCTGGCGATCGCGCTGGCCGAATCGGCGAACCTATGCCTGGTCGGTTTCGCCCGCGAAGGCCACTGCGGCGTGTACGCGCACGCGGAGCGGTTGGTGCGTTGACCTGTAGGGGCACGGCATGCCGTGCCCCTACTGAAGCTCGTCGGCCGCGGCGACGATGTCCTCGTCCTTCGGGATCACCAGGAACGCGGCGCCGGCCAGCGGCGTGTAGGTGTCGGCGCCGACCACGCGCCGGAACGGACGCGCACCGTAGCCGCCCTCCGCGATGGCGGTGATCACGCCCTCGCCCACGCCGGCGCTGTGCCGGCCTTCGTCGACGATCAGGATGCGCTTCGCCGACTTCGCCTGTTCGACGATGTATTGCTCGTTGAGCGGCACCAGCCAGCGCAGGTCGACCACGCGCACCTTCCAGCCGTGTTTCTTCTCGATTTCGCGCGCGGCGCGCAGGCTCATCGGCATGCCATTGCCGTAGCTGAAGATGACGAGATCGTCGTTGCCTTCGCCGTAAATACGGCCTTCGCCCAGCGGCATCGCTTCATCCGGCGCGGGATAGCTTGTCAGCCACTGCCCGTCGCCGGCTTCATGCAGATCCTTGGTCATGTACAAAGCGATCGGTTCGAGGAACACGCTGACGCGACCATCGACTTTTGCCAACGCGGTGAGCGTGCGCAGCATCGTCGCCGCGTCGTCGCCGCGCGAGGGGCAACCGACCACGAGGCCGGGGATGTCGCGCAATGCGGTGATCGAGTTGTCGTTGTGGAAATGCCCGCCGAAACCGCGCTGGTAACCAAGCCCGGCGATGCGCACCACCATCGGGTTGGCGTACTGGTTGTTGCTGAAGAACTGCAGGCTCGCCGCCTCGCCGCGGATCTGGTCGCAGGCGTTGTGGAAATACGCGAGGTACTGGATCTCGGGAATCGGCAGCATGCCCATGTTGGCGAAGCCCTGGGCCATGCCGAGAATCATGGTTTCGTCGAGCAGGGTGTTGAACACGCGGCGCGCGCCGAAGGCTTTCTGCAGGCCCTTGGTCACGGTGTACACGCCGCCCTTCTGCGCCACGTCCTCGCCGAACAACAGCGTGTCCGGGTACTTGGCGAAGATGTCGTGCAGCGCGTTGTTGATCTGGATCGCCATGTGCCGCGGCGCCTGCTTCTCCGGCAGTTTTTCCTCGCTGCCGAAGGCCTTGATGCGCGCGCCGCGGTCCGGTACGCGCGCGGCTTCCTTCGCGACCTCGGCCGGCGTGTACGGCGCCAGCGGCGCGACCACGTGTTCCAGCGTTTCGATGCGCGGGCGCCTGTCGGCGTCTTCCGCCGCGGCGAAACATTTCTTCCGCGTGTCTTCGTACAGCGCGAGGATCTCGTCCTTCGACATCAGTCCCGATTCCAGCGCGATCTGCGCCGAACGCAGCAAGGGATCGCCGGCTTCGACGTTCACCAGTTCCTCGATCGAACGCCATTCGATCTCGAAGTCGGTGCCGGCGTGGCCCATGATCCGCATCGTGCGCAGGTGCAGGAAGGTCGGGCGGCGCGTGCGCCGGCAATGCTCGACCGCGCGCAGCACGTCGCCGTAGCCGGCGGCGAGGTCGAGGCCGTCGGCGAAGAAATAATCGAGGTCGGGGCGATTGCGGAAGGATTCGGCGATCCAGCCGTTCGGCGTCTTCACCGAAATGCCGATGCCGTTGTCCTCGCAGACGTACAGCACCGGCGCCGGCAGCTTCTGGTACGCAGTCCACGACGCGGCGTTGAACGCGGTCTGCGCGGTGGCATGGTTCGCCGATGCGTCGCCGAACGAGCAGATCGCGATGGAATCGTCCGGAACCGGAAGTTGGTGGCCGATGCGCTTCGCCGCCTCGATCGCGACCGCGGTGCCCAGCGCCTTGGGCAGATGCGAAGCGATGGTCGAAGTCTGCGGCAGCACCCACAGCGGCTTGCTGCCCCAGACCTTGTGCCTGCCGCCGGACGCGGGGTCTTCCGCGCTCGCGGCGAACGACAGCGCCGAATCCATGACTGGATCCATGCCGGGGATCTTGCGGAAGCGCTCGGCCATGAAGCCGCCGCTGCGGTAATGCAGGAACGCCGGATCGGTGTGGCGCGTGGCGCGCGCGACCATCGCGTTGCCTTCGTGGCCGGACGAACCAATCGTGTAGAAGACCTTGTTCTGAACGCGCAGCACGCGCGCCATCAGGTCGAGGTGGCGCGAGATCAATTGCGATTCGAACAGTTCGCGGAAACCCTGCGCATCCAGCGCGCTGCCGTCGAGGATCGCCTCGCCCGCCGCCGGCTTCGCGTCCGGCGTGCCGTTCCACGACTTCACGAAGTCGCTGAAATTGACGTCGCAGATCTCGGCCCGGTTGAGGCCCTTCATGCGCGCGGGAATGGGATTCGGAACGGAGGCGAACATGGCGTTTTCTCTCTTTGTCATCCTGAGCGTAGCGAAGGACCTGCTTTTGCCAATGCGAGGAAGCAGATCCTTCGGCTTCGCCTCAGGACGACAGGTTCAAGTGGATTGATCGATCAGCGCCTGCGCTTCGGCATCCGGCGCGGGCATGGGCACGAAGCCCGGCGTGGCCTCGACCCGCGCCAGCCACGCATGCAAGGCGGGATAGCCATCGAGCGCGATGCCGCCGTGCGGGGCGACGCAGGTATAGGCATGGAGCGCGATGTCGGCGATGCCATAGTCGTCGCCGCTGAACCAGTCGTGCGCGGCGAGGTGCTTTTCCATCACCGCCAGCGCGGCGTGCCCGCGTTCGCGCAGTTTCGGCAGGTCGGCGCGACGCGGCGAATCGGCCGGCGTCCAGCCACAGATGAAGCGCGCGACCGCGACGTAGGGTTCGTGGCTGTACTGCTCGAAGAACATCCAGCTCAGCGCCTGCGCCTTCGCCCACGAGTCGGACGGGAGAAACTTCGTGCCTTCCGCCAGCCAGCACAGGATCGCGTTCGATTCGACGAGGATGCGGCCGTCGTCGAGTTCGAGCATCGGCACCTTGCCGTTCGGATTCTTCGCCAGGTATTCCGGCGTGCGCGTCGCGCCGCGCGCGCTGTCGGTTTCGATCCACGCGTAGTCGCGGCCGAGCTGTTCCAGCAGCAGCTTGACCTTGTGGCAGTTGCCCGAGGGCGAGAAGCCATGAACGGTGATCATGCGAAACGCTTCCGGTTTTCCCGCCATTCGTCGCGGGTCTGGCCCCACAACATCACGTGTACCGCTTCGAACGGTGGCGGCAAATTCGCTTGTCTCAGGGGCCGCGCACCCATTCGAGCGGCGACGCGTTGCGATGCGGGGTTTTCGCCTTCGATGCAATGCACTACCTCGTCCCAGCCCAGTTGTTCGAAAGCCCAGTCGATGCTGGCCCGTGCCGCTTCGGAGGCGTACCCCTGGTTCCACGCGGATCGTGCAAGCGTCCAGCCAACTTCCTTTCCCGGCCAACCCTCCGGATACAGGGGGCCGACGCGGCCAATCCACCGTCCGCTCGATTTCTCGACCACCGAAAACGGCGAAAAACCCTGCACTTGCCAGCCGCCGACCACGACCAGGAACGAACGCCACGCGACCGATCGTGGTTGCACGCCACCCAGCGTGCGCATGACTTCCTCATCGGCGGCCAGTTCTGCCCACGCGTCGAAATCCTCACGACATGGCGGTCGCAGCAATAGACGCGGTGTTTCGATGCAAATGCCCCCGAACGCCGTCATGCAAAACGCTTCCGGTTCCCGGCCCATTCCGCGCGGGTCTGGCCCCAGACGTCGATGGCGTGCGCATCCAGTGGCGGCGGCAATTTGCCCGGCCCGCGGTTGCGCGAACCCAGGCGTTGCGCGACCGCTTGCGAGGCGGTGTTTTCCGGGCTGATCGAATGGATCACTTCGTCCCAGCCCAGCGTGTCGAAGGCGTAATCCATGGCCGCGGCGCAGGCTTCGGTGGCATAACCCTTGCCGCGCGCGTCCATGTGGAACGAATAACCGACTTCGGTGCCGAGCCAGCCGTCGGGGAACCATGGCCCGGCCTGCCCCATCCACAGGCCACTGGCTTTCTCGACCACCGAGAACATCGCGAAGCCCTGGACCATCCACGCGCCCGGCATTTGCAGGAATCGACGCCACGCATCGTGGCGCGTCAACGGACCGCCGATATGGCGCGAACTGTCGTCGGCCAGCATCTCGGCATAGCGCTCGAAATCGCCGACCTGCGGGATGCGCAGGATCAGGCGTGGGGTTTCCAGCGTCGGGCTGATGTTGGTCTTCACTCGTCAGTCTCGCCCTTGCTTTTGCTCGTCATCCCGGCGAAAGCCGGGATCCAGTGTCTTTGATCTTCATTCGGAATGAAAAACAGCAAAGACGCTGGATTCCGGATCGCCGCTGCGCGGCGTCCGGAATGACGGCTGGCTCAGAACGCGTTGATGCCGGTCAGTTCGCGGCCGATCACCAGCTGGTGCACGGTCTCCGTGCCTTCGTAGGTGATGACCGATTCCAGGTTCAACGCGTGGCGGATCGCGGCGTGTTCGGTGGTGATGCCGGCGCCGCCGAGCAGGTCGCGGCATTCGCGCGCGATGTCGATGGCCATGCGGCAGTTGTTCCACTTCGCCAGCGACACCTGCTGCGGCGCCATCGTGCCGGCGTCCTTGAGGCGGCCGAGCTGCAGCACCAGCAATTGCGCCAGGGTGATGCGGCGCGCCATCTCGGCCATCTTGATCTGCGCCGACTGCGTCGCCGCGACCGGGCGGTCGAACAGGATGCGTTCCTTGGTATAGCCCAGCACTTCGTGCAGGCAGGCGATGGCCGCGCCGATCGGGCCCCAGGTGATGCCGTAGCGCGCCTGCGTCAGGCAGCCGAGCGGACCCTTCAGGCCCTTCACGTTCGGCAGGCGGCTGGAATCGGGCACGCGCACGTTGTCGAAGAACAGCGCGCTGGTCACCGACGCGCGCAGCGACATCTTGTGCTTGATCTCCTGCGCGCTGAAACCGGGCATGCCCTTCTCGAGCACGAATCCCTGGATGCCGTCTTCGGTCTGCGCCCAGACGATGGCGATGTCGGCCAGGTTGCCGTTGGTGATCCACATCTTGGAACCGTTGATCACCCAGTCGCCGCCGTCGCGTACCGCGCGGGTCTTCATGTTCGCCGGATCGGAACCGCCGTGCGGTTCGGTCAGGCCGAAGCAGCCGATCACCTTGCCGGCGGCCATGTCCGGCAGCCAGCGCATGCGCTGTTCCTCGGAACCGTAGGCATAGATCGGGTACATGCACAGCGAGCTCTGCACGCTGACGAAGCTGCGGATGCCCGAATCGCCGCGCTCCAGTTCCTGACAGATCAGGCCGTAGCTGACGCCGTTGAGGCCGGCGCAGCCGTATTTCTCCGGCAACGAGGAACCGAGCAGGCCGAGTTCGGCGATCTCCGGCACCAGTTCCTTCGGGAAGCGGCCCTGGTCGAAGGCATCGCCGATGATCGGGATCACCCGCTCGTCGGTGAACCGCGCCACGGTGTCCTGCACCGCGCGCTCCTCTTCGCTCAACAGGGAACGGACGTCGAACAAATCGTAGGGATTGAGGGCCATGGCAGCGATCGCGAAATGAGGGAAATGGGCAAACCGCCATTGTAAGCCCGCGAACCGTACAACCGCCGCCTGCGATATGCCCGACCAGCATCGGCGGAATGCCGCTGCCGGCCGGGAAGCCCCGCAATTCGCCGACATCGCGCCAGCGCCACAAACCAACGGGGCCGGATCGCTCCGGCCCCGCGGGGTCTTGCCCGGTCGTCGACGGCTCAGCCGTGGGTCGTGCCCGAATCCACCGAGGCAGTCTGGGTCACCACCTGGCCATCGACCACCGGCAGGCGGTCGCCCACAGGCTTCTGGTCCATGCGCACGGTGTGCTCGGCGCCCTGGTAGCTGTAGGTCACGTCGTAAGCGACGACCTTGTTCTCGTTCCCCAGTGCGATGCGGCTGCCTGGCTTGCTGCCCATGCGCATCGTGCCGGTGGTGCCGTCGGGATTGCGATAGGTCACGTTCCAGGCGACGGTCTTGGACGAAGTCGAGGTCGAGGTCTCGGTATGGCACTGCTGCTCGGTCTTGTTCACGACCTGGCCACCGACATGGCGTTTGTCGATCTCGCGCCCGGCGAATCCGCCACCCACGGCGCCGGCCACGGTCGCCAGCTTGCGGCCATTGCCCTTGCCGACCTGGTTGCCGATCAAGCCGCCGATGACCGCGCCGGCCACGGTGCCGCCGACGTTGCCGTCGCGCTCGGGCGCGCGTTCCTGCACCACCACGTCCTGGCAGACCTGGCGAGGGGTGGAAGTCGTGCTCGATTCGCGCACCGGATCGGTACCGATCACGGTCGCGTACATCTGCTGCTTGCTGGTGATCGGCTTCACGCCGACGACATCCGCGTATTCGGCCTGCGGCGACGCCGGGATGCTGGTGTCTTCGGCCGCGGGAACGTCCGCGGCGACATCGAGCGACGACGGCGATGCGAGGGCGGTGGCCCCGGCCGCGGTTTCAGGCTGGCGCATGTGCTGGAACGCGGCAACGGCGACGCCGCCGACCAGCAGCGCCGCAATGGCGATTGCGAGGGTGCTCTTGTTCATTTCATCGTCTCCCGCGGCCCCGGCCGCATGACATGGACGCGCCGATTGCAGCACCACCGCCCTGAGCGGCAGCCTAACGGCCGGATGCCGCCACCGGCGCGCGAACCTCGCGACGGCGCCTACGTGCTAGCGTCCGTCCTACGCCGCCATCGCCGGAGCGCCCATGCCCAACCCCCTGCTCGGCCCGATCCTGCGCTGGTTCGGCAAGCTCAGCTACCCCCGCCTGTTCGTGGTCGCGGCATTCCTGTTCGTGGCCGACATGCTGATCCCGGACGTGATTCCCTTCGCCGACGAACTGCTGCTCGGCCTCGGTACCCTGCTGCTGGCGAACTGGAAGCGGCGCAAGGACCCGTCGGCGGACGCCCGGCCGCCGATCGAAGGCGACGCGAACCGCCGTTGAAGGCAGTCCGCTGACATGCGGCTGGTCGATAGCCACAGCCATTTCGACGCCGCGGAATTCGATGCGGATCGCGCGCAGGCGCATGCACGCGCGCTGGCCGCGGGCGTTACCCGACAGGTCGTGCCCGCGGTCGATGCCGCCGGCTGGCCGAAGCTGGAACAGGTCTGTTCGGAATTCACCGGCCTGTTCCCGGCCTACGGCCTGCACCCGATGTATCTCGAATCGCACCGACCGGAGCATCTGCGCGAGTTGCGGGACTGGATCGGGCGCAAGCGCCCGGTCGCGGTCGGCGAATGCGGACTGGATTTCTTCGTCGAAGGCCTCGATGTCGATGCGCAGCACTTCTACTTCGAAGGCCAGTTGCAACTGGCACGCGAGTTCGAGCTGCCGGTCGTGGTGCATGCGCGGCGCGCGGTGGATGCGGTGATCGCCGCGATCCGCAAGGTCGGCGGACTGCGCGGCGTTGTGCACAGTTTTTCCGGCAGCGCGGAACAGGCGGCGCAACTGCACAAGCTCGGCTTCCTGCTCGGCATCGGCGGGCCCGTCACTTACGAACGCGCGAACCGCCTGCGCGGCATTGTCGCGACCATGCCGCTGGAACAGATGCTGCTGGAAACCGATGCGCCCGACCAACCCGGCGCTGGCCATCGCGGGGAACGCAACGAACCGGCGTTCCTGCCCGAGGTGCTGGACGTGATCGCGGGCTTGCGTGGAATGCCACGCGACGAACTTGCGATGGCGACCACAGCGAATGCGGAGCGGTTGTTCGCGATCGTGTAGGGGCAAGGCATGCCTTGCCCCTACCGTCGGCCCTACCGTTTCAGCATCATCTCGATGCCCTTCCCCACCGCCGCGAACGCGAACGCGCCGGTGACGTGGGTCGCGGCCCCGAGGCCGGCGCCGCAGTCGAGTTTCAGCGCGTCGTCCTTGCCCAATTGCGGACGCAGGCCGCAGACGCTGCCATCGGCTTGCGGGTAGCGCACGTTTTCCAGCGAATACACCGCGGGTACGCCGAAATAACGGTCGTGGTTCCTGGGAAAACTGAATCCGCCACGCAGCTTCTTGCGCACCAGCGACAGCATCGCGTCGTGCTCGGTGCGCGAGAGGTCGCGCACGCGGACCTGGGTCACGTCGCTGCGCCCGCCGGCGGAACCGACGGTGACGATGGGCTGCTTGCGCCGGCGGCACCATGCGATCGCCTCGACCTTGGTGCGGAAACTGTCGCAGGCATCGAGCACGAGGTCGAAGCCGCCGCCGAGGATCTCGTCGAGGTTGGAAGGCGTGAGGAACTGCGCCTTCGCATCGATTCCGATCCGCGGGTTGATCGCGCGGCAGCGTTCGGCCATCGCTTCGACCTTGGCGCGGCCGTACTGGCCTTCCAGCGCGGGCAACTGGCGATTGGTGTTCGACACGCACAGGTCGTCCGCGTCGATGAGCGTCAACGCGCCGATGCCGCTGCGCGCGAACGCTTCCACCGCCCACGAACCGACGCCGCCGATGCCGACCACGGCCACGCGGCAGGCCGAGAGCCGCGCCAGCGCGCCGCTGCCGTAGAGGCGGTCGATGCCGCCGAATCGATCGCGCAAGTCGCGTTCCATGGCGCGAATTCTAGCTGGCGGGCGCGTGCTATCGTTCGGCGAAACCTTCCGGGGAACCGCCCATGTCCGCCCAGCCCGAAGCGAAGCCGAAGTCGTCCGCCGCCATGCGCTACCTGTTCCTGTTCCTGCTCGGCCTGGCGGTCGGCGCCATCGGCGTGGTGATGCTGATGCGCACCTGGGACGCCCGCAAGACGCCGCAGGACCGCTTGCCGGAAGCATTGATGGACCTGCAGGCATGGCATGCGGGCAAGCTCGACGAAGCGATCAAGCAGAACCGCTGCGACGCCACCAATACGATCCCGCACTTTCGCGCAATGCGTTCCACCGGCGAGGACCTCGAAGCCGCCTTCCCCGACCTCGCCGACGACCAGCGTTTCAAGGACCACGCGGCGAAGTACCGCGGCACGCTCGACGCGGCGCTCGCCAGCCC
>Ga0075163_10009540_pt1 | contig 12739 bp, 12 predicted proteins | sample JI1023141ADNA_FD_71478 | JGI IMG/M metagenome (GOLD analysis project Ga0075163, IMG submission 71478) | Wastewater effluent complex algal communities from Wisconsin, to seasonally profile nutrient transformation and Carbon sequestration -... | ecosystem: Engineered > WWTP > Effluent > Algae...
CGACCAACTTCTTGGTTTACTTTAATATCGTAGTTATGTAGTAAAGTTTTAATTAAATCGTTAGTAGCATCTGTAGATGTCCAACCATTTGGATTTATAACTTTATAATCAAGTTCGTTGAAACTCTTTTGAGTAAACTTTGTTCCTTTAGTAATAATTTCTTCACCATAGTGATTCTTAACGCCATTCGAAGTTTTCCCAGACAATAATTTGTATAGTTTTTCAACTAAAATACCTTTAATATCTGAAAGATTTTTATCGTGTTCTTTCGTTAATTTCTCTATAATTACTTTCTCCTTAGCTTTTGTAGATTTATCTTTTTTCGCTCTTGCAAATAAAGTTTTATCCATTACAACACCTTGTGAAGATGGCGTAGCTTTTAAAGAAGCATCTTTTACATCACCAGCTTTATCTCCAAAGATTGCTCTAAGTAATTTTTCTTCTGGTGTAGGGTCTGATTCTCCTTTTGGAGTAATTTTTCCTATTATAATGTCACCACCTTTTATTGTAGCTCCAATTCTAATAATACCATTTTCGTCAAGGTCTTTAGTAGCTTCTTCACTTACGTTTGGAATATCCGCCGTAAGTTCTTCTTCTCCTAATTTTGTATCTCTTACTTCAAGTTCATAACTATTAATATGTATTGAAGTAAACAAATCTTCAGTTACAACTCTTTCAGAAATTACAATTGCATCCTCAAAGTTATAACCTTTCCAAGGCATGAAGGCTACTTTCATGTTTCTTCCTAAAGCCAACTCACCGTTGTCTGTAGCAAAACCTTCACATAATATTTGACCCTTTTTAACTCTATCGCCTTTTTTAACAATTGGTTTTAAGTTAATACAAGTACCTTGATTTGTTCTTCTAAATTTCAAAAGCTTATAAGAAACTTTTTCATCTTCAAAACTTACTAAAAGTTCGTCTTCAGTTTTATCATATTTCAATACTATTTCGTTAGCATCTACATATTCAATTACACCATCACCTTCAGCATTTAATAAGTTCATAGAATCTGTAGCAACTTGTACTTCGATTCCTGTACCTACTATTGGAGACTCAGGGTTCATTAAAGGAACTGCCTGACGTTGCATGTTAGATCCCATTAAGGCTCTGTTCGCATCATCGTGTTCTAAGAATGGTATTAACGAAGCCGAAACACCAACAATTTGGTTTGGTGCAACGTCCATATATTCAACTTCTGAAGGACTAGATACTGGGAATTCACCTTGAATTCTCGTAAGTACTCTTTCGCTTGTTATCATACCAGCTTTACTTACTTCAGTATTTGCTTGTGCAATTGTTTTATCATCTTCTTCAGAAGCAGTAAGATAAATAGTTTCATCTTTTATTACTTTTCCATTTTCTACTTTATGATATGGTGTTTGTATGAATCCCATTATTGAGATTTTTGCATGCACACATAATGTAGAAATAAGTCCAATATTTGGTCCTTCTGGAGTTTCTATAGTACAAAGTCTTCCGTAATGAGAATAGTGAACATCTCTTACTTCGAAACCAGCTCTTTCTCTAGATAAACCACCAGGGCCTAAAGCTGAAATTCTTCTTTTGTTTGTCAACTCTGCCAATGGATTTGTTTGATCCAAAAATTGAGATAATTGACTTGTTCCAAAAAATGAATTTATAACAGAAGATAAAGTTCTAGCATTTATCAAATCCATAGGAGTAAAAACTTCGTTATCTCTAACGTTCATTCTCTCTCTTATTGTTCTTGCCATTCTAGAAAGACCTACACCAAACTGAGCATATAATTGCTCACCTACTGTTCTTACACGTCTATTGCTCAAGTGGTCAATATCGTCAATTTCAGCTTTTTGGTTACTTAATCTTACCAAATACTTTATAATAGCTATAATATCTTCTCTTGTTAAAACTCTAACCTCTACAGGTATATCAAGTTCTAATTTTCTATTAATTTTATATCTACCTACTTCACCTAAATCATATCTTCTATCTGAGAAAAATAATTTATCAATGATACCTCTTGCAGTTTCATTGTCAGGTGGATCTGTACCTCGTAATTGTCTATATATATGTGCTAATGCTTCAGTTTCAGAGTTAGAAGTATCTTTTTGAAGTGTATTGAATAAAATAGCAAAATCAGAAGTGTTTTCTTTATGTAAAATGATGTTTTCAACTTCATTTTCTAACATAAGAGCTAAATTAGCTTCTGTTACTTCAATATCTCTTTCTAAGATAATTTCATTTCTTTCAATAGAAACAACTTCACCAGTGTCTTCATCTACGAAATCTTCGATCCAAGATTTAAGAACTCTAGCAGCTAATTTTCTACCTAATATTTTTTTATGATTTGCTTTTTTTGCTAATTCAATTTCATCAGCAAGATCAAAAAGACTTAAAATATCTTTATCGTTATCATACCCTAAAGCTCTTAGCAAGGTAGTAACAGGAAATTTTTTCTTTCTATCAATGTATGCATACATAACATTGTTTATATCGGTAGCAAATTCCATCCAAGCTCCTTTAAAAGGAATAACTCTTGCTGAATAAATTTTAGTACCGTTTGGATGTTTACTTTGACCAAAGAAAACACCAGGAGAACGATGTAATTGAGTAACAATAACACGTTCTGCACCATTTATAATAAAAGTACCTTTAGGAGTCATATATGGTATATTACCTAAAAATACGCTTTGAACTATAGTTTGGAAATCTATATGTTCTTCATCATTACAAGATAATTTTAATTTTGCTTTTAGAGGAACACTATAAGTTAAACCTCTTTGAACACACTCTTGAATAGTGTATCTTGGTGGATCAACGAAATAATCCAAAAATTCTAAAACGAAAATATTTCTAGAGTCGGTTATTGGAAAGTTTTCTTGAAAAACTCTATAAATTCCTTCAAAAGATCTTTTTTCGGGAGTTGTTTCTAATTGTAAAAAATCTTGAAAAGGTTTTAACTGTATATCCAGTAATTTTGGCGAATCTGCCTGCACCTGAATAGATCCAAAATTTATTCTTTTATTTAAGGAAGTTGATACTCCAGACATAGAAAATATTAATTTGGTTATAAAATAGTTTAAGGCTTGTTTAAAAAACAAGCCTTTAAAATTGTAAAGTTATGTTGAAAATTACTTCAACTCAACATCAGCACCAGCTTCTTCAAGCTTAGTTTTCATATCTTCAGCTTCATCTTTAGATGCGCCTTCTTTAATAGCACATGGTGCACCATCTACTAAATCTTTAGCTTCTTTTAGACCTAAACCAGTAAGTTCTTTTACTAATTTAACAACGCCTAATTTTTGACCACCTGCTGCATTTAAAAATACAGTAAATTCAGTTTGAGCTGCTTCTGCTACTGCACCACCTGCTACTGCTGCTGGACCTGCTACTGCTACTGCTGCTGCTGGCTCAATACCATAAGTATCTTTTAAAACGTCTGCTAATTCTTTTACTTCTTTTACAGTTAAGTTTACTAACTCTTCTGCTAATTTTGTTACATTTGCCATTATATTTCTTTTTTAATTGATTTTTTTAATTTTTTAATTCTCTCTTTCTGATAAAGTTTTAACAACACCTGCTATAGTAGCACTTCCAGAATTTAATGCTGCAAGTACTCCTTGTATAGGTGATTGTAATAATCCCATAACTTCACCAATTAACTGTTCTTTAGATTTTAAGTTAACTAGTTCTTTAATCATTTCATCTCCTATATATGCTTCTTGGCTTATATAAGCAGCTTTCAATAAAGGTTTATCGTTTTCTTCTCTAAATTCTTTTAAGACTTTAGCTGGAAGATTAGCTGTTTCTGAAAACATTAATGAAGTAGATCCAACAAGTACGTCATAAAGTGGTGTATAGTCAATATCACTTGCTTCGAAAGCTTTTCTAAGCAAAGTATTCTTAACTACTTGAAACTTTATATCATTATCATAACACTTACTTCTAAATTTGTTGATAGTTTCAACAGATAAAGCAGAAGAGTCAGTCAAGTACAAATTGGTAGCATTGTTTACTTGTTCAGTAAGATTGATTACCGCTTGTTTTTTTTGTTCTCTATTCATAATTAACTATATTGATTTAGTATCCACAGGAATTCCTGGGCTCATTGTACTAGCCATTGCTATACTTTTTAAGTAAACACCTTTGGCTGAAGAAGGCTTTAGTTGAACTAAAGTTGAAATTAATTCTTTGGCGTTATCTTTTATTTGCTCACTTGTAAAAGAAACACGACCAATGGAAGCGTGAATTACACTGAATTTGTCAATTTTAAAGGCAATTTTACCTTTTTTGACTTCAGTTATTGCCTTTGCTAAATCGGTTGTAACCGTTCCAGATTTAGGATTTGGCATTAAGTTTCTAGGACCTAAAACTCTACCTAAACTTGCTATTTTAGGCATAACATTTGGAGTCGCTATAATTACATCTATGTCAGTCCATCCAGACTGAATTTTAGCAATATATTCTTCTAAACCAACAAAATCAGCGCCAGCAGCTTTTGCTTCTTCTTCTTTATCTGGTGTACAAAATATTAATACTACTTTTTCCTTTCCTGTACCATGAGGTAAACTTACTGTTCCTCTAATAGCTTGGTCGGCTTTTCTTGGATCAACACCTAACTTAATATGAACATCTACAGATGCATCAAATTTTGCAGTATTCACCTCTTTTACTAATGCAGATGCATCTACCAAAGTGTAAAGTTTATCTTTAACAACTTTGTCTGCAACAGCTTTTCTTTTTTTACTTAATTTTGCCATTTATAAAAATTTATGAGGTCAACATAATTTAAATTACTCCCTCTAGTTAAAATTTAATTTTAATCGTAAGCCTAAGCTTCCCAAGGTGCAGTACCTTCTACACGGATACCCATGCTTCTAGCTGTACCTGCTACCATTTTCATTCCTGCCTCAATAGAGAAAGCATTTAAGTCTTCCATTTTAAGTTCAGCAATTTCTTTAACTTGATCCCAAGAAACAGATCCTACTTTATTTCTATTTGGTTCTGCTGAGCCTGATTTCAACTTAGCAGCATCCAATAATAAAATCGGTGCAGGAGGAGTTTTAATGATAAACTGAAAAGATTTGTCAGAAAAAACAGTAATTACTACTGGTAAAACTTGTCCTTGTTTATCCATTGTTCTAGCATTAAATGCTTTACAGAACTCCATAATGTTAACACCTTTAGAACCTAATGCTGGTCCAACTGGTGGCGCAGGGTTAGCTTGTCCACCTTTAATTTGTAATTTTATAAACCCTTGTATTTCTTTAGCCATTTTATGATACTTTTTCTACTTGAACATAATTCACCTCAACTGGTGTACTTCTTCCAAATATTTTTACAATTACTTTCAATTTTTTCTTTTCATCATAGATTTCTTCAATTACTCCTAAGAAGTCATTGAAAGGACCATCTACTATTTTTACTGTTTCATTCAATAAATATGGTTCATTTATTGATTCATCTGTTTCGTCTTGAGCATCTACTTTTCCAAGCAATCTTCTAATATCTGCTTCACTAACAGGTTCTGGATTTCTACCACCTAAAAAGTTTATAACACTAGTAGTTGCAACTATATGAGAAACCATCTCTCCATCAAACTTAGACGCTACAGCTTGTATATATATATAACCTGGAAATAAGTTTTTTTCTTTAATAACTTTTTTTCCTTTGTTTATCTTATATACTTTTTCTGTAGGAACTAAAACATTGGTTACAATGCTATCGTAACCTAATCTAGATAAATCCATATCTAGATATTCTTTTATTTTTCTTTCTTTTCCGCTTATTACACGAAGTACGTACCATTTTTTATCTTCATTCATAATCCTATCCTCCTATAGACATTAAGAATTCATATAATTTCATCATTCCATTTTTAGAAACGAAATCCATTATCCATACAAATATTGCTATGACAATAGACGCTGTAAGTACAACTATGGCACTACCTTGCAACTCAGACCAAGATGGCCAAGTAACCTTGTACAACAATTCTTGATAAGCGTTTTTTATATATGTAGTTAAAGTATTCATTTCTAAAACATTTATTTTTTTAGCACGGAAGGAGGGAATCGAACCCGCAACCAATGGTTTTGGAGACCACTACTCTACCAATTGAGCTACTTCCGTAAAATTATAGCCAAAAGCAGTCACGCTTTATAACGTGACTGCTTGACTATATTTATATTATATGTAGAATGATATTATTCTATTATTTCTGTTACTTGACCAGCACCTACTGTTCTACCACCTTCTCTGATCGCAAAACGTAAACCTTTTTCCATAGCAACTGGGTATATCAATTCAACTGTTAAAGTTAAGTTGTCACCTGGCATTACCATTTCTACTCCTTCTGGCAAACTTACTTCACCAGTAACATCTGTAGTTCTTAAGTAAAACTGTGGTCTATATTTCTTAAAGAATGGAGTATGTCTTCCACCTTCTTCTTTAGTTAATACATATACTTCACATTGGAATTTAGTATGAGGTTTAACCGTATTTGGTTTAACGATAACCATACCTCTTTTGATTGCTTCTTTATCAATACCTCTTAATAATAAACCAACGTTTTCACCTGCTTTACCTTCGTCTAATATTTTTCTAAACATTTCAACACCAGTAACAACTGAAGTTAATTTACCAGTACCTAAACCAATAATCTCAACTGCGTCTCCAGAGTTAATGATACCAGTTTCGATTCTACCTGTAGCAACAGTTCCTCTACCTGTAATAGAAAATACATCTTCTACTGGTAACAAGAATGGCTTATCAATAGGTCTTAATGGCTCTTCGATCCAAGTATCTACAGCTTCCATCAATCTTTCAACTGCTGCTGTTCCTTCTGGCTCACCATTTAATGCTTTCAAAGCAGAACCAAAAATTACTGGTGAATTATCTCCATCAAACTTATAGAACGTTAATAAGTCTCTGATTTCCATTTCTCCTAATTCTAAGAATTCTGGATCATCAACTAAATCTACTTTATTCATGAATACTACGATTCTTGGAACACCAACCTGACGAGCTAATAAGATATGCTCTCTAGTTTGAGGCATTGGTCCGTCTGTAGCAGCAACAACTAATATAGCACCATCCATTTGAGCAGCACCAGTTACCATGTTCTTGATATAATCGGCGTGACCTGGACAATCTACGTGAGCGTAGTGTCTAATTAATGTTTCATACTCAACGTGTGCTGTATTAATAGTAATACCTCTTTCTCTTTCTTCAGGTGCACCATCAATAGCGTCATAACCTTTTACTTGAGCTAAACCTTTAGAAGCTAACACTGTTGTAATTGCGGCAGTTAAAGTTGTTTTACCGTGATCGACGTGACCTAAAGTACCAACGTTTAAGTGCGGCTTTTTTCTTTCGAATTTTTCCTTTGCCATTTTTATTTATTTTAATATTTGTGTTTGAAATTTATTTTAATTCTAATTATTCTTTTTTTGTTTTCGCAACACCGAGTCAATGACGAGATTTGAACTCGTGACCTCTTCCTTACCAAGGAAGCACTCTACCCCTGAGCTACACTGACAATACAATAGAGCGGGAGACGAGACTCGAACTCGCGACCCTCAGCTTGGAAGGCTGACGCTCTACCAACTGAGCTACTCCCGCTTATTATAATTTAAAGTCTTTGCCACTTGATAAAGAGTAGTGGGGAGGGCAGGATTCGAACCTACGAAGCTTTCGCAACAGATTTACAGTCTGCCCCATTTGGCCGCTCTGGAACCTCCCCTTACCTTTTATCTAAAACAAAGAGCCGGTGGAGGGATTCGAACCCCCGACCCGCTGATTACAAATCAGCTGCTCTGGCCAACTGAGCTACACTGGCTATTCTCTTTTATTTTATGGTTAGTTAAGCAATTTTCAATTCGGCTGTTGGCTGTTTTGAAAACTTTTTATTTAACTTTTATTCAATGAACTACTTTGTCCCGTGATATAAACGGAGTGCAAAAGTAATCAATAATTTTAAATTTAAAAACTTTTTTTACTTTTTTTGAAATTATTTTTCATTGAATTTTGAAAGCTAAATAAATTAGGGCTGTTTTTGAGCTATTTACTGCTTTTATGCTCTGTTTTTTTCTTTTTGTTTTTTTAATTGTCTTATTATAGAATCTACTGCGTTATCTGTAGATTCTTCAAAGGTTTTGGCCATTTCTGCTGCAAATAAGGTAGAACCAGGTACGTTAATTTTAATCTCTACTGTCTTATCTTTTACTTGGCTATGGTTTTCAAGTTTTAAGTAAACATCTACTGTTGTTAATTTTTCAACAAAGGTTTCTACTTTTGATACTTTTTTGTTTATAAAGTCTTGAAGATCTGCGCTTATTGCTACTCCTACTGCATGTGTTTGTATGTCCATATCTTTTATTTTTTATTAGGCTTTAGGGTGTGCCTGTTTATGTATTTCTTTCAGTTTTTCTATTGAGTTACTTGTATATATTTGTGTAGCTGCTAATGAACTATGCCCCAGCAACTCTTTTATCGCATTTAAATCGGCTCCATTATTTAATAAATGTGTAGCAAATGTATGTCTTAAAATGTGCGGACTTTTCTTATTTACCGAGGTACACATACTCAAGGTTTTATTTATTATTGTATATACGTTTTTAGGGCTTAATTTTTTTTTTGTTTTAGTTAAAAATAAGAAATCATTGGTTTGATTTCCTTTAAATTCGTTTCTAAGACTAAGATATGTTTTTATTTCTTTTAAAAAAAGTAAATGGAGAGGTATTTTCCTTTCTTTTTTTCCTTTTCCATATACGAGGATGGTTTGCTCAAAAAAATCAATGTGTTTATCTTCTAAATTTAGAAGTTCTTCTCTTCGCATTCCTGTGTTATAAAACATTTCAAAAATAATTTGGTCTCGATGTTCAAAATAGTTTGTTGGCTCAGGCAAATTTTCGAATATGGCGTTAATTTCTTTTTCACTTACAAAACTGGGTGTACGTTTTGGTTCTTTAAGATTGCTCATATTTGCAGCAGGATTTATTTTCAAATCGCCTCTTTTTAGCAAAAAATTATAAAAAGATTTTAAAGTTGATATTTTTCTGTTTATAGATTTTGGTTTATTTTCTTTCATTAAATCGGCTATCCAAAGACGAACGTCTCTATAATCTGCCTGCAAAAGTGTTTTATGAACTAAACTAAGATGTGCTTCATACTGTTCTATATCTCTTTGATAAGAATTGATGGTATGCACCGATGACCTTTTTTCGAATTTTAAATAATTTATGAAACTTTGTAAGTACATAGGTTAAAGGTATTAATTTTTAAGAGATTTTTATTGTTAGATTTTGTTAAGTCTTATTATTTGTATTAAGATTGATTTGGGGAAGGGTGAATTGACATAGTATTGGGCGCATTATTTGAGCTCTTGAATTTAATAGAAAAAATAACAAACGTTCCGAAAGATATTGAAAGCGGAATGTAGGGCACTTGTGCATGCCCAGAAAACTGAGAAAAGGTTTTTATACAAAAAAAGGATAGCATTGCTGCTATCCTTTTTGAAATGGTATTTTTAATAAAATTAATCTATTTTACTTTTATTAATTCTACTTTAAAAATTAAATTTGATCTTGGTGGGATACCTTGGTTTCCTGCTTCGCCATATGCTAATTGATAAGGAATAATTAATGTTCCTTTTCCACCTTCTTTGAATAGCTGTAAACCTTCAGTCCACCCTGGAATTACTCTATTTAAAGGAAATGTAACAGTTTCACCTCTTTCATAAGAACTATCGAATACTTTTCCGTCCAAAAATGAACCTTCGTAATGCACTTCTACTTCATTTTCGGCAGTTGGCTGTAAACCTGTTCCTTCTGTTTCCATTTGGTAGTAAATTCCTGAAGCTGTTTTTTGAGCTGTTGGAAAATTTTGGCTAATAAAGCTTTCAAAGCCTGCAACTTCTTTTTGTTGTGCTTCTTTTACTTTAGCTTTTGCATCAGATTTAGCCGATTCGAATACTGCTTTTGCATCAAATGCTTTTCCGCCTGCTCCTTGTCTTTCTATAGTTACTTTAATGATTTTGTCATCTTTTTTTATTTTGTTGACAATTTCAAGACCTTCAACTACTTTTCCGAAAACGCTATAGCCACCAAACAATTGTTGAGTTGGCGCTACAGTGATAAAAAATTGACTTCCATTAGTATTTGGACCTGCATTTGCCATTGCTAGCATACCAGGTGCATCAAATGTCAAACTATCTACTATTTCATTTGGAAATTGATAGCCTGGACCACCTTGTCCTGTTCCATCTGGATCTCCACCTTGAATCATGAAATCTTCTTGATCTCCATTTCCTTTAGTTATTACTCTGTGAAATGTTAATCCGTCGAAATAAGGAACTCCTTTTCCTTTAGCCGTATTTTCGATAGTTCCTTCTGCAAGACCTACGAAATTAGCTACTGTCATTGGAGCCGCTTTGTAAAACAATTCTATTTTAATATTTCCTTTGTCTGTTTCAAAAATTGCAAATATTTTGTCTTCTTTTGAACCTTGACAGCTTGATAAAACGATTACCAACGCAACTATTACGAAATTTATGTATTTCATTAATATTATTTTAATTATTTAGATTGTTATTGTACTTTGATTAATTCTGTATCGAAAATTAATGCTGCTTTTGCTGGAATAACTGGAGGTCTTCCGTTTTCACCATAAGCTAATTGATAAGGTATAATTAATTTATACTTTGCGCCTTCGCTCATTAATGCAATTCCTTCGTCCCAACCTTGTATAACTTGACCTACTCCTAATTGAAATTCGATTGGTTGTCCTCTTTTGAATGAATTATCAAATTCTGAACCATCTGTAAGTGAACCTGCATAGTGTACAGAAACTTTTTTTCCTGCTACTGCTTTTGCTCCTGTTCCTTCTTTTTCTACTACATAGTATAATCCTGAAGCTGTTTTTTTAGCATCTGGATAATTTTTAGCAACGTAATCACTAAATTCTTTCATTGCTGCTTTTGCTTTTTCTGCTGCTGCTTTTACCGCATCTTCTTGTACTGAAACAAATACTTTATTGGCGTCGAATGCTTTTGCTTCTGCTCCTTCTCTAATGATAGTAACTTTATTCATTACATCATTTTGTTTAATTTTGTTTACTACATCTTGTCCTTCTACTACTTTTCCAAAAATAGTATGTTTTCCTGATAACCATTCTGTTGGAGTTACTGTTATAAAAAATTGACTTCCGTTGGTAGCTGGACCTGAATTTGCCATTGCTAATAAAAATGGTTTGTCAAATTTTATAGTATCTACAAATTCGTCAGGAAATTTGTAACCTGGGTCGCCCATTCCTGTTCCTTGTGGGTCACCACCTTGAACCATAAAGTCTTGTGCATCGCCATTTCCTTTGGTGATTACTCTATGAAATTTAAGACCATCGTAAAATGGAACTCCTGCAGCTTTTGCAGAGTTTTTCATAGTTCCTTCAGCTAATGCTACGAAGTTAGCTACGGTCATTGGAGTTTCTTTGAAGAACAATTCTATTTTGATGTTCCCTTTGTCTGTTTCGATTTGTGCGTACATTTTAGATTCTTTTTTTTGGCATTTCGCTGAAAGTGTAACTGCTCCACTCAACAAAATGGTTAGTATTAAAATTTTGAATTTCATTTTTATATTTTTTTTTGAAGTTGCAAATATAAAAAAATTTATGATGTTTACTTTTTAAAAATTAGGTTAAATTTTATTAAGCAATAATAATAGTTTTTTTTCAGTGTCTTCTAAACTAAGGTATGAAACACCTCCTGATGCATTTTTATGGCCTCCACCTTCGAAATATGTGCTTGCAAATGTGCTGATATCGATATCTAATTTTGACCTAAAGGAAATTTTTATTTTATCTTTATCTTGTTTAAAAAGGATTGAAATATCAACGTTAGACATTTTCATAGGTTCATTTACCAGACCTTCAGTACCACCTACTCCCAAGTTATATTTATTAATTTCTGCTTTAGAAATTAGCATATATGCCAATCTTTTTTCTTCAATGTATTTCATTTTTTTGCTTACGCAAAACCCAAAAAACTTTAATCTATCTTCGTTGAAACTATTATTGATATGGTTATTGATAATATCTGGTTGAACACCTTTTTCTAATAAAACGGCTGCTATTTGGTGTACTTTTGGTGTTGTTGCAGAATACTGAAAATTGCCTGTATCGGTAAGTAAACCTGTATAAAGACATTGTGCTATTTCGTTGGTAATTTGGTCTGTGTTTGAAAGCCCAACTATGGTATCGAAAATAAGTTCGGCAGTAGAGCTTGCTCCTACAACGCAAAAACTTAGATTTTGCCAAGTTGGCTCGCCTATATGATGGTCTATTAGTACTTTGTATGCTTTTGAAGCAACCAAAGTATTTGCAAACATTGCGGTACGGTGCGGTTCGTTATAGTCTAAACAAAAAATTAAATCTGCTTTAGCTGTAATTTCTGATGCTTGCTCTTCATTGTTTTGATATACTATTATAGTATCAGAATCTGGCATCCATTTCAGAAATTCTGGAAATTCGTTTGGAACTACAGCGGTTACACTTTTGCCTTGGTTTTTTAAATAATGATATAAACCTAATGAAGATCCGATGGCATCACCGTCTGGACTTACGTGTGTGCTAATAACTATATTTGATGCATTGTCGATTTGCTCTTGAAGTTCTTGGTATTTATTCATAGCGCAAAGGTAAATAAACTTAAAACTTTAGGAAATCTTATTTTTCTTTCTTTTTTAGGGGAAAATAAAAGGCA
>Ga0075163_10009542_pt1 | contig 12739 bp, 13 predicted proteins | sample JI1023141ADNA_FD_71478 | JGI IMG/M metagenome (GOLD analysis project Ga0075163, IMG submission 71478) | Wastewater effluent complex algal communities from Wisconsin, to seasonally profile nutrient transformation and Carbon sequestration -... | ecosystem: Engineered > WWTP > Effluent > Algae...
GAGAACTTGAACTCCTTCATGAGGCCAGCGTGCGCTGTTGGCACATCTTTGGCGGCACGAATGAGCTTGATAATCGCGTCGATATGATCAAGCGCCTTCTTGAGACCAAGGAGAATGTGTTCGCGATCCTGAGCCTTCGTGAGGTCGTACTGGGTACGACGGCGAATCACCTCAGCGCGGTGCTTCACGTACTCTTCGAGGATGAGCTTTAATGACACCGTCTGGGGAATACCATCAACGAGCGCCACCATGTTGTAGTGGAAGGTCTCTTCGAGCTGGGTGTGCTTGTAGAGCTTATTGAGGACCGTCTGTGGCTGGGCACCACTCTTGAGTTCAATCACGACGCGGATGTCGTTAGTTGATTCATCACGCATTTCGCGGATACCTTCAATCTTCTTTTCACGGACGAGGTCGGCAATCTTTTCCTGCATGTCGGCCTTATTCACACGGAACGGAATTGAGGTAATGATGATCGCGAAATTCCCTTTCTTATCTTCGGTAATTTCGGCTTCACCACGAACCACGACACCACCACGACCGTGGGTGTAGGCGTGGACAATATCCTTTTGGTTGAAGGCGACCGCTCCCATTGGAAAATCAGGGCCCTTGATGTATTTGAGCAAATCTTCTGTACTGGCGTCTGGATTATCAACGAGGTGTTCAACTGCCGCGGCGATTTCGCGGAGGTTGTGGGGCGGAATATTCGTCGCCATACCCACCGCAATACCAAGTGAACCAAGCAAGAGAAGGTTCGGTACAGCCGCTGGCAGCACGGTTGGTTCTTTTTTGGTGCCATCGTAGTTTGGTCGCCAATCAACCGTATCCTTTTCGAGGTCACGCAACATCTCTTCGGCCAAACGAGACATTTTTGCTTCAGTATATCGATAGGCCGCGGCTGAGTCACCGTCAATCGAACCAAAGTTCCCTTGACCAAGCACGAGCGGATAACGAGTCGCAAATGGTTGCGCCAGCTTTACCATAGCTTCATACACCGATGCATCACCGTGCGGGTGAAAACTACCAAGCACGTCTCCCACTACGGTCGCTGATTTTTTGAACTTCGCACTAGCCGTGAGTCCATTAAGACGCATTGAGTAGAGGATGCGACGGTGTACGGGCTTCAGACCATCACGAATATCAGGCAAGGCCCGCGAGGTGATCACCGACATCGCATAGTCGAGGTATGCCCGCTCCATTTCGCTCGTGATACCCTGCGTCACAATCCCTCGTTCCGGGAGTGGCATGGTGGCAGCGACTTCAGTCTTTTTTGGCATAACAGAATAGCGGGTCTTTTAACTATAATTAACGGCACTAGTATAGCACAAATTAGAACACATCAACTAACCCCATCTTCTTTGTTGTCTTCGTCAAAGAAAAAGTCAACGTATATCTAATACGCCTCCTCTTTCTTTTCCTCGACGCCTCGAATCTGAGGTCATTTGCTGCGTTCTAAGCAACTATTGTGTGGTAGTGGCAGCTGAGGTGGTGCCAATCAGAATTGGAGTCGGGGCTGGGGTTGGTTCGGTACTAGTCGAAATCAATGTACGAATATCAATCATCTCAGAGGGTGTGGTGGTAGCAGCTGTGGAAGTCGGCATAGTACTCACAATTGCGCCGGCTTGTTGACGAAGGTTTGAAAATTGATCGCGGAAACCTGTCCATAGACCGGCAAAAGGCTTGGTACCCTCACTTTGAGCAAGCATCTCACTATTACTAAACTTGGCCGGAAGGGTAAGTGTCCAAATCCCACCAACAATTAAGGTAAATGAGAGAGCCGTCAAAAAAGCCACCCGCTGCCGTACGGCTTTTGGTTTTTGGCGCAAATTATCAAGGGTACGAAATAACATAAATATGAGCAGGTTGGCGGCGGGCCTTTGGCCTGCCGCCTGGGACTATACAGTCAACACAGCAACATCCCCCTCCATCTCATTCACATCCTTCTTCTTGAGGGTCAGCTTATCAACCGGAGATACTCCTTCGGCCCCGGCTTCTTTGAGGAAGGCCTTGAGTGCAACCGTATCATAGTGCATCGGGATAATCAGTCGGGCGTCGAGCTTCAGCGCCAGCTTCGCTGCTTGTGGTACTTCAAGTACGTCTCCCCCACCAATTGGTACAAAGAGAATATCGATATCACCAAACTCTGCCAGAATCTTTGGGTCAATCTCTGGGTCGCCCAGCGCACCAAGGAATACCATATTCATTTCTTCGAGACGGACTTGGTAGATAGTGTTGTAGTGTTCATTCCCGGCATATTTCGTCTTAACACCATAACCGCGGGCAGTCACAGTACCAATCTCGTATTCACCAGGACCCTGCACCACAAATGGTTCTTTACTCCCGTGTGAGGCATTTTCGACACCATTAAAGTTTGGGTGATTAAGTGAGACAAAAGCCACGTCAGCGCCGAACTTAACCGCACTTAATTTTGATGACTTTGCAATTGGATCAAACGCCAGTGTGGTGTCACCAAACGACACCTTAAAGCACTGCCCTCCCTGATATGTGATAACCATAGTGGCACTAGTATACAAGAGGAAATAAAATATAGGAAATTGAATAGAGAATATTTTTGGGGTGAGAACCCCGAGATTTTCAAATCTCGGGGTTGGACCCCTGTTCACAGTAGTACTTGCCAAAATAAAAATCGAGGAGTATCGTAATCCGTACCGCCGAATTTCCACGCCGCAGCGATCAAGGGGTCACCCACCCTATCATATCGCGGACGATCCAATCGTCTCTCGGGCGCCGAGTTTCTGGCGGTGTTTGCGAAACGGGGACAAGGAGACTTCCATGCCCGATTCGATCCGCCGCGGCTATAACCGCGGCTCCCCTGCCGGCACAACCGGCGCCAACGGCCACATCAGTTCCTTCGCGTCGAATGCGATTACGACCCCGGCCGAATCCAACGCCCTGACGTGGGGCGCCTACAACTGAAATCCACACGCCGCAAGGCTATGGGAGGGAAAGACATAAAACCGCCGGAGTAAGTTCTTCATCGCAGAAACCCACGAGATGTGCTCTGGGCAACTCTGCACCGTTCTACCTAGCAGCCATGCTGCATTGAGGCTCTCTACAAGAAGCCAAAACAACAGGGAGCGAAGTCTGGACAGGTTTCATCTGCAATGCTGCAAACGAAAACTGTTCCAACTTCCTCCCGACCCGACCCGCCCCGGCCATCAGCCGCGGGTTTTTCATTTTCCTTCTCATTCCGAGGCCTTGCCTAGGGGTACCCTAGGCAAGGCCTCGGGAAAACCTTATCCTATTTACATATACAGTCATTTCTGGTATATTCCCCGCACCGAAAGGTATTAATAGTTTCCTAGCGACACACGTTAACCCTGGGTTTAGGGATATGGCCGGTATGAGGTTTTACACTTCATACTTTGAGAATTGGTAACCCAGACGCGTGTCGTCGGAATAAATAAGTAAGCATAAGACTTACAGAATCGAGACAGATTCGCGAAGTGACGAAATTTCAAACGAGCCGTACTTTGCGGTACGGTGAGTGCCGAAATTGATGGCACGACAAAGAAGCTGGCCGATTGTGGAAGTCGCTACAGTTATATGTCAGAAGAAGTTACAAACAGTGTGATGAACAATCTCGCTGCCAACATTCCTCCGTCACCAAAAGAAGGTGCTTTGGTAGAAGGTACTGTATCAGCTATCGGTCGTGCTCGCGTCTATGTCGAGCTCGCACCATTTGGTACTGGTCTTATCTTTGGCCGTGAGTACATGAACGCTCGCGACATCCTCCGCAAAGTGTCTGTTGGAGACACCATCGCTGCGAAGGTTGTTGATGTGAACAACAAGGATGGGTACATCGAGCTCTCACTCAAGGAGGCTCGTCAGGCGCTCATCTGGGCTGATGCCGAAGAAGCGGTGAAGAAGGGTACCGTTATGTCACTTGAAGTGAAGGAGGCCAACAAGGGTGGTCTTATCATGGAATGGCAGGGTATCCAGGGCTTCCTCCCAGCGTCACAGCTTGGACCAGACAATTACCCACGCGTTGATAACGGCGACAAGGACAAGATCCTGATGGCGCTTAACTCACTCATCGGTAAGCACCTCGGAGTGGTGATGATCACTGCTGACCAGAAGGAGCACAAGCTCATCTTCTCAGAAAAGGGTCACCAGGAACGTGAAGAGAAGGGCGAGAAGGTTGGCAAGTACGAAGTAGGTGACGTTCTCTCTGGAGAAGTTACCGGTGCTGTTGACTTCGGTGTCTTCGTGAAGATTGAACAGGGTCTTGAAGGTCTCGTTCACATCTCTGAACTTGATTGGGGTCTTGTTGAGAACACCCGCTCACTCTACAAGGTAGGTGACAAGGTCAAGGTCAAGGTGATTGAAGTGAAGGACGACAAGATTTCTCTCTCAATCAAGCAGCTCCGTGAAAACCCATGGACTGATGCCGCAAACAAGTTTGCTAAGGATCAGGTCGTACCAGGTGTTGTTATCAAGTACAACAAGCATGGTGCGCTTGCTTCTATCCAGGAAGGTGTGGCTGGTCTCGTCCACATCTCTGAATTCGAATCAGAAGAAAAGATGAAGGCTACCCTCTCACTTGGTGGCGTCTACAAGTTCAAGATTGCGCTCTTTGAGCCATCAGAACAGCGTATGACTTTGACATTTAAGGATGTCGCACAGGCGTAAGAATCCGCCTATCAAACAACAAAACCCCCGCGCCTCTGGTGCGGGGGTTTGTTGTTTCTACATCAATATTGACAAATTATTCATATATGTATATATTTGCGAAATCATCATGTTACAAGGAGGTATGCCGTGATGAAGAAACTTTTGGCACTTGTTCTCTTTTTGTTCTCAAGCGGGGCCGTCAACGCCTATGAAGGCGGCTGGGACACCAGCTACTACGACGAAGTCGGTCGTGAGCTGTTGATCCTTGGCGACAACACCGACGATACGTACCGTGGTTTCTCTGGCACCCGGCAATACTGCGGCGCGCCAGGCACTGGCTATGCCAACATGCGCAACATCATCAACGCCGAGTACGATCAAATCACTTGGTGGATCGATGCTGACTGCGGTTCGATCGTCCGTGTCTGTGTCGAAAACTCCTACGGCGACTGGGGCTGCTCGAGCTACATCGATCGCGGCTGGGGTTGGTAGCAACATCCTCAACGATCTTCAAATCCTAAGGCGCGGCTTCATGTCGCGCCTTAATCGTAATTATAAAAAATTGGTTATATTTTAATTATACTTATTCATCGCTCTATCCTTCCCTTCGGTCACTAATGAGACAATCGCCTCGACTACTACTGGGTAGAGTGCGGTGTAGATTTCGTTCTCTTCAAGACTGATTTTGCCAAGGACGTATTGCGCCAGCTCCTCACTCGTTGGACGAATCGCCTGCCCGGTCTCACTACCCTTCTTGGCCACCCCCACTCGTACTCGTACGAAATCTTTTGTGCCAAGTGTATCAATAATTGATGTCACGCCGTTGTGGCCGCCGGCCCCATTGCCAAACGAAATTCTAAAATCCCCCGCCGGTAAATCAACATCGTCATAAATGACAATGAGCTGGTTATGCTCCCCTTTTTTGACGAGCTTTTTGACTGCATCGCCCGACTTATTCATGAAGGTCTCTGGGTAGAGGACTGTGATAGCAGTCTCACCAATCGTTCCTTCACTCACGCGACCAAGATACTTTTTACTCGTCGTCGCCTCTGGCATATCAAAGGCAGTCAGAAGCACATCACACACGAGCCATCCGATATTATGGCGAGTGTACTGATATTTTGCTCCTGGATTACCGAGCCCGACGATGTAGAACATGATGAAATTATTGTACCACGATGGCTTTTTTCCGAGCGATTATTTCAAACTCATGCCAGTGTTTTGGTACACCAAGGGCCGTCGTATCGTCGCGCTCCACTTCATTAAAATAGAGTACATCCCAATTTGCAAAAAGTGCTCGGCATTCCTCTTTGGTACAAAAGGTTTTGGTACCATCACCGTTATTCCATCCATCTCGTTCACCAAAGATATTACCAACAAAAACCCCGCCAACCCGGACCGACCCTACTATTTGATTAAACACCGCTTGGAACTCAGTTGGCGGAATAAATGAGAAGGCATATTGCCCGGTCACGAGATCAAAGCGCTCCTGACAGTAGTCAAATGCTCCAAAACCAACACGTTCGAACTGAAATCGACCATCCGTGATAGTGCTCGCAATTTCTTGACTGGCTTCATCGGCATCAAAAGCAAAAACTTCGGCGAAACCCTCACGGAGTAAGTACTGCGAATCAACCAATGCACCCGCACCAACATCAAGTGCTGTGTTGCGTTCATTAACAAACAGGAGTGCCTGCACGAGCAGCGGTCGCGGTGGATTAGTCTTCGTTTTTTCGTAATATTTCCGCCAAGAATATTGCATAGAAACTCAGTCTATCATCCACAAAAAAGTTTTACCATCATGACTCATTCTTGTGCTCTAGTCACTTAAAATGAAAAATTTGTTTTTCAATTTTGTATCGAGTATAATGATGCACATCATTCACCACTATGTCTTTGTTCTCTCGTACACCAGCCCCTCACGTTATCTCTACACCCGATGATGCGGTGGTGATTCCCCCTCAGAGCGAACATCCATTAATCGAAATCTTCCGCTTCACGCTCATTGCGCTCATTATTGTCATTCCGATTAGACTATTTGTCGCGCAGCCCTTCATTGTTTCAGGCGCTTCGATGGACAACACCTTTGAAACTGGTCAATACCTCATCGTCGATCAAGTTAGCTACAAGCTCCATGAGCCTAATCGGGGTGATGTGATTGTCTTCCGCTACCCAAAGGACCCTTCAAAGTTCTTTATTAAGCGGGTGATTGGCCTCCCAGGTGACACGGTCAAAATTGACGGCAGTACCGTCACCATCAAGAACGAAGCCAACCCAGACGGTTTTGTCCTCGATGAGCCCTACATCAAGAGTATGCGAAACGTCAGTGATATGACCGAAGAACTCGGCGACCGTGAATACTTCGTCATGGGTGACAACCGCGACCAGAGCTCAGATTCACGCGTCTGGGGAGTCCTCCAAGAAGAACGCATCATCGGTCGCGCCTATGTTCGCCTCTTCCCACCAAACACCTTTGATTACTTACCCGGCGAAGCCCGGTACGAGGCCGTTACTAGCACACCATAATATAAACACGTATGCGCATCACTCATAGTCCAACCGAGTTTTTGAAAATCGCTGCCGAGACCGCTGAACATTTTGGGTTCAAAACGATTGAAACGTTGCGCCAAGACCCCGCCTGCATCAACTGCACCGTGCCACTTTCGCATACCATGAGTGACACCGACCACGGACTCGATGCGGTAGGTGGGCACCTCTCACGCGCTGTTCTCACCTATTGTGAGGCTGGACTCCACGCCTTCGGGAAGCCTGTTTTTCTCTATACTGTTGATGTGACAGCCGATCCAAATGAAACCGCAGTCTCCTTTCATATTTTTAATGTCGACAAAAGTATTGCCGAAGCCATTCTTATCGAAACCACTAAGGCATTAGCCAGTGAACTTGGTCATACCGACCAGGTCGTCCGTATTAATACCTTAGGCGATACCGAATCAATCACCCGCTACAGTCGCGAACTGACGAACTTTCTCCGCAAGCGTGTTGACCTCATGCCAGCCAATGCACGCGAACATCTAAAAACGCACTCGATGCTTGCCCTCCAGAGTCTGATCGAAGAAAACCACGACTTAGCACACAAAACACCAAACCCACTCGAATACCTCAGTGACCAGAGTCGCAAGCACTTCCGCGATATCATCGAGTACCTCGATATGTCTGAGACAGCCTACGAAATTGATCCAAAGATGCTCGGTCACCACGAATACTATAGCGACGCGCTCTTTTCGCTTGATAGTAACAATGAGAATGAAGGTGCTCCACTCATCATCCAGGGCGGACGATTTGATACCTTCCTTGAGCGTAAAACGAAGCGCAAGACCGGTGGTGTTGGTGCTGTCGCGATATTGCGCGAACGACCAGCCCCAAGTCGAATTCCACGGGCCAAAATCGAAACCCCAAACACGTATATCATTCAGCTTGGTTTTGGACCGAAGGTTCGTAGTCTCATGATTATGAATGAGCTTCGTCTGGCTGGTATTTCGATTATGCAAGACCTCGCGAACGACTCCCTTTCGGCCCAGCTCCGCGATGCTGAAGCCCGAAATATGAAACATGTCATCATCATCGGTCAAAAGGAGTTTGTTGATGGTACAGTTATCCTCCGCGACATGGATGCCCGCAAGCAGGAGGCCATAGCACTCGACACCCTCGTGAAGCGCCTCAAGCGCGTCCAAACGGTAACTGTCTAGATTCTTAGTTAAAGGCCGTACGGTATACCGTTCGGCCTTTAATCTTCCAAAAAAGCGCCAAACCTTGCAGATACTCGCGCCCTATGGTATTCTATCGCCCACATATGGCAACAAACGTAGCAGTTGATAAAAACAACAACGAAAGTAGCGCAAACGTCATCCGACGCTTCCAAAAGCGTGTCCAGGGTGCAGGTATTATCCAGAAAGTTCGTGGTGGTCGTTACCACACACGCATCAAGAGCCGTAATATTCAAAAATTCGCCAGGTTGAAAAAACTGGTAAAGAAGGAGACCTACGAGGAACTCTTAAAGCTTGGTAAGGTTCAAGAACGAGTACGCGGTCGTCGCGGCTAACAAAAAAGCACTACCTCCACTAGGAGGTAGTGCTTTTTAGAACCCCTCTCACTTAGAATGACGAAATATCACGGTCAAAACACGAGCGAGAGCAGAGGCACTAAAACATACTGGGAGTATGTTTTAGTGAGCCATATCAACATATGGTGAGTGCGAGCCATTATTGCTCGTAGCCGTGTTTTGAGCGTGAGATGAGTCAAACCGTTAGAATCAATAGCTCTTTCTTTTGTGGTTCTAAGTGAGATGGGTTCTAACGACTCACAGGACTGACCTTATAAAAGCCGTAAAAAAATGGCATACTACTCATGTCTATGTCCACCTTTGTGATTGCAAGCACGGTTAAGTCGTACCCATCGTTTCAATACGAAACGATGAAGAACGATATTCTCGGAAAGCGGTATAACCTCTCTCTCCAGTTCGTCGGACCAACTCGGGCTGCGAAATTAAATCAGACCTACCGCCAGAAGACATACACCCCAAACGTCCTCTCCTTCCCCCTGACCTCCGACACCGGCGAAATCTTTATCTGCCCCCAGGTAGCAGTCAAAGAAGCTGCTAAGTACGACCTCTCAAAGAGTGGCTACGTCGCTTACCTTTTTATCCATGGACTCCTCCACCTCAAGGGACTTGATCACGGCGATGAGATGGACAAACAAGAAAAGCGCTACCTCCGTAAGTACGAGATCACCTAATATATGTCTGAGCATATTATCACTGGTATCGATGTAGGCACCTTCCAGGTGAAGGTAGCGATTGTGCGTGTCCCAAAGATCAAAGGTGACCGTGGCCTTCCGCAGATTATTGGCACCGGCTTTGCTGAGAGTCGCGGACTTCGTAATGGGTACATCATCAGTGAGACCGATGTGGTCCGTAGTATCCGCAGTGCTGTCGCAGAAGCAGAGAAGGCTGCTGGGGTCGAGGTCAAGCGTGCCTACGTCTCCATTGGTTCCATAGGCCTCGATGAAGTGGTCTCAACCGGCGAAGTCATCACCTCACGGGCTGATTCAGAAATCACCAGCATCGATATCGAGAAAGCTCAGCAGGACAGTGAAGACCGTATCATCGACCACATCCCGAACCGCAAGATTATCCATGCCATTCCCTTACGCTATCGGATTGATGGTGAGCTGGTCTTGGGGAAGCCCCAGGGCATGCGCGGCACCAAGCTCGAGGTAGACACCCTGTTTATCACAACCTTCGAACAACACCTCAACGACCTTATCGGTGCCGTCGAGCGTACCGGTATCTACGTGGAGGATGTGATGGCCTCGCCACTTGCGGCCTCATTTGTCATCCTCTCAAAGGCCCAGCGTCGCGCTGGCTGTATCCTCGCCAACATCGGTGCCGAGACCGTCTCAACTGTCGTCTTTGAAGACATGACTCCCGTCTCACTTAAGGTCTTCCCGATTGGGGCGAACGATATCACGAACGACATCGCGCTCGGGCTTCGTATCCCGCTTGAGGAAGCGGAGAAGATTAAGCGTGGTGGTATGACAGCCACCACCATCCCAAAGAAAAAACTCGAAGAGATTATCAACGCTCGCCTTGGTGATATATTTGAATTGATTGGACTTCATCTCAAGAAACTTAAAAAGGATGGACTTTTACCAGCCGGCATTATTCTCACTGGCGGTGGATCAACGACAGTTGGCATCCAAGAGCTTGCCCGCAATACCCTCAATCTCCCCGCTCGTATCGCTACCCTTGAGTTCGGCAAGAACACGAAGGTTCGAGATGCTTCCTGGGCAGTCGCTTATGGTCTTTGTATGCTCGGAGCCAGTGATGGCGAAGAGACGACAGCAATTGGTGTGGTGAAGCAGACGAAACGCACTATACTAGACTGGCTTTCCCAGTTCCTCCCCTAGAGACTTCCATTTTGAACGAACTGCTGCGTTGCATTCACAAAAAAGCCCTTCCCTGGATACACTCATCCCAGTCAGGGCTTTTTTGCTTTGCGCCTTGCACTTCATTTCAAAATGAAACTCTCACTAAATGTACTTAGGAATATTATTAACGTAATGAATTTAGGCTTTTAAAATAACAGAATTCTGTGTTAGTCAAAAACACGAATGTCAAGATAGTCAATATAGTGACAGGTAGTTTTATTCCCTGTATGATGGTGACACCTAGAGGAAACGTGCGTTAGTCACAGGTCCTTCTGCGGTATCGTTTGGTTTTTTATTCGGAGGTTAGTCGCAACTTATTATGGAACAGATCAAAACAGACGTAGAATCTTTCGCTCGTATCCGCGTGATTGGTGTTGGTGGTTCTGGTAACAACGCCGTAAACTACATGGTTGGTGCCAAAGTAAAAGGGGTTGAGTTTATCGCTATCAATAGTGATGCACAGGACTTGCATCACTCACTGGCGAAGCGCAAGATTCACGTCGGGAAGAATCTCACCCGTGGTCTTGGTGCTGGTGGTAACCCAGACATGGGTCGCCGTGCCGCTGAAGAAACTCGTGAAGAAATTGCGAACGCTCTCAAGGGTTCGGACATGATCTTTGTTACGTGTGGTATGGGTGGTGGAACCGGTACTGGTGCTGCTCCAGTGGTAGCGAAGATTGCTCGTGAGAGCGGGGCGCTCACTGTTGGTGTAGTCACCAAGCCATTTCTGTTTGAGGGACAGGAGCGCATGCGACTCGCTCTCCAGGGTATCGAAGAACTCAAAAAAGAAGTAGACGCACTCATCACCATTCCAAACGACCGCCTTCTCGCCATTGTCGATAAAGAGACTACTGTCCGTAGTGCCTTTGAACAATGTGACAATGTCCTCAAGCAAGCAGTTGAGGGTATCTCAGACCTCATCACGATGCCAGGTATCATCAATGTTGACTTTGCCGACATCCGGAGTGTTATGGAGAATGCTGGTTCAGCCCTCATGGGTGTGGGTGTCTCGGCTGGCGAAAAGCGTGCCGAGGAAGCCGCTCGCAGTGCGATTAACTCACCACTCCTTGAGGTCTCAATCACTGGAGCCAAAGGCGTCCTCTTTGCTATCGCTGGCGGAGACGACCTTGGTATGCTCGAAATCCAAGACGCTGCCCGTGTGATTACCGAATCAATTGATCCGCACGCCAAGGTAATCTTTGGTGCTATCAAAGATGACAAATTGAAGAAAAACGAAATTAAAGTCACGGTAATCGCTACGGGTTTTCCAGAAGAAAGTAATGGGCATCATGGCTCGCCGATTGCGCGTCGGGCACCAATGGCTGAACCAACACCAATGGTCGTTGATGCTGAAGAACCTGTAGCCGAACCAATTCGTGGACGCATCTTTAATTCACTCACTAACCCGCGCCGGCAGGAAATAGAAGAAACCCCTGCGCCAAAAGTAGACAGCATGTCTGAGTCAAAGCCTGAACTTCCACGCCGCGAACCCAAGCCAGTTGATCCAGTGGACGAAGACGATGAGGACGATTGGGGCGCCGTCCCCGCATTTCTCCGAAGATCAAAGCTTAAGTAAAGCTTTGATTTCGGTCGAAATGCTGGGGACGGCGCGGCGGACCGATGTGAGTCGCCCCTTCCTAGGGCGACGAAGCAGCGAGGCGGGTGAGAAATGGGATGGGACCCATTTCGCAAGACCTTGCCAGCTATCTTTTGAGTGATAACGAAAAAGTAGCGACAAGGTGTACTGAACCTGTAAGGTTCGCAAGTACTTAGATTTTTATGAACGTAGTGAAATAAAAAGCTTAGTAACTTCTGACCAGTTCCAGCATTTTTGCATCACAGGCGAACAAATATACTTAGTAACTTGTGACCCATACCGGCCTTCACTTAACTTCTGACCTGTTCCTGTGTTTTTACTCTCACTAAACCTGTACGGTTCGCAAGTACTTACTAAAATTGGAGCGTAGCGAACAATTATAGTTAGTGATTCGTGACCAGTGCCGGCTTTTCTTCCAACATTTCAAAACACAAAACAAAAGCCACCCCTCGGTGGCTTTTGTTGTGCTTTATCTCCTACAACTTCTTCACAATCGTCTCCAATAACATCGTCATCTCTTCGTTTGAACGTTTATTTCCACATTCCTTGAGTGAAAGAAGTAGA
>Ga0075163_10009543_pt1 | contig 12735 bp, 8 predicted proteins | sample JI1023141ADNA_FD_71478 | JGI IMG/M metagenome (GOLD analysis project Ga0075163, IMG submission 71478) | Wastewater effluent complex algal communities from Wisconsin, to seasonally profile nutrient transformation and Carbon sequestration -... | ecosystem: Engineered > WWTP > Effluent > Algae...
CCGCGGTAGACCGCCACCCGGTGCAGCATCGGCTCGCGGATCTTGCCGTCGTCCGGCCGGCCCGACTGCGGCCGATCGCCGGCCCGCGCCTCGGGGTCGAGCAGCACGGCCTTGACCACCGCCTTCATGTCGCCGGCCACGCCCGACCCGTTGTTTCGGAATGCGGTGGCCACACGTCGAACGTAGTCGGGCGATGGGTCGCTCTTGACCAGGTGCTGGATCAGTCGCAACGCGATGAACGGCCCGATGTTCGGATGCGCCATCAACACGTCCACCACATCGGCCAGGTCCTTGGGCGCGGACTGTCCCGCGGGCAGTGGCCGGCCCAGCACCCGCTTGGCGCCCGCGTCGCGCTCGTCGGGCACAGTCGACGCCACCATCGGCTTGGCCCAGTTGCCGTAATTCACGCTGGGCCGCGAGGCTGGCGTGGGGTCGAAGGTCCAGCCCGTCAGTGCGCGGGAGACTTCTTCGACGTCGGTCTGCGAATAGGACTCGAGCGGTTCACCCTCCGCGTTGCGGCGAGGAACGCCGTCGTCCCCCAGCACGATGGGGCCGATCGAGAACAGCTGCAGCAACTCGCGCGCATAGTTCTCGTTCGGTGCGCACTGCGGGCACGACGCGCTGGTGGGGCGGTTCTGGCTGTTGTCCAGAAAGGCGCCCATCACCGGGTGGATCGTCGCACCGACCAGCAGGTCGCGATAGTTGCCCAGGGCCTGCGTCTGCAGCAGGGTCCACCAGCGCAGCATGCCGTCCGGCGCCGAGGTCACCACGACCTGTGACAGCGCCCAGGCCACCCGCAGCCTGAGCTGGTCGGGCTCGGCCACGAACATCCTGACGATCTCGCCACGCGAGAAATACCAGCGGTCGCCGCTGGGCTTGTCCCAGTCCTCGCTGATGCCCAGGCGCGCCGTGGACACCGGTTGCGCCATCTGCTCGTCGATCCAGCCTTCGATGCCGAGCTGCTGGATGCGCGCCACCAGGCTGGGCGTGGGCCCGAAGCTGGCCTGATCGGCCAGGCGCGAAGCGGCGTAGTGGGTGGTCGATGGTGTCGGGCTGCCTGGCCCCACCTGCCCCGATGAAGGCGACGGTGCCGCTGCCGCGGGGGTCGCCGGCGGTTCCACCCGAGCGCCATCACAGGCGGCCAGGCACAGCGCGATCATGGCGCCCCCCAAGACCCGACAGACCGGGAACGGCATGGCCCAGCCCGCAACAACCGAACTCCACGACCCCGTCAGGTTGCCTCGCAACGACTGTGTCCCCTGTCAATCCGCCGGCGGTGGCCGAGGGCCGTCACCCGGCACCCTGGCACATCGGGGGATCATATCGGTGGCAACACGGCATCTGAAGGTCAACGGCCAGCGCAAGCATCGGCCCAGGGGGGCTGCCCGCCGCAACGCCGGCTTGGCCAGTGTGGCCGCAGATGGGCCGGAGGCCGGGCCTTCAGGCCCCTTCGGCCACCCGCTTCAAGGCCTCGACGTCGGCCACCTGCACGGTGTAGCCGGCCACCGAGATGACACCCTGGCGGGTGAGGCTGCGCATCACGCGCGACAGCGTCTCGGGCGTGATCGCCAGCTGCGAAGCGATGTCGCGCTTGCGCTCGCCGATGCGCACGACGCCGGCACGCTCGCCTTCGGCCTGCGGCTGGCAGCGTTCGACCAGCCACTGCGCGAAGCGTGCCGGGGCGGCCTTGTGCATCAGCGAATGCGTGTTGACAGCCAGCGACTGCACCTCGCGCGCCAGGCTGGCAATCAGCCGGCGGGCCAGTTCGGGGCAGCGGTCGAGCAGGGCCCGCAGTTCGTCGCGCGGCAGTTCCACCACCACCAGCGGCGTGGCGGCCAGCGCGTCGACGGCGTGTTCACCGTTGATCCACGCGGCACTCTGGTCCAGCCAGCCGGGGCCGCGCACCGGGCGCTCGACGTGGAAACTGCCGCCTTCGGCGACATATCCCAGGGCTACATCGCCCTCACGGACAAAGACCAGCGACCGGGCCGGCTCGTCATGACGGAAGACATGCGCACCGCGCGGCACGACCCGCGTTCGGGCCATCGCCGTGAGCGCGGCCAGTTCGGCGGTGCTCAGCGGTGGCTCGCCGAGCAAGGCATTCCAGGCACGGGCCTCTTGCAAGGTCTCGCTGGCAGGCTGGGCGCGGGTGGGAGCGGACAGATCGACAACGCGGGAACGGGCGCCCGTGGCCCGACCCGGCCTGTCGGCAAAGACGGTGCCGCTGCGGATTTCGGTCGAGTGATCCATGGTCGATGGGCAGTTCACTGCAGAATGTGTCCAGCAAAATGTCGCCCAGGACTGTCAAGTCCTCATTGCGCCAGATCAAGCGCTTCGAAGAGGGCCAAAGGCGCATGGCCAAGCCCTGCGGATGCCCCCTCCAAAGGGGGTGCCCGTGCAGTCTCGACGAACGTCGACCGATTCGGCCCTCCCTGCAAGATCGGCCTTCCGGCTTCTTCGACCGCCCAAGCCCTGGCGGGGCGGCGCGAGCAGAGTCAGAGCATGGTGTGAGCCGCGTCCATCGTGCTCGCGTAGCCATGCTGCTGGACCTCGCGGTCGCCGACCACGTTGAGCAGGTCCAGTTCCATCAGCGGCTTGGCCAGGCAGGCGTCGCAGCCGGCCATCGTGACCCGCAGCGCATGCGCCGGCAGTTGCTGCGGGCTCATCAGCACCACCGTCGGTGGCGGGCGGTGATCGTCGGCATTGGCGTCCTTGATGGCCTTGCACAGCTCGAAGCCACCCATGGTGGCGATGGCTTCGTCGACGAAGACGAACTCGAAATGCCGCTTGGCCAGGCGCGCCAGCGCGCCAGCGCCGCTGCGGGCCAGGTGGACCTGGAAGCCGAAGCGGTTCAGGTGCACGGCCATGAAGCGCAGCGCCAGGTCGTTGTCGTCGACGACCAGGATGTGGTCGAGACCGACCGGTTGCCCGTCCAGGCCAGGTTCGCCGGGGATGTCCAGCAGCATCGGCCAGGCGATGGGCTGGGGTTCGGTGTGCACCAGCAGGTCGACCTGCGGACGGGGCGGCGTGGCGGACACCGCGGGTGCCGCCGACGCGACCGCCGGGCGCTCGACCGCCTCAGCCCGCGCCGGCCGCGACTGGCTCAGCGCGTCGAAGGCCCGCAGCACGGTGCCATGGTCGATCGGGCGCGGCAGCTGGAAGCCGGCGCCGGGGCGGGCGGTGGCGCCGAGCACCACGCAACGCGGCAGCAGGCCGGCCTCGATGACGTACTCGCAGGCCAGGTCGTGGTCGGCATCGACGAGCACGAAGTCGGCGTCGCGCCAGTCCGGCTCGGCCTCGTAGGCCGGGCGGCGCCGGCCCGAAAGCCTGAACAAGGCCTCGAAGGTCACCCGCTCGAGCGGGCTGAACCCGAGGACCGCGATACGCTGGGGCTGCTGCGACATGTGGGCGTGATTCCAGTCCAGGAATCGACGTTTTCGGCCGATTCCGGCCGGGCTTGAGGCCGGGTCAGCCACGCTGCCCCTTCCGGGGCCGCGTGCGCGGGCTCAGCCGTCGGGCGTGAAATCGCCCTCCGGCCTTCGCCAGCCACGCTGCCCCTTCCGGGGCCGCGTGCGCGGGCTCAGCGTTCGGCCACGTAGTGCTGGGTCGTCGCCACCTCGCCCGGCAGCAGGAAGGTGCGCACGCGCTCCTCGAGCTCCTGGTCGGCGACCGTCGCACGCGAGCGCTGGTGCAGATAGTCGGCCCAGCTGGTGACGATGAAGCGCTCGACGTAGCGCGATTCGTCGGAGAGGTCGCGGTAGACGCGCCACAGCGTGGCGCCGTCGCGCCGGCGGAAGGCGCGCAGCTGCGTGATCGCATCGAGGAACTCCTCGGTGTCCTCGGCATGGATGCGGTAGCCGATCTCCACCGCCACCGGGCCCGCCTCGGGGTCGGGCTCGTAGACGATGAACAGGTTCTCCGAGGTCTTGACCTGGGTGACCTCGCCGAGCTCGCCCATGCGCAGCGGGAAGGGCTTTGCCAGCAACGCGCCAGCGGCCATCGCTGCGGCGCCGACGAAGAGCGCCGCCGCCAGGCCGATGATGTCCGACAGCGCGCCCCAGAAGGCCGAGCCGATGGCGAAGGAGCCGAGCGCGCACAGCGTGTGCATCGCGGTCGCCCGCGCGCGCACCCAGGGGGGCACGCTGGTCTGGGTGGCGGTGTTGAAGGTCGACATCACCGCCATCCAGCAGCCGCCGGCGACCACCAGCACGGCATAGACGAGCGGCGCGAAGCTCGACAACGCAGCCACCACCATCGCCAAGGCATACAGCACGCAGCCGATCACGACCAGCCGCTCCAGGCCGAGCCTGATGCGCAGCGGCCCGATCACCAGTCCGGTGAGCACCGCGCCGATGCCCAGGCAGCCGATCAGGAAACCGAAGCCCGCCGCGCCCAGGCCCAGGTGACGCTGCGCGATCACCGGCAGCAGCGCCCACAGCGCCGAGCCTGCCGCGCTGTAGGCCACCGTGCGCACCAACTGCGCCAGCACCGTCTCGGAGTGGCGCGCGAAGCGCAGTGCGCTGAGCATGCCGCCCCACAGGCGCTCGGCCGGCAGCCGCGACGGCGGGTGCGGCCGCGGTGGGTACATCCGCACGGCCTGGAACAGCGCCAGGATGCCCAGCACCGCCAGCACGAAGACCCAGCCGCTGCCGACGTGCGCGAAGACGAAGCCCGCCGCGGCAGGCCCCAAGGCCCGCGCCGCGTTGTACGAGATGCCCACTGCCGTGATGGCCTGCGGCAGTTCGTCGCGCGGCACCACGTCGACGATGGCCGAGTTCCACGACGGCGACAGCAGCGCATTGCAGCAGCCGGCGACGAAGGTCAGGAACAGCAGGGTGGCGGCACCGGCCCAGCCGATCAGCACCAGCACCGCCAGCAGCGCGACCAGCACCGCCTGCACGACCAGCGCGCCGAGGATCAGCTGGCGGCGGTCGGTGGTGTCGGCCAGCACGCCGGCCGGCAGCGCGAACAGGAACATCGGCAGGAACACCGCCGTCTGCACCAGTGCGGCCAGGAAGGAAGAGCCGGTCAGTTCGACCATCAGCCAGGCCGCGGCCATGGCCTGCATCGCGTTGCCGACGAAGTAGACCGTGCCGCCGGTCAGCAGCGCGCGGAACGGGCGAAAGCGCAGCGTGGCGCGGACCGAGGCTTCCGCGGGCGGGGCCGGAGGGGTGTCAGCGGCCATCGCGGCCCAGGATCAGCAGGGCGCGGAAGTCGTTGACGTTGGTGAAGGTGGGCCCCGGCACGACCAGGTCGCCCAGCGGCTCGAAGAAGTTGTAGGCGTCGTTGCGGTCCAGGAAGTCGGCCGCCTTCAGCCCCAGCGCAGCGGCCCGCGCCAGCGTGTCGGGCGTGACGACGGCCCCGGCGTTGTCCTCGATGCCGTCGATGCCGTCTGTGTCCGCGGCCAGCACGTGCACGCCGGGTTCGCCCTGCAGCGCGATCGCGCAGCCGAGCAGGAACTCGGAGGCCCGGCCGCCCCGCCCGCCCTTCTGCTTCACCGTCACCGTGGTCTCGCCGCCGGACAGGATCACGCAGGGCGCCTCGAAAGGCTGCCCACGCCGGGCCACCGCCCGCGCCAGCGCGGCGTGCACCTTGCCGACCTCGCGGCTCTCGCCTTCGATCTCGTCGCTGAGGATGTGCGCCGCGACACCGGCCGCGCGCGCCGCCGCCGCGGCGGCCTCCAGCGCCTGCTGCGGTGTCGCGATCAGGTGCACTTCGTGGCCGGCGAATCGCGCGTCACCGGGCTTGGGCGATTCGAAGGCACCGCTCTCCAGCCCGGCCAGTGCCGCCGCCGGCAGGCGGATGCCGTAACGCCGGCAGATCGCCAGCGCGTCGGCGCAGGTCGTGGCGTCGGGCACGGTGGGGCCGCTGGCGATGACCTCCGGGCTGTCGCCCGGCACGTCGCTGATCAGCAGCGTGACCACACGCGCCGGTGCACAGCGCGCCGCCAGCCGCCCGCCCTTGATCGCCGAGAGGTGCTTGCGCACGCAGTTCATCTCGTCGATCGCGGCACCGCTCTCGAGCAGGGCCTTGTTGATCGCCTGCTTGTCTTCCAGCGTGAGCCCTTCGGCGGGCATCGACAGCAGCGCCGAGCCACCGCCGGAGATCAGGCACAGCACCAGGTCGTCGGCGCCCAGCCCCTGGGTCAGCGCGGCGATGCGGGCCGCCGCCTGGCGGCCGGCGGCGTCGGGCACCGGGTGGGACGCCTCGACGACCTCGATGCGACCCGGCCGCGCTCGGTAACCGGGCGGCACATGGTGGTAGCGCGTGACCACCAGCCCGCTCAAGGGAGCCTCGGCCGGCCACAACGCGGCCACCGCCTCGGCCATCGCACCCCCGGCCTTGCCGGCGCCGAGCACGACCGTGCGGCCGCGCGGCGGTGCCGGTAGATGCGGGCCGATGACCTGCATCGGCAACGCGCGTTCGACGGCACTGCGATAGAGCTGGCCGAGCAGGGTGCGCGGGTCGATGGGGGGGACCGATGCCATGCACCAATTGTCGCGTGTCCTTTGCCACGGCGCGGTCAATCGGCTTCGTCGGCATGCTGCGGCAGGACCGCCAGCGGCGACAATGCACCTGGATCTGCCCGTGACCGACCGTCACGCGCGGGGGCGCACGGGGTGGACTCGGCCCCGTGGCGGATGCAACCCGCCTGACCCGCTGCAGCTTGCCGGCACGAAGGCTTCCAACGGCGATGAACCAGACCCACCACGACCCCGCATCGGCCCTACCGTCGCCCCAGGGAGACTCGGCGGCCGTTTCCGCGGCAAACGCCCTCTTCGCCCAGCTGCGCGACGGTGTGGTGGTGCTGCGCCTGGACCAGGACACCGCCGAAACGGTCGACTTCGTGATGCTGCAGGCCAACCCGGCCTTCGGGCACCAGACCGGACTCGACGCTCGGCCGGGGCAGCGGCTGGGCGAACTGCTCCCAGGCCTGGCGGCCACCGACCCCGAGCTGTTCGACCGCTTCCTGAGGGTGGCACGCGGCGGCCGCGGCGAGGCGTTCGAAGGCCTGGTGGTGGCGTTGCGCGGTGCTTTCAGCGGTCAGCTGATCTGCCCGCAGCCCGGCCGCCTGATCGCCACCTTCGCGCGGCTCTCCGACCACCACCAGGCCGCGCAGCAGCACGAGCACCTGCTGGCGGAACAGCGGGCCATCCTCGACAGCAACCTGGTCGGCCTGGTCAGGACGCGCGAACGGCGCATCACCTGGGCCAACGCCGCCGCGGAAGCGCTGTTCGGCTATCCGCTGGTCGAACTGCTGGGCCAGACCACCGAGCGGCTCTACACCTCGAAGGTGGCGTTCGAGCGCTTCGCCGAGGTGGCCCTGCCCGTGATCCGCGCCGGCCAGGTGTTCCGGGGCGAGAGCCAGGTGCGGCGCAAGGATGGCAGCCTGCGCTGGTTTTCGCACCAGGCCACCCAGCTGGCGCCGGGCAGCGACGACCATGTCAGCAGCTTCATCGACATCACGGACCGCGTCGAAGCCCAGGAAGCCCTGCTGCGCAGCGAAGCCCGGCTGCGCAGCACGTTCGCCGCGCTGGGTGACGGCGTGGTGCTGCAAGGCATCGATGGTGCGGTCGTCGATGCCAACCCGGCTGCGGAGCAGATCCTCGGCCTGACCCGGGACCAGTTGCTCGGCCGCACGTCGCTGGACCCCCACTGTCTGGTCGTGCGCGAGGACGGACGCCCTTGGCCCTGCGAGGACCTCCCCGCGGCGGTGGCGCTTCGAACGGGCGTGCCGCAACGCGAGCAGGTCATGGGTGTGTCGGCGCCGCACATCGGGCTCCGCTGGATCAGCGTGAATGCCAATCCGGTGCACTACCCGGGGCAACCCCGGCCCGAAGGCGTGGTGGCCACGTTCAGCGACATCACCGAGCGCCGGTGCATCGAAGCGCAGCTGGCTGCAACGCTGGACGAACTGCGCGACCTCTACGACAACGCGCCCTGCGGCTACCACTCGCTCGATGCCGAGGGCCGCGTGCTGCACATCAACACCACCGAGCTGGCGTGGCTGGGGCGAACGCGTGAAGAGGTGATCGGGCAGCCGCTGGCCCGGTTCATCGGCCTGCAGGGTCATGCGCTGTTCGAACGCCACTTCCCGAGCCTGCTCGAGGGAGGCTCGGTCTCCGGTGTCGAGTTCGACCTCGTCGGCACCGACGGCAGCGTGCGTCGGGTGGCCGTCACCGGCACGGCCGTGAAGGACGCTCGAGGTCGCTTCCTGCGCAGCCGAACGATCCTGCACGACATCACGCCGATGCGGCACGCCGAGCAGATCCGCCTCGAAGCGGTGCGCCTGGAAGCCGAGAACGCACAGATGCGCGAGACCAACCGCCTCAAGGGCCTGTTCATCGCCAACATGTCCCATGAGCTGAAGACGCCGCTGAACGCCGTGCTCGGTGCGGTGCAGATGCACGAGCTGGGGCTGATCAAGCCCGGCACCTCGCGCTTCAACCGTTTCATCGCGCAGATCGGCAGCAGCGGCCGGCACCTGTCCCGCCTGATCGACGACATCCTCGACCACGCCAGCCTCGAGGCCGGCCGCTTGGCCTTCCGTCCTCAGCCGGTCGACCCGGCTCAGGTGATGCAGAGGGTCGTCGACATGGCGCGGCCGGAGATCGACCAGAAGCGATTGACCCTGGCGGTGACGGTCGACCCGACGCTCGGGACGCTGTTCCTCGACCCCCTGCGGCTCCAGCAGGTGGCCAACAACTTCCTCAGCAACGCGATCAAGTTCACCGCCGACGGCGGCCAGGTGGCCGTGCGCGTGACGTCCGAGGGGCCGGAGCAGTTTCGCATCGAGGTGGAGGACACCGGCATCGGCATCGCCGCGGCGGACCTGCCCGGGCTGTTCGTCGAGTTCCACCAGGTCAGCAGCGGCCGCACCAAGGAATACCGCGGCACCGGCCTCGGGCTCGCGCTGACGCGCCGCCTGGTGGAACACCAGGGTGGCAGCGTGGGCGTGCGCAGCGTGCCGGGCGTCGGCAGCGTGTTCCACGCCATCTTGCCGCGCAGCGCGCGCCCGGACGCTGCGCCGAGCGCGCCGCCTTAACGACCGTCCGTGCCGGCCCGCACCACCCGGTCGCGGCCGCCCTGCTTGGCGGCGTAGAGCGCCTTGTCGGCTTCGCGCAACGCGGCGTCCCACTGTGCCGCATCGGAGATGCCGCGCGCGATGCCGACGCTGACGGTGCAGCGCAGCGCCGCATCACCGGCCGGCGCTGCCAGTTGCAGCGAGGCGATCGCTGCGCGAAGGCGTTCGCCCAGCGCGGCGGCACGCGCTGCGTCCGCGCCGACGCAGCCGACGAGGAACTCCTCGCCGCCCAGCCGCGCCGCGAAGTCGCCGGCGCGCAACTCGCCCTGCAGCGCGCGGGCCACGGCGGCGAGCACCTGGTCGCCGGCAGCGTGCCCATGGTCGTCGTTGATGCGCTTGAAATGGTCGACGTCGACTTGCAGCAGCGTCAGCGGGTCTGCCGGGCGGCGGCCGAAGTGACGTTCGACGACCTCGCGCAGGCCGTTGCGGTTGAGCAGGTGTGTCAGCGGGTCGTGCGTGGCCAGGTGGGCCAGCTGGCTGTTCAGGCGCACGAACACCATCCACAGCAGGCAGGGGCCGAGCAGCACCGTCGACAACGCGGCGTAGGCGTAGTAGGCCTGGGCCCAGGGCCCCTTGAACAGCGGCGCCACGCCCTGCGACGCCGCGTGCCCGGCCCGCGCCAGCGTGGCCAGCGCCAGCACGCCGACCAGCAGAGACAGCACCCCGAGCGGCTGACGCAGCGCCGAGACCTCGCGCTGGGCGCCACTGCCGGCGACCCACGACAGCAGCGCATAGGCCGCACCGATGGTCAGGTTGAGCAGCGCATGGCGCCCCTGCTGCCCGAAGGACAGGATCACCGCCACGTCGACGAGCACGAAGACCGCCAGGCCGAAGGCGATCGAGCGCGAACCCGGCGACGGTTCGTCGACGAACTGCCGCAGGCCGCCGATGAAGAGCCAGGTCGACAACACCATCGCGCTGTCGGGCAGCAGCCCGGAAAAGGCCGAACCTTCGACGCCGATCGCCAGGCGCATCAGGTAGGCCGTGCCGAAGACCATCGCGGCGATGGCCATCGTCGCCAGACCCTGGCCCGGGGGCAGCCGACGGCCGATCAGGAACAGCAACCCACCGGTGCTGATCAGGTTCAGCGCGAGGACGACGACGACGGTGTTGGGATCCATGATCCGCCGCATGCTCGCATGGACGCCGCCGGCGTGCCGGCGGCTGCAGCTCAGCGGCGCATCGCGGCGAGCAGTTCCTGCGAACCCGCGGCGAGGATGCGCGCATCGGACCCCACGGTGACGAACCGGAAGCCCATCTCGATGCGCGCGCGGGCCACGTCGGGCCGGCCGTTGTGCACGCCGGCCTTCACGCCATGCGCCTGGGCGCGTTCGAGGATGTGCGCGATGGCCTGCGCCACCGGCGGGTCGACGTCGTCGAACACCGGCCGGCAGCCCAGCGCCAGCGACAGGTCCGACGGGCCGATGTAGATCGCGTCGAGCCCTTCCACCGACAGGATGGCGTCGAGGTTGTCGAGCGCCTGCGCGGTCTCGATCATCGCGAAGCGCACCACCGTGTCATTGGCCTGCGTGGCGTAGTCGGCGCCGCCGTACAGCGAGGCGCGCACCGGCCCGAAGCTGCGCGTGCCCTTGGGCGCGTAGTTCGTCCAGGCGATCAGCTTCTGCGCGTCTTCGCGCGTGTTGACCATCGGGCAGATCACGCCGTAGGCGCCGGCGTCGAGCGCCTTCATCAGCGCGCCCGGCTCCAGCCAGGGCACGCGCACGATCGGCACCGTGGCGGTGGTCGAGATGGCCTGCAGCATGCCGACCATCGCCTGGTAGTCGATCACGCCGTGCTGCAGGTCGATGGTCAGCGTGTCCCAGCCCTGGTGGGCCATCACCTCGGCCGAGAAGCTGTTCGGGAAGGCCAGCCAGCCGTTGACCGCGGCCTGGTCGTTCTGCCACAGCGTGCGCAGGCGGTTTTCTCTCATGCGAGGCTCCTCGGGGATGTCGGATCGATGGGCTCAGCGCCGCCCGGCGGGGGCCGGCGGGTCGAGCGGGAACTGGGTGCAGCCGAGCTGCGCCGAGATGTCGCGGCTGGCATCGCGCAGCATGCCCACCAGCTCGGGCTCGCGCGCGGTGTCGTAGCGGAAGGTCGGGAACGACACGCTCATGCCGGCGATCGGCTGGTTCAGCCGGTCGAAGATCGGGATCGCGGCGCAGCGGATGTGGTCGTCGAACTCCTCGCGGTCCTGGCCGAAACCCTGGGCCAGCGTGCGGTCGAGCTCGGCGTCGTAGTCGGCGCGCGTGGTGATGGTCTTGTCGCGGTAGCGCTTGAAGTCGCAGCCCTTGAGGATGTGGTCGCGCCGCGGCACGCTCTCCCAGGCCATCAGCACCTTGCCGATGGCCGTGCAGTGCAGCGGCGCGCGCCGCCCGACGCGCGAGTACATGCCCAGCATGTGGCGCGAATCGACCTTGTGCACGTAGATGATCTCGCTGTCGATCAGCATGCCCAGGTGCACCGTCTCGCCGGTGGCATCGGACAGCCGCTGCATGTGGCTCTTCGCGAGCTCGACCAGATCGGGGTACTGCAGCGCCTTGGTGCCCAGCTCGAACATCTTCATCGTCAGGCCGTAGCGCTCGCTGTCGACCTCCTGGCGCACGTAGCCCAGCGTCTTCATCGTCTGCAGGAAGCGGTAGATCGTGGCCTTGGGCATCGCCAGCCGCATCGACAGTTCGGAGATGCCGGTCTCGTTGCGTTCCGCCAGCGACTGCAGGATCGCGAAGACCTTCAGCACCGCGGCCACGGACTCCGGCGCGCGGGCGTCGTAGACGTCGTCTTCCATCGTTTTGATTTCTTTGGGCATGCGTTTCAAGGCGATTGTCGTCGCATCCGGGAAGGTTCTCAATCCGGGTCTCACCGGCCGGTTGCCGGGGCACGGCTCGCGCCGGCGCCGAGGCGCACCCGCTCCGCCAGGTTGGTTGTCGACTCCAGGCCACCCGCCAGGTGGGGCCACCAGCCGACATCAGCCTCGAAAGTCCGCTCGGGCTGGGCCGCACGCAGCGTCGCCAGCAGGTCGACCGGCTGCTCGTTGAGCAGCGAGCCGCTGTCGGCCAGCGCGCTGCCGCCCCACCAGCGCAGCAGGCGGCCGGCCGGCAGCCCGGGCGGCGTGACCCACACGTTGTTCTGCGCGACGATGCGCGAGCGCAGGCCGACGCCGATGCTGTAGCCGTGCGCAGCCTCGTCGGTCACCGAGTACAGGTTGTTGTACAGGTGCACCCGGCCGTAGCGCACGCGCGGCGCCCGCTCCTTCACGTCTTCCCAGTGGTTGTGATGGTAGGTCACGCGCAGGCGGCCTTCGTCGGCCACGCTGCCGTCGCCACCGCCCACCAGGCTGGTCTTGTCGTGGCGCCGGAAGTGGCTCCACGACACCGTGACGGCGTCGGACTGCCGCGTGATGTCGAGCAGGCCGTCGTGCTTCTGCAAACGGCGGCCCAGGCGCACCGGCTCGTCGCGGTCGGGGCGTTGGCCGTCGTCGAAGCTGCAATGGTCCACCCACACCCGGCGCGCGTTGCGCAGCGACAGGTTGTCGTACTCCGAGTTCCACTCGCCACGCGGGTTGTCCTTCGGGTCCCAGGCCGGGAAGTGGTCGTAGGCATCGGACAGGTGCAGGTGGCGCACGATGACGTCTTCGACACCCTCGAGCAGCA